>LNAP01004348.1_pt1 | contig 19424 bp, 15 predicted proteins | sample 602601 | NCBI WGS metagenome assembly LNAP01 (sample SAMN02440304, study PRJNA202911) | soil metagenome | biome: Subtropical and temperate rainforests or woodlands; isolation source: soil samples (1 kg each in a 20% v/v slurry with milli Q water) were... ...
CGAGACGCATAAAAAAATCCGATGCCAGTACAGGCATCGGATTTTGATTTCTTGCGGCCAAAGGTCAAGCGAGAGGGCTTAACTGATCGGCATTAGGCCTGAAGGCCTCCTTTCTCGATCAAGCGTTTGCGAATTCAGCGCTTAACTTGGCAGCGGCCTTCTCAAAGGCAACCTTCATTTCTTCGATCACGATGCTGTTGTGCTCAAATGAAATGTAGATGCGGCCATACGGAGACGGCATGATCAACACTCCCGCTTCGCGCAGCGCAAGGTGCAATGCCTTGGTGAAAGCAGGGTTCGCTATTTCGACTGCCTGCTCGTATGTGACCGGAGTTTTTGCTCCCAGCCAAACACCAAACACATTCCCGTAGCCGCTGGTTGAAATGATTACACCATGCGATTCGAAAATGGCCTCAATCGCAACGCGCAGATCGTTGCCGCGTTGGATGAGCTGCTCGTAGTCGCTGTTATCCAGTTGAGCCAGGGTGCTCGTCATGGCTGCGCATGCCAACGGATTGCCACTGAAGGTGCCCCCGCGAAGGACACGTCCTTCTTCGAAGCCCGCCAAGATGTGAGGTTTGCCGACGATCGCAGAAACTGGAACACCGTTACCAATCGCTTTGCCGACGCTCGCGATATCAGGGCTCAAACCTTCACGCAGCCCTGCCAGACCGGCATAGAGCCGGAAACCCATCAGAACCTCGTCACAAATCACGAGTGCACCGTGTTTATGAGCAATGTCCTGCACATGTTTGAGGTAACCGGGCAATGGCATGATGCAGCCAGCGTTGGCCAGCATCGGCTCAAGAATGACCGCCGCGATGTCATCGTCTTCTTCGAATAACCGCTCTACATCTGCGAAATCGTTGTAGCGGATCAGCGTGGTTCGTTCGGTAGACGGACGCTTACCGTCCTGGAAGCTCGCTTCCTTGGTGGTGACGTTGCCATAGCTGACATCATCGAACCAGCCATCGAAACCGGCAGCCATCTTGGCAATTTTTCCACGACCGGTATAAGCCCGAGCTGCACGGCAGGCGAGGTGCACAGCTTCACTACCGGAGTTAGTGAAGATCACCTTCGTAAGCTCGCCGGTATGTTTCGCCAGTTCAGTTGCGGCTCCATGCTCACGGACATGTGCCCAAGATGGCGCGGCACTGTCGCCTAATGCTTCAGTAACTGCAGCATTTACCGAGTCGTTCGAGTGGCCGAGCAATACCGCACCAAAGCCCAGCGCGGTATCGATGTATTTGCGACCTTTGTCATCCCAAAGGTACGCGCCTTTGCCTTTGCTAATGAACAGCTTTTCACCGTTCAGGTCAGGCAGGATACGGGCAGCACTGGAAACATCACCAACTAAGTTAGGCATAAAAACCTCTGAATTTTGACAGTAGTTAGCCGTCTCGGGTATTGGGCCCGAGAGGGGTTTTACGTAGCTTTTAACGAGCCTTAATAGGCTGCGCGTGCCTTCTTATTCTTGTTTTATCTTCATTTTCTCGTTACGACGGCGGAGTAACTCCAGCGTCAGCAGCATCAGTACGGACAGGATGACCATGATGGTGGCGACAGCCGCGATGTTTGGACTGATGTTCTCTCTGATGCCCGAGAACATCTGAAGCGGAAGCGTTCTTTGCGACGGGCTGGCCAGGAAGAGGGTGACCACCACTTCATCGAAAGACGTGGCAAAAGCGAACAGTCCTCCCGAGATCACCCCTGGGGCAATCAGAGGCAACACGACCTTAAAAAAGACCGTGAGCGGCGGGGCGCCCAGACTGGCAGCGGCTCTGCTCAAATTGGTGTTGAAGCCCTGCAAGGTTGCGTTAACCGTGATAACTACGAAAGGGACACCCAGCATCGCGTGTGCCAGTACCAATCCAACGTAGCTATTGAGCAACTGCAGTTTGGCGAAGAAGAAGTACAGACCTACTGCGACGATGATCAGAGGCACGATCATTGGCGAGATGAGAAAGGCCATAACCACGTTTTTGAACGGGAAGTTGCCCCGACACAAGCCGACGGATGCCATCGTCCCGAACACCATCGCCAGCAAGGTGGCGCCTGGAGCGATGATGAAGCTGTTCTTGAATGCTTGGCGCCATTCTTGAGACGACATCAGCTCTTCATACCAACGGAAGGAGAAACCATCCATTGGGTATGTGAGAAAAGACGACGAATTGAACGATAAAGGAATGATCACCAGTATCGGAACAATCAAAAACAGCAGTACAAGGATTGAAGTAGAGACCAATCCAAACCTGGCCAGTTTCTCTGCTGAGGAAGCGTAAGGCTGCAACATGTCGATTACCTCGCCTGGGTTTGGTTGGTGAGTTTTCCGTACACCACATAGAGCAGCAGGGTTGCGATCAGCAGCAGGCTACCAAGAGCCGATGCCATGCCCCAGTTGACGGTTTTGTTGGTGTAGAACGCGACGAAGTAACTGACCATTTGATCCGCTGCACCACCTACCAACGCTGGAGTCACGTAGTAACCAATCGCCAGAATGAAGGTGAGCAAACCGCCGGCTGCCAGACCCGCGAAGGTCTGGGGGACATACACCCGCCAGAAGGCAACGAAAGGGTGTGCCCCAAGAGAAATGGCGGCGCGAACATAGTTCGAAGGAATGCTTTTCATCACGCTGTAGAGCGGCAAAATCATGAACGGCAGAAGGACATGAGTCATCGCGATGATTACGCCAGTCCTGTTAAAAACAAGCTGGACAGGTGCGTCCACAATCCCTAGGAACATGAGCGAGCGGTTGATCAGACCATCTGACTGCAACAGTACGATCCACGCCGCTGTGCGAACAATCAGAGACGTCCAGAAGGGCAGCAAAACGCAGATCATCAACAGATTGCTTTTGCCCTCTGGCAAAGTGGCCAGCCAGTAAGCGACTGGAAAACCGAGTAACAGGCAGAGGATGGTTACAACGCCGCCGATGTAGAAGGTGCGTGTGAAAATATCCAAGTAAATCGATTGGTTCGGCTCTGCTTTGACGATGCTGCCAGTGGCGGAATCAACACGATGATCCAAGGCGGCCAGCAAGAAATAAGGCGTCAGCTTCGACGACGCTTGCTTCAGAGCTTTCCAATAGTTCACGTCTCCCCAAGCGCTGTCCACAGCGATCAGCGCCTCACGCTTAGACGTTGCGGTGCTGTCCGGGAGTTTGCGCAGTGTCTTGGTGATAACGGTTCGGTAAGCAGGGATTTCGTAACTCAAGCGTTTGGAAATAGCCCCGATCTGACCGCTCTCTTTTGCGCTAGCCAGGTCTTTTACCAAAGCGTCGAAAGTGCCCTCGCTTGGCAGCGAGGTACCGTCCCAGGATTCGAGCGCCAGTGTTGTTGCAGGCATGGCGCTATGCACGTCGGGGTTGTCCACGCTTCGAGTAAGCATGGTGCCGATAGGGAAGGCAAAGCATACGAGTACGAACAGAAACAGCGGCGCGATGAGCGCTAGCGATTTCAGTTTGTATGAACGTTCGGCTTTTCTAAGCTTGGCTCTAAGATCTACCGCTTCGGCCTTGCCTGAAAGAATTGCTGCTGACTGACTCATGATCGGCGACTCAGTGTGTGGTCACGTCCAGGGCACGAATGTGCTCTGGCGCCCAAGAAATGGAAATCGAGCTACCTACAGTCCAGCTGCTATCCATTTGCGAGGCAGGAAGCTTGATCATGAAGTTCGGTTGCCCTGCAATTTCAGTAATCATTCGAACGTGGTCGCCCAGGTAGATGTAATCCTGAATGCGAGCGGTCAAAGGCGTACTGCCAGCCGGCCCAACCACAACGCGCTCAGGTCGAATGCAAAGCGCGACCTGATCTCCAGGCTTAGCCCCAACTACCGAAATCGCCCGGATCAAGCTACCGTCAGCCAGGCGTGCGATGGTGTGACTTTCGTCTCTGGAAACAAATGTTGCGATCAGGGTGTTGTTTTCACCGATGAACTGAGCCACGAAACTTTTGGTCGGGGCTTCATAAATTGCAGCAGGACTGTCGATCTGTTGGATCACGCCGTCATTGAAGACCGCGACACGGTCGGACATGGTCAGCGCTTCGCTTTGGTCGTGTGTCACATAAACAACGGTCAGTCCGAGCTGCTTGTGGAGGTGTTTGATTTCCAGTTGCATGTGTTCGCGCAACTGTTTGTCCAAGGCTCCCAGTGGCTCATCCATCAATACAAGTTTGGGTTCAAACACCAGGGCACGAGCCAACGCGACCCGCTGTTGTTGACCACCCGACATTTGAGCGGGGTAGCGTTTTGCGAAGTCGGTGAGTTTCACCATGTCCAATGCACGGCGAACTTTTTCCTTTCTGTCGACGCTGTTCATTTTGCGGACGGAGAGCGGGAAGGCGAGGTTTTGCTCGATCGTCATGTGAGGGAACAGTGCGTAATTCTGAAACACCATGCCGATATCGCGCTTGTGCGGCGGTAGGTTGTGAAGCGGCTTGTCCTTCAGAAAAATCTCGCCGTGTGTCGGTGTTTCGAAACCGGCCAACATCATGAGGCTCGTGGTCTTACCGGAGCCCGATGGGCCGAGCAGCGTCACGAATTCGCCCTCTTTGATATCAAGGTTCAGATCCTTAACGACGGGCCGAAAACCATCGTAGGTTTTCTGGATGTTTTTGAAGCTGACCAAGTGATTCATGTGGCAACCCTCATTCGGGAGTAGGCAGAAATAATCTTCGCTACTCATCCGCCTATTCATTCAAAAAAAGAGAAGCAATCGTTATTTGTTCAAGTCGCAGGTTGGGACTAGGTCTTGCTGGTAGTTGACCTGCCACCTGGTAACAGGTGGCAGGAGCAACCTCGGTGGATCTGTTACTTCTGGGCGATCCAAGCGTTGAAGCGCTCGGTCAGGGGTTCAGTGTTTTCGACCCAGAACTCGACATCCAGAGGCACCGATTGAGCAAGGTTTTCTGGGGTTGTTGGCAGGTCAGCCTTCAACTCCGCCGGTACATGTTGGTTGGCGTTTTTGTTGGTCAGGCCGTAAGCGATGAACTTAGGCAGCTTTGCCTGGTTTTCAGGTTTGCTGGCATAGCCAATGAAATCCATGGCCGCTGCTTTGTTCTCGCTGCCTTTGAGGACAGTCCACGAGTCGATGGCCGAAACGCTGCCATTCCACAGGAACTTGAAGTGCTTGCCCTCGTTACGGTTGAAGCCGGTGATGCGACCGTTGTAGGCAGAGCTCATGACAACGTCACCCGCAGAAAGCATTTGCAGCGGCTGTGCGCCGGCTTCCCACCAGACAATGCTCGACTTGATCTCGTTGAGTTTGTTGAAGGCTCGGTCGACACCTTCTGGAGTACGCAGCACGTTGTAGACTTCGGCTGGTTTTACACCGTCTGCAATCAACGCAAATTCAAGAGAATATTTTGGGCCTTTACGCAGACCACGTTTCCCTGGGAATTTCTTGGTATCGAAGAAGTCGGCCCAAGAAGTTGGAGTGGCCTTCAGTTTGTCGCCGTCCCAGGCCAAACCGGTGTTCCAAACGATGGCGCCCACGCCGCAGTCGTTCACGGCTTCGGGGATGAAATCGGATTTGTTACCGACCTTTGCCCAATCAATTTTTTCGTAGAGGCCGGAGTCGCATCCGAGAGCCAGATCCTCGGCTTCGACTTCAACGACGTCCCAGTTCGGTGTTCCTGCTTTTACTTTTGCGTCGAGGACACCGACGCCGCCGTCCCAGCTCTGGTCGAGGACGTTCTTTCCGATCTGTTTCCCGAATGGCGCGAAAAATATCTCACGTTGTGCATCCTGAAAATTTCCTCCCCAGGAAACGATCGTGAGGTCACGGGCGTTGGCAGCTTGTGATGAAGCTGCAATCCCAACGAGGGCAAATCCAAGTGCTGCTACAGCGTGGCATGGCTTGTGCATTTTAAACCTCGACGCAGGTTGTTGTGTGGTGTTGGTAAAAATTTTTACCACTCGAAAATAACCTAGGCAAGTTTTATTTTTGTAACGTCGAAAAAACCTTCAATCGCCCGGATAAACGGTAAGCGATTGTTTTTCAACGCCTAAAATTTGTGATTTTGAGCATTAAATGGCCAGATATTGGTGGTTTTTGTTAGCTGGCTAAGAGTTTTTGTCATGGACGAGCGATCTTGAAATCGTGTTACTTTGCTTCCCTTGGGGTGCATCGCATGGTGCGAAACAACCCAAATTGGTGCGTATGATTCGTGTTGGCTTCAAAGAGAGTGGGCAGTTCAAGTCATCGAATTGAAGTTTGGCCCCCTCGGGTGCCGTTTATCTGAGGATTTAACCGTGATAGAAACATCGGCGATTAGTCGAAGCCCCCATGCTCCAGAAGAGCCGTCTGAAGCCCCTTCAGAAGTCCAGGAGACTGCTTCGGTGGGTGCGAGACTGAAAGCATTGCGACAGAGTCGCGGGCTTACAATTCGAGGGTTGGCTGAGCAGGCCGGAGTTCCTCATGCCACGCTTTCGATCATCGAACGAGACAAATCCAGCCCGTCAGTAAGTATTTTGAAGCGGTTGCTACGCCCTCTGAATGTCACCCTTAGTGTGTTTTTTTCCGATTCGGCAGTTGTAGATCGGGCAGTTTTCTACAAAGCCGATGAATTGGTGGAGCTTGCTGATGGCAAGAAACTCTCCTATCGACAGGTGGGAGCGAACCTGGCGAACAGCTCCATGATGATCCTGCACGAGCGGTACGAGCCTGGAGCTGACACTGGGCAAGAGGGAGAGGAACTTTATTCCCACGAGGCCGAGGAGGGCGGAATCATCATCGAGGGCAAGCTTGAAATGACCGTTGGGGATGAGGTGCGAATCCTTTCGGTGGGTGATGCTTACTACTTCGACAGCAGACTCCCGCATCGCATGCGCAATCCTTTTGACGAGGTTTGTATCGTGGTGAGCGCGGTTTCTCCCCCAACGTTCTGACCGATCTACTTCCTTGAGTTATCGGGTGTTTGGCTGCACGCACGCCAATTGGCTGCGCGTGCAGACACCAGGCTTGATCCCATAAGCATCCTCCCCTGTGTTCTTACTCCGCTCGGAGCTTTCGACTCGATAAACTCTTGCTCGGATGCCGAGTTCTCGCTGAAGACAATCTTCCTTCCTAGCCCATAGCGGTGAGTTGTTCGTGCATAAAAAAAGCCGCTGCCAGTAAAAGTGTCGATCTGGCAGCAGCTGAGGGTGAGACGGTGATAGCGCTCAGTTAAGCGAAGGCACGGTTTATCTGCGCTTGTCCCTTTTGGGACATGGTGCTTCGCTTCGCGGACAGCTCCGGTTGCGACCTCTGTAGGTACACGCCAATGCAAACCAACGCTACGGTGAGGGCGAGTGTCGAAAGGAGCTCAATGCGCTGGCCAGGGAAGGCTGCCATGATCCCAAAAACGACCAGAATGAAGGCGATGGTGAGCACTGTAAGATAGGGGAACAGCCACATTTTCACTTCGAGTTTCTGCCCTTGCGCCACCAACTTCTTCCTCATGCAAAGTTGGGTAACAGCGATGACCAAGTACATCAGCAGTGCGATGGCGCCGCTGGTGGCCAAGAGGAATTCGAAGACCTGTTTCGGCAGCAAATAGTTGGCTCCCAGCGCAATCAGGGAGACCACTGCAGTCAAGGCTATTGCGTTAACGGGAACGCCGCTTTGAGTCGTACGAGACAGTATTTTGGGTGCGTCGCCTCGATGGGCCAGCGAGTAGGCCATTCGTGATGCCGTGTAGAGAGCGGAGTTCAAGCAGCTGGTTACCGCGACGAGTACTACGATGCTCATAATGCCTGGCGCCCAAGGGATGTTCATGGCTACCAGTACGGCTTGGTACGACCCGGTGGCCAGGCCAGGGGAGTTCCACGGAATCAGGCATACCACCACGAACATGGAGCCGAGGTAGAACAGACCCAGTCGCCATACCACTGCACGAATTGCTTTCTTGATATTGGCCTTCGGCTCTTTGGATTCTGCTGCCGCGATGGTGACGACCTCACTTCCCTGGAAGCTGAACATAGCGGTCAGCAGGGCAGCGATAATCGCTACGCCACCGTTGGGGGCGAACCCGCCGTTCACATACAGGTTTTCGATACCGCTCGTAGATGAGCCTGGTAGAAAACCCAGAATCGCCAGCACACCCAAAATGATGAAACTGACAATTGCGAACACTTTGAAGAGTGAAAGCCAGTACTCCATCGCGCCGAAATTTCCAACGCTGAGACTGTTGCAGGCAATTAGCGCAAATGTCACTCCGAACGCAGCCATCCAGTGAGGGATTGCCAGCCAGTCGCCCAGAATATTGCCAGCAACGATGGCTTCGATGCTGATAACAAGTACATAAAACCACCAATACAGCCAGCCGATAGAGAACCCCGCCCAGCGTCCAATTGCCTGATCTGCGTAAGAAGAAAAAGAGCCGGTATCAGGGCGCGCCGTTGCCATTTCTCCGAGCATTTGCATGACGAGAACAACTATGACGGCTGCGATCAGGTATGAAACCAGAACTGCAGGCCCTGCTGCAGCGATAGCATTGGATGAGCCTACGAATAGGCCAGCTCCAATAACACCACCGATAGAGATCATCGTGACCTGTTTGCTTTTTAAGCCGCTCCCTAGCTTGTCGTTAGCTAACTGTTTGTTTTGACGCATCGGCTGGTACCTCGGCACAAAGACTAATTTTTCTTGTATTGATCGATTCAAGACGATCATGACCGCCTACGGTACTTCGTATGGTGCATGGAGATTAGGTCGCCCCGATTCATATTCGGTGTGAATGCTCGTCACAGATGGGAGGGCGAGCGAGCTTGAAGGGGCCATTCAAAGCGATTCATATGGATGGTGACTTTGAGGTATCTGTGATGCAGAGGCACATTGGTATGGATGTGAGATGGCATGAATTCGAGTCGTCGCAGGATTAAACTTTTGCTCTATTACTGGTTTATCAATGCTCGCGCGTGTCGGGAGTTCGTCGTTTAGATCTGAGTAAGCGTTTTTAGCCTCATCTAAATAGTTACATCGACTCCAAATTTTTAGTGCGAGCTCTCTCGTTCGTTGTATGGAAGAGATGGCTGCACCCTTTCGTTCTTGTTCTTCATACCGGGTGTGAACTGCAGGCACAGCTAGGCCGTAGACAGTAATGGGGGCGGGGGGTAAGGTTTTATTCAGTGCCTGAGAGGCATGCAAGGCCATCATCACGGCAGTCTGAATAGTTTGTGAGAGCTCACTGGCTCGAATGTAGTTCATTGGCATCATTTTATTAGAGCCAAAACGTAGATTGGTTTTATTGCGAAGCGTGGCTGGCTCAGTTTGTTAAGTGCTTGTTGATTAATCTGCGCTGACGAAAAGTCATATTTACCCTTCAGTTCACCTACATAAATATTAGTGTCTGGGAGAATGCATGAATAAGAATTTTATTGCCGGAGAGTGGCTCGAAGGCGCCGATATCAACTTGAATATCAATCCTTCCGATACTAATGATGTGGTCGGTGAGTACGCGCGCGCAGATGCTTCTCAAGCTGCGATGGCTGTTGATGCGGCTTTTGAAGCGGCTCCGAACTGGGCTCGATCTACCGCCGAGGTGCGAAGTGACGCGCTCGACCGTATTGGCACTGAGATTCTGGCGCGTCGTGAAGAGTTGGGCCGGTTGCTCGCGCGCGAGGAAGGGAAAACCCTGCCTGAGGGGATTGGTGAAGTGGTTCGCGCCGGCAGGGTTTTTAAGTTTTTTGCGGGTGAAGCATTGCGCCTTTCGGGCGAACGCCTGGCATCCATTCGCCCTGGCGTTGAGGCAGATGTACGGCGCGAGCCAGAGGGCGTGATCGGCATCATCACTCCCTGGAACTTCCCTATCGCAATTCCTGCCTGGAAGATCGCCCCTGCACTGGCGTTCGGTAACGCAGTCGTTTTCAAGCCAGCTGATCTGGTGCCTGGCAGTGCGTGGGCACTGGCGGAAATTATTGTTCGAGCAGGTGCGCTTCCCTCCGGAGTGTTCAATCTGGTCATGGGGCCCGGCTCAAAAGTGGGTGATGTCTTTGCGAAGTCTAAAAAAGTACGGGCTTTGACGTTCACGGGTTCCACTGGCACAGGCCGCAGTATTGGTATGACCTGCATGGAGCGCGGTGCCAAAGTCCAGCTGGAAATGGGTGGCAAAAACCCGCTCATTATTTTGGATGACGCGGATCTCAATCAGGCAGTTGAGGTAGCGGTCTCCGGCTCCTTCTTCTCTACAGGCCAGCGATGCACCGCCTCCAGCCGATTGATTGTCCAGGATGGCATACACGATCAATTTGTTGAGGCCGTGATCAAGCGTCTCTCTTCGCTCAAGGTTGATCACGCACTGTCTGAAGGTTGTGAGATGGGCCCTGTCGTGTCACAGGCGCAGCTCAAGCAAGACTGCGATTACATCAAGAGCGCCCAGGAAGAGGGTGGGAAACTCGCTTACGGCGGCGAACTGCTGAAAAGGGGCACGCCAGGTTTCTACCTTTCTCCGGCGCTGATCACTGAAACCACTAACCAGATGCGTATCAACCGGGAGGAAGTTTTCGGCCCGGTGGCGAGTGTCATCCGCGTTAAGGATTACGAGGAGGCAGTCACGCTGGCTAACGACACCGAATTCGGTTTGTCATCTGGGATTTGCACCACTTCTCTCAAGCACAGCTCGGACTTTAAGCAACGATCTACCGCCGGCATGGTGATGGTCAATGTCCCGACGGCAGGAGTGGATTACCACGCACCTTTCGGCGGTCGCAAAAACTCAAGCTATGGGGCTCGCGAGCAAGGTGGGTACGCAAAGGAATTTTATACCTCCGTCAAAACCACCTACACATTGGCCTGAACTCATGGAAAATAAAAACAAGATCAGTGGCACCACACGGGTATACGCGATCATCGCTGACCCCATTCATCATGTGCAGACACCAGGTGCGATGAACCGCCTGTTCACTGAGCGCGGTGACGATCGGGTAATGGTGCCATTTCATGTCAGCACAGAAAGTCTCCACGGCGTTGTTGCAGGACTGCGCGGAATACAAAGCCTGGACGGATTCATCGTTACGGTGCCGCACAAATCTGCAATCGTTGAGCTATGCGATTCTGTGTCAGATGCTGCGCGACTCGTAGGTGCGGTCAACGTAGTGAGACGCAACGAAGATGGAAGCCTGCATGGCGACATTCTGGACGGTGCGGGTTTCTTGGCAGGTCTACGTCAACGGGACGTAGAGCCGACCGGCATGTCGGTGTACTTGGCTGGTGCAGGGGGCGCGGCAAAGGCAATCGCGTTCGCTCTCGCCGCTGCAGGCGTCAGAAAAATCACCATCTTCAATCGCACCACATGCAAGGCAGAGGCGCTTATCCAACGACTCGCCACTGTCTTCCCCGCTGTGGAATTGTGTGTCGGCTCAGATGATCCATCTGGCCATGATTTGGTAGTAAACAGTACATCCCTTGGGCTCTCTGTGGATGACATTCTGCCCTTGAATGTGGCGTTGCTTACCTCATCGCAAATTGTCGCAGAAATCATTATGAAACCTGCGATCACTCCCCTGTTGGCAGCCGCAACTGAAAAGGGTTGTCGAGTGCTTGATGGAATGCCAATGCTGCTTTGCCAGATTGAGTTGATGGCTGAGGCGATGGCGACTAATAAGAACGAGCAAAATCATGAGTACATTTGATTACGTCATTGTTGGCGGCGGCACCGCTGGCTGTATCCTCGCTAATCGGCTTACTGCTTCCGGCAAATATAAAGTTTTGGTGCTGGAAGCGGGGGGCGAACCGAACGGTTTTTGGATTCCTATTCCTGCTGGCTTTACCAAGCTGCTAGTGGACAAGCGCTACAACTGGCGATTTAAGACTCAGGCCGAGGCAAACACGCGCGGACGGGAAATTTCCGTACCCCGTGGAAAAGGCCTCGGCGGATCTACCCTCATTAACGGGATGATCTATGTGCGTGGGCAGCCTGGGGATTATGACGCTTGGGAGTCCACAGGGGCGAAGCAGTGGAACTTCGCCACGCTCAAGCCCTACTTCAAAAAATTCGAGTCTTATGCTCAAGGTGATGACTCCCGTGGGCATGAAGGCCCGATGCATATTCAACAGGTCACAGAGCGCTATCCCGTGTCGGACGCCTTCTTGGAGGCAAGCATTCAAGATGGGCACCGGCACAATAAAGATTACAACGGCGATGATCAGACTGGATTTGGTTACTACCAGGTTGCCCAGCACAAGGGGCGGCGCTGGAGCGTTGTGGATGGCTATCTCAAGCCGGCAAGAGCACGCGCTAACCTGCATATCGAGACCAATGCACATGTGTTGCGCCTCGAACTTGAAGGCTCACGTTGCACTGGTATCACTTACCGTCAAGGCGGTCGCGAGGTCACGGTCAGTGCCCGACAGGATGTCATCCTGTGTGCCGGCGCCATTCAATCGCCGCAAATCCTGGAGCTGTCGGGAGTCGGGCGACCTGATGTGCTCGACAAGGCTGGTGTCCCAGTCAAGCACCGTCTTGATGGTGTAGGGGAAAATTACATCGATCACTTTGCCACCCGTATGAACTGGCGGCTCAAGAACACGGTGACTCTCAACGAGCTAGCACGCGGATGGAGACTTGGTCTTGCCGTGGCTGAGTACTTCACCAAGCGCACGGGAATTCTGACACTGGGTACCGGCTTGGTTCATGGTTTTGTGAAGACCAAGCCTGAAATGCCTACGCCGGATGTGCAATATTTCGTCGTACATGCAAGCTATGCCAATGCCGCCGAGCGAATTTTGGACAAGCATCCAGGCTTCACGATTGGAGTCAGTCAGCTACGTCCTAAGTCTCAGGGCAGCATTCACATCCAATCAAAAGATCCTGATGTTATGCCGGCGATTCGTCCGAATTTTCTGACCGAGGATGAAGACTGCACCAGTCTGATCGAGGGCATGAAAATCGCGCGAAGAATTATGGAACAGCCGGCGATGAGTGCATTCGTCGATGCAGAAACCAGTCCGGGCGCGCAAACCAAGAGCGATGAAGATTGGCTCGAATTTGCACGAGACAATGGCCAGACGATTTATCACCCCATCGGCACCTGCAGGATGGGTGAGGACGAGGGCTCCGTGGTCGACTCACAGTTGCGAGTCCATGGCCTAAGTGGTGTTCGTGTCGTCGATGCCTCGGTCATTCCATCAATGATCTCCGGCAACATCCAAGGTGCGGTAGCGTGGGGCTGACTTGATACTTGGCTCCGCGTCAGTTCATTACTGAGAGCGGCCTCGCCACAGCAATGCTTGAAGTGCCACTAAGCATTGCTGTGGTGCTGTGTTCCATGGATCTTTAATCCGGGAACGGTAGGGACAGCAGCCAAGAACTGAAGGTCTTTAGCGCAGGCAGATGTTGGTAGCGTGTGGCATACGCAAGGTAGTAATTGCGACCGCTATCCATCGGGTCGAACAATGCTACCAGCGCTCCGGATTTGAGTTCGTCCTGCACCAGAATGTCGGGAACCAGCCCGATACCAATGCCTGCTGATACGGCCTGAATGAGGTGAGCCGTGAGCTCGAAACTTGGGCCGGTACGCATACTTCTATGGCCGAGGTTGTTGCGGTCAAACCAATCAGACCACGCATTGGGTCGAGAGACGACATTCAACAAAACTCGATCAGCGACGTCCGGTGGTGACATGGTGCGAAAATCTGCAAGCGCTGTAGGGCTCGCTATAACGACCAGTTTTTCTTTGAGTAATAGATGCGAAATGTAGCCTGGCCAGTCTCCTTTGCCGGCGCAGATGATTGCCTGCATGTCGCTCGCGCTGGACTGGATATCGGCGTGAATGATCCTTGAATGGATGTGCACCAGGTTCCCTGGGTGGAGTGCATAAAACTCATGCATTTTGGGGAGGAGCCACTTTGATCCCAATGTCGGAAGTACAGCGAGATTTAGCGGCCCACCCTCAGCCTTGTAAGCAATTGTCTGCAGTGTTGCGCTTCGAATTCGACCCAGTGCAGCGGCAAGCTCATGTTGGTACAGGGCGCCGGCTGCAGTTAATTCGATCTTCCGTCCATCACGGCGAAAGAGCGCGATCTCAAGCTGGGCTTCCAGGGATTGCACTTGCCGGCTGACGGCACTTTGAGTCAATGCCAGTTCGTCTGCAGCTTTGGTAAAGCTGCAATGTCGAGCGGCTGCTTCGAAAGCAATCAGCAGGGACATGGAGGGCGTCAGTCTTCTTGGGTTCATTCATAAAGCTCATGCAAATTCTGCAGGTTTTACGTTTGTCCGAGTCATCGTGTCCCGACAAAATCGAAGGTAAAACCCCTTATGGTTTGCTAGCACCTTGGTGCTGAGCATACATAACGAGAATGTTTAGATTAGCTGCATTACCCGTAGGAACTCCACCATGATTGCTCGGCTGTCTCCCCCTGATGTCCAAAACGTATCCTACGAAGGATTTTTAAGTCGGCTTGAGGAAGAGGGCTTTCAGGGAGAAATCGCGCGTAGTTATGGCGATAGGACGGTGTTGGCAACCGACAACTCGATCTATCAGCGCCTACCACAAGCGGCGGTGTTTCCACGGCATGCTCGGGATGTCGAGACCCTGGCACGCCTGGTGGCCCGTCCCGAGTTTAGATCTGTTGTGCTCACACCCCGTGGAGGTGGAACCGGTACCAACGGCCAATCACTAACAGACGGGGTTGTTGTCGATCTGTCTCGCCATATGAACAGTATTCTTGAGGTTAATGTCGAGGAGCGTTGGGTTCGCGTGCAGAGCGGTGTGGTTAAGGATCAGCTCAACACTGCATTGAAACCACATGGATTATTTTTCGCGCCCGAACTATCCACATCAAACCGCGCCACCATCGGCGGAATGATTAATACCGACGCGAGTGGTCAGGGAAGCTGTACGTATGGCAAAACCCGTGACCATGTCTTGGAACTTTCTACCGTTTTGCTGGGTGGCGATCGACTCAACAGTTCGGTTTTGGAGCGCGACTGTTGGTGGGCGGAAACAGATCGCACAGATCGGGTAGGAGAGGTCTACCGATGTGCCACAGACATCGCACGCAATCATGCTGATCTGATCCAGAGTACGTTTCCGAAACTCAATCGTTGCTTGACTGGCTATGACCTGGCTCACCTGCAAGAGCCAAATGATCGATTCAATCTCAACAGCGTTTTGTGTGGCTCCGAAGGCTCCCTTGGCTTCATCGTTGAAGCCAAGCTCAACGTGTTACCGATCCCCAAGTATTCGATCCTGGTGAACGTGCGTTATGCAGGGTTCATGGATGCTCTGAGGGACGCCAAGGCGTTGATGCTGTTGACGCCTTTGTCTATCGAGACAGTCGATTCCAAAGTGCTCATGCTGGCCATGAAGGACATTGTCTGGCACGGCGTCGCAGAATACTTCCCGGAAGACCCAGACGCACCGACACTCGGAATCAATCTTGTTGAATTTAGCGGCGACGATGAAGAGGCAGTTCAGCAGAGTGTTCATGAGTTTGTTTTGCACCTGCAGCGCGATACCAGCGTCGTGCGATTGGGTCACACGCTTGCAATAGGTGCTGACGCCCTCAAGCGCGTTTATGCGATGCGTAAGCGAGCAGTAGGGTTGCTCGGCAACGTCAAAGGAGAGGCTCGGCCACAACCCTTTGTTGAAGACACCGCCGTTCCACCTGAGAATTTGGTTGATTTCATCCTGGAGTTTCGAGCGCTTCTGGACAGCTATGACTTGGAGTACGGAATGTTCGGGCACGTCGATGCGGGAGTCCTTCATGTGCGACCGATCCTGGACATGAAAGACCCAATTCAGGCTGGTCTGATTCAGCCAATTTCCGATGCCGTCGCCGTGTTGACGCAAAAGCATGGCGGCTTGTTGTGGGGTGAGCATGGAAAGGGTTTGAGATCCCAGTATGTGCCGGATTATTTCGGCGAACTTTATCCGGCATTGCAGGAGCTCAAGGCTGCTTTTGATCCATACAACCAACTCAACCCTGGCAAGATCGCCACGCCGAAGACTGTGCCTACCGCTCGTTTGACGCGAGTTGACGAGGTCAAGTTGCGGGGCGAGCTTGATCGGACAATTGATGAGCGGGTATGGAAAAGTTATGACACTGCCGTCCACTGCAACGGCAATGGTGCCTGCTACAACTTCGATCCTGATGACGCTATGTGTCCTTCCTGGAAAGGCACTCGTCGCCGAGTCCATTCACCCAAAGGTCGCGCTTCGCTCATCCGGGAATGGTTGAGATTGCAGGGCCAATTGGCCACCAGTGATCGGCTACGCTCGACTTCCAACGTATTTAGTATTGCCAAACGAGCTGCGAATACAGTCGCGCAAAAGTTGGGACAACAGGATTTTTCCCATGAGGTTTATGAGGCCATGGCGGGGTGCCTGGCTTGTAAATCTTGTGCTGGTCAGTGTCCGGTGAAGGTCAATGTGCCGGAGTTCCGATCGCGATTCCTGGAGCTGTACCACAGCCGGTATCTGCGCCCCTTGAAGGACTATCTCATCGGCTCGCTTGAGTACACCATTCCCTACATTGCGCGCGTGCCGCGTCTATACAACTTCATCATGGGCGCCCGTCCGGTTCGCGTCCTTCTTGAACATGTCGCGGGAATGGTCGATAGCCCATTGCTCAGCTTGATGGACTTTAACGACGTATGCCGTCGTTGGAACGTGCAGATGGCGACGCCGCAGCGTATGGCTGCATTAGGGAAGGGGGAGCGTAAGCGCAGTGTAATTCTCGTGCAGGATGCCTTTACGCGTTACTTCGAAACCCATGTGCTGGCCGACTGGGTTGAGCTGATCTCAAGGCTCGGGTTCCAGGTGTACATCGCACCGTTCTCTCCGAACGGTAAACCCCTGCAGGTTCAGGGTTTCCTCAAGGCATTTGAAAAAGCCGCGCATTTCAACGCCGAATCGCTGAGTAAGCTTCACCAATACCAGGTTCCGTTGGTTGGCTTGGATCCCGCTATGACCTTGGTGTATCGGCAAGAGTACGCCAAGGCGCTTGGCAGCGATCAGATCCCAACCGTTTTGTTGCCGCAGGAGTGGCTTGCGGATGTGCTCCCGTCATCGAATGCAATCAAGGAGACAGAAACCTACTACTTCCTTCCTCACTGCACCGAGAAAACTAACGAGCCTGGCAGCATCGGCCTTTGGCAGCAAATTTATGCGCGGATGGGATTGAAGCTACAGGTTCAAGCGAGTGGTTGCTGCGGGATGTCTGGCACATATGGACACGAGACACAAAACGCTAAGACGTCAGACGTTATCTACAGCCAGTCTTGGGGGCCGCTGGTGGAGAAGTTCAACCGCTCAGGTCGCTTGTTGGCGGATGGGTACTCATGTCGAAGCCAAGTTAAACGCAAGGATGGGGCGACGATTCTGCATCCGCTACAGGCTTTGCTTGCGGTCGTAAGGGATGTTGCCGGGTAATCGTTAGGTCGCCGATCTACCCCGTGGCTTGGGGCGGTTTAACCGCCTCGCTTTTTCGCGTGGGGCTGCATGGTAAATGAGGCACGCTGCTTCTGGGCGATACTTATATGGCCCAAGGTTGCTCAGCAATTTTGCTCTCAAGGAAATCTCTAAAAACCCTGATCCTTGGACTGAGGTGCTTGCGATTTGAGTACACCATGTAGATGGGTTCTTTTTCGTCCAGGGCGTACTCCTCAAGCAATGGGATCAGGCGCCCTTTCCTGATATCCGCCCCGATATGGAATTGCGCAAGCTTCACGATACCTGCGCCCGATAGTGCCATCTGACGCAGAAGGTCGCCTTGGGCAAAAGACGCTTTGGCGCTGACAGGGATCAGGGTCTTTTGGTGGTCGATTTCGAACTCCCAGTTATTCCATGCGCTTTTGAAGCTGAAGTTAAAGCAGTCATGGTTCACAAGGTCTTGCGGGTGATTGGGTCTACCGTAACGCTCGATATATTCCGGCGAGGCGCATATGACCCAAGCACTTTCACCTACCTTTCTGGCAATCCGTGATGAGTCGGGTAAGACACCGCTGTGGATGGCTATATCAAGACCCTGTTCAAATTGGTCGATGTATTGGGGGCCGACTTGAATGTCGACGCTCAGGGCTGGGTATGTGGCAAGGAACTCTGGTAGCCAGGGCAAAATTTGATGCTTGGCGAAGGTTGTCATCGTATGGATGCGCAGAGTTCCGCTAACGCGCGTAGGGAACGCTTCCGCCAGGGAATCTGCCTCTGCCATGGCGTTGACCACTTCCCGCGCACTGACCAGGTAAGCAGCACCTTCTTCAGTGAGTGTGAGATTGCGAGTGCCTCGCTGGAACAGGCGAGTTTGCAGCCGATCCTCCAGGCGAGTGATGAGCTTGCTGATGGCCGAGGGTGTCAGTCCGTTTGAGCGCGCAGCTGCAGAAAAATTTCCGTGCTCGGTGGCCCAAATGAAGGCCAACATCTGCGAGTAATTGTCCATTGATCTACCTTGTCGGCGGGCTTATCGAAAATCAGCGTGCCACTTTTCTAGGGCTGAAACAACAAGCGCGCCATAGGCGCGCTTGAGATCTTCAGATCACTGATCAGCGAATAAATTGCTCGATGTAGTCATCAGGAAGACCCAGCTCTTTGTAGTGCTTGCGGGCTGCTTCAAGCTTGGTGAAAACGTCTTCGTAACCGACCGCCACGCCTTGTGGATCGACGTAGGTGTATCCGCCCTGGACGTGGAACCAGGTGATCATTTCTTCAACGTCTTCTGGAACGAAAAGGGTATGGGTTTCGCCTGGAGGCTCATACGCAAAGGAGCCTTCGGATGCGACCCAATCATGCTCCAGGTAATACCAGCGGCCCTTGAGCACGATGGCATGAACACCGCCGGTGTGGCGATGGCGGGACAGCACGCCGGCCTGGCGTACGCGGAGCAGGTTGATGTAGTAACCGCCAGTGACGCTCAGCAGCAATGGCTTGAAGGAGACGGAGCCGGTGACAGGTACCCACAGCTTGTCGTCTTCCAGCCAGTTCGTCAGAACGCCTGGATGCACCATGTCTGGCGACATGAATGGAACCTGAGGCAGTTGATAGGGGATTGCGAGTTCATCAGGCTTCGGTGCAGTGCTCATTTTTATGGTTTCCACAGCTAGGTTAGTGGGGCCCTAGTGGTGTCATGAGGGCTTGAACCAAAGAGTAAGGCAGCAAGACAGGCGGAAAAAGACGTCAAACATCACACTAAGTGTGAATTCTCGTCACAGTTTGAAGGGCGGATTAGGGGATTTTGGGGGCGCTGATTGATGGGGCAGTACGGGAGCCGGGCCGAACATGCGGCCATCTCCATTGAGCACCAGGTTGTCCATACGCAAAAATCACGCGATGTTACCTGAAGTCACCTGGACGGTTGAAAGCGCCAAGGGCGATAGAGTTGAGTGTTCTGTCACGGCGATAGCGCGCATTCTGTAGTGGTCAACTAATCCCGGACACGACGTTAAGTTTTTCTTCGGCGCGAGCTGGCGCCAGCCCGCCGTTGAATTGATGGGGTCGAACCCAGTTGT
>LNAP01005047.1_pt1 | contig 19423 bp, 15 predicted proteins | sample 602601 | NCBI WGS metagenome assembly LNAP01 (sample SAMN02440304, study PRJNA202911) | soil metagenome | biome: Subtropical and temperate rainforests or woodlands; isolation source: soil samples (1 kg each in a 20% v/v slurry with milli Q water) were... ...
TTGAGACTGGAGAATAAGAAAAAATGGCCAACGCCGTACGCTTCTACGAAACCGGTGGTCCCGAAGTCCTTCGTTATGAAGAGGTCGAGGTCGGCGACCCCGGTCCGGGCCAGGTTCGTCTTCGTCATGTGGCGGTGGGCCTGAACTATGCCGACACCTACTTTCGCAATGGCACTTACCCGATTCCGATGCCCAACGGCATGGGGGTGGAGGCCTCCGGGGTGGTCCAGGCCATCGGCGAGGGGGTTACCCATGTGCGCGTGGGTGATCGCGTCACCTACACCGGTTTTCTCAATACATTGGGTGCCTACAGCACCGAGCGTCTGATCCCGGCCGCGCCGCTGATCAAGCTGCCGGAAACAATCAGTTTCGAGACCGCCGCTGCCATGACCATGCGTGGCCTGACCTCGTCGTACCTGATGCGACGCATTTACGATTTCAAGGCCGGCGACAGTATTCTGCTGCACGCCGCCGCCGGTGGTGTGGGCCTGATCGTTTCGCAGTGGGCCAAGCTGCTCGGCCTGAACGTCATTGGCACGGTGTCCACCGAGGCGAAGGCTGACATTGCCCGGGCCCATGGCTGCGAGCATGTCATCAACTACAGCCATGAAGACGTCGCCCAGCGCGTTCGCGAGCTGACGGACGGCGAGGGGGTCAACGTGGTTTTCGACAGTGTCGGCAAGAACACCTTCATGGGGTCGCTGGACTCGCTCAAGCGTCGTGGCCTGATGGTCTGCGTCGGTACGGCATCCGGTCCTATCCCGGCCTTCGATCCGGTACTGCTGGCGATGAAAGGCTCGTTGTTCCTGACCCGCCCAGCCCTGGCCGATTACATCGCCGACCCGGCGGAAAAAGCCGCGTTGGCGGGCGAGTTGTTCGACCATGTCGGCAGCGGTCGGATCAAGATCGAGATCAACCAGCACTATGCCTTGCAGGACGCCGTACAGGCCCATCGCGACCTGGAATCACGCAACACTACTGGCTCATCGATATTCGTCATTTAGGGGAGTTGCCTGCCATGAAAGTCGAACAATTGACCTGCAGCATTGGTGCGGAGCTGGTAGGCGTCAACCTCGCCGACGCGGTCCATGACGACGATCTTTTTGCCGAGATTCGTGCTCAGTTGCTCAAGCATCGAGTGGTGTTCCTGCGCGATCAGGACATCACTCGCGACGAGCATGTGGCCTTCGCTCGCCGCTTTGGCGAGTTGGAAGACCATCCGGTGGCCGGCAGCGATCCGGATCATCCTGGGTTGGTGCGCATCTACAAGAACCCGGACCAGCCGATGGACCGCTACGAAAATGCCTGGCACACCGACGCGACCTGGCGCGAGGCGCCGCCGATGGGCTGCGTGCTGCGCTGTGTAGAGTGCCCTCCGGTGGGCGGCGACACCATGTGGGCCAACATGGTCGAGGCCTATGCGCGCTTGCCGGAAGACGTGAAGGTGAAGATCGCCGACCTGCGTGCCCGTCACAGTATCGAAGCCAGTTTCGGTGCCGCCATGCCGATTGAAAAACGTCTGGCGCTCAAGGCGATGTACCCGGATGCCGAGCATCCGGTGGTGCGCACCCACCCGGAAACCTTGGAAAAGGTGCTGTTCGTCAACGCCTTTACCACCCACTTGAGCAACTACCACACCCCCGAGCGGGTGCGTTTTGGCCAGGACGCCAACCCGGGCGCAAGCGAGCTGCTGCGCTACCTGATCAGCCAGGCCTATATCCCCGAATATCAGGTGCGCTGGCGCTGGAAGCCCAACAGCATCGCCATCTGGGACAACCGCAGTACCCAGCACTACGCCGTCATGGATTACCCGCCGTGTCATCGCAAGATGGAGCGTGCCGGAATCATCGGCGACAAGACTTACTGATCGACCCCTTCTGCATACGCACTCGTAGACACGTCTGCCCGGCACGATTCCGGGTGGGCGCAACAATCATAAGAACAGGAGTAACCCATGCAATTCTTCGACGATTCCCTGCACCCGGAAAACATGGAAAAGGTGGTCATCACCGTGGCTCCGTACGGCCCGGAATGGATGCCGGAGGACTTTCCCGAAGACATCCCGCTGACCATGGACGAGCAGGTCCAGAAGGCAGTCGATTGCTATGAAGCCGGGGCCACGGTTCTCCACTTGCATGTGCGTGAACTGGACGGCAAGGGTTCCAAGCGACTGTCGAAATTCAACGAGCTGATCGCCGGTGTGCGTGAAGCCGTACCGGACATGATCATCCAGGTCGGCGGCTCGATTTCCTTCGCCCCGGAAAGCGATGGCGAAGCGGCCAAATGGCTGTCCGACGACACCCGTCACATGCTGGCCGAGCTGACGCCAAAACCGGATCAGGTCACGGTGGCGATCAACACCACCCAGATGAACATCATGGAGTTGCTGTACCCGGAGTATCTGAAGGGTACTTCTCTGGACAACCCCTTGATCAAGGCGGCCTACAGCGAAATGACCGTACCCGCCGGCCCGGCCTGGGTTGCCGAGCACCTCAAGCGCCTGATGGACAACGGCATCCAGCCGCACTTCCAGCTGACCGGCATGCACGCCCTGGAAACCCTTGAGCGCCTGGTGCGCAAGGGCGTCTACAAGGGCCCGTTGAACCTGACATGGATCGGTATCGGCGGCGGTTTCGATGGCCCCAATCCGTTCAACTTCTTCAACTTCATCCACCGCGTGCCGGACGGTTGCACCCTGACTTCCGAGTCGCTGCTCAAGAACGTCATGCCGTTCAACACCCTGTCGATGGCCATGGGTATGCACCCGCGTGTGGGCAATGAAGACACTATCATTGATCACAAGGGCGATCGTTTCGGCTCGGTGGCGCAGATAGAGCAGACCGTTCGCATCGCCCATGAACTGGGTCGCGAGATCGCCACGGGTAAAGAAGCCCGAGAGATCTACCGCATCGGCGTGCAGTACCAGAGCATCGAAGAAACCCTGCTGGCCAACGGTATGGCGCCCAACCGCAAGGCTGGGCAGAAAGGTGTTCCGCAACGCGGCTGATCGGCAGACGAAGCGGGGGGCCATGGCCTCCCGCTCGCTGCACTGCACCACGCTTGATAACAACAATAAAACAAAGCTTTGAGGAGGCTGCATGGCCTTTCACCCAATCGCCACCGACGATGACGACGCAGGTTGCGTCGGCGTGTCGCGCCAATATGCCTGGATCGTTTTTGCATTGACGTTCGGCCTGTTGATTTCCGATTACATGTCGCGTCAGGTATTGAACGCGGTATTCCCGCTGCTCAAGGGCGAGTGGGCCCTGAGCGACGGCCAGCTCGGGTTACTCAGCGGCATCGTTGCCCTGATGGTCGGCCTGCTGACATTCCCGCTGTCGTTGATGGCTGACCGCTTTGGACGAGTCAAGAGCCTTGTGCTGATGGCGCTGCTGTGGAGCCTGGCCACGCTGGGCTGCGCATTGGCGCAGGATTACCAGCAAATGTTCATTGCCCGGTTCATGGTCGGCGTCGGTGAAGCGGCTTATGGCAGCGTCGGCATCGCTGTGGTGATTTCGGTGTTCCCGAAACACATGCGCGCCACCCTGGCCAGTGCCTTTATGGCGGGCGGCATGTTCGGCTCGGTGTTGGGCATGGCATTGGGCGGTGCCATTGCGGCCAAGCTGGGCTGGCGCTGGTCGTTCGCCGGTATGTCGCTGTTTGGGCTGGTGCTGGCGGTGCTTTACCCGATCATCGTCAAGGAAGCGCGCATCGCACCGCAACGTGCCGCCCAGATGGCAAACAAGGCAACCGTGGCCATCAAACGGCCTTTGCGCACGCTGTGGTCCAGTCGTTCGGTGGTGGCGACCTACGTCGCCAGCGGCTTGCAGTTGTTCGTCGGCGGCACGGTGATGGTGTGGATTCCCAGCTACCTCAATCGTTACTACGACATGCCGACGGACAAAGCCGGCGGCATGGCGGCGATCATTGTCCTGTGCAGCGGCGCGGGAATGATTCTGTGCGGCATGCTCAGCGATCGCCTGTGCCGTCACTCGCCCGAGCGCAAAGTCAGCCTGGCCATCGGATTCTGCCTGGGCAGTTGCCTGCTGTTGTCGGCGGCGTTTGCCTTGCAGGCAGGGCCGGTGCAGTTGCTGTTGATTTGCCTGGGGATGTTGATCGCCACCGGCACCACCGGCCCTTGCGGCGCAATGGTCGCCAATCTGACCCATTACTCGGTCCATGGCACGGCCTTCGCCACACTGACACTGGCCAACAACATGCTGGGGCTGGCGCCGGGGCCGTTCATCACCGGTCGGGTGTCCGACCTGATCGGTCTGCATGCCGCTTTCCAGTGGGTGCCCTTGGTCAGCCTCGCGGCAGCGGCCGTGTTTTTTTATGCCAAGTGTCATTACCACAAGGACATTGCCCGGCTTAAGGGCGAACGGGTCAACGACCCGGTGGGTGAATCCGTGTTAGAGGTGAAGTTGTGAGTGGTCGTCTACGTATTGATGTGTTTTTCGATTTCATCTGTCCCTGGTGCCTGATCGGCAAGCGTCAACTGGAGCATGCGCAGGTACAGTTTCGCAGTCGCCACCCGGATGTGCAGATCACCACGGTGTGGCATGGCGTGCAGTTGCTGCCTCAGTTGCCGGTACAAGGTGAGCCCTTCGCCGACTTCTACCGCAAACGTCTGGGCAATGCCGCGGCTATGACCATGCGCCAAACCCAGGTACAGCAAGCTGCCGCAGCGGTTGGACTGACCATCGACCTCAGCCGTATCGAGACGATGCCCAACACAGCAGACGCCCACCGTTTGTTCGAACGAGTCAGCGTACTGGGCAATGCTACTCAGCGTGAAATGTTGCTCGAACGGCTGTTCGCCGCTTATTTCCGCAAACGCGAAAACCTTGGGTGCCGCGAGACTTTGCTCGCCATTGTCCGCTCCTGCGGCGTCGACGCGGACGTGGTGCTCGATTGCCTGAAGGGCGACGCCACGCCCTTTGAAGGCTTCCCCGGCGCGGCGAGTGGCGTGCCGAGCTTTCAGTTCGACCGCCGGATGACGCTGATCGGTGCACAACCTGCACAGGCGCTGCTCGAAGCCATGAACGAGTCACTCAAGGAAAGTGATCACGAGCGGCAACCTGCATGATCCGGCGTATCCCTGTGCCTGCCGGAAAACTCCCGCAGGCGGGCGGTCGTGCACTGTTCGAATTCGATGACAAAAGCCTGGCGCTGTTCAACGTCGAAGGTGACATGTTCGCCATCGACGACAGTTGCCCGCACCAGGGCGCCTCGCTGTGCGGCGGGCGCCTTGAGGGGCGGGTGATTCAGTGTTGCGCCCATGGGCTGCGCTTCGATCTGCGCAGCGGTTACCTGCTCAATTCCACCGCAATCAAAGTCACCAACTACCCGGTCGAGATCATCGACGACCAGGCATTCATCGTCATTGTTCCCGAGGAGGCCACGCCATGAGCGCCATCGCTCTCACCCGAATCCACAGCCGAACGCGCGAACTGGCACCGGGTTTTGTCGTCAGTCTGATCGTGGCGGCGGCCGCGTCCTTTTTGTCCGAGCACTACGGCGCGCCGGTGATGCTGTTTGCCTTGCTGTTGGGCATGGCACTGAACTTCCTGGCCGGGGACGGCGCCTGCAAGGCCGGCATCGAATTCACGGCGCGCACCGTGTTGCGCGTCGGCGTGGCGCTGCTGGGCATGCGCATCACCCTTGAACAGATGGCGGCGCTGGGCTGGAAGCCCGTGGCGCTGGTGGTGATTCTGGTGGTGGTGACCATCGGCGTTTCGGTGATCGCCGCCAAGGCCCTGGGCTTTCAGCGTTTGTTCGGCATGCTCACCGGTGGAGCCACGGCGATTTGTGGTGCATCGGCTGCATTGGCGCTGGCGGCAGCGTTGCCCAATCATCCGCAGAAAGAACGCGCGACGCTGTTCACGGTGATCGGGGTGTCGGCGCTGTCGACCCTGGCGATGATCGTGTACCCGATGATTGCCAATGGGCTGTCGTTGTCGCCACAAGTGGCCGGCGTGTTCCTGGGCGCGACCATCCACGATGTCGCTCAGGTGGTCGGTGCCGGTTACAGCCTGTCGACCGAGACCGGCGATACGGCCACGGTGGTCAAGCTGATGCGGGTCGCCATGCTGCTGCCGGTGATTGTCTGTGCCGCCATGATTACCCGCCTGCAGGGCGCGGACCCGACCGGTAAACGGCCACCGCTGCTGCCCTGGTTCGCCGTCGGGTTTCTGATTCTGGCCTGTATCAACAGTACCGGCTGGGTGGCCCCGGTGGTGCAGGGATCGGTCAATGAATTGTCGCGCTGGTGCCTGGTGGTTTCCATCAGCGCCCTGGGCATGAAAACCCAACTCAAGGAGCTGGCGGCCGTGGGTATCAAGCCGATCCTGCTGATGGTGGGGGAGACGGTGTTCCTCGTTGTGCTGGTGCTGCTGTTGCTGCGTTGGGGAATGTAGGCACACACATTGTGAGGAGGGCGCAAGCTCCCTCGCCACAGGACTCCTCGGCCGGTGTCACGGACACCGGTTCTTTTGCGGCGACTGTACCAGCAGTCGTCGCTTTTTTTTTTGCATGCCGTTCGGTTCAGCGTTCGCTGGAACCGGGCAGGGTGATCAGGTCCGGCGGTGGTTTGACGGTATGCTTTTGCGCGCTGCGCCAGGCAGCGGGCGGCATACCGAACTGGGTGATGAACCAGCGTGTGAAGGAACTCGCCATCGAATAGCCGAGCATGTCGGCTATGCGCCCCAACGAGTAATTCGGATTGTCCAGGTAGCGCAACACCAGGTCGCGGCGCACGTCATTGATCAAGTCATTGAAGGCGCAACCGTCGTCTTTGAGACGGCGCTGCAACGTCCGGACGTTCATGCCCTGGGTCTGGGCGATCTGTTCGATGGTGGCGCGGCCCATCGGCAACAACAGGTAGATGGCTTTGCGCACCTCGAACAGCATCGAAGGGCCTTCATGACTCTGCAGCGAGTCCAGGTAACGCTGGGCGTAGCGCGCCATGGCCGGGTCGGCATGGGGGTTGGTCATGTCGAGGCTGGTATTGGGACAGACAATGCCATTGAACTCGCTGCCGAACTCCAGTTTGCAGCCGAACAGACGGCGATGCAGTTGCAGGTTCTCGGGAGGCTGGTGCGTGAAGTTGACACTGTAGGGTTGCCAGTGTGCGCCGAGCAGGGCGGCGCATAGACGGAACATCACCCCGATTGCCAGTTCATTGGCTTGTCGGCAGGGCATCGGCGATTCCGTAACCACCTCTTCGCGGATGATCACCATCTTGCCGGTCTCTTCGATGAAGAGCGCCAGCGAATCGTTCATCAGATGGCGGTAATGCACCAACACTTGCAACGTATCGCGCAGCGTACGCTGGTGGCTGAGCAGCAGGCTGACCACGCCGAAGTCCGAGAGCTGGCGTGACTCGGCCATGCTCAGGCCGAAGCTCTGGCAGCCGCTGGCGGCGGCCGAATCCTCCAGCAGACGCACGGCGGCATCGATGGGAATGCGATGCTCAGGGGCTTGCAGCAGGGCTTTGCTCAAGCCGACGCCGGCCAGTACATCGCGCGGGTTGAACCCCAGGTACTGAGTGACCTCCAGGTAGTTGGTCAAGACGGCGGCGCGAACAAGCTTGGGCATGCGAAGGTCTTTCCTGGGCCGGTTGCGATTCAAATGAGCGTGGCGACTAAGCAATTTAACAGTTGTGATGGTGTCGAGGGCGTTCGCCCGATTCTGTCCGCAATCACCTCCGTTGTCGTGGAGCAATCGACGCTCACCCATTGATTACAGTGAGCTGCAGAGAACCTGCGGGGATTTTCGACCAGTGGTCGGTGCGCGCCGATACCTGGAAATTTGTCATGAAAAGAAAAGTGCCTGACGTCCAATGAAAAGCACCTCGGGCGGGGGCTCTTTAATGTCAGTCCTACAAAAAGCCCCTGGCGAATAGAGCCAGTCGAGTCATCGAGAAAGCGAAGGTGTTGAAGTGGACAAACTGCAAACTGCCGCAACCGTTCTGATTGTACCGGGTCTGCGCGAGCACGTAGCCGAGCATTGGCAAGCGCTGCTTGAAGCCAGGCTGTGCAAAGTGCGCAGTGTGCCGCCGCTGGAAACCGACAAGCTCGATTGCGCCAAGCGGGTCGAAGCGATTCAACACACCCTTGCGCAGATCGACGGGCCGGTGATTCTGGTCGCTCACAGCGCCGGTGTACTGATGGTCGCGCACTGGGCTGCGCGGCACAGCCGGCCGATCAAAGGCGCGTTGCTGGCCGCTCCGCCGGACCTTGATGCCCCATGGACGCAAGGCTACCCATCCGCTGAAACTCTGCGTGCCCAGGGTTGGGACCCTCTACCCAAAGGCCGGTTGCCGTTTCGCAGTTTGGTGGCCGCCAGTACCAACGACCATCTCGCCAGCCTGGGCGCCGTCACGCGCATGGCCGAAGGCTGGGGCAGCGAACTGCTTAATGTCGGCGAAGTCGGTCATCTCAATCCTGCTGCCGGGTTTGGGTACTGGCCACATGCCGAAGCACTCATCCTCGAGCTGGATCGCTAGTTCAGGCGCCGGTTGGTTCGCGCCATCCGGCATTTGCCCTCACTCCTGAAAAACGTAAACCCCTGGAACAAGGGGTTGCGCGAGGGCGGCTGCGCTTAAAACAAATACAAAAAGGCGGAGACAACGCAATGCACAACAATCAGCGTCACGGGTTCGCACCCTCGCGTTACACCTTGTTGGCCTCGGCCATTCTGGCCGCTGCCGTGCCGGTCGCGCAGGCGGTCGAGGTCGATACAGGTAACCCGGACTGGACCGTGCGTCTTGATAACACCGTGAAGTACAACTACGGCGTACGCACCGAAAGCGCCGACAAGCGCATGCTGGCAACGCCAAACAACAACGACGGCGACTACAACTTCCGCAAGGCCGGGACCAACATCACCAACCGTATCGACCTGTTGACCGAGATGGATGTGGTGTACCAGAACCACATGGGTTTTCGCGTCAGCGCTGCCAGTTGGTACGACAAGGCCTATGAGAACACCGGTTCCAATTCCAACCCGTTCGTCAACGGCAACGGTGCGAGGTCGGGGCTGGTCGCCAACGACCCACGTCTGGCCGCGGTCACCGGCGACAACGTCGGCAATGGCAGCCCGCACCTGAGCAACTACGCCCGGCGCTACTACACCGGTCCGTCCGGCGAAATCCTCGATGCCTTCGTGTTCTACAGCACCGAAGTGGGCGAGGAGTCGCTGCTGAGCGTCAAGGCCGGCCAGCACAACGTGTTCTGGGGCGAGACCATTCTCAACCCGGTGCACTCGATCAGCTACGGCCAGTCCGGCCTCGACCTGGCCAAGCTGGCTGCGTCGCCGGGCACTGAAGCGAAGGAACTGTTCGTTCCGCGCAACCAGCTGTCGATGTCATTCACGGTCAATCCCGAGCTGACCGTGGGCGCCCAGTATTTCCTCGATTGGGACGCCGCGCGCCTGCCGGAAGCAGGCACCTATTACGGGGGTTCCGATCTGGTCGGTTTTGGTGCGCAGTCGTTCCTGTTGGGCAACACCAATGGCGTGGTCCCGGGCAGCCCGCTGGGCTGTGGCCTGGCGCCGTGCAACGGCTTGACCAACGTGCGTCGCGGTCACGACCTGACGCCGGACAAACGCGGTGACTGGGGCGTTATGGCCAAGTGGTCACCGGCCTGGCTGGACGGCGCCCTCGGCATTTACTACCGCGAAACCTCGGAAATACTGCCGCAAGCCTGGCTGGATGCCAGAGGCCTGAGTTCGGCCAATCCAAACGGCACCCGTCCGGCAGGGCAGGTACCCGCGGTGATCAACACCCTCAATTCGCTGAGCACCGCCACCTATCAGATGGCCTATGCCGACAACATCAAGATCGTTGGCCTGAGCCTGTCCAAGGACGTGGGTGGGGTGAGCGTGGGTTCTGACCTGAACATTCGTCACAACATGCCGCTGGCCAGTATTCCGGCGGTTGTCAGTACGAACAGTCCGCTGGGCCTGGGCGCGGGTCTTGGCCTGTTGCCGGCGCGTACGGCGGCCACCGGCGTGGTGTATGACACCCCGCATAAGGGCGACAGCATGGCCGCCACCGGCGACACCTTGCACTGGACGCTCAACGGTCTGATGACCATTGCCAAAACGCCCGTGTTCGATTCGGCAACCCTGCTTGGCGAGCTGTATTACAGCAACCTGCTCAAGCTCGATAGCAAGAACGAGGCGCTCTACAAAGGCAAGGACAGCTATCGCGGCATCGACGCGCCGACCCGGGACAACTGGGGCATCGCGGTCAACTTCACACCGACCTGGTACCAAGTGTTTCCCGGTGTCGACCTCAACGCGCCGATGTCCATCAACGTCGGTCTCGATGGCGTGTCACCGGTCTCCGGTGGCGGTGCTAAAGACACCGGTAACTACGCCATCGGCCTCGGGGCCGTTGTGTACAACAAATACTTTGTCGATCTGAAGTACGTGGACGCTTTCGGCAAGACCGACAAGTGCGATGTCAGTGGCGTGAGTACCGGCCCGACCGGAGGTGACGGCGCTGCGCCGAACGCTTTCAGCGGCAACGAAAACTACGCCTGTTACGCCGGTGGCTACTCAGCCTTTTCCGGCGGTGGAGCAACGACTGAGGACCGTGGCGCCGTTTACCTGACGATGAAAACCACTTTCTGATTCACCACTGATTTGCTCAATGCAAGCAGGAGAATAACAAGATGACATTCGCCAAAACCGTGTTGGCCGCTTCTCTGGCCATGGTCCTTGCCGCCCAGGCACAGGCCGCTGTTTCAACCCAGGACGTTGCCAAATTGGGCAGCAGCCTGACCCTGGTGGGCGCCGAAAAGGCCGGGAACGCTGATGGTTCCATCCCCGCCTACGACGGTGGCCTGACCACTGCCCCGGCCAGTTTCAAATCCGGTGACAGCATGCGCCCGGATCCGTATGCCAGTGAAAAACCAGTGCTGGTGATCGACGGCAAAAACGTCGATCAGTACAAGGGCATGCTAAGTGCCACCACGGTGGAACTGGCCAAGCGTTTCCCGACGTTCCGTGTCGATGTCTACCCGACCCACCGCACCGTTTCGCTGCCCCAAGCCATCCTCGACAACGGCGTGAAGAATGCCAGCGGCGCCAAGTCTCTCGAAGGCGGTCTGGCCATCGATAACGTGCTGCCGGGTGTGCCGTTCCCGATCCCGCAGTCGGGCAACGAAGCGATGTGGAACTTCCTGTTGCGTTATCAAGGCGTGAGCATCAACTCCAAGTACGACTCCTGGAACGTTGACTCCGCCGGTGTGCCGAGCCTGGCCACCACCGGCCAGGCGTTCATTTCCTACCCGATCTACGAAAACCTGACGCAGCCGATCAGCAGCGCCGACGTGTACTACCAGATGAAGCTGTCCTACACAGGCCCTGCGCGCCGGGCCGGCGAAGCGGTAATGCTAAAGGACGCCGCCAACCCGCTGACGCAACCGCGTCTTGCCTGGCAGTACTTGCCGGGCCAGCGTCGGGTCAAACTGGCACCGAACCTGGCCTACGACACGCCTAACCCAGGCACCGCCGGCGCGGGTACCTACGACGATGTTTTCGTGTTCAACGGCGCGCTGGACCGCTACGACTGGAAGCTGGTGGGCAAGCAGGAAATGATCGTGCCCTACAACACCTACAAGTTGACCTACGCCCAGGATCCGAAGTCGTTGACCACCGCCAATCACCTGGCACCGGATTTTGTGCGCTGGGAAAAACACCGCGTCTGGGTGGTGGAGGGCAACCTCAAGGCCGGCGCCCGTCACATCTATCAAAAGCGCCGCTTCTACCTCGATGAAGACAGCTGGACCGCTCTGGCCTCGGATCAATACGACGCTCGTGGTCAGTTGTACCGTGGCTCCTTCGCCTTCCTCAGCCAGAGCTACGACAAGCAGATTCCGGATTCCACGCCTTTCATGATCTACGACCTGGTCGGTGGTTCCTACAACATCAATGGCGTGGTCGGGCCTTACGGCGGCATCAAGTACATCGATCCGCTTTCCAAGGCGCAATGGTCATCGGAGTCCCTGGCCGGCAGCGGCATTCGCTAAGCCAACTGCAAAAAAGCGCCCACAGGGTCCACTGCCCACAAGGCGGTGGACCGTGCGCCGACGGCGCGGGCGCCAGGTTTTCCGAAGAGGAAGCGGTATGTGTTCGTATAAAGACTATTTGCAGCTGGCGTTGGGTGTTGTGCTCGGCGTGCTACAGGGCGTGACCCACGCGGCTAATTACATCGATGTGCTGGACCTGCCCTCCAGGGTCAGTGCCCTGGCCATCAACAGCCCGTTGTCCGGCGTGGCCCGCGCCGGTGAGCGCGTGATTGCCGTCGGCCAGCGCGGCCATATCCTGTTTTCCGATGATGCTGGCAAGCATTGGCAACAGGCCGCCGTACCGGTCAGTGCCGATCTCACCGCGGTGAATTTTCCGACCACCACCCAAGGTTGGGCGGTGGGCAACGACGGCGTGGTGCTGCACAGCAGTGACGCCGGCGCGACCTGGCAAAAGCAGCTCGACGGCCGCCAGATCGGCGATGTGCTGGTCAAGCATTACACGGCGTTGGCCAGTGCCGAACCGGGCAATGAGCAATGGCCGTTGCGGGTTGCCGAGGGCCAACGGTTGATCGAGCAGGGCGCAGACAAACCGCTGCTCGACGCATGGTTCGCCAACGACAAAGTCGGTTATGTGGTCGGCGTGTTCAACCTTATCCTGCGCACCGAGGACGGTGGCCAGAGCTGGACGCCATTTCAGGATCGAACCGACAACCCTCAAGGTTTCCACCTCAACGCCATCGCTTCCACCGGCGACGCGTTGTACATCGCTGGCGAACAAGGCCTGTTGCTCAAATGGGATGACAACACCCAACGCTTCGCTGCCGTGCCGACGCCTTATCAAGGCAGCTTTTTCGGCGTGCTCGGCAAGCCTGGCGAAGTGCTCGTCTATGGGTTGCGCGGCACCGTCCTGCGTAGCACCGATGGCGGCCATGACTGGACGGCACTCGACACCGGGCTGCACACCAGCATCACCGCTGGCCTGATCGATGCCCGTGGCAATTACGGCCTGTTCACCCAAGGTGGGCAGATGCTGGTCAGCCGGGGCACGGGTGCGCAATTGCGCCTGCTGCGCCAACCGGTGCCGACCCCGGTCGCCGGTGCCACCCAGTCCGCCGCGGGTGCGTTAGTGGTCGCGGGCAGCCGTGGTGCCCAAACGCTAGCCCTCGAACCCTAAGAGCGAGAACCCTGACATGGGCACTATCAAACAAGACGCCATGCCGGTCATCCGCGAGCTGCGGGATTTCGACCGGCACTCCGGCAACCTCCTCGAACGGCTGGTGTTCAACTACCGCCCGCTGTTCATGCTGCTGATGGCACTGGCCACCGTGGTGCTGGGCTTCATGGCCGTGACACGCCAGGAGCTGCGCCCCAGCTTCGAAAAAATGATTCCGCAGAGCCAACCGTACATCCAGAATTTCCTGGAGAACCGCCAGTCGCTGCGGGGCTTGGGCAACTCGGTGCGCGTGGTGGTCGAGAACACCCAGGGTGATATTTTCGACCCCGCCTACCTCGACGTACTCAAGCAGGTCAATGACCAGTTGTTTCTCAGCGAGGGCGTCGACCGCGCGTGGATGAAATCCCTGTGGAGCCCGTCGGTGCGCTGGACCGAAGTCACCGAAGAAGGTTTCCAGGGTGGTCCGGTGATGCCCGATACCTATTCCGGGCAGCCTGAACAAATCGAACAACTGCGCCAGAACATTTCCCGCGCCGGCCTGGTTGGCAGCCTGGTGGCCAGCGACTTCAAGTCGAGCATGTTGATCGTACCGCTGCTGGACAAAGCCGCCGCCGGTGGTCAGCCCATCAACTATCACGCGTTCTCGCGGATGCTCGAGGAGCAGTTGCGCGACAAGATCGAGTTCGTCGGCGACAGCGCGGCGCGCAAATCCGGAGAAGAGGGCAAGGGCCATTACAAGGTTCGGGTCATCGGTTTCGCCAAACTGATGGGCGACCTGATCGATGGCCTGATTCAGGTGATGATGTTTTTCGGCCTGGCGGTCATCACTTCGCTGGCGATCATCTACGCGTACACCCGTTGTGTGCGCAGTACGTTGCTGGTGGTCGGCTGCTCGCTGATTGCAGTGGTCTGGCAACTGGGCATCGTCGCCTGGCTCGGTTATGCCATCGACCCGTACTCGGTGCTGGTGCCGTTTTTGATCTTCGCCATTGGCGTGTCCCACGCCGCACAGAAGATGAACGGCATCATGCAGGACATCGCCCGTGGCACTCATAGACTGATCGCCGCGCGCTATACCTTCCGCCGCTTGTTCATCGCCGGCGTCACCGCGTTGCTGGCCGATGCTGTGGGTTTCGCGGTGCTGATGCTGATCGACATTCCGGTGATCCAGGACCTGGCGGTCACCGCCAGTATCGGTGTTGCCGTGCTGATCTTTACTTCGCTGTTGCTGATGCCGGTGGCGCTGTCCTATGTCGGTGTTGGCGCCAAGGCCGCGGAACGCGCGCTGAAGATCGACACCCGCGCCGAACACCACAGGGGTTTCGGCAAACTCTGGGACCTGCTCGACCGCTTCACCACCCCCCAGTGGGCGACCGGCGCAGTTTTGGTCGCTGTGCTGATGGGCATCGGCGGCTTCATCGTCAGCCTCAACCTGAAGATCGGCGATCTCGAAAGCGGTGCGCCTGAGCTGCGTGCCGACTCGCGCTACAACCGCGACAACGCCTACATCACCCAGCATTACGCGCTGTCCAGCGACCTGTTCGCGGTGATGATCAAAACCCCGCCGGAAGGCTGCCTGAACTACAAGACGTTAGTCCTTGCCGATCGTCTGGCCTGGGAGCTGCAACAGTATCCGGGCGTGCAGGCGACGACCTCGTTGGTCAACGCCGTGCGCCAGATCACCGCCGGCACCTATGAAGGCAACCCCAAGCTCAACAGCATCCAGCGCAACCAGGACGTGCTCAACTACGCCGCGCAGCAAGCCTCGGTCAACTCGCCTGAGCTGTTCAACAACAACTGCTCGCTGATGCCGGTGATCACGTTCCTCAAGGATCACAAGGCTGAAACGTTGGACGCGGTGGTGGCGATTGCCGACAGGTTCGCCAGGGAAAACAGCACCGAAGAGCGTCAGTTCCTGTTGGCGGCCGGCAGCGCTGGCATCGAAGCGGCGACCAACATCGTCGTGCGCGAAGCCAATCGCACCATGTTGCTGTACGTCTACGCGGCAGTGACGCTGTTTTGCCTGATCACCTTCCGCAGCTGGCGCGCCACGCTGGTGGCGCTGTTGCCGCTGGTGCTGACCTCGATCCTCTGCGAAGCGCTGATGGTCGCCATGGGTATCGGCGTAAAGGTGGCGACCTTGCCGGTGATCGCCCTCGGCGTGGGCATCGGTGTTGACTACGCCTTGTACCTGCTCAGCGTGCAACTGCACTTCCAGCGCCAGGGCTTGCCGCTGTCCCAGGCCTACCGCAATGCGGTGTCCTTCACCGGCCGGGTGGTCGGGCTGGTGGGCATCACCCTGGCGGCCGGCGTGGTGTGCTGGGTCTGGTCGCCGATCCAGTTCCAGGCCGACATGGGCATCCTGCTGACCTTCATGTTCCTGTGGAACATGCTCGGCGCGCTGATCCTGATTCCTGCCCTGTCTTATTTCCTGCTGCGCGAACGAGCGATTGAGCCCGGTCCTGTTGCGCAGGGCGATCACACCGAAATCTCTCAACGTCCTGGCATGCCCCATGCCCTGACCACTTCCGAGTAAGCCAACGATGTCTGACTACAAAGCTCCTTTGCGTGACATGCACTTCGTACTCAACGAGGTTTTCCAGGTGTCCCGGTTGTGGGCCAGATTGCCTGGCCTGGCCGAGGTGATCGATGAAGAAACAGCTGCCGCAATTCTTGAAGAGGCTGGCAGGATCAGCGCCGAAGTGATAGCACCGCTGAACCGCAGCAGTGATGAACAGGGCTGCACCTGGAGCAATGGCTCGGTGACGGCACCGGACGGTTTTGCCGCCGCGTACAAGGCTTTTGCCGAAGGTGGCTGGGTCGGCGTAGGCGGCAATCCGCAGTTCGGTGGCATGGGCATGCCCAAGGCCATTTCGGCGCAGGTCGAAGAAATGGTCAATTCGGCGAGTCTGTCCTTCGGCCTGTACCCGATGCTGACGGCCGGCGCGTGCCTGTCGATCAATGCTCACGCCAGCGAAGTACTGAAAGCCACCTACTTGCCGAACCTCTATGACGGCACCTGGACCGGCTCGATGTGCCTGACCGAAGCGCATGCCGGCACCGACCTGGGCCTGATCCGCACCCGAGCCGAACCTCAGGCCGACGGCAGTTTCAGGATCAGCGGCAGCAAGATCTTCATCACCGGCGGTGAACACGACCTGACCGAAAACATCATTCACCTGGTACTGGCGCGGTTGCCGGATGCGCCGGCGGGGCCGAAAGGCATTTCGCTGTTCCTGGTGCCCAAGGTGCTGGTCAATGCCGATGGCACGCTGGGCGAGCTCAACTCGCTGTCCTGCGGTTCCATCGAACACAAGATGGGCATCAAGGCGTCCGCCACGTGCGTGATGAACTTTGACGGTGCCACCGGCTGGATCGTCGACGCACCGAACAAAGGGTTGGCGGCGATGTTCACCATGATGAATTACGAACGTCTGGGCGTGGGGATCCAGGGCCTGGCGCAAGGCGAGCGTTCGTACCAGAACGCCGTCGAATACGCCCGTGACCGTCTGCAAAGCCGTGCGCCGACAGGTGCGCAGAACAAGGACAAAGCCGCCGATCCGATCATCGTTCACCCGGATGTACGACGGATGTTGTTGACCATGAAGGCCTTGAACGAAGGCGGGCGGGCATTCTCCAGTTATGTCGCGCTGCAACTGGATACCGCCCGGTACAGCGATGACGCGGCAACCCGCACCCGCGCCCAGGAACTGGTGTCGCTGCTGACCCCGGTCGCCAAGGCGTTCCTCACCGACATGGGGCTGGAAACCACCGTGCACGGCCAACAGATCTTCGGCGGCCATGGCTACATCCGCGAATGGGGCCAGGAGCAATTGGTTCGCGATGTGCGCATCACCCAGATCTACGAAGGCACCAACGGGATCCAGTCGCTGGACCTGGCCGGGCGCAAAATTGTCGGCAGCGGTGGGGCGCTCTACCGGCTGTTCGCGTCGGAAATCCGCAACTTCACCGCCAATGCCTGCGCGGACCTCGGCGAGTTCACCAGGCCGTTGAACGCCGCCGTCGACACCCTCGACGAATTGACCGCTTGGCTGCTGGATCGAGCCCAGAACAACCCAAATGAAATCGGCGCGGCCTCGGTCGAGTACCTGCACGTGTTCGGCTACACCGCGTACGCCTACATGTGGACGCGAATGGCCAAAGCCGCCATGAGCACGCATTCCAAAGATGCTTTCTATGCCAGCAAACTGGCCACCGCGCGCTTCTACTTCGCCCGTCTGCTGCCACGCATCCACTCGTTGAGCGCGTCGGCCAAGGCTGGCAGCGAATGCCTCTATCAACTGGATGCAGAGCAGTTTTGAGCCCACGTAAAAAGGACCGGGAACCCAACCATTATGGCGACAAAAATAATACCGCCCGCCGACGGTGCCTACGCCTATCCCTTGCTGATCAAGCAATTGTTGTTGTCCGGCGTGCGCTACGGGCCGGGCCGGGAAATCGTCTATGCCGACAAGTTGCGCTACAGCTACCAGACCCTCAACCAGCGGATCCGCAGGCTGGCCAACGCCTTGACCACTGCCGGCGTCAAGGCCGGGGATACGGTCGCCCTGCTCGACTGGGACAGTCATCGCTACCTGGAATGTTTCTTTGCCGTGCCGATGATCGGCGCGGTGCTGCACACCGTGAACATCCGTCTTTCGCCGGATCAGGTGCTCTTCACCATGAACCATGCCGAGGACGACCTGGTGCTGGTGCATGACGATTTTCTGCCTCTGGTTGAACAGATTCAGGGGCAGCTCAACACCGTCACAGGTTACCTGCAGCTGACGGACGACATAGCAACCCAGACATCGCTACCGGTGCTGGGCGAATATGAAAACCTGTTGGCCGGGTCGGCCGACCAGTACGACTTTCCCGATTTCGATGAAAACTCTGTCGCGACCCTGTTCTACACCACGGGCACCACTGGCGCCCCCAAAGGCGTGTATTTCACCCACCGCCAATTGGTCTTGCACACCTTGAATGCCGTTGGCACTTTGGGCGTCTATCAGGGGCTGCCGCTGCTGCGTTCCGATGATGTCTACATGCCGATCACACCGATGTTCCACGTGCATGCCTGGGGTGTGCCCTATGTCGCCACCCTGATGGGGATCAAACAGGTATACCCCGGCCGCTACGAGCCCAACAGCCTGGTCAGGCTGTATCGAGAGGAGAAGGTCACGTTCTCCCACTGTGTGCCGACCCTTCTGCAAATGATCCTGAACTGCGAGGAAGCGCAACGGACTCGTTTCGATGGCTGGAAAATGCTCCTGGGCGGCAGCGCATTAACCTTGGGTATTGCCAGCGAAGCGAGTGCCAAAGGGATGCACGTACACAGCGGGTACGGCATGTCGGAAACCTGCCCGTTGCTGTGCCTGACTTACCTGCGTGACGAAGACCTCGAACAATCCACGCAAGCCCAATTGGCCACCCGCATCAAGACGGGTATGCCGGTGCCGATGGTTGACCTGAGAATCATCGATGCCAATGGCAATGACGTTGCCCATGACGGCGAGTCCCTGGGCGAGATCGTGGTGCGCGCGCCCTGGCTGACCCAAGGCTATTTGAAGGCGCCCGAAAAGGGTGCAGAGTTGTGGCACAACGGATGGCTGCACACCGGCGACATGGCCTCTATCGACGCCTTGGGTGGAGTGGAAATCAAGGATCGCATCAAAGATGTGATCAAGACGGGCGGGGAGTGGATCAGCTCACTGGAACTGGAGAGCCTGATCAGCGAGCACCAGGCCGTCATGTCGGTCGCGGTGGTGGGCATTGCCGACGAGCAATGGGGCGAACGGCCGATGGCGCTGGTGGTGTGCGAGCCCGGGCAATACCTCGACCGCAAGATGCTGGAGGCGCACCTGCAAGGGTTTGTCGAGCGTGGCCGTATCAATAAATGGGCGATCCCCAAGCAGTTCAAGTTCGTTGCCGAGATTCCTAAAACCAGCGTCGGGAAGATTGACAAGAAGCTCATCCGGCAAAGCGAATCGAACTGAAAGGCGCGGCGGAGCCAGGTCTACCCTGACTGCTCATGGATCAGTCAAAAGGGATCAGGCATCCAGATGCTTGATCCCTTTTTTGCTTCAGGTCTGCGTAAATATCACGCCAAGGCTCAGGGCAAGTAGCCAGCAACCTGCACGAGATGGTTGTCCTGCGCCGCAACGATAAGATGCATGGGTACATGGGGTTGCTCATCCACTGACGTGAC
>LNAP01002272.1_pt1 | contig 19422 bp, 13 predicted proteins | sample 602601 | NCBI WGS metagenome assembly LNAP01 (sample SAMN02440304, study PRJNA202911) | soil metagenome | biome: Subtropical and temperate rainforests or woodlands; isolation source: soil samples (1 kg each in a 20% v/v slurry with milli Q water) were... ...
TGGGCGTGGCTGGCGATGGCGGGCGTGGCGTCCGGCGCGCTGCTGCTGTGGATGCGGGCCTAGGCGGACGTGGCTGTCCGCAGAATCATGCGAAAAATATAGCCAATTGTTGCGCAATAAACGCAAATTTGATCTTTTCATTTCGCCTGAACGTTTATTTTTAATAATCCTATGATTTTCGGGGGAACCCGGACTCTTGAGAATGAAGCCTCTTCTTCATTCTCTCCTTGTCCGGGTCGCAGGCTTATTGATCGTTAGGCAATGCGCTATCGCGAGTGATTTGCGGTGTTCATCGGCGGACCTTGGCAAGGGGCAAGGAATCCACCATGAACCAGCATCTCACCCCCATCATGATCGGCATACTGGCCGCCACGCTTCCCGCGTATCCCGTCGCCGGTTTCGCGGCGGAACTCGGCCAGGTGGACGTCTCGGATCCCGCGGGCGGGACGCAGATCACGCTGGAGTCCGGGGCCACCGTTACCCACGCTGGCGCCGGGGCCGCCGTCAACGTTTCCGGCGCGGGCAACAAGGTGACCGGAGACGGCATCCGCATCAGCGCGGGCGGGGCGGGCGGCCAGAACACCCCGGGTGTCAAAGTCAGCCAGGGCGGAGCAGCGGAGCTGTCCAACGGCAGCGTGAAGACCGTGGGCACCGGGCAGTATGCGCATGCCCTGCATGCGACGGGCGCGGGCAGCACGATATCGGCCGCCAATACCGAAATCAGCACCGCGGGCTCTTATTCCCACGGGGCCTATGCTCAGTCGGGCGGAAAAGTCGCCCTGAAGGGCGGCAGCGTCACCTTGACGAACTACGGCAGCACCGGGCTGCGCTCGGAAGGCGCGAACTCCCTCGTCACCGCGGAATTCCTCGACATCACCACTGCCGCCAACAACAACGCCGCGGTGTATGTGGATAACGGCGGCCGGGTCGAACTGACCGGCGTCAATGCCAATGTCCAGGGCAATACGATCGACGCGATGACGGTGAGCGGCGCGGCGTCGACCCTGTCGCTCAAGGACACGCACGTTATATCGGTCTCCGGCCGGGGCATCGAAGCGGAAAGCGGGACGCTGGTGATGGAGGGCGGCTCGGTAACCGCCGCCGGCGACGCAATCATGGCGAACAGCATCTACGGCGTCAAAGGCGGTTCGGTGACGGTCAGCGATGCGACGCTGTCGAGCTCCAACGGCTACGGCATCAACCTCAACGCCGATGGCGCCTCGGCCAAATTGCGCAACGTCTCCATATCCGCCACGCGTTCTTGGGGGGCAGGCATCTGGCTCATCGGCGTCGACAGTCAACTCGATGCCGTCGACCTGCATATCGATTCCCAGTCGCTCGGCATAGACAACCGGCGAGGCCGCGCGACTTTGCAGGGCGGCTCCATCATCACGCGCGGCAACAACGCCTACGGACTGTATGCCTCGCGCGAAGGGGGAACCAAGGCAACGATAGAGACCTTCGGCACCAGCATCCAGACCCAGGGAGTGGGTTCGGTGGGAGCCCTTGCGCGGGTGTCCGGCGCCAGCATTGCGCTGACGGACTCCACCGTGGACACGTACGGCGTGAATGCGCACGGTCTCTTTTCCAGCGGGACCAGTTCGAAGATCTCCGCGACCGGCTCGATCGTGCGCACCCGCGGCGCCGACGCCACGGGCGTGGCCATGAGCAATCGCACCCTCGTGATGCTCGACAACACGCGGCTGAGCACCGAGGGGGCGGATGCATACGGGATCTGGAGCTACGTGACCGGCGCTGACATCACCAATACGCTGTTCCTCTCGAATGGAAGTCGCGTCGACACGCAGGACGCCGCCGCGTTGCTGGTCACCGGGGGCAACCATGATTTCACGCTGCGCGATGCACAAGTCACGGCCCGCAAGGGCGGCGTCGAAAACGGCGGCCTGCTTCTGCACACCCGGGCGGTCAACGTCACCAGCGGCGGCACCACCACGACCATCGAGGCGGGGCAGGTCAAGCTGGACGCAACGGGCTCGACCCTGACGGGCGACGTCCTGGCCGACAGCGGCGTGGTGGATATTTCGCTCAAGAATGCCAGCGTATTGACGGGCGCGCTCATCTCCCGCGACGGCCGCATCGATCGTCTGGGCGTGGACGCCACCAGTACCTGGAACGTGCGCGGCGACTCTTCTTTCGGCACCCTGAGCAACTCGGGCATCGTGAGCTTCGTTGCGCCCGACGCTCACGCGGGCTTCAAGACGGTCACCGTCAATGACTACGTGGGCGGCGGCACGCTGGTCATGAATACCAGGCTGGGCGATGACGCTTCCCTGACCGACAAGCTGGTGATTGACGGCGGCTCCACCTCCGGCACCACGGCCATGCGCATTGTGAATGCGGGCGGCGCGGGCGGGCAGACCACGCAAGGCATCCGCCTGGTGGAAACGATCAACGGCGGCACCACCACGGCGGACGCGTTTCGCCTGGACGCGGGATCCACGGGCTACCGGGGCAGCGCGGGAACCATCGCGATCAATGGCTACGACTACAGCCTGGTGCGCGGCGGCACCAATGGCGTGGCGTCCGATTGGTATCTGACCTCCATCTATACGCCAGGAGGCGAGGTCGACCCGGAAACGCCGGAGCCGCCGGTCACGGAGCCGGGCGGGCCGGGTGAGCCCGGCGGGCCGTTGACGCCGCCGGAGATCACCCCGCCCGGGGGCGAAGACTTCGTGAACGTCTCGCCGGAAAGTGGCGCTTACCTGGGCAACCAGTTGGCGGCGACCCGGATGTTCATGCACAGCCTGCATGACCGTGCTGTAACCCGGATCCCTTCGGGCGACGCGGCGGATAAATCCGGCGATGCGCTCTGGGCGCGCGTCAAGGGCAGCCATGACAGCGGCCTGCGCCTGACGCAGGGCAAGGTCGACGTCGACACGGACAGCTACGTCATGCAGTTGGGCGGCGACGTGCTGCACGCCCGCGCGGGGCAGGAGGGCGTGGTGCTTGCCGGCGTGATGGCGGGCTATGGCGATGCGCGGGCGAATTCCACCTCGCGCCTCATGCTGCCGGGCTCGAATGCGTCCGTGAACGCGCGAGCGCGAGGCAAGGTCACGGGCTATTCCGTCGGCGTGTATGCCACGGCGTACGCCAACGACGCCACGCGCCTGGGCGCCTATGCGGATTCCTCGCTGCAGTATGCCCGTTACTCGAACCAGATCAGCAGCGAACTGGGATCGGCGCGCTACCACGCCAACGCGTGGATGGCCTCGGTCGAAACCGGCTATGCCGTGCAGCCGTTCGCGCCCGGCTCGGCCCTGGCTGCCATGGTGGTCGAGCCGCAGGTTCAAGTGGCCTATGTACGGTACGACGCCGCAGACGCCACGCTGCCAGGCATGAAACTGGAGAGCGGCAGCGCGAACTCGGTGACGACGCGGGTCGGCGCGCGCGTCTATCCCTTGGGAAAATCCGAGGCCAGCGCCACGGTGCGTCCGTTCCTGGAGGCCAATTGGCTGCACACCACGGGGACCCCGAGGGTCGAGATCGGCGACGGCCGCTTCAGCGCCAAACCGCTGCGGGACGCGGCCGAACTGAAGGTGGGCGCCGAGGGCAGGATCGGCAAGTCCCTGTATCTGGCGGGCCAGGTGTCCGGCGTGGCCGGTAGCGGAGACCAACGCGGGTTTGGCGGGATGCTGAACCTGACTTACCGCTGGTAAGGGCAGGCCTGCGCCAGGAAAAGCCCGGTTGCGCATCCCGCGCAGCCGGGCTTTTCACCTGGGCGGGGGGAAGAGCGCTCAGGCGAATCCTTGCTCGTCGGCGTAGCGGAGCAGTTCGGCGTTGCTGTCGATGTTGAGCTTGCGCATGGCCGACTGCTTTTGCGTGCCGATAGTGGCGACGGACCGGTTCAGCCGGCGCGCGATTTCCGTCACCGACAACCCCAGCGCGAACAGGCGCACCACTTCGAGTTCTTTCGGCGACAGGTTCTTCGTGCGGCCGGCGCCTGCCATCGTCACATCGTTCTGGCCGAGCCGCTTGTCGATGCCGGCCGACAGGATCGTCTCTTTTTGGGTCATGGCGCGTAGGCACACCGCCACCAGCTTGTCGATGGGTTCGTCCTTGCCGACGATGCCCGCCACGCCCAGTTGCCGCAATTGGCTGAGGATGCCGCTATTGGTCAGCATGGTGAACACCACGATCGGAATCAGCGGGAACTGGCGTTGCAGGCGTTCGATAAGGCGCAGGCCGTCCTCGTTCGCAGTTTCGGACTGCATCGTGAAGTCGGTCACGATCAAGTGGCAGGGATGGCTTTGGATCGCCGCGACAAGCTCCAATCCGGAGCGGGCGGTCGCCACGACGCTGAAACCGGGAACGCCATTGAGAGCGTCGGCGACGGCAAGCGAAATGATCGGATGATCATCGGCGACGATGATGCGTACATCCTGTCCTGCTGGAGGCTTGCTCATGAATGGGCTATCGAAGGCGCGGCGTTCCGAAGCGATCTGGGTTTCCGAGTGCGGCCAGTTTAATCCAAGTTCTTGCCGGGACATGCGACCGTATTCAGATTTCCGCCAGCATGCGCCGCAACGCCCCGGCCAGGGCTTCGGCTTCGCCGAGAGTCACCGCGTTCAGCCCTTCGTTGTGCAGCGCCGCTTCCAGGGCTTCCAGCCTGCGGGTCAGGGCGACCATCTGTACGACGCCGAGCGCGCCCCGGATGCGGTGCAGAGTCTTCTGCAGCAGGTGCAGATCCGCGGCCGCAAGCGTCTGTTCCAGCTCCTGCAGATCGGCCTGCATCGTGCTGATGAACAGGGCGCGGAACTTGACGGAGGCCTTGGGCAAGGTCCCAGCAGCCGGCGTGGATGGCGGCCGGGCCATGGCCGTGGCGATGCCCGAGGCGCCAGCGTGGCGGCCTTGCAGATGGCGGCGCAGCGTGCGCAATTCGATGGGCTTGACGAGCCATGATGTCATCCCCGCCGCCAGGCAGCGCTCTTCCTCTTCGCGCATGGCGTTCGCCGTCACGCCGATGATGGGCACCTTGGCGCCCTGGGCGCGCAGTTCGCGCGCCAGTTCGTAGCCGTTCATGCGGGGCATGTTGACGTCGGTCAGCAGCACGTCGTAGGTTCCCAGCCCCCAAAGCGTCAGCGCTTCGGCGCCATTGGGGGCCACCGTCACGGTGCAGCCCAACTGCTGCAGCTGGTTCTGCAGCGTCGCCTGATTGATCGGGTTGTCCTCTGCGACCAGGACCCGCAGCTCCAACGGGGCGAAGAAGCTGGCTTCGGCCGCGCCGGACAGCGGCGCCCGGTCACCCCGCAAGACGCCCAGAATGCCGGCGGCGATCTGGTCCACGCCGGGTATGACCCGGATGGTGCGGGCGGAGGGCGCCTTGGCGCTGGCGGCGGCCAGCACGTGGTGGCCAGCCCAGTCCAGGGCATCAAGGTCGGGACCGCTGAACAGCACATCCAGCAGAACCTCGTCGGGCGCGCCCAAGGGCAGAGGGGCCGGCGCGGGGGAAGCCTGCGCGCCCCAGCGGTTCAGCCACAGGCAAACATTGTCGGTCAGTTCCCGATTGGGGCTGCGTACCAGCACGCGCGCGCCGCTCAGATCGGGCGCATTGAGCGGCTGGCCGGGCACGGTCCGCAGCGGCAATTCCAGGGAAAAGCTGCTGCCCAACCCCAATTCGCTGGTCACCCGTATCTCGCTGCCCATCAGCTTGGCCAGGCGTGCGCAGATCGGCAGGCCGATTCCCGTGCCCCGCACCGTATGCGAAGCGCCATCGATCTGGTAGAAGGGCACGAAAAGCTGGGTCTGCTCCTCTTTGCCGATGCCGATGCCCGTGTCGACGACCTGGAGCAGGAGATCGGTCTTGTCGGCCGCCGCGCGCGCAACCTTCAAGCGCGCGATGACATGCCCCGACTCGCTGAATTTGATGGCGTTGCTCAGCAGATTGCCCAGTATCTGCTGGATCCGACCCGCGTCGCCGGTCACCCAGGCAGGCACGTCGATGTCCACGCAACAGAACAGCAGCAGCCCTTTTTGCTCCGCCATCGCCGCATAGGCGCTGGTGCAGCTCTGCACCAATTCGCGCGGGTTGAACTCCGTGGACTCCAGCAGGAGCTGGCCGGCTTCGATCTTGGTGATGTCCAGGATGTCGCTGATGAGCTGCAGCAGGATCGCCGACGAGCTTTGCATGCGTTCCAGATGCTGGCGCTGTTCGCTGTCCAGCCGGGTCAGCCCCATCAGTTCCAGCGTTCCCAGCACCCCGTAGAGCGGCGTGCGGATTTCGTGGCTCATGGTCGCCAGGAAGGTGGACTTGGCTTCGCTGGCCTTGTCCGCTTCCCGTTTGGCCTGGGCAAGCGCGCGTTCGATCGCCGCCCTTGCGCTGATGTCGGAAAAGGCGCAAAGCACCACATCCCGGTTGTTGTAGCGTGTCGGCGCGTAGGCGACATACAGGGGGCGGCCGTCGGCGGCGTGGAAACTCGCGACCGTGCCCGGCCCCGTCGCCGCCAGCACCTGGCGCAGCAGCAGATTGGCCTCCGGCGTGTTTTCCAGCGGCCGGCCGGCTTCGACTCCCAGCCATTGCAGCGCCAGGCCGTTACCGAAGACGATGTCGCCGGACGGACGCGCCAGCAGGCAGAGCGCCACCGGCGCGGTCTCGATCAGCGTACGGCTGAATTCTTCTCTTTCGACGATCTTGTGCTGGGCATTCTGCGCGGGCGCGAGCACGCTGCGGTTGAACCAGCGCACGAAGGCAATGCCACCGCCCAGGCTCAAGAGCAGGAGCAGGGCGGCGGTGAGCGGCAGCCAGAGGTTGTCCTGGAAAAAAACGGGGTAATCGACCCGGTACACGCCGGTCCAGATGCCGGTCGAGTCAGTCACGCGCAGCACCAGGCCGTCGGCCGTATAGTGCAGCCCGTTCTCGTTGACCTCCGGGCGGTTTCCGTCGCCCAGCAACACGCCGGCTTCGCGGTGCGACAGCCAGAATCCGCCATACAGCGGCCGGCTCATCGTTTTTTCGAAGATGCTGATGCGGTGGTGGCTGAACAGCGTGGCGGCATAGATGGCGGGCGTAGTCCCCGGCCTGCCGCTCCATGCCGATTGCGGCACGTTGGCGTAGATCATTCCCAACATGCTGCCTGGCAATTCCGGCGTGCGGAACCAATGAACTCGGCCGGCGCTGGCCAGCCCTGGCTGGCCGGGCAGGTCCTGATCGATCAAGCGCTGCTGGACGGCATCCAGTTGGCGCAATTCCGTGCGTATGGCGTCCGTGGCCGCCAGGAAGTGCCGCGGGGTCAGCATCTCGTAGCCGGACGGCGCGTCGACGGCCGGGACGCTGAGGCTGATGCTGTCGTTCTGGTTGACCAGGAAGCTGGTGGACGCGGGGTAATAGGACGATGCCCAGTAGGTCGAATAAAAATCCGCCAGATAGACACCCAGGCCTGCCAGGCGGCGGCCGGACGTGGGACAGTCTGCCGCGTCTTCGCACGCCAGGGAGAACGCCATTTCCGCGCTGCTGTTCTGCCCATCGAGAAGCTGCATGCCGAAGCGTTCGCGCACGCTCTTCGCGTGCAGGGAAATCGTGGCCGAGGCGTTTTCGGTGGGCAGCGAGGCGCCATTCGAGCGCAGCTTGTTCAGGAACTGCTCCTGGGCGTGGACATAGCCGACGAGAATGGTGAAATCCAGGTTCAGGCGTTCGCGCTCTTGCTCGATGATGCGCTGCAGGCCCCAGAAAAGCGCGCTGCCCAGGACCAGCGCCAGCGGCAGTATGCCGAACAAGGCCAGGTTCAACCAGCGCGACGTGCGCGTAATCCTGCCGAATGGCGTGTCCTGCAAGGGCATGAACGTTTTCTTCAAGGTTGGGGGGGGTTCACCGCCTGGCGCTCCAGGGCCAGCAGATCGCTGAAGGCGTCTGTGTCGAGCGCGGCGGAAATCAGAAAGCCCTGCGCGCAGTCGCAGCCGATACGCCGGAGAAATTCCAGGTCCTTGCCGGTTTCAACGCCCTCGGCTGTGATCTGGAGTCCCAGCTGGCGTCCCAACTGGACCGAAGACACCAGTGCGGCAGCGCGGCCCTCGTCGTCGGCAGCGCCACTGACGAAGGCCCGGTCGATCTTCAATTCGGTGAACGGGGTGCATATCAAGCTGTACATGGAGCTATATCCTATGCCGAAATCGTCTTGCGCCAAGCCGAATCCCTTGAGCCGCAATCTGCTCGCTCCCATATAGTATTGGCCCTGGATGGAGGTTGTCTCGTCTTCCAGCAATTCAAACGATATTTCCTGCGGCGCCACGTCCGCGGCCAGTACGATGCGCTCGAGTTCGTCGGGTAGGTCTGGGTCGTCCAGCAGCTGGGTCGGCAGGTTTACGGAGACGGGCATCCGGTATCCCTCCCGGCGCCAGCGCGTATAGGCCGCCAAGGCATCCCCGAGCATCCGCAGGAGCAGCGCACGGTCCAGCGAGTGCCGCTTCACCGCGGACAGGAATGACCCCGGTAACATGAATCCGAATTCGGGGTGCTGCCACCGGACCAGCGCTTCGGCGCTGACGATGCGGCCGCTGGCCAGCGCTTTCTTGGGCTGGAACCAGGCGCGCAGCTGTCCCTGCCGCAATGCATGTTCGAGAGTGTCCCGGTCGAACAAGGCGTCGACATCGGCGCGCAAAGCCGGGCCGCGCGGTTCGGTCCGGCTTTGCCGCAGTTGGCCGGTCAACTGCCGGGCGTGGTCCGCCGTCAGCGGCTTTGCAAACGTGCCCAACACGGCCAGGCCTTTTTCCTTCGCCATCAGCGCCACGCTGTTCATGATGCGGCGCGGACACGCCGACACGATCGCCAGCATGGGATTGTGATGCAGCGTGGCGAGCCGGTCGATGAATTGCACGCCGTCCATGCCCGGCATGTTCAGGTCTATCAGCACCAGGTGATATGGCGCTGCGCCGATCATCTCCAGCGCGGCTTCGGCGGAAGTGGCGACGTCCGCGGGAGCGAATCCGGCGGCTTCCAGCAGCGTCGTCATGTGGACGCATTGGAGGGGGTGGTCTTCCACGATAAGAATCCTGTAGTCGGCGAGCTGCGTCATCATGAAACTTCCTTAAGGGCAACGAGGGCTTGGCGCAATGCGTCAATAGGCAAGGGCTTGAGCAAGACCTTGGTCATGCCGGCGGCGGCGCTGCGCCGCAGGTCTTCGGTGAATGCGTTGGCGGTGATGCCGAGAATGGGACGGGCGTAGCCCTGGCTTCGAAGAGCCTGGGTCAGTTCATAGCCATCCATCCGCGGCATCTGGAGATCGGTCAGGATGGCGTCGAAGACTGTCACGTCCGGGCGGGCCAAGGCCTCCCGGCCGTTGCTGGCCAGCACCACGGTGCAACCCAGATGCTCCAGCTGTTCCCGCAGGATCTGCTGGCTGACGAGGTTGTCCTCGACCACCAGCAGGTGCATGCCCAGGACGTCGCGCACGGTCTTGGCTTCCAGGGACTCCTTGGCCGCCGCGCCATCCTGCGCCTGGCGCACGGCGGCGGCGATGTCGGCCAGGCTGTAGGCGTTGGCTATCCAGCTGTTGCGCGCCTGGTCCTGGCGGGGCCGCGTGCCAGGAGGGTGCGCAATCACACGGGCGTGCGTCCAGTACGCCGGGTTCGGGACCGGCGGCCAGGCATCCACCAGCACGCTGGCTTGCGCGCGGCTGTGATCGTCGGCTTTGTACGGCAGGGCCAAGGCCCCCCAATGACGCAGCCAGTGGCACAGGTTGTTGACGACCTCGTTCACGGCGCCGCGCACGAAGACCGGTGTGGCGTCCAGCTGGGTCTGCGCGTCATCGCGGGCGCCGCTGGCCAGTGGCAGGGTCAGTTCAAGCGATATGCTCGTGCCCAGGCCGGGTTCGCTGACAGCCTGGAGCGTGCCGCCCATCATTTCAGACAGGCGCGCGCAGATCGCCAGCCCGAGCCCGGTGCCGGGAACGGCGCCCGACTGGCCCGCTTCGGCGCGATAGTAGGGTTCGAATAGCTGGGCGTGGTGTTCCGACGGAATCCCGACCCCCGTATCCGCCACCTGGAACAACAGCGTCGCGGACTCTGCGTCGCGTCGTATCAGCCGCAAGCGCAGCACGATCTGGCCCGAATCCGTGAACTTGATGGCGTTGCTGACCAGGTTGTTGAGTATCTGCCGCGTGCGCGTCAGATCGCCCAGCACCGAAGCCGGTGCCTCCACGTCGGCCACCGCGTAGAGGTGCAGGCCCTTGCCCTCGGCGCGCGCGGCATAGCTGCTGACCACGGCGTCCAGCAGCTCCGCCGGGGAGTACGTCTCCGACTCCAGTTTCAGGTAGCCGGCCTCGATGCGGGACAGGTCCAGCGTGTCGTTGATGGTGCGCAGCAGCGTCGATGACGACTGCTGCATGGTCTCCAGGTATTGCCGCTGCTGGCTGTCGACCGCCGTCAGGCCGAGCATTTCCAGCGTGCCCAGAATGCCGAAGAGAGGGGTCCGGATTTCGTGGCTCATCGTGGTCAGGAAGACGGTCTTGGCGTGGTTCGCGGCGTCGGCGTCGAGCTTGGCTCGCATGATCGAGCGTTCGACCTGCTTGAATGGCGTGATGTCATTGATGCCGCACAGCACCACATCCTGGCCGCGGTAGGTGATGCCGGCAAACGTGATGTGCACGTTGCGGCCGTCCTGCAAGGCGTATTCGCGCGCCGAATCGGGGCCCGCCGAGGTGACCGCGCGGCACAGCAGGCCGGCGTCGCTGAGCAGCCATTGGCGGGCCAGCTCATTGGACAGGATGAGCGCGTTGTCGGTGCGCCGCAGCAGGCACAGGCCCACCGGCGCCACCTCGACGAGCTTGCGGGTCAGGGATACGCTGTCGGCAAGCGCTTCGTACTGCCGTATGGCCGGTGCGATCAGTTTTCTCCTGATATGCGCAGCGCCCAGGAGCACCGCCGCGAGCAGCAGCGCCGCGACGGCCAGCGTCGCCTGCACCGCGAAGGCGGTGTCGCCGAGGATGCGGCTGATGGGCGTGTGGTAGACCAGCCGCCAGCCTGCTTCGCCAACCGACTTGTTCAGCACCACATACTCGGGCAGCAGTCCGGGCCCCCACCAGCCGAAGGAGTCCTCTTGCCCGCCGCGCGGACTGGATTTGGCCAGGAACGTGGCGGCCGCACTGTGCAGGACGGGCGCATCGTCCTGATCGTAAAGCGCGTAGCTGCCGCCGACCAGCGGCGACAGATCCATGGCGGCGTCGATATCCACCACCTCCAGCCCGATCCACCCTGAGTCCGGCACCATGGAATCCATGGGGGTATACAGGTAAAGCCGGTTTGCCTGATCCATCGGCGGCTTGAGCCAGACGATGGGATGGTGGCCGGCGGGGTCCAGTTTCGGATCGGCCGCCGCCAGCGTGCGCGCGATCCAGCGCTGCTTGGCCTGGTCCATCTCGTTCTGCTCATGCCCAGGCAGCGGTACCAGCAGGGAGGTCCTGCCGGTGCGCACCGAGCTGTACATCAGCTGGGTGTGGGCAAGGGCGATGTCGTTCAGGTCGCGGGGAGTGAGGATCAAGGCCCAGTCGTAGGCGTCCTGCTCCTCTTGCAGCGGAAAAACCTCGATCTGCCTGGTGTTGCCAAAGAAGCGCGGCGTCCGGGACATCGGCGCGCCGTCGGTGTTGCGCACCGCCGACGAGGACAGGGAGCGCAACAGGATCTCCCTTTGGTCGAAAAAAAGTTGCGCGTTGTAGGCCGCGGCGTTCATCTGGCGGCGGTAGGCGGAAACGGTGTCGCTGAAGGCCCAATAGAGCGAAAAGGCCGCTGCGGCGGCGATGCACGCCAAGAGCGCAAGGGCAAACAGATGCAGCAACAGTGTCGGCACCCGGGGGGCTGCTTCGACATCGTCATGCGGGAGGGTTCGAGATTCCTGGACAGGCATGGGCCCATCGTAAAAATGGAAGGCCTTGCCGAACATCAAAAGATTTTGAAAATGCCGGGCGCCGTCCACCGTGCGTGCGCCGGCGAGCGCGAACGCGGGGCGCGGGGCTGGCCTGGATAATCAGAATCTTATGATGTGAGCGCCACGCCGCGGCCCGTACTCTGGTGCAAGCAACTTGAGCGCGGTTCCCGCGCCGGCAGAATCACTGAATACATGCATGATTGACAACGATAGGGTCCAGTCCAGCCCATCTGGGGACGGCAGGGTCAGGCTCCAGCCCATCCTGGACGCAAGCGGCGCCGTCTGCGAGATGGCGCTGGCAGGCGAATGGATGAACCGATTTCCCGGGGATGCCTCCCATGCCGCTTCGTCGGCAGCGTTGCGGACCGCGGGCCGCATGTTCCAGGAGAGCGGCAGCCTGGCGCCGCTGACCCTGGACCATCCGCTCGACGTCCATTCCGAGATCGGCCTGGCCGAACAGCTGTGCGGGGACCTGCGCATTGCGACGGTCGGCGGCGATTTACTGCCGGACGCGCGCCAGATCGGGGAGCGGCCGCAGCCCATCTACCCCAGTGCGCGCGTCGTCTTCAATCTGCCGCTGAGCAGCCGCCTTGCCGATGGCGCCGAGGTCTTCCGGCGTTACGCCGATTTCCGGGCCAAGCTGCGCGTCCGCCTGTTGCCCTGTACACGGGACGGCGCGGCCACGCCATTCGGCGTTCTGCGCGCCGTGGGCTTCCGCGTGGACATTCCCGCCGGTATCAGTCAGGCCAACACCCTCCAGGAGCAGTTCTTCAGCTTGCTCGGACAGGCGTCCAGAAAGGGAGTCAAGGTGCTGGCCAGCAAGATCCGGAACATCGAGGACTTCAATTGGCTGCGGCCGCAACCTGATCTGCGCTTCCAGGGAGACGTGCTGAGCACCGCCTTGAGCCTGTGCTACATCCGGCATTGGCTGTCTGGCCCCGGCGCCGACTGGCGCGCATTCCGGCTGGGGGAAAAAGCGGGTCCAGGCCAGCCGGCGGCCGGCCAGACTGCCTAGCGGCGACTAAGCGCGCATGACGGGGCATCATCAGACTTTGGCGATTGCCTCTCGTGCCGCCGGCCTCAAGCGCAGCTGCATCAGCTCCAGCAACGCCCGTACCCGCGCAGTCACCGAATGGCGATGGCTATAAGCTCCCAGCAATTGCAGCGGCGCAGGCCGCAAATCCAGCGGCACCTCCACCAGGCGGCCCGCAGCCAGGTCGTCCTGGCATGCAAAGGCCGCCAGAATCGCGAAACCTATGGCTTGCAGCGCGCCTGCTCCTGCCAGTTCTCCGCTGTTGACGCGGTAGCGGCTGCGGACCGGGACTTTGACGATGTCGCCGGCGGCATCGACAAACTGCCAGGGCTGGCCTTTGATTGCGCTGAGGGTGGTGATGCAGGGCAGCGACCTGAGTTCCCGCGCGTGGCGCGGCGTTCCGGTTTTGGCCAGCAGAGCAGGCGCGGCGACCACGATGCTGGGCAGCGTGGCCAGTTCGCGGGTGATGAAGGCGCTGTCGTCCTGGCGGCCGCGATGGAAGACGATGGCGAGGTCCACGTCGTCTTCCCGCAGCGCCTCCAGGCCAGTCATGCGCGTGTCGCACTCCAGTTCCACGCCGGGATGCAGGCTGCAGAACTCGGCCAGGATGGGAGCCAATAGCCTTGGCGCCTCCCCGGGCATGCACATTCTCAAGGGGCCCCGCAGCTCGCGTTGCACCGCGCCGAGCTCTTCCTCGGTGGCGAGCAAGACGTCCAGCAGAGGGTTGGCGCGTTCGTACAGCAGCCTGCCGGCTTCGGTCATGCGCAGGTGGCGGGTGCTGCGTTCCAGCAGGCGGACGCCCAGCCTGCGTTCCAGAGAGGCGACGTGGCGGCTGACATTGGATGAGGGCAGGGCCAGCAGACGGGCCGCGCCGGCGAAGCTCTGTTCGTTGACGACCGCCGCATAGACGCGGACGGCATTCAGGTCTAGCGCAGCGCGCATGATTATCCCGTTTGAGATACTAAAACGTCCCATTTTTACATGCTAGTTCTCCCTGGTGGCGGAATCTAAGATGCCGTCATGGCGCGACGAGCCGCCGCCGGTGGTGCGTCGAGGCGGTTTTTACAGGAGAGCTTCAGCGTGGAAATTGGAATATTGGGCGGTGGCATTGCGGGCTTGAGCGTGGCGCTGGCTTTGCGCAGGCAGGGGCACAAGCCGCGGGTCTATGAACGCCGGGCAGGGCCGGCGACCATGGGGGCCGGCGTGACGCTCTGGCCCAACGCCGGCTTTGTGCTGGAGCAACTGGGGCTGCTGCAAGACATCGCGGCGGTGGGCGGGCGACCGGTGGCAATGCGCCGCCAGGATGCCGCGGGCAATCCGCTGGGTGGCCTCGATATCGCGTTGCTGGACCGGATGATGGGATATCCCACCCACACGATTCTGCGCCGGGATCTGCAGGCGGTGCTGCTGGACCATGTGGCGCGGGCCGGAATCCCGGTGGCGTATGGGCATCGGGCGGTGGCGGTCGCTCTGGATGGGGATGGCCGGGCCATGGCGCGGTTCGATAACGGCCTGAGTATCTGCCCGGACCTGCTCATCGGTGCCGACGGCCGCATGGATTCGGTGGCGCGCCGATTCGTTGCGGGCGATAACGCGCCGGTCTACCAGGGCTTCGTGAACTGGATAGGCGTGGCGCAGGCGGAGGGCGCACTGGTCGACGAAATAGCCATCCAGGACTACTGGGGCGCGGGCGAGCGCTTTGGCGCCGTGGCGGTGCGGCGGGGAATGGTCTATTGGGCAGCGGCACAGACGCGGCCCATTCCCCCGGCGGGCCCCGCGGCGGACCTGCGCAATGAGGTCGAGGGGTTGTTCGAAAGATGGCCCGAGCCTGTCGCTCGCATCATCCGCGCAACGCCGCCGCATGCCATCCACCTGATCGCCGTGCATGATCTGGAGCCCCTGAAAACCTGGCACCGCGCCAATGTGCTGCTGGTGGGCGATGCGGCCCATGCGCCCTTGCCGACATCGGGGCAGGGCGCGTGCCAGGCGCTGGAGGATGCCTGGCATCTGGCGCGATGCCTGGACGGTGCGGACGAGGGGCTGGATGCAGCGCTGCGTGGCTTTGCCCGGATACGCATTCCCAAGACGACGCAGCTGATCGAACAGGCGCGGATGTTTGCGCGCGGCCTGTTCGCCACCGATCCCGCAACCTGCCGCATGCGGGACGAGCGCGCCAAGGCGTCCGATCCCTTTCGTGACGCGCAAGCCCTGGCGGGAGGATGGTCGCAAGGCTTGCCGATGCCCGGCGGTCTGGAAGTATCGGCGGAGGAGGAAGTCGGCTTCGGCAGCCTGTACCGCGCCTGAAGGGGGCGCGCGGGCACGCGGCTTGCTGATTGTCATGTCCGGTTGGACTGGAACACCACCATGCCGAGCACTCGCATTTCCAAACGGCAGTCACCCGGTAAGCGATCGGACCGCGCCGAGGGTACTGCCCGCGCCTCAGCCGGCCATGCCGCAGCCAGCCGTGCCAAAGTCGGCGGGGCCAAAGTCGGCGGGGCCAAAGTCGGCGGGGCCAAAGTCGGCGGGGCCAAAGTCGGCGGGGCCAAAGTCCGCCGAGCCGTAGCCGGGCGCGCCTCAGCTGGCCGCGCCTCAGCCGGCCGCGCCAATCCCATATCCCGTTTTTTTGATCATTTCGCCGCGCATGTGACGAGGTGGGCGGGGTCGCCGATCGCGTTCGGGCTGGCGCTCATCACTGTGATCATCTGGGGCGCGTCCGGGCCGGCCTTTGCCTATTCTGAAGTCTGGCAGTTGGTGATCAATACCGGGACGACTATCGTGACCTTCCTGATGGTTTTCCTTATCCAGCAGAGCCAGAACAAGGATAGCGAGGCGCTGCATCTGAAGCTGGACGAACTGCTGATCGCGCTCGAGGGCGCGGACGAAAGGCTGGTCGATGCCGAGCGCCTGGACGAAGACAAGCTGCTGGCCCTGGCCGCCGCCTGCACGGCGCGCGCCAGGCAGGAACGGCGCCAGCGCCTGCGTAGCCGGAGACAGCCATGACCGAGACCAAACCGATGGTGCGCAAGGGACAGTACGCCGGCCCGCTCGCGCGCGAGGAATTTCGCTTGCGCTTCATGCGGCGCTTCTACGATCCGGCCTTCCAGGGCGAGCGCGAGGCGCTGGAGCGCCTGGAAGCGATCGCCTGGAACGCCTATGAAGAGGGCCGCAAGTCGCCCGTCACCGTCAAGGCCGGGCCGGGCTACGCCGATCCCGACTACGACTTGTCGGTCGAATGGAAGGAAACGCGCGACCGGCTGGAGCGCGCCGCCGTGGCGCAGCGGGATCCGGGCGCGGCATCGCGCGTGCTGGTCGTCGTCGGCGCCGCGCGCAATGACGGCACCTGTCCGGGCGAGGTCTCCAAGAGCTGGCGGCTGGCGCGCATCGTCCTGAGCGAATTGCAGGCGGCTGGCGTGCAGACCGACTTGCTGGACCTCAGCCGCCTGACTTCCGAGTACCAATACCAGATCCATCCCTGCAAAGGCTGCGTGTCGACCGCGATGCCCTTGTGCCATTGGCCGTGCAGCTGTTACCCGAATCACTCGCTGGGACAGGACAACGACGCCATGGCCGGCATCTACGAGCAATGGGTCGCGGCCCACGGCGTGATCCTGATTGCGCCCACGTATTGGTACCAATCGCCCAGTCCCTTGAAGCTGATGATAGACAGGCTGGTATGCGCGGATGGCGGCAACCCCGATCCCACGCTGACCGGCGGCAAGGACCCGCTGAAGGCCAAGCAGGTCGAACTGGCTGGCTGGCCGTACCCCAAGCATCTGGCCGGCCGCGCCTACGGCCTGGTGGTGCATGGGGACGTGGCCGGGATCGAATCGCAGCGGCGCGGGCTGGCCGACTGGCTGGACTGGATGGGGCTGATCGACGCGGGCGCCGCCTCGCGGCTGGACCGCTACATCAGCTACTACCGTCCGTACGCCACCAGCCACGACGATCTGGACCAGGATCTGGCGATACAGCAGGAAGTACGCAATGTGGCACGGGCCATGGCTAATTTCCTGCCGCGCTTGCGGCAGGGCGAATTCGCCGCGCAGGACCAGGGCATCCGCAATCCCCGGCCCAAGTAAACCGCAGTAGCATGAAAGCAGGAATAGACAGGAGGCCCCATGGAAAACGCCAAATGGGATTTCGAGCTTGAGCGTCCGATCGAGGACCAGGGCAGCTGGAGCATAGGATACGTGCTGGTTCCGCCGCTCGCGGGAGCGCCGCAAGAGCGGATAGCCATCGAGGAGCGCTTCGTTTCGGCCCAGGTGGCCATCGATGAGGCGACGCGGCTGGCGCAGATTCACGTGGCGGATCTGAACGGCGATACGGCGGCGTTCGAAAAGCCGACGGATACGGAAGTGCCATTCGGCAAGAATCCGCGCTTCTGAAGCCTCTGGCGCCGGCTTGGTGGCATGGCGCTTGCTGATTCCGGACTGCGGCGGATGTCGCCGCACTTCCTGATAGGTGACGCGATGCCCCAGATCCAGTTCGAGTTGGCCTTGCATCCGATAACGATGGCGTCAGTGCCGCCACCCGGGACTGCGGCCCATCGTCCGCCGCCGGTGAACCCGGACGACGCCAGCGACAGCGCTCAGGGCGACGAAGTGCCAGACGAGGACATCGAGCCCGCCGACACGACGTCCGAGGACAACGCCGCCGAGGGCTCGGCTGACCGATAGCCTCGAGCCCCGGGCTGCGCGCCCGCGCAAAGCCGGCGCGCAGGGGCGGCTGCGGTCGCGGGGGCGCATGCCCGGACCAAGGCAACGAGGCATCGAGGCATCGGCAGGCGCCGCCGCGTCTAAAATGGCGCTCCGATCATTTCAAGGCGCCCATGGCGCCGCCTGCCCAGGTTCCCCATGCAAGAAAACACGTCCGCCGCGCAGCCGGCATCCGGAACGCCGCAACGCCAGAGATTCGAGTCGCTCGCGCAGACGCTGGAGGCGCAGCGCGCCCGCCTGCGCCGGTGGCAGACCGTGCAGCCGGAATATCAGAAGAAGTACGAAGATGCGCTGGCGCCGCTGGAGACGGTCGAGGTCGAACTGAAGGCCAAGCTGGTGGCCTGCTTCGACCATGCCTGCAAGCAGAAAGAGCTGACCAAGGCGGAACGCACCCTGGCGTCCGAGATTGCAGCGCAGTTGGCGCAGGAGACGCTGGACGCCATCGTGCTGGACGGCACGCCGGCGGAATGCGATACGGACAGGTTGAAGGCCCTGTATCTGAAGCATGGCGGCTCGGACTATGACGCCGAGCTGGAGGAGGACGAAGAGGACGGGGAAGCAGAGGACGGGGACGCAGAGGAAGCGCTGCCGGGAGCCGCGCCGGCTCAGGAGGCGCTCGCGGAAATCGAAGCGCTGGCGGCTGCTGGTCCCGAGCGGCTGGCGGACATCGATGAGGACCGTTATGCGCAGTACAACCAGGCGCTGGAGGCGCAGCTCGCCATCCTGGCCAGCGAAATCGCGGCCGTGGAAGACGGCTTCAAAGCCAGGTACCACTTCGATCCCGCCCAATCCATCGACCCCGCGGACCTGATGGAAGATCTGGACGCGGAGATCGCCGACGCCCAGGAATACATAGGCGAACTGGAATTCGAACTATCGCAGTTCGTGGACATGCAGCAGGTCAAGGCCTGGCTCAAGGCCATGAAGCAGCAGTTGGCCGCCACGCGCCGGCGCGTGGCCTCGGGAATGGATGGGTGCCGCCGCAATGCCAGCGACACCGCCATGCGGGAAATCCCGCAGGCGTCGGCGATCGTCTGCAACGTTGGGGGGCATCCTTTCACTATACGGGTAAAGTAACCACGGCCTCGCTTGGCAGTCCAGCCTGCGCGACAACCGCCGGGACGGCTTTTGAAGCACCCCCATGCAATCTCTCGATACGCACACCGCCGGCGGCCAAACCGGCCATTCAGGAAGCAAAGCCGCGCACGCGGCCCCCCTGCCGGAGGACTTTCTGTTGACCACGCCTTTCAGCCGCCGGCTCTTCCATGAGCATGCGCGCGATCTTCCCGTCATCGACTACCACAATCATCTGGACACGCGCGCGCTGCGGGAGAACCGCCCGTTTGCCAACCTCGCCCGCCTTTGGGTGACGTCCGATCCCTATAAGCATCGCGTCATGCGCATCGCCGGCGTTCCCGAGGCGGAAATCACCGGATCAGCGCCAGACCGCCTTAAATTCGACCGGTGGGCCGCCACAGTTCCTCTCACGCTGGGCAACCCGCTTTGCCCGTGGACCCGCCTGGAACTTGCCCGCTTCTTCGACCTGCACGATCCGCTGAATCCCGCCACGGCCGACGGCATCTGGAACGCGGCCAACGCCCGGCTCGCCCGGGACACCCATGCGCCGCGGGCTTTCCTGGAGCGGGCCCGCGTCGAGATCGCCTGCACCTCCGACCCGCTGCTTGCCGATCTCTCAGACCATGTCGCGCTGGCCGCCGGGCCGGCCCGGCCCCCTCGTATTCTGCCCTCGGTTCGGCCGGACGACCTGCTCGCCTTCGATTCGCCGGACTATCCCGAATGGC
>LNAP01010332.1_pt1 | contig 19411 bp, 13 predicted proteins | sample 602601 | NCBI WGS metagenome assembly LNAP01 (sample SAMN02440304, study PRJNA202911) | soil metagenome | biome: Subtropical and temperate rainforests or woodlands; isolation source: soil samples (1 kg each in a 20% v/v slurry with milli Q water) were... ...
AGCGGGGAATTTCACCGGTATTACCGGTTTTCCTAATCAGGATATCGCCATGTGGATCACCATGGGGCCGATTGCCAATCGTGCCGAGGAGCGCCTGGGCGCAAGCGACCTGGCCATTGTCGAGTTTCGCAAGCAAATGCTGGAAGCTGTCAGGGCATTCCAGGCAGGCCAACCCGCCATAGGGACGGGAGATGCCTATATACCGCCTCAGGTATGCTCTTTTCAGGCCATCATCCCTAAAACGACCGATTGGAAAACGTTCGATATCAAGCATGTGTGGGACGAGCATGAGCCGGCTCTGGAGCCGTCCTATAACGTTGATAACCGCTGATTAAAAGGAATATGTCTTGAGTAAATTGCAATTATCCGTCGCCATGGGCGATTACGACCGTACCCGTGCGTTGCTGGACGGCAAGGTACAAATCGACGGCGTCGATCCCGTTTATATGACCTTGACGCCTGAAGAAATGTTTTTCAGAGCCTTCAGGAATGTCGAGTTCGACGTCACGGAAATGTCGTTTTCCAGTTATCTCGTTAAGGCATCGCAAGACCAGAGCGACTACGTTGCCGTACCTGCTTTTGTGTCTCGGGCCTTTCGCCATACCTCTATTTATGTGCGTACCGACAAAATCAAGCGACCCGAGGACTTGAAAGGCTGCAGAATCGGTCTGCCTGAATATCAACTCACCGCGAATGTGTGGGCACGAGCGTTGCTAGAGGACGACTATGGCGTAAAGCCTTCGGACGTTACCTGGGTACGCGGGGGTATTGACGAGCCCGGTCGTCCAGAGAAAATCAAGCTTGAGTTGCCGCCCGATATTCATTTGGAAAATGCGCCAGAAGGGGTGACCATTTCCGATATGCTCGATCGCGGAGAAATCGATGGGTTTATCGGGCCGCGTCCCCCTGGTGGCGCGGCTAGCCGGAATCCGAATATAGGCTGGCTGTTTCCCGATCCCACTGTCGTAGCGAAAGACTATTACAAACGAACTCAAGTCTTTCCGATCATGCACGTTTTGGGCGTACGCAAAAAACTGGCCGAACAACATCCCTGGTTGCCTGCGGCTGTGCTTAAAGCCTTCGAGCAATCAAAGAGGTATGCGCAGGCTCAATTGGCCGATACCTCAGCAACCAAGGTTACTCTGCCTTTTGTCGAAGAGCAATTGAAGGCGGCAAAGGAACTAATGGGGGACGACTATTGGTCGTACGGTGTTTCTGCCAACCGCTCCACGCTGGAAACGTTTGTGCGCCATCACCATAGCCAAGGGCTGTCCAAGCGGCTGATGAGTGTCGATGAACTGTTTCACCCCGCCACGTATGAAACCATGAAGATCTAGCGTTTTATTAGTACTTGGAAATTTGTGCGGCAGTTGGCCCAGCCCTTGAAGTACGAGGACTGGGCCAAAATTTATTTGAGTCTTAAGGATGGGTGAGTGCTCGTTTAGGCTGGCCAAACACGAGGTATGCTCGTTACTAATGCAATACCCGAAAAGATCAGGGCTATGCCGAAGAAATGATAAACATGAAGTGCTTCGCTCAGGAATGCGACGGCCAGCGCTGTACTGAATACGGGCATCAAGTACATGAATATGCCGGTTTTTCCGGGGCCCATAGCGGCGACAGCTTTACCCCAGAAGATATAGGCAAGCACAGAAGGAAAGACTGCGAAATAAATAAGAACAGAGATGTTGCGTATATCGGGCGCGAACCCCCCGACGTGGGCTAATTCCCAAAACACCAGGGGCAGGTGAAACAGAGTGCCAAAGCCTACGGTAACTGCCAGAAAAACCATGGGTGGCAATTTTGTCGGGTGCCATTTGATCAGGACGGTGTAAAGCGCCCAGAACGATACGGCGCACAAGACAAGAAGGTCCCCGCTACCTACTCCGAGCGCCCCAAGCCGAGACAGCTCTCCTTGTGCAATGATGGCAAGCGCGCCAGCCACTGATACAAGAACGCCTGCAATTTGTCGGCGGTTGAGCCGATCGCCGATAATAAGCAGAGCGAGCAGAAACGTCAGCACCGGCATCAGCGAGTTGATGAGTGCGGCATTGATGACCGTCGTATGATGCAGCGCTTTGTAGACCAGTGAGTTGAACGCGGTAATGCCGATCGCACCCAAAAGAGCCAAGAAGGGAAGCTCTCTGCGGACTTGTTTGGCATGGGCTCGGACATGAGGAAATGCCAGGACTGCCAAGATAAGAAACGCCAACACCCAGCGCCAAAATGACATTTGAAATGGGGGGATGTCATAGCGGAACATACGAGCCAGCAGAAAATTTCCAGCCCAGAATAAGGGTGGCAATATCGCGAAAATATACAAATGGCTCGGATTGCTTTTAGCAGGTATTGCTGTCTTAGTCACTAAACGCCCACTTTTAGTTTAGAGCGATATCGCTATCGGCTTTTTATCACGCTTGTCCCGGTGTTTTTCTTGCTTACGTCGACCGGATCAAAGTGCGTCATGACATCAAGCACCTGCTCATTTTTCATGACTCGTGAACGCGCCTTGACGGCGATGGCGTGACCCTGCGCAATGGTAAGCGTGGCGTCCATTTCCAGGTCGACTTCTACCCAGATCATGTCGCCCATCTTGCGGGTCTTAAGGTCGTGTATGCCTTGCACGCCAGGGGTCGAAAGCAGGTGCTTGCGTATGCGGCTTTCGGTGTCTTCATCGACGGCCCGATCCATCAAGTCGTTAAAAGCTTCGAGAAAAAACTTCACGCCCATGCGCGCGACCATCAGGCCGACAATCAGCGCGGCCAAGGGGTCGGCCAGGGGGAAGCCGGCAATATTGGCCCCGATGCCGATGGCAACCACCAGGGATGAGGCAGCGTCGGAACGTGCATGCCAGGCGTTGGCGATCAGCATGGACGAGCGCACCCGTTCCCCGACCTTGAGCAAATAGCGAAAGAGCAGTTCTTTGCTGACCAGGGTAATGCCCGCGACAATTAGCGCCACCTGATGCACGGTGGCGATTTGGCTGGGGTTTTGCAGCTTGACGAAGGCCGCCCACAACATGCCGGCGCCCACCGACATAAGCAATACGCCCAGTATCAGCGAAGCGGCGTTTTCAAAGCGCAAGTGCCCGTATTGGTGGTCGGCGTCGGGTGCTTTTTGGCTGTGCTTGTTGGCCACCAGGACGACAAAGTCGGACAGCAGATCGGAAAACGAGTGGATGGCGTCGGCAACCAGGGCTTGCGAGTGGGCGAAGACGCCGATCAAAAGCTGCGCAATGGTTAGAACGGTATTGACCAGCACGCTGACTAGCGTGCTGGTGCGCCCCGCAGCCTGGCGTGCCGGGTCAAGGCGGCGATCCATTAACTGATGCGCATACCGGGCTGGGCGCCGGGCCAGGGCTCAAGGATGTAAAGACCGGAGTCCACGGAATCGTCTTCGTGGCTGGCGGCCAGAACCATGCCTTCCGAGACCCCGAAGCGCATTTTGCGCGGCGCCAGGTTGGCGACCAGCACGGTCAGCTTGCCGACGAGGTCTTCGGGGGTGTAGGCCGACTTGATACCCGAAAACACCTGGCGGTGGCGACCTTCGCCGGCATCCAGCGTCAGGCGCAGCAGTTTGTCGGACCCGTCAACCGCTTCGCAGGTAATGATTTTGGCAATGCGCAAATCGACTTTGCCGAAATCTTTAATGTCGATGGTTTCGGCAATGGCCTGGCCGCCGGGGGTGGGGGCGGCGATGACAGGCGGCTCGAACAGGTCATCGAGCATCTTGGGCTCGACGCGTTGCATCAAATGCTTGAATTTAGCGATATGGGTGGGCAGTTGTGCTGCATCGGCCCAGCGGTAGGTTTGGCTGGCGCCAAACAGTTCACACGCCACTTTTTCGGTCAGCACGGGCAACACAGGAGTGAGCATGACCGACAAGGCTTTGAAGCCGGCCAGGGCACGTGAGCAGACGTCTTGCAGCGCGGCTTTTTGTTCGTCGCTGGCTTCGCCGATGCCTTTGGCCATGATCCAGGGCTGAGCGGCGTCGAAGGCCTGGTTGATGCGATCGGCGTAAGCCATGATGTGGCGAATGGCGCGGCCATATTCGCGAGCTTCAAAGTCGGCCCGGACGCTTTCGGTGGTTTGCGCCAGTTCGTCTTGCAGCGCCTGCGTGTCGCCCTGGTAGCCCAATTGGCCGTCAAAGTGTTTGCTGATGAAGTTGGCGGCGCGGCTGGCGATATTGACGTATTTGCCGACCAGATCGCTATTGACGCGGGCGATGAAGTCATCGGGGTTGAAGTCGATGTCTTCGACGCGGGCATTGAGCTTGGCGGCAATGTAATAGCGCATCCATTCGGCATCCATGCCGATTTCCATGTAACGCAGGGGTGATATGCCGGTGCCGCGGCTTTTGGACATTTTTTCGCCGCTGACCGTGATGAAGCCGTGCACATGCAGGGCGTCGGGCGTTTTACGGCCGGCAAATTTCAGCATGGCGGGCCAGAACAGGGCGTGGAAGTACACAATGTCTTTGCCGATGAAGTGCACTTGTTCGGTGTTGCCATTGGGGTCGAGCAGGGCGTCGAAATCAATGTTTTGCTGATCGCAATACGATTTGAGCGAGGCCAGGTACCCGACGGGGGCGTCGAGCCACACATAGAAAAACTTGCCGGGCGCATCGGGGATTTCAATGCCGAAATACGGTGCGTCGCGCGAGATATCCCAGTCGTTCAGATTGGCTTCGCTGCCGGCTTCGCCGGTGCCCAGCCATTCACGAGTTTTGCCCAGGATTTCACTTTGCAGTCGCTTGTTGCCGTGGGCGTTGCTGCCAGTGGTCCATTCCTGCAGGAACTGGACGCAGCGCGGGTCGGACAGCTTGAAGAAATAATGTTCCGACGATTTTAGAATCGGGGTGGCCTTGGTGAGCGCCGAGTAGGGGTTGATCAGTTCAGTCGGTGCATAAACCGCGCCGCAGGACTCGCATGAGTCGCCGTACTGGTCTTTGGCGTGGCAGCTGGGGCATTCGCCTTTGATATAGCGGTCGGCCAGGAACATGCCTTTGACCGGATCGTAGAACTGCTCGATGGTGCGGGTGCTGATCAGCCCCGCCGCTTTCAGCTTGCGATAAATGTCGTGCGACAAGGCGACGTTCTCGGCCGAGTCGGTGGAATGCCAGTGGTCGAACTTGATATGGAAGCCGTTCAGGTATTGCGGCCGTTCGCTGGCGTAGCGAGCCACCAGTTCTTGCGGGCTGATACCTTCGCTTTCCGCTTTAAGCATGATGGGCGCGCCATGGACGTCGTCCGCTCCCACGAAATGCACTGTGTGCCCCGACATTCGCATGGTTCGAACCCAGATGTCGGCCTGGATGTACTCCATGATGTGACCGATATGGAAGGAGCCATTGGCGTAGGGAAGGGCTGTAGTGACAAATATCGTGCGCGACATGAATAAGCGTATAAAAAGGGTTGAAGGGATGGCGTACGCGAGTGCGCTGCGCGGCAGTCAGCCGTATAGGCCGAGGCGCAGCACAGGCTATTGTAATGAATAGACCGCTCGTGTGCTGTTTGGCTCATTTGTATCGCAAACTGAGCAAACGGCACACGGGTTGGGAAACGGAGGGTGTGCAGCCCGGTTGAGGCGGGCCGTACGGGAGGCTGGGTGCCGACGGGCGCGCCGCACCCGGGGAGGGTTACGGGATTTCGCGCATTTCGACGTCGACGACGTCTTTTTTGCTGAAGGTGTTTTTGGCGGTGCCGGCCGGGTGGCGTTTGTCCCAGTAGGCGCGCACGCCGAACGGGCGGCCTTTTATACGGGCGACCACATAAAGCACCCCCACCGCAATGGCTGTGGAGACCATGAAGATAAACGCCATGACCAAGCCAAAAATAGCCAGAACGAAGAAAAGTGCAGCGCGAAGTATTTGATTAAATGTATTCATCTTGATAAGTAGACACCTCTGGCAGAAAATAATTCCCCTAATCCGCTATTCTTAAGGCTTTGGTAATCCTATTGATATGAGTTCCACTCCTGAACAAATACGTGCTGTACTTGCCGAAGTCATTGACCCAGAGACTAATAAAAAGTTGGGCGCCGGCCTTAAAGACAGTGAAGTGCAGCTAAATGGAAGCGAATTAAGCCTTACTGTAGCGCTCGGCTACCCTTTGCACAATGGGCTTGAGCCACTGCGGAAACTAATTGAAACGGCTTTGCAGCCGCTGGGCATTGTGCTGAAGCAATTAAGCGCTACTCAGCGCATCGCTACGCACGCTGTGCAGCGCAGCCTGAAACCCATGCCCAATATCCGCAACATCATTGCCGTGGCGTCGGGCAAGGGCGGCGTAGGCAAAAGCACCACCGCGGTCAATATTGCCCTGGCGCTGTCCAGCCAGGGTGCGCGGGTAGGCCTGCTGGACGCCGACATCTACGGTCCCAGCGTGCCGATTATGCTTGGCTTGTCGGGCAAACCCGAAAGCCTGGACGGCAAAACCATGGAGCCGCTGACGGGGCATGGCCTGCAGGCCAACTCCATCGGTTTTCTCATCGAAGAAGACGCGCCCGCCATTTGGCGCGGCCCGATGGTCAGCCAGGCACTCGAACAATTGTTGCGGCAAACCAACTGGAAGGATCTGGACTATTTAATTGTCGACATGCCCCCTGGAACCGGCGATATTGCCTTGACGATGGCGCAGAAAGTGCCATTGACGGCGGCCGTTATTGTGACCACGCCGCAAGACCTTGCGCTGGCGGATGCTCGCAAAGGGTTACGGATGTTTCAAAAAGTTGAAGTTCCCGTCATTGGGATCGTCGAGAATATGTCCGTGCACATTTGTTCGAACTGCGGCCATGCCGAGCCAATATTCGGTCAGCATGGCGGGCGCGACATGGCCACCGAGTTCAAGCTGCCCTGGCTGGGGGCGTTGCCGCTGGCGCTCGACATCCGTACCCAAACCGACTCAGGAACTCCCTCCGTTATCGCCGATGCCCAAGGAACTATCGCCGCGCTCTACCAGGACATCGCACATAAAATCGCGACGAATGTTGCCGCTTTGCCGCGCGACATGTCGGCCAAGATGCCGTCCGTCGTTGTTCGTCAATAAGCCGGCGATGCGAGCGGCGGTGGCCTGCCTGGTGATTGCCTGCGGGTTGGCGGGACAACAGGCGCATGCCGCCAAACCCGAAGTGATCATCGATCCGGGCGGCGTGCCGCCGGCCGCGTTGCGCTCGATCATGGGGGCGGTTGACGCAATCACCCGCCTGGCCGAAGACCAGGATGGGGGCGAATTATCGCGGCTCAGGCGTCGCGCGCGCGACGCGACCTTGTCGGCTTTGGAAACCCAGGGATATTTTTCGTCTAAAGTCACGCTGGAGGCCAGCGAAGATCCTGTCGGCGAGGTATGGGACATCACGATCGAGCCGGGCGAGCGCACCGTGGTCGATGCCGTCGATCTGGAATTTTCGGGTCAGATCGCCTCGGCTCAGTTCGAGGGACGTCGCAGCACATTGCGCAAAGACTGGCCGCTGGACGTCGACATGCCGTTTGTCAACGAGCAATGGGGCGACGCCAAGAGCGGCCTGATCGACAGCGTCAGCCGCAAGGACTTTTATTTGGCTCGGGTGACGCAGTCGCAGGCGACCGTCAATGCCGAAGAGGCGAAAGCCGATCTGCATGTGGCGGTCGACAGCGGCCCGCGTGTGCGCATGGGCGAGCTGCGCATGATCGGACTCAAGCGGGTGCCTCCCAAACTGATTGACCGCTATGTGCGCTATACGCCGGGCGATCCCTACGATCAGGACAAGCTCGACGAATGGCAGCAGGCCTTGCAGGCGACTTCTTTTTTTCGGGGGGCGTTTGTGACGCTCGACAGCGCACCGGCCAATACGACCCAATTGCCCGATGGCGAGCTGCAAATGCCCTTGCAGGTGCGCGTCACCGAAGCGCCCGCGCGGCGCTTTACGTCGTCGCTGGGCCTCGATAGCGATAATGGTTTGAGGGTTGAAGGCCTGTACCGCCAGAATGTGGTGTTTGGCGAACCCGTCTGGATCGAAACCGGTATTGGGGTCGACAAGAACCGGCAGCGCGCATTTTACGACGTGCACCTGGCGCCCACCTCCAAGGGCTACCAGGATAGCGTCGGCGTGCTGTACAACCATTCCGATATCGAAGGCCTGGATACGCAGCGCTATGGCCTGGGCTGGAAGCGCAAAATCGAAACCAAGGCCGGCGGCGATAGCCGCGTCGACTACGAGACGCAGTGGGGGCTGATCGGCGCTTACGACAAAACCGAAATAGAGGGCGCGCAAACGTATGAAGTGCCGTCCTTGGTGGGCACCTGGCAATGGCTGCGTCGGGACGTGAACGATAAGTACGATCCGCGCGAGGGCAACCTGATTGACCTGGGGCTGGGGGCGGGCGTTACGCTCGACAAGGGCGAACCGTTCTATCGTACGGGCTTGCGCGTGCAACAATGGTGGCCGATCGGGCGTCGCGACGTGTTGACGGTACGCGGCGAGGTCGGCAAGGTCTGGTCGCAGACCGACCGTTTGCCGGAGGACTTCGGTTTTCGCACGGGCGGCGCCCGTTCTATTCGCGGATACCGCTTTCAAAGCATCGGGCTCGAGCGCGGCGACGCCATTATCGGTGCGCCCGCCCTGGCCGTGGCCAGCGTGGAGTACATGCATTACTTCACCGACATGTTCGGTGTGGGCGTGTTTGTCGATGCCGGGGATGCGGCCGAGTCGTTTGGCGACATGGATATCGCGCTGGGGTATGGGCTTGGGGCGCTGGTGCGTACGCCCGCGGGTCCGTTTTCGGTTGATCTGGCCTATGGTCAGCGAGATAAAAGATTGCGTTTGCATTTTTCCTTGGGTATTGCATTTTGAGCTGGTTAATGCGCTGGATGCGTCGTTTGCTTCTTTGGGTGGGACCCGGGCTGGTGCTGCTGTTGACGCTGCTGTGCGCGTTCGTTGTATGGGGCGTGGGCACGCAGGCCGGCACGCGCTGGGTATTGCAAACCGCTGTGCAGCAAATGGATGGCGAAGTCGGAGAGATCGACGGGTCGGTCTGGCGCGGCGTGCGTATAGGTCGTCTGGCCGTTAAAACACCGGTGGTGGCGGTGCAGTTGCAGAACCTTTATTTGCAGGTCGATTGGCGGGCGCTGCTGGAGCGGCGGTTGCATGCCCAGGATCTGTCCGTCGATACGTTGGATATCGATATTGTGCAGGCGGCTGATACCCCCCCGTCATCCACGCCTTTTTCCATGCCGGTTTTACCCATTCAAATTGCGTTTGATCGCGTTTCGCTGGGCGAATTGAACTTGCAGCTCAACGGCGAGCCTTTGTTGTTGAATGTGCAGGACTTGCTTGCGTCGGTCGCGGTAACCGATCGGCAGGCGCAATTGGTTTTTCAAAGCCTGAAGGTGGGCGACAAGGTCAGCCAGGCGGCGATCGAAGGCGAGATCAAGGTGCTGGAGCTGGCCGATCCCTGGCCCTTGGAAGTGCATCTGAAAACACGTGCGCAGGCGTTGGAGCCCGATTCTCCGCTGTGCTTGCGCCGCTTTCTTCCGGATTTGCCGACCGCGGCCGAAGCGGCCGGTGTCAAGGACAAGGTAGACGATAAAGAAGACGCGCTGACCGAGTTAAGCGCGCTGAGCGCGGCCTGCGCGCTCGATATCGATGCGTCGGTGACGGGATCGTTGCAGCAGCTTGAGGTGGTGCTGGCGGGCAGCGGGCAGGAAGTGGATTTCAAGGTGAATGCCCGCTTGTCGCCGCGCGCGTCCTTTCCCTTGCAGGCGGCCGATATAGCGTTGCGGCTCGCCGATGGATCTTCGTTGCAGGGCCAGCTTAACTGGGAGGTCGCCGTCGTTGACAACGTCGCGCGGGATCGCCTGGTGGGCTCATTAAAAAGCGACAAGCTCAATTTAAGACAGATTGTCGGCTCGGCCATTCCTCCAGCCTTGATTTCGACCCGGATCGCGTTTGATGCCCAGTTGCTGAATCATCGCGATGTGCTGGCGGCCGATATCGACGTGGAAGTGGGTGAGGGCTCGTCCTGGAACAAGCAGGCCTTGTCGGGCCGGCTCAAGGCCAAGGTGATCAACACGTCGCCCGTGACGCCGGGCACGGTGCAGGCTGACGCGCCTGACGTGTCCGGCGGCGCGGCGCCGGTGCGGGGCGAGCCGCTCTGGAAGGGGCTGCAGCTGGCTGGGCTGAATATGGATTTACGCCTGGGAAAAAACCATGTTCGCGGCGAAGGCGCGTTGGGGGCGCCCGACAGCCGCTTGACGCTGGATGTGGCGGCGGCCCGGCTGGCCGATTTCTGGCCCGATCTGGCGGGGAGTGTGCAGTTGCGAGGCCAGGTGGGCGGCTCGCTGGCCAGGCATTCGGCGGATTTGAATGTGGTGTATACGCCCGGTAACGGCAAAGCCGGCCAGATCGGTCAGTCTGCCGCCGACCTGCATACGGTGGTTTCGGGCGGGTGGGGGAAGGTTGACGGCCAGGCCGAAGGCTGGCGCGGCAACCTGGCCGCACTGACGCTCAAGCATGCCGGCATGAGCGTAGCGACGCGTTCCCCGGTGGAACTTGCTGTCACCCCTGGCGCGGTGGCGCCGGCATGGCAATGGCAGGTGGGGGCGACGTCGATAGAATGGCTGCTGCCTTCGCGCCGGGGCGTTGTGATCGACCATAAGCTATCGCGCGGCGGGGCGGGCCGTTGGGAGACGCAGGGAGCGATTGGTCAGCTGGCCATCTCACGCGCGTTAGTACAAGAGCTGCAAAAGCTGTTTGACCTGGTTCCTAAGGAACAGGTGGACAGGGGGCGGGTCAAGCTTAAGTCCGACGAAGACAACGACAGCAAAGCGATTGTCCTGGGCGCGGACTGGGATCTGAAATTTGCCGGCGTACTGGAAGGGCGGGCGCATATCAAGCGCTTGTCGGGCGATTTGATCGTTCCGGGCGAGCCCGACTTTCCGCTGGGGCTGCAGACGCTGGCTGTGGATTTGACCGCGAAGCGCGCAAGCAATTCCTCCAGCCGGGTGACGGCCGATATTACGGTGTCGACCGCCAAAATGGGCAATATTGCCGCTACCGCAACGGGTCTGCTGCATACGACGCCGGGAGGCGGTTTTGCCATTAACAAGCGCGATCCTAAAACGGTCACCCTGGACGCCGACATCGAGGATTTGGGCTGGGTCAGTTTATTGGCCGGTGACGCCAACGAGGTGGGCGGCTCGGTGCAGGCCAACTTGAAAGCGCAAAGTCGGCCGGATGGCACATGGTCCGCCAGCGGACCTATTACAGGCCGGAATATCAGGATTGTCCGGGTGGACGACGGTGTCCGGTTGCTCGATGGCGTATTGTCCGCCCGCCTGGACAATGACCGCTTCATTCTGGATAGCTTGCGTTTCCCCGCGCGACTGCGCGTTGAGCCCAAGGAGTGGCGCACCCAGGAGTGGGTGTCGACCAATCCCGAGGCCAAGGACGGCAGCCTGACCTTGAGCGGCGAGTGGCGGCTTTTCGAGTCTGCGGGGGTGGTCAATATCGATTTGTATCGTTACCCGATCTTGCAACGCACTGATCGTTATGCGATGGTAAGCGGTAAATTGAAGCTGGATGCGCCCCTGCCCAAGATTGCTATTTCGGGGGCGATCAAGGCGGATGCGGGCTGGTTCGACCTGGACATGTTAGGTACTATCCCGACGCTGGACGGCGACGTCGTTGTGATTCGGGCGGGCGACGAGCAAAAGAAAGTCAGCGTCCCGATGGATGTGTCCATGGACCTGAATGTCGACTTGGGGCCGCGTTTCTACATTACGGGTTATGGCGTCAACTCAGGGCTGGTTGGCCAGATGCAAATTACGATGAGCAATGGCAAGCTCACGGCCCAGGGGGCGCTTAGAACGCGCGGCGGCGCCATCGAGGCCTATGGCCAGCGGTTGCAGTTGCGCCGGGGTACGATTACGTTTCAGGGCGATATCACAAGCCCGGTGTTGAACATCGAGGCGCTGCGTACAGGGCTGGCCGTCGAGGCGGGTGTGCGCGTGGCCGGCACGGCCAAGCACCCGCGCATCGACCTGGTATCGTACCCCGACGTCAGTGACGTTCAGAAGCTTTCGTGGTTGCTGCTGGGCCGGGGGCCGGACGAGTCTGGAGGGGATGCGGCCCTGCTGTTTTCCGTGGGCACGTCCTTCCTGGGCAGCGGCGAGCCGTTTTATCGAAAATTCGGGCTTGACGAGGTCAGTGTGCGTTCGGGCGAACTGGGAAGCACGGGCAGTATTTTGCCGGTGGAAAGCGTGGTGCGGGGGCTCAATAGCGGCGCCAGCGAAATCGAGAACCAGTTTGTGATCGCCAGCAAAAAGCTGAGCAACGGCATTACATTAAGTATTGAGCAGGCGCTGTCCGATACCGGTACGGTGGGGCGGGCCAGCTACCAATTGACGCGTAATCTGTCGGCCAACATCAGTGCCGGCACAGTCAGCGGCATTGCCCTGATTTATCGTATTTTCTCGATGGACTGATACCGGGCGGGATGGATTCAGCATGGTTTTCGTATGGGCGATAAAATAAGCGCCCACCACATAAGGTTATGGCTATGAGTATTAAAAGTGATCGCTGGATTCGACGTGTTGCCGCAGCCGACGGTATGATAGAACCCTTTGAGCCCGGGCAAGTGCGCGAGGCCAACGGTGGGCGTATCGTCAGCTACGGCACCAGCAGCTACGGATACGATGTGCGCTGCGCCGACGAGTTCAAGATTTTTACGAATATTAATTCCACCATCGTCGATCCCAAGGCGTTCGACGAGAAATCATTTGTTGATTTCAAGGGCGATGTGTGTATTATTCCGCCTAACTCGTTCGCACTGGCCCGCACGGTCGAATATTTTCGCATCCCTCGCAGCGTCCTCACCATTTGCCTGGGAAAAAGTACGTATGCACGCTGCGGCATCATTGTTAACGTGACCCCGCTGGAACCCGAATGGGAGGGCCACGTTACGCTCGAGTTTTCCAATACAACGCCTTTGCCCGCTAAAATTTATGCGGGCGAGGGTTGTGCGCAAATGCTGTTTTTTGAAAGCGACGAGGTCTGCGAAACCTCTTATCGCGATCGTGGCGGTAAATATCAGGGCCAACAAGGCGTGACCTTGCCCCGATTCGCATGAAATTTCGTTTCCCCATCGTCATCATCGATGAAGATTACCGCTCCGAGAACGCGTCGGGTTTTGGTATCCGTGCGCTTGCCACGGCCATCCAGGCCGAGGGCGTCGAGGTGCTGGGCGTGACCAGCTACGGCGACTTAAGCTCGTTTGCGCAACAGCAAAGTCGGGCCAGCGCATTTATCTTATCGATCGACGATGAGGAGTTCGACGTGGACTCCCCCGAGGACGTCGCCAACGCCATTAAGAATTTGCGTTCTTTTATTGGCGAGCTGCGTTTCCGCAACGAAGACATCCCGATTTACCTGTACGGCGAAACACGTACCTCGCAGCATATCCCCAACGATATCTTGCGTGAACTGCATGGGTTCATTCACATGTTCGAGGACACGCCGGAATTCGTTGCGCGCCATATTATCCGCGAGGCACGCGCCTACCTCGACGGCCTGGCGCCGCCGTTTTTCCGCGAGCTGCTCAAGTACGCTTCAGACGGTTCGTATTCCTGGCACTGCCCGGGACACTCGGGCGGCGTCGCTTTCCTGAAGAGTCCGGTCGGGCAAATGTTCCACCAGTTCTTCGGTGAAAACATGTTGCGGGCCGACGTTTGTAATGCGGTCGACGAGCTGGGGCAACTGCTGGACCACACTGGTCCGGTGGCCGAGTCCGAGCTGAACGCCGCGCGCATCTTTAACGCCGACCACTGTTTCTTTGTGACCAACGGTACATCCACGTCGAATAAAATCGTCTGGCACGCCAACGTCGCCAATGACGACGTGGTGGTGGTGGACCGCAACTGCCACAAGTCGATTTTGCACGCCATTACCATGACGGGCGCGATTCCCGTGTTTTTGCGCCCCACGCGTAACCATCTGGGCATTATCGGTCCGATACCGCTGGCCGAGTTCGAGCCCGAAAGCATCAAGAAGAAAATCGAGGCCAATCCCTTTTCGCGCAATCTTAAGAACAAAAAGCCGCGCATTTTGACACTGACCCAAAGCACTTACGACGGGGTCAGCTATAACGTTGAAATGATCAAGGAAAAGCTGGGCTCTGAAATCGACACCCTGCATTTTGACGAAGCCTGGATTCCGCATGCGGCCTTCCATGACTTTTATAAAGACATGCACGCCATTGGCAAGAACCGTCCGCGCAGCAAAGACGCCATGGTGTTTGCCACGCACTCCATTCACAAGCTGCTGGCGGGCTTGTCGCAGGCGTCGCAAATTACGGTGCAAGACCCCGAAAACCGCAAGCTCGATCGCAACGTCTTCAACGAAGCGTATCTGATGCATACGTCCACCTCGCCGCAATACGCCATTATTGCGTCCTGCGACGTGGCCGCCGCCATGATGGAGCCGCCGGGCGGCACGGCTCTGGTTGAAGAAAGCATCAGCGAAGCCATGGATTTTCGCCGCGCCATGCGCAAGGTCGAGTCCGAATTCGGCAAAAACGACTGGTGGTTCAAAGTGTGGGGCCCGAATCGTCTGGCCAGTGATGGCATCGGCAACCGCGACGAGTGGCTGCTGGAAGCCAACGACGAGTGGCATGGTTTCGGCGACTTGGCCGAAGGCTTCAATATGCTGGACCCCATCAAGACCACCATTGTCACACCCGGGCTGGACATCTCCGGCACCTTTGGCGACACCGGCGTGCCGGCGGCCCTGGTGTCAAAGTACCTGGCCGAGCACGGCGTGGTCATTGAAAAGACCGGCCTTTATTCGTTCTTCATCATGTTTACCATCGGCATCACCAAAGGCCGCTGGAACACATTGCTGACGGCTTTGCAGCAGTTTAAAGACGATTACGACCGCAACCAGCCGTTATGGCGCAGTCTGCCCGATTTTTGCAAAAACAACCGCCGCTACGAAAAAATGGGTTTGCAAGACCTTTGTCAGCAAATCCACCTTTCCTATCGGGCGCACGATGTCGCACGTCTGACGACTGAAATGTATTTAAGCGATATGGTTCCGGCCATGAAGCCGTCCGATGCCTACGCCAAAATGGCGCACCGAGAAGTCGAGCGCGTCTCGATCGACGATCTGGAAGGGCGTGTAACCGGGGTCTTGCTGACGCCGTATCCGCCGGGCATTCCCTTGCTGATTCCGGGCGAGCGTTTTAACCAGCGCATCGTCCACTACCTGCAATTTGTGCGCGAATTCAACGCCAAGTTTCCGGGTTTTGAAACCTATGTGCATGGCCTGGCTGAAGATATCGACTCCAATGGCGCGCCGCGTTATTACGTCGACTGCATACGCGAAGACTGATACGCGTGGGATCCGGCGTATTTGATGTAGCGATTATCGGCGCGGGGGCGGCGGGCATGATGGCCGCCGCCGTGGCGGGCCAGCGCGGCTTGCGCGTGGTGCTGATCGAACATGCGGCCAAGCTCGCTGAAAAAATCCGCATCTCGGGTGGCGGCCGTTGCAACTTTACCAATCTGGGTGTCAGTCCCGCCAACTTTCTGTCGCAGAACCCCAATTTCTGCCGTTCCGCCCTGGTGGCGTATACGCCCCGGCATTTTATCGACCTGGTTGAAAAGCACGGCATAAGCTGGCATGAAAAGCATCGCGGGCAGCTGTTTTGCGACGAGTCGAGCGAAGCCATTATTGCCATGCTCAAGAACGAATGCGATGCCGGTCGGGTTTCGTGGCGCATGCCTTGCAGCGTGCAGGCCATTACGCATGACCAGGGGGTGTATTCCCTGGATACGACGCTGGGCGGCATTGCCGCGCGGCAACTGGTTATGGCCACCGGCGGCATGGCTATTCCGCAATTGGGGGCCACCGATTTTGCGCTCAAGGTGGCGCGTCAGTTTGGGCTGAAGGTCGTCGAACCCCGGCCCGCGCTGGTGCCGTTAACCTTCGATGCCCAGCAGTGGCAGCCTTTTGGCGCCTTAAGCGGGGTGGCGCTCGAAGTCGTGGTCAAATGCGGGCAAGGCAAGGGCCGAACCGAGTTTCTTGAGGATTTGCTGTTTACCCATCGTGGCTTGTCGGGTCCGGCTATCTTGCAGATATCCAGTTTCTGGAACCCGGGTGAAGCCATCAGCCTGGATCTGGCGCCCGGGCAAAACCTGGAGCAAAGCCTGCTGGCCTCGAAGTCGGGCAGTCGCCAGCAGTTGGGCTCGGTGCTGGCCGGCCTGTGGCCCAAGCGCCTGGCCGATCAGTGGCTGGCCAATGCCAGCGGCGCCGGGCAAAGCGCAGCGGCCTTGCGCCTGGCCGATACGCCCGACAAGTTGCTGCGCCAGGTGGCCAACCAAATTCACCACTGGACGCTCACGCCGACCGGCACGGCGGGCTACAAGAAAGCCGAGGTCATGCGTGGCGGCGTGGACACCAAAGCCATCAATCAAAAGAGCATGCAGGTCAATGGCGCGCCCGGCCTCTATTTTGTCGGCGAGGCGCTGGATGTGACCGGCTGGCTGGGCGGATACAACTTTCAGTGGGCCTGGGCCTCGGGCGTGGCCTGCGGCCGTGCGCTCGAAAAAAAATAACAATTTCATTTTGCGTTCAAGCGCTTTCGAGTTATGCTTTGCGCTGCTGTCATGACATAGAGTGGGAGAGCGCCGTTTTAGCGGCCACCGAAGGCGCAATTCGCCCAGAATCGCTCAGGTACCCCGTACTGCTCGTGTTTTGTCTGGGTCAGACCCAAACAGGACAGCGCTCTGGAGAGACTCGCGCCGTTAAGGGCAGCGGGCGCCGAAGGTGAATACTCGCAACGCGCGAGGCAACTCTCAGGCAAAAGGACAGAAGGGCGGTACTGGCCACAACGTGTTGCTTCCCGTCTTGTTTCTGTTTTTTCGGAGTTCCCATGTCTTCAGTACTGAAGCGCACCCCTTTATTTAATGCCCACCTGCAGGCCGGCGCCAGAATGGTCGATTTTGGCGGCTGGGAAATGCCCCTGGCCTATGGCTCGCAAATCGACGAGCACCATGCCGTACGCCAGGACGCAGGCATGTTCGATGTGTCGCACATGCTCAGTATCGACTTGACCGGCCCAGGCGCCAGGGCCTGCCTGCAACGGCTTCTGGCCAATGATGTGGCCAAGCTGACGGTGCCGGGCAAGGCGCTTTATTCCTGCATGCTCAATCCCGAGGGCGGCGTCATTGACGATTTGATCGTCTATTTTTTCGGTCAGGACAATTGGCGCCTTGTGGTCAATGCCGGTACGGCCGATAGCGACCTGGCCTGGATGGAGCGCGTTGCCCACGAAGAAAAACACGATGTTTCGTTCAAGGCCCGTCGGGACTTGGCCATGGTGGCGGTGCAAGGCCCCAACGCACGTGAAAAAGTCTGGGCGGTTCGTCCCGCCTGGCAGGCGGCGACCGAAGCCTTGACGCCTTTTTCGGGCACCTTTGTCGACGAAGCCGTTCTGGTGGCGCGTACAGGCTATACCGGCGAGGACGGATTTGAAATCGTTCTGCCGGCCGTCTTGGTCGAAGCCTTCTGGAACGATCTGGCCGCCAATGGCGTGCGTCCCTGCGGCCTGGGTGCACGCGATACCTTGCGCCTGGAAGCCGGCATGAATTTATACGGACAAGACATGGATGAAAGCGTCGATCCGTTGGAATCCGCCTTGGCCTGGACCGTTTCGCTTAAAAATGCCCATCGTCAATTTATCGGCCGCGACGCCATCGAGGCCGCCCATGCCCGCGAGGGCCGCGTACTGCTTGGCCTGAGGCTGCTCGAGCGCGGTGTCATGCGCTCGCACATGAAGGTGCGTACCGCGCTGGGTGACGGCGAAGTCACCAGTGGAACCATGTCTCCGACCATGGGTGTGTCAATCGGCATGGTGCGCGTGCCCGGCGGCGTGCAGGTGGGCGACAAGGTCGAGGTCGAGATCCGAGGAAAATGGGTTCCAGCTGAAATCGCAAAAACACCGTTTGTTCGTCATGGCAAAGTGCTTGCCGCCTAAATTAACTTTTCAAAATTCCGCAATTTTTAAACGAGGTTAAACATGAATCTTCCCGACGATCGCAAATACATGCCCTCCCACGAATGGGTTAAAGCCGAAGGCGATGTATTTCTGGTGGGTATTACCGATAACGCACAAGACCAGTTGGGCGACCTGGTGTTTGTGGGTGACGTTAACCCCGGCGCCGTGCTGGCCGCCGGCGAAACGGCCGGCGTGGTCGAGTCGGTCAAAGCCGCTTCCGATATTTACGCGCCGGTCGACGGTGAAATCGTGGCGTTTAATGACGCGCTCGAGGCTCAGCCCGACTTGATCAACCAGGCCGCCTTCGATACCTGGATTTTCAAGATCAAGCCTAAAAATGCGGCCGATTTCGACGGCTTGCTTGATGCCGCCGGTTACCAGTCGCTGGTTGGCGCCGCTTAGTCTTTCATGCGCTTGCCGTCCATTTCTCTCGTTTAGGTTATTTATGTTGCGTGAACTAGACCCCCATACCGATTTCATCCCTCGCCATATCGGCCCGGCGTCCGCCGACCAGGCTCGAATGCTGAAGGAAATCGGTGCCGACAGCCTGCAAAGCCTCATCGGTGAAGTCGTGCCTTCAAGCATTCTAAGCAGCGATCCTTTGAATTTGCCCGCATCGCGCAGCGAAGCCGATGTGCTGGCCGAGCTGAAGGACATCGCCGGGCGCAATCAGCTGTTTCGCAACTATATCGGCCAAGGGTATTACGGCACGCATGTGCCTAACGTCATTTTGCGCAATATCTTCGAAAATCCCGCCTGGTATACGGCGTATACGCCTTATCAACCCGAGATTTCGCAGGGCCGGCTCGAGGCCTTGCTGAACTACCAGACCATGGTGGCCGACCTGACCGCGTTGGACATTGCCAATGCGTCATTGCTTGACGAAGGCACGGCGGCGGCCGAGGCCATGGGCCTGGCCCGTCGTGGTTCGCGCGCCAAAAGCAATGTGTTCTTCGCCTCCATGCATTGCCATCCGCAAACGCTCGAAATCCTTCGCACGCGGGCCGTCGGGCTGGGCATCGATGTGGTGGTGGGCGACGAGGCGCAAGGCCTGCCGGAGTGTTTCGGCGTCTTGTTGCAGTATCCGCATAGCCTGGGCGGCGTCGCCGATTATCGCGCGCTCGCACAGGCGGCCCATGAGCAGGGCGCGGTCGTGGCCGTGGCAACCGATTTGCTGGCGCTGGCGCTACTGGCGCCTCCGGGCGAGTGGGGTGCCGATATCGCCATTGGTTCGGCCCAGCGCTTTGGCGTGCCGCTGGGATTTGGCGGCCCGCACGCGGGTTTCATGTCGTGCAAAGATTCGTTTAAGCGCAATATGCCTGGCCGCCTTGTGGGGGTCTCGAAAGACGCTCAGGGTGCGCCGGCGTTGCGCCTGGCGCTG
>LNAP01002274.1_pt1 | contig 19409 bp, 25 predicted proteins | sample 602601 | NCBI WGS metagenome assembly LNAP01 (sample SAMN02440304, study PRJNA202911) | soil metagenome | biome: Subtropical and temperate rainforests or woodlands; isolation source: soil samples (1 kg each in a 20% v/v slurry with milli Q water) were... ...
CCACAAGCCGGCTTTTTATTGTCTGTAGGAAAGCGGGGATATAATCTGCCCATGACAAAATCGATGCTACCTGTTGAACATGAGCGGAGCACCAATCATGGAATACGACGACAAACTCATTGAAGACGCTGTACTTGCCCTGTTGGCAACCTTCAGTTCCGACCACGGCAATGCCTGGAAAGGGTTCGACTTCCAAGTCATGAACCGATTGCATGAGCATGGTTTCATCAGTAATCCGGTGAACAAGAACAAGTCGATCTGGTTGACGGAGGAAGGGCTGGAGCGAGGTCGGCAGATAGCCGACCGGTTATTTGCGGTGAGAGCTCAAGAAGGGCATGCATCCAATCCCGAGGACTGACTTCACGTCAGAGCCACGCTGGGGTGCGCCTGAGTATTGCCTGGCTTACTTGACCAGTTCAGGCGCGATCCCACATGGACGGCGATGACGAATTACTGCGACATTTCACTTTTTTTCATTGCATCTTTAGACGTTGCATCTTTCTTCATCGCATCTTTGGACATGTTGTCTTTAGACATACTGTCTTTGGACATCGAATCGTTCTTCTTCATCGTGTCTTTCTTCATTGCGTCCTTGGACATGCCGTCTTTGGACATCGAGTCTTTGCTCATGCTGTCTTTGCTCATGGTGTCAGCAGCGAAAGCACTGGCTGCACCAACGGCCAGGCACAGGGACAGAACAACGATGGTCAACGTTTTCATGGTGATACTCCTTGGAGCGTGGGTGATGGACGTGTGAAATGACCCGGCACTCGTCAGCTGCCACCGAACCAGTTGTAGCCCTGGTCTTCCCAGTAGCCGCCGCTGTAGGTGTTGCTGACGAAAATCGCCTGGATGTGTTTGGGGTTCTTGTAGCCGAGCTTGGTGGGCATGCGCAGCTTCATAGGGAAACCGTATTCGCGCGGCAGCACTGCGCCGTCATAGGTCAGCGCCAGCAGAGTCTGCGAGTGCAATGCGGTGGCCATGTCGATGCTGGTGTAGTAATCGTCGGCGCATTTAAACCCGACATATTTGGCATCGGTGTCGGCTCCGACCCGTCTCAGAAAGTCGCTGAAGCGCACGCCACCCCAACGCCCGATCGCACTCCAGCCTTCGACACAGATGTGGCGGGTGATCTGTTCGGTCTGGGCCATGGCCCGTAGCTCTTCGAGGCGCCAGTTGCGCTTGTCGGCGACCAGTCCAGTAACTTCCAGGCGGAAGCTTTCCTCTTCCACTGTCGGCGCTTCGTCGATGCCGTAAAAGGCATTGAACGGAAAAGGCCGGGTAATCATCGATTCGGGATAAGTCGGTGCCATCGCACGGGGATTGAACAGCCAGCCTTGCACCCGGTCATTCAAACGCGACATGGATGACAACGCGGTGTCGACACATTGGTTGTCGGTGATATCACAACCGGACAACATCGCCACACTGCCAAGAGTCAGACCACGCAGCAAAAACGAGCGGCGCGAGCGGTCTTCGATCTGCGGGGCAAGGATCTTGCGAGCGTCGGCCAGGATCGAAGTCTCGTCCAGTCCAGGTATAGGGCTACGCTTTTTCATGCCTGCTCCTTGCGGATGCCGATCATGGCCAGCAGCGTTTTCGGAACCAGCGCGACCATCACCAGGTGCACCATCACGAAGGCCACCAACAGCGCCATGGCGAAGAAGTGCACACGACGCGCCCCTTCGTAACCCCACAGCAATTCACGCAGCAATGGAAACTGCACCGACTTCCACAACACCAGCCCGGACAGTACCAATAGCGTGATGTCGACCATCACGAACAAGTAAGCCGCCCGTTGCACCTGATTGTAATGACCAAGGTCGGCGTGCCCGAGCTTTCCTCCCAGGGCTGCCCATAAGTCATGCAACACGCCTTTGGGCGTCACCGGGAAGAAACGTCGCTTCAGGCGTCCGCTGAACAGATTGAAGGCCAGGTACACAAGGCCGTTGATTGCCAGAAACCACATCGCCGCGAAATGCCATTGCAACGCACCGCCAAGCCAGCCGCCGAGGGTGATCGACTTGGGAAAACTGAACGCGTAGATCGGCGCGGCGTTATATATACGCCAACCACTGGTGACCATCAGCAGTACCGCCAACGCGTTAAGCCAATGGGTAAACCTTAGCCAGCGTGGATGGCTGGCCCTGGGTGAAGCAGATGACTGCGTCATGTTGGGCTTTCCGCTGTTACTCATTGGCTGCGAGTATGGGCAGCGGAATATCGCCAAATCCTCACGCAAAGTTAAATTAATCGTGATAACTCGCATTAACGTGCTGGCAATCTCCCAGATGTACAGCGCCGTTTGCCCGCCGCGACCCCATCCCATTTGCCCCAAAGCCCTCGCTCTGCTAGTGTCGCGGCGGTTTAACCTCTACCGGAATAGCGCTCATGGCCCGCAAGAAAGCTGCACTGGATTTCGAACAATCCCTCGCTGATCTGCAAACGCTGGTAGAGCGTCTGGAGAATGGCGAGTTGTCGTTGGAAGATTCGTTGACCGCGTTCGAACAGGGGATTCGCCTGACTCGCGACTGCCAGGGCGCTTTGGCGCAGGCGGAGCAGAAGGTTCAGGTGTTGCTGGAGCGTGACGGTGAGTTGGCCGAAGAGCCTTTCGATGCGGAAAAGCCCGAATGATTACGAGCTATCAGGCGCAATGCCAGCTGCGGGTCAACGCGGCGCTCGACAGTCTGTTTGTTGCACCTGGCCCGGAGCTGGCGCGGCTTTACGACGCGATGCGCTACAGCGTGATGAATGGCGGCAAGCGTGTGCGGCCATTGCTGGCGTATGCGGCTTGCGAAGCGCTCGGCGGCAAGGCTGAAGACGCCAACGGCGCGGCCTGTGCGGTGGAGTTGATCCACGCGTATTCGCTGGTGCATGACGATTTGCCGGCCATGGACGATGACGATCTGCGGCGCGGTCAGCCAACCACCCATAAAGCATTTGATGAAGCCTGTGCGATTCTGGCCGGCGATGGTTTGCAGAGCCTGGCCTTTACCGCGCTGTTCGATCAGCGCCTGACACCGCAAAGCGCAGAAACCCGCATGCAGATGGTCGGTGCCTTGGCACTCGCAGCAGGCCCGGCGGGCATGGTCGGTGGTCAGGCCATTGATCTGGGTTCGGTGGGCATCAAGCTTGATCAGACCGCGCTGGCGTTCATGCACCGGCACAAGACCGGCGCGCTGATCGAGGCCAGCGTCAAGTTGGGCGCATTGGCCAGCGGTCATGCGGATCAACCCCGGCTTGATGCGTTGCAGGTCTACGCCCGCGCCATCGGCCTGGCCTTTCAGGTGCAAGACGACATTCTCGATGTCGAAAGCGATACCGCAACCCTCGGCAAACGCCAGGGAGCGGATATCGCCCGGGATAAACCCACCTATCCCGCATTGCTGGGCCTCGATGCCGCCAAGGCTTACGCCCTGGAGCTGCGCGATCAGGCGCTGGATGCCCTGCGACCTTTCGACGCGGCCGCCCAACCGTTGCGCGATCTGGCCCGTTACATCGTCGAACGGCGTAACTAAGCGCTTAGATACCTTCAAAATATGACGAACCGGCGCCGATTGGTCAGGTCACAGTCTTGTGTTTGATCTGTGTGTCTGAGCATCCGCTGCCGCACTTCATGGGCAGCATGCGATGCATCAGGTAAACTGCCGCCTCTTTTACTTATAACGATTCGCCTGATGCCCACGACGTTCAAAGAGATTCCCCGCGAGCGCCCTGCCACGCCGCTGCTCGACCGTGCTGAAACGCCGGACGGCTTGCGTCGGCTGGGTGAAGCCGAGCTGGAAGCCCTGGCCGATGAACTGCGCCTGGAGCTTCTTTATTCCGTTGGCCAGACCGGCGGGCATTTCGGTGCCGGTCTCGGTGTCATCGAGCTGACCATTGCCCTGCATTACGTGTTCGATACGCCGGATGACCGTCTGGTCTGGGATGTCGGTCATCAGGCGTATCCGCACAAGATCCTCACCGGTCGCCGCCAACGCATGGCCACCCTGCGCCAGAAAGACGGAGTTGCCGCCTTTCCGCGTCGCAGCGAAAGCGAGTACGACACGTTCGGCGTGGGCCACTCCAGCACCTCCATCAGCGCCGCATTGGGCATGGCGATTGCCGCCCGTTTGCAAGGTCGTTCGCCCAAGGCCATCGCCGTTATCGGTGATGGTGCGCTGACCGCCGGCATGGCGTTCGAGGCGTTGAATCACGCGCCCGAAGTCGCCGCTGACATGCTGGTGATCCTCAACGACAACGACATGTCGATCTCGCGCAACGTCGGCGGGCTGTCGAATTATCTGGCGAAGATCCTTTCCAGCCGCACTTACGCCAGCATGCGCGAAGGCAGCAAAAAGGTTCTGTCGCGTTTGCCCGGAGCCTGGGAAATTGCCCGGCGCACGGAAGAATACGCCAAGGGCATGCTGGTCCCCGGCACGCTGTTCGAAGAGCTGGGCTGGAACTACATCGGCCCTATCGACGGCCATGACCTGCCAACGCTGATCGCCACGCTGCGCAACATGCGTGACCTCAAAGGCCCACAATTCCTGCATGTGGTGACCAAGAAAGGCAAAGGTTTCGCGCCTGCCGAAGCCGATCCGATTGGCTATCACGCGATCACCAAGCTCGACCCCCTGAACGCCCCGTTTGCCGCGCCGAAAAAGGTCAGCGGCCCGAAGTATTCGGGCGTGTTCGGACAGTGGATCTGCGACATGGCGCAGGCCGATTCGCGCTTGGTCGGCATCACCCCGGCGATGAAGGAAGGCTCGGATCTGGTCGCGTTCAGCGAGCAATTCCCGGAGCGTTATTTCGACGTCGCGATTGCCGAGCAGCACGCAGTCACGTTGGCAGCGGGTATGGCCTGCGAAGGCGCCAAGCCTGTGGTGGCGATTTACTCGACCTTCTTGCAACGCGGCTACGATCAGCTGATTCATGACGTGGCGGTGCAAAACCTCGACGTCCTGTTCGCCATTGACCGCGCCGGTCTGGTGGGCGAAGACGGCCCGACACACGCGGGCAGTTTCGACTTGTCCTACCTGCGTTGCATCCCCGGCATGCTGGTGATGACGCCGAGCGACGAGAACGAGTTGCGCATGATGCTCAGCACCGGTTACCTGCATAACGGCCCCGCTGCCGTGCGCTACCCGCGCGGCTCAGGCCCGAACGCAGTGATCGACAGCAGCCTTGAGCCTGTCGAAATAGGCAAGGGTGTGGTGCGTCGCAACGGTCAGGGTGTCGCGATCCTGGTGTTTGGCGTGCAACTGGCCGATGCCTTGAAAGTCGCCGAGAAAATCGACGCCACCGTGATCGACATGCGCTTCGTCAAACCCATCGATGAAACGCTGATCCGCGATGCCGCTGCCAATCACGAGCTGCTGGTGACCCTTGAGGAAAACGCCGTGATGGGTGGCGCTGGCGCAGCAGTCAGCGAGTTCCTGGCGCGGGAGAGCATTCTCAAATCCGTGCTGCATCTGGGCTTGCCGGACGCTTACGTCGAACACGCCAAGCCTGCGCAAATGCTGGCCGAGTGCGGGCTGGATGAAGCGGGAATTGAAGCGGCGATCAATGAACGGTTGGTGTTGATCGGTTGAGATCCGTCATGCGGCGCACGCAATGGATTACGCCGCAGATGGACTTGCAGGACCGGACTGGTCCGGGAAGACGTCGGGTGGGCCGACGAAAATCTTCAGCGCCTGCATAGGCGTCTTCGGGGACAAGTCCCCTCCTGCCCTTTCAGCCTAGCTGCCGCGGTATCCGGTACAGATACAGCAATACCACGCTGGATATCGCCAGCAGCACCAACGGCACCGCTTCCAGCCCGACAAATACGGCTGCGGCAGCAATCCACGCGGGCAGTCCGGCAGCGAGAAAGGCTTTGCCTCGAACAGCGGCGAGCTGACGCCAGGCGGCGGCTTCTTCAGGGGTATCCAGTGCGGCCTCGGTGGCGATCAATGCGCGCTTGTAGGCACCGAACGGTTTCAGGCTGACGAACATCGACAGCAGCCCGGCGATGAACAACGGCATCGCCAGCACCAGCGACATGGTTTTACTGGAGCCGAACAGCGCGCTGGCGATCAGCAATGGCGCCAGCGTCAGAATCAATTGCCACCACCATGCCAGCGCCAGGCGGCGCCTCAGGTTGTTGCGGATCACGCGCGATCCGCCTCGCCTTGATGTTCATTGCCCATCATGTGGCCGAGCTTGCCGGCTTTGGTCGCCAGGTACAGTTTGTTGTGCGGGTTGTGGCCGGTATGCAGCGGCACACGCTCGGCGACGGTGATGCCCATCTCGGTCAAGGCTTTGACCTTGCGCGGGTTGTTGGTCATCAAGCGCAGGGACTCGACGCCCAGATGCTGCAGCATCGGCAGGCAAATCGCGTAATCGCGCTGGTCTGCCGCGAAACCGAGACGCTCATTGGCCTCCACGGTATCGGCACCGCCGTCCTGCAATTCGTAGGCGCGGATCTTGTTCAGCAGGCCAATGCCCCGGCCTTCCTGGCGCAGATACAGCAACACGCCACGGCCTTCGGAGGCGATGGCACGCAGTGCCGCCTCAAGTTGCGAGCCACAGTCGCAACGCTGACTGAACAAGGCATCGCCCGTCAGGCATTCGGAATGCACCCGACCGAGGACCGGAGCGCCATCGGACACGTCACCGAGGCTCAAAACGAGATGTTCACGGCCCGTTGCAGACTCAAGAAAGCCATGCATGGTGAATTGCGCAAACGGGGTTGGCAGCTTGGAAGCGGCGACAAATACGACGGGCACCGGGCGCTCCTGATCAGTATGAGGACTGGAAATTCGCAAGGCCGCATTGTAACAGCAGGTTCTTGCAGACGCTTAGGCTGAATTATCAGTCATACCGATCAGGAAGTTGGATCGATGTCGTCAGCGCCGCTACCACTGAATGAACCAATCCTGCAGCAAGTGCATTCCAGTCAGATCCAGGCCCAGGCCCAGACCAATCCCTGCATCGCCGCCCAGGCAAACACGCCAGCCAGCACATCGTCGAGCATGATGCCCACGCCGCCGTGCACATGTCGATCGATCCAGTGGATCGGCCAAGGCTTGAGGATGTCGAAGAAGCGGAACACCAGGAATCCCACCAACAGCCAGACCCAACCTTCGGGCACCAGCCATAAGGTGATCCACATGCCGACCATTTCATCCCAGACGATGCCTTCGTGGTCGTGGACCCCAAGGTCATCGGCGACTTTGCCGCACAGCCAGAAGCCGAACAGCATAGTGATGCCGAGCATCAGCCAGTAGCCCCAGTCCGGCAGCATTTGCCACAGCGGGATGAATGGCACGGCGACGATGGAGCCCCAGGTGCCAGGCGCTTTGGGCAATGTGCCGGAGCCGAAGCCGAACGCGAGGAAGTGCCAGGGATTGGTCCAGACCGACGGTGGAACGTGTTCCGCCGGGACCTGCTTAGGATGATCTGTCACCGTGTCTCCCGAAAATGTTGATAGCCGCGAGTCAGAACGGGAATGTCCTGCCCATTGGCGTCGATCAGCGCAACGCCCTCGCCCGCTTCGACACGGCCGATGACCTGCACCGGCCAACCGGCCTCTTGCAAACCTGTCAAATGCTGCCCCGGTAGCGTAAAGGCCAGCACATAATCATCACCACCACTGAGCGCCGCTTGTTGCGCGGCCTGCGAACCAGACACCCTCAGCAGTTGTTCGGACAGCGGCAGTAAATCCCGCTCAACCAACAATCGTACTTTGGACGCCAGCGCGATATGCCCGCAGTCGGCAAGCAGGCCGTCCGAGATATCCAGCGCGGCGGTGGCTTTACCACGCAATGCCTGCCCAAGCGCGATTTGCGGCTGGGGCGACCAATAGCGCGCCAATAAATACTCTGCGGTAGACGCCTCAACCTCGCGCTCGTTCAACACCAGGGCCAAAGCACCCGCGCCGTCGCCCAACGGACCGCCGACACACAGCAGATCGCCTGGCCGCGCGCCACTGCGGATCAAGGCCTGACCCGTGGGCACGCGCCCGCAAACCGTCAGCGTCAGGCTCAGCGGTCCACGCGTCGTATCGCCGCCCACCAAACGCAACCCACAGCTCTGCGCCATGACGTTCAGACCGCGAGCAAACGCCTGCAGCCAGTCGGCCTGGACTTCCGGCAGAGTCAGAGCAAGGGTAAACGCAACGGGGGTGGCGCCCATGGCCGCCAGGTCGCTGGCGGAGACCGCAAGTGCGCGTTGGCCAAGCAGGAAGGGATCGCAAACGTCGGGGAAATGCACCCCGGCGACCAGGGTATCGGTGGAAATCGCCAACTGCTCGCCGGGCGGCAGCGTCAGCAAGGCGCAGTCGTCACCGATCCCCAAAGCGACACCTTCACCCGCTTGCGCACAAGGCGCAGCGGCGAAGTAATTGCGGATCAGCTCGAACTCGCCCATTTCAATCTCGTCGTCCAGTGCCGTGGTCGCCTTCCGTAGGAGCCAACTTGTTGGCGATAGCGTCAGGTCAGCCAATTCATCTTCGGCTGATCAACCGCATCGCGGACAAGTCCCCTCCTACGGGGCCTCACTGGTTCTAGCGCTTATGCGCCTTGACTTCGACTTCACGCAAGCGCGGAGCCAGCTTGTCCAGCACGCCATTGACGAACTTGTGGCCGTCAGTGGAGCCGTAGACCTTGGCCAACTCGATGCCTTCGTTGATCACGACGCGATACGGCACATCGATGCGCTTGAGCAGCTCGTAGGTGGACAGGCGCAGGATCGCCAGTTCAACCGGGTCGAGTTCTTCGATGGTGATGTCCAGGCAGGGCGCCAGAACCGCATCGATCTCATCCTTATTGGTCGGCACGCCGCGCAACAGTTCGCTGAAGTAGGCTCCATCGACGCTTTTGAAATCGTTGTCGACGCGGAACTGCGCCTCGATTTCATTCAGCGAATGACCTGCCATGTGCCATTGATACAGAGCCTGGGTAGCCATCTGGCGCGCTTCGCGACGTTTGGCGCTCTTGCTCTTGGCAACTTCCGGCGACTTTTCTTCGCGGGGGTTGAACTGATCGGTATCGTCAGAAATCACTTGGCCTCCAACTGCGCCAGCAGGCTAACCATTTCCAGGGCGGACAACGCAGCTTCTGCGCCTTTGTTGCCAGCCTTGGTGCCGGAACGCTCGATGGCTTGCTCGATGGAATCAACGGTCAGCACGCCGAAGGCGACCGGAATACCGAATTCCATGGAAACCTGAGACAGGCCTTTGACGCATTCGCCAGCCACGTATTCAAAGTGTGGAGTACCACCACGAATGACGGCGCCCAGAGCAACAATGGCGGCGTATTCGCTCAGTTGCGCAACTTTCTGCACAACCAGCGGAATTTCGAAGGCACCCGGCGCGCGGATGATGGTGATGTCGCTTTCGCTCACGCCATGGCGAACCAGGGCATCAACGGCACCGCTCACCAGACTTTCCACGACAAAGCTGTTGAAACGGCCTACCACAAGGGCATAGCGACCTTGGGGGGCGATGAAGGTACCTTCGATGGTCTTCAGGGTCATTCGGGTGAGTCTCGTCTTAAAGAGCAAGCACGCCTTGGCGGCGGACTTTGGGATTTTAGGTCACGAATCGCAACTGTCAGGGCGAGCGCTGCACAAACCTTGCGGTCTGGCGGCAAACGCCCTGCCGGTATTTATTCGGAGGGCACGTATTCTACAACTTCCAGATCGAAACCGGATATCGCATTGAACTTCATCGGTGAACTCATCAGGCGCATTTTACGCACGCCCAGGTCACGAAGGATCTGCGAACCGGCGCCAACGGTGCTGTAAGTGGTCGGCGATTTGATCGGCAACTGCTCGGCGGTTTCGCGGATATGCGCGAGCAAAACGTCGCCATCCAGCGGGTGACCGAGCAACAGCACGACGCCGCTGCCCGCCTCGGAGACCGCCGACATAGCGGCGCGCAGGCTCCAGCGGCCGGGCTGCTTGACCATCAACAGGTCGCGCAGCGGGTCCATGTTGTGGACCCGCACCAGCGTCGCTTCTTCTGCACAAATCTTGCCCAGGGTCAGCGCCAGGTGCACGTCACCTTCCACCGAATCGCGATAGGTCACCAGATTGAACTGGCCCAGTTCGCTGTCCAGCGGCTGCTCGGCAATCCGCTGAACGGTACGTTCGTGGATCATTCGGTAGTGAATCAGGTCGGCGATGGTGCCGATCTTGATGCCGTGTTCGGCGGCAAAGGTTTCCAGCTCGGCGCGACGGGACATGGTGCCGTCGTCATTCATGACTTCGCAGATCACGCCGCTGGCTTCAAAACCGGCCATGCGCGCCAGATCGCAGGCGGCTTCGGTGTGACCGGCGCGGGACAGCGTGCCGCCCGCCTGGGCCATCAACGGGAAAATGTGGCCGGGGCTGACGATGTCTTCGGCCCTGGCGTCCTTGGCAGCAGCGGCTTGCACGGTGCGCGCGCGGTCGGCAGCGGAGATGCCGGTGGTCACGCCTTCAGCGGCTTCGATGGACACGGTGAACTTGGTGCCGAAACCGGAACCGTTGCGGGGCGCCATCAACGGCAGCTTGAGGGTTTCGCAGCGCTCGCGGGTCATGGGCATGCAGATCAGCCCGCGAGCGTGCTTGGCCATGAAGTTGATGTGCTCGGCCTTCACGCATTCGGCGGCCATGATCAGATCGCCTTCGTTCTCGCGATCTTCGTCATCCATGAGGATGACCATCTTGCCTTGGCGAATGTCTTCGACCAGTTCTTCAATGCTGTTGAGCGCCACGTGGCACCCCCTTGATTCAGGATTTGAGGTAGCCATTGGCGGCCAGAAAACTTTCGGTGATGGTGCCAGCCTGCCCTTTGCTGGAATCGGCCGCCTTGTCGCCCATCAACAGACGCTCCAGATAACGCGCCAGCAGGTCTACTTCCAGATTCACCTTACGGCCCGCGCGGTAGTCGGACATGATGGTTTCAGCCAGGGTGTGCGGCACGATGGTCAGTTCGAATTCGGCGCCATCGACGGCGTTCACGGTCAGGCTGGTGCCATCGACCGTGATCGAGCCTTTATGGGAAATGTATTTGGCCAGCTCACGCGGGGCGCGGACGCGAAATTGAATCGCCCGGGCGTTTTCTTCGCGAGACAGGATTTCGCCCACGCCATCCACGTGGCCGCTGACCAGATGCCCGCCCAGACGCGTCGTCGGCGTCAGGGCCTTCTCCAGATTGACGCGGCTGCCAGGCTTGAGATCGACCATGGCCGTCACGTCGAGGGTTTCGCGGCTGACGTCAGCCCAGAAACCGTCGCCCGGCAACTCGACCGCAGTCAGGCAAACGCCATTGACCGCGATGCTGTCGCCCAGTTTGACGTCGCCCAGATCGAGCTTGCCGGTCTCCACATAAACGCGGACATCGCCGCCTTTAGGGGTCATGGCGCGGATGCTGCCGATGGATTCGATGATGCCGGTAAACATGGGGTCCTCCAGGAGACCAAAGCCTGCGCGCTGAGCGAAAGGCCGAAATTATACGCCCGGTAGCGACGTTGGGATTGCAATGACTCGCCAGTCGCTGCCGACCGCACGCATTTCGACAATATTCAGCTCCAGCGCTTCACTCATCTGCGCCAGCGGCAGGTCGAGCAGCGGCCGGGCTGAAGAGCCGAGAAACTTGCCAGCGATGAAAATCTGAAACTCATCCACCAGCCCCAGGCGCGTAAACGCCCCGGCCAGACGCGGACCGGCTTCGATCAACACGTCATTGACGCCACGGGCGGCGAGTTCGACCAGCAACCTGCGCAAATCAACGTGCCCATCGGCACCGGCCAGCGCCAGCATGTCATGGCCTTCGTCGTGATAGCGCTCCCGGGCCGACGCTGCGGCGCAAGTCGCGACCAAGGCATGATCGGCCTGAAAAAACGGCGCGCTCAACGGCACGCGCAAGCGACCATCGATTAATACGCGCAGCGGCGGACGGGTCATCGCCAAGGCGGTCAATTCGGCGTTCAGGCCCAGCTCGTCAGGACGCACGGTCAAGCGGGCATTGTCTGCCAGAACCGTGTCCGCACCAGTGAGCACAACGCTCGACTGAGCACGCAAACGCTGCACGGCCGAACGTGCTTGCGGGCCGGTAATCCACTGGCTCTCGCCGCTGGCCATGGCGGTGCGACCGTCCAGGCTCATGGCCATTTTGACCCGCACGTAAGGCAGGCCTTTTTCCATGCGCTTCAAAAAGCCCTTGTTCAGCGCCCGGGCTTCGCTTTCCAGTACGCCGCTCTGCACCGCAATCCCGGCGCCCATCAAGCGCAGCAGGCCGCGACCGGCGACATCGGGATTAGGGTCTTGCATGGCGGCGGCGACCCGCGCGACGCCGGCGTTGATCAGCGCGTCGGCACAGGGCGGCGTGCGTCCATGATGACTGCAGGGTTCGAGGGTGACGTAAGCGGTCGCGCCTCGGGCCTTGTCGCCCGCATGCAGCAACGCGTGGACCTCGGCATGAGGTTCGCCCGCCCGGGCGTGCCAGCCTTCGCCGACAATCTGCCCGTCGCGCACGATCACGCAGCCGACCCGCGGATTGGGATGCGTGGAATAGATGCCTTTGCGCGCCAGTTCCAGCGCGCGGGCCATGTAATGGGTGTCCAGAGCGTTTTGCTCAGTCAACAGGGCGCTCACTCTTTAACCGGCTCACGAGCCAGGCGGTCGATTTCTTCGCGAAACTCGTTGAGATCCTGAAAGCGTTTATAAACCGACGCGAAGCGGATATACGCCACTTCATCAAGCTTCTGCAGCTCGGCCATGACCAGCTCGCCGACCACCAGGGATTTGACTTCGCGCTCGCCCGTCGCCCGGAGCTTGTGCTTGATGTGCACCAGCGCGGCTTCCAGGCGTTCGACGCTGACCGGCCGCTTTTCAAGGGCGCGCTGCATACCGGCGCGTAATTTTTCATCGTCGAACGGCTGACGGCTGCCGTCTTGCTTGATCAGGCGCGGCAACACCAGTTCGGCGGTCTCGAACGTCGTGAAGCGCTCACCGCAAGCCAGGCATTCGCGGCGGCGACGTACCTGTTCACCTTCAGCAACAAGGCGTGAGTCGATGACTTTGGTGTCGTTGGCACCGCAGAAGGGACAGTGCATGGTCGCAGGCAACAAAAATAGGAAGGGCCGCCATGGTAGCGCATCCCGCAGGCAAGACAAGTCTTGGCCTTTGCGGTATATAGACGCGCAACGCTCGCGGTGTTCAGTAATACTGCCTGCGGTGCGACATTTTTAACCTCCCGTCAGCGATGAATGAACGGTTCCTTTGGCCGTCCTTCATATAAGTATTTGTTGGAGCTGTTCATGACGCTACGACCGTTTCTCTTGCTCGGCCTCGTCGGGCTGCTTGCTGCGTGCAGCAGCAATGATGCCGCCAAACCGGCCCCGGCCAAGGCGGTGACTGCACCTGCCAGCAAAGCTCCGGCAGGCCCGGAACCGCTGCTGCCTTACCAGCGCGAACTCAGCGGCCAATTGCTCGGTGTGCCCGCGGGTGCCGAAGTCGAACTGGCGTTGCTCGTCATCGACAATCAGGGGCGCCCGCAAAAACTGCTGACCAGCACCAAGCTGGCCGGCAACAATCAGTCTCTGCCGTTCCAGCTGCGTTTCAATCCCGAGGCCTTTCCAGCCGGGGCGCGGGTTGAACTGCGCGGGCGGGCGAGCAAATCCGGGCAATTGATCCTGCACCTGCCATCGGTACAGATTCAGCAGCCCACCACTCAGGCGCTGGGTCAGCTGAAATTCGAACCGGCGCCTTGATTACCGCATGAATAACCGTGGGAGCCAACTTGCGAACTTCGCGAGCAAGCTCGCTCCCACAGATTCGCTCCCACTCACCGCTTTGCGCAATCCCACGCGCCCATTATAGTTGGCGGCATTCAGATTCCCCCGAGACTCGCAATGAACCAGCAAACCTCCTACATCTTCGACGCCACTGACGCGACCTTCCAACAGTTGGTCATCGACAAGTCGTTCGACCAACCCGTGCTGGTGGATTTCTGGGCTGAGTGGTGTGCGCCGTGCAAGGTGCTGATGCCGCTGCTGGCAAAAATCACCGAGCAATACCAGGGCGAATTGCTGCTGGTCAAAGTCGACTGCGACGCTGAGCAAGACATCGTCGCGCGCTTCGGTATCCGCAGTCTGCCAACCGTGGTGTTGTTCAAGGATGGTCAGCCCATCGACGGTTTTACCGGGGCGCAGCCTGAATCGGAGATTCGCAAGATTCTCGATCAGCACGTGGTCATGCCGGCGCCCACCGCAGCCGATCCGCTGAAACTGGCCCAGGAAATGTTCGCCGAAAGTCATTTCGCCGAAGCGGAGGCCGCGCTGCAACAGTTGCTGACCGAAGACAACACCAACGCCGCTGCGCTGATTCTGTACGCGCGCTGCCTGGCCGAGCGCGGTGAACTGGACGAAGCCCGCGCGGTGCTGGATGCCGTCAGCGGTGACGAACATAAAGCCGAGCTGGCCGGGGCCCGTGCACAGCTGACGTTCCTGGCCGAAGCCAAAGCCTTACCGGACGCCGCCGACCTCAAGGCCCGGATCGCGCAAAACCCGCTGGACGACGAAGCCGTGCATCAACTGGCGATTCAACAGCTGGCGCGCCAGCAATACGAGGCCGCGCTGGATGGTCTGCTGAAGCTGTTCATCCGTAATCGCAACTATGCCGACGGCTTGCCGCACAAGACGTTGCTGCAAGTGTTCGACCTGCTGGGCAACGATCACCCGCTGGTCACGGCCTACCGCCGCAAGCTGTTCGCTGCGCTGTACTAGTCGTTCCAGCTATTCCTTCCAGCTTATCCCTTCCAAATATAGAGCGGCGCATCCTGGCCGCTCTCGACCTTGACCTGCGCGTTGTGGCGCAAGCGCACCAACAAGCGCTTGCCCGCCGCCGTGCTGCCGGTCAGGCCTTCCAGTTGATCGAGTAATTCCGGGCCGTTCATCTGCCCCGCCTTGCGCAGCAGGTCCTGAGCAATCTGCCACAGCGCATCGTCCTGCGTCACCGGCTTGCTGTCGGCCACTGCCGCGTCGGGTTTGGCGGCCTTGAGCTGCGCGCCCAACTGCGCCCAATCGCCTTCGTCCAGCTCCAGGGTCAAATCCACCGGCCAATCACCGACGGTTCCGCGTATACGCAACATGGGGTTTCCTCGTTTTTTTGCTGGGCGACATGCTCGCATAGATTCTGTGCTTGCTGGATGGATGTTCATTGTCTGAACCACCGCTTTCGCGAGCAAGCTCGCTTGCAGGAGGGGACTTGTCCCCGAAAGGCGTGGCTCAGGCAGCGTTAACCTTCCGAATTTTCGGGGTCAGGACCATCGCATTCGGGGACAAGTCCCTCCTACCGGGCGTTGTACATTCGTCTCGCCGCCAAGTTGGAGCGAGGTCAATACGGGGTTACTCGGCGGCATAATTGTTATAAGATCACATAACGATTTTATCCAAATGTGTCCCGGAGACTGTTTTATGCGCCGTCTGCTGCTTGCTCTGCCGTTCGCCCTGCTGCCGCTCGCCATCGCTCAGGCGGCTGATGAGCACGATCACGATCATGAACATGGCAGCCTCGGCGCGCATGAACACGGCGTGGGTCGACTTGATGTAGCGCTGGAAGGTCAGAAGCTGGAATTCGAACTCGACAGCCCGGCGATGAACATCGTCGGCTTCGAGCACGAAGCCACCAGCGCCGAAGACAAGGCCAAGGTCGCCGCCGCTCGCGAAGTGCTGCTCAAGCCCAACGCGCTGTTCAACATGCCGGAAGCCGCGCAGTGTTCGGTGACCTCCTTGAAGCTGGAAAGCCCGCTGTTCGGCGACAAGCCCGATGCCGACGATCATGACGACGCCAAGGCCGGGGAACACCAAGAGCACAGCGAAATTCATGGCAACTACACCTTCGTCTGCAAAGTTCCTGCGGTGCTGACAACCCTCGATCTGTCGCAGATCTTCAAATCATTCCCGGCCACGCAAAAACTTCAGGTGCAGCTGATTTCGCCAAAAGGCCAGTCCGGCGCCGAAGTTCGCCCAAGCAACCCGAAACTGAAATTCTGATTCGGCTATTGTTGGAAACCGACCGGGCTTGCCCGGTCGTTTGATTTCAACGAACTGCGTCACGAAGCAGGCCAAGAGCAAGCCATGACCCAAGCACTTATTGAATTGTCCGACCTCGGTTTCAACTGGCCGGGGCATGCGCCGCTGCTGGACATCCCGGCATTCCGTCTGGAGCCGGGTGAAACGTTATTCCTCAAAGGCCCCAGCGGCAGCGGCAAGACCACCCTGCTCGGTTTGCTCGGCGGCGTGCAGACACCCAATCGCGGCAGCATTCGCTTGCTCGGTCAGGAACTCACGAATTTGTCGGCGAGCGCCCGCGACCGGTTTCGGGTCGATCACACCGGTTACATTTTCCAGCAGTTCAACCTGTTGCCATTTCTGTCGGTGCGCGAGAACGTCGAGCTGCCGTGCCACTTTTCCAAAGTCCGCGCGCAACGGGCGATTCAACGCCACGGCAGCGTCGAAAAGGCCACCGTCACGCTGCTGGCGCATCTGGGTTTGAAAGATCCGCAGATGCTCGGCCGCCGCGCCGACTCGTTGTCCATCGGCCAGCAGCAACGGGTCGCGGCCGCGCGGGCCTTGATCGGTCAGCCGGAACTGGTGATCGCCGACGAGCCCACTTCCGCACTGGATGCCGACGCCCGGGAAGCCTTCATTAAATTGTTGTTCGCTGAATGCCGCGAAGCGGGCGCCAGCCTGTTGTTCGTCAGCCATGACCAAAGCCTGGCGCCGCTGTTCGACCGCGCGCTGTCGTTGTCCGAACTCAATCGCGCCGCCGTCGCCGCAGAGGTTTGAGATGTATCTGTTTCGTCTAGCCATGGCCAGTCTGGCTAACCGTCGCTTTACCGCTTTTCTCACCGCCTTCGCCATTGCCCTGTCGGTGTGCCTGTTGCTGGCCGTCGAGCGAGTGCGCACCGAAGCCCGCGCCAGTTTCGCCAGTACCATCAGCGGCACGGACCTGATCGTCGGCGCCCGCTCCGGCTCGGTCAATTTGCTGCTGTATTCGGTATTTCGCATCGGCAACGCCACCAACAACATTCGTTGGGACAGCTTCGAGCACTTCGCCCAGAACAAACAGGTGAAGTGGGCAATCCCGATTTCTCTCGGTGACTCGCATCGCGGGTATCGGGTGATGGGCACCAACGAAAGTTATTTCGAGCATTACCAGTTCGGCCGCCAGCAACACCTGGAACTGGCCGAAGGCCGCGCTTTCGCCACCGATCCATTCGAAGTGGTGCTGGGCGCCGAAGTGGCTGACGCGTTGAAGTACAAGCTCGGCGACAAGCTGGTGCTGGCCCATGGCGTGGCAGCCATCAGTCTGGTCAAACACGACGACAAGCCGTTTACCGTGGTCGGTATTCTCAAGCGTACCGGCACTCCGGTGGATCGCACCTTGCACATCAGCCTGGGCGGCATGGAAGCGATTCATATTGATTGGCAGAACGGCGTGCCTGCCCACGGCGCCGGGCGCATTTCCGCTGATCAGGCGCGCAACATGGACCTCACGCCGCAGGCGATCACCGCATTCATGCTTGGCCTGAATAGCAAGATCGCGACGTTCAGCGTGCAGCGCGAGATCAATGAATTTCGCGGCGAACCGATGCTGGCGATCCTGCCCGGCGTGGCGCTGCAGGAACTGTGGAGCCTGATGGGCACCGCCGAAAAAGCCTTGTTCGTGATTTCGCTGTTCGTGGTGCTGACCGGTTTGATCGGCATGCTGACGGCGATTCTCACCAGCCTCAATGAGCGGCGCCGGGAGATGGCGATTTTGCGTTCGGTGGGCGCACGCCCTTGGCATATCGCAAGCCTGCTGGTGCTGGAAGCGTTTGCCCTGGCACTGGCTGGCGTGGTCAGCGGCGTGGTGCTGTTGTACATCGGCATTGCTGCCGCCCAAGGTTATGTGCAAGCCAACTACGGATTGTTTTTGCCGCTGTCGTTGCCCAGTGAATATGAATGGACGCTGCTCGGCGGTATTCTGGCCGCCGCGCTGCTGATGGGCGCGGTGCCCGCGTGGCGCGCCTATCGGCAGTCTTTGGCCGATGGTCTGTCGATCCGTTTATGAGGATGTTGAACATGCGCCGTCTGCTGCTCGCGGTTTTTTTAGTGGTTGCCACGCCTTTGTGGGCGGCGCAAACCCGAGTGTTGACCTGGGAAGAAATGATCCCGCCTGACGCACCGAAAATCGCCCCGATCACCGCACCGATCCATGACTTGTCGAAGCTGTCCGATGCGCTGTCGGTCGAATCAGCGCCCGCCGCGCATCAAGTGGCACCACACGCGCCGGTGGTCAAGGCGCTCAATGGGCAACGGGTGCGCCTGCCGGGTTATATCGTGCCGCTGGAAGTCAGCGAAGAAGGTCGGGTGATCGAGTTCCTGCTGGTCCCGTACTTCGGCGCATGTATTCATGTGCCACCGCCGCCCTCGAACCAGATCGTGCATGTCACCAGCGAGCTGGGTGTCAAGGTTGACGAGTTGTATCAGCCGTACTGGATCGAAGGGCCGATGCAGGTCAAGGCGTCCACCAGCGAGCTGGCCGATGCCGGTTATCGAATGGAGGCCGACCAGATTCTGGTGTACGAATTGCCTGATTCATAAGTGTGAGGGCTTCATCGCGTTTTATTGAGCTGTGTCAAAGCCGCGTTCCAGACGCGCCGTAACATTGCACACAGACACCTTGACCGCCTTTGGAGCCCCCATGAACAAGTCTTTGCTCAGCGCATCCCTCTTCGCGCTTGCACTCAGTGCCCCGCTCGTAGCCCAGGCTCACGAAGCAGGCGATATCATCGTCCGTGCCGGCGTTGCGCACGTTGAGCCCAACGAAGACAGCGGCGAGGTGAAACTCGATGGCACGAAAGTGTCCGGCACCAAAGCGACCCTGGATGGCGACAATCAGCTGGGCCTGACGTTCGCTTACATGCTGACCCCGCACATTGGCCTTGAGCTGTTGGCGGCATCGCCGTTCAACCACACCGTTTCGGTCAAGGGCCTTGGCCCGGGCCTGGATGGCAAACTGGCAGACGTCAAACAGCTGCCACCGACGTTGTCGCTGCAGTACTACCCAATGGAACCGTCGTCGAAGTTCCAGCCGTACGCCGGTATTGGTATCAACTACACCACCTTCTTCGATGCTGACCTGACTGGCACGCGTAAAAGCGAAGGCTTCAGCAACCTCAAGCTGAAGGATTCGTTCGGTCTGGCGGGTCAAGTCGGTATGGACTACATGCTGACCGACAGAGTCATGCTCAACGCCTCGGTCTGGTACGTAGATATCGACACCAAAGCCAGCGTAGACGGCCCGTCTGCCCTGAGCGTCGGCAAGACCAAAGTCAGCGTCGATGTCGATCCATGGGTTTACATGGTCGGCGTTGGTTACAAATTCTGATACCCGACGGGGAAAATCAGAGA
>LNAP01008060.1_pt1 | contig 19404 bp, 16 predicted proteins | sample 602601 | NCBI WGS metagenome assembly LNAP01 (sample SAMN02440304, study PRJNA202911) | soil metagenome | biome: Subtropical and temperate rainforests or woodlands; isolation source: soil samples (1 kg each in a 20% v/v slurry with milli Q water) were... ...
CAGTTGTTACGGGGTGTGTTCAAACACAACGATCGGGTGACCGACGGCAATTGGCACGACAGCCGGTATCTACCAGCCTTTGCGGCCTGTCATCGAGCAGATTCGTTGAACACATCGGGCAAGGTCGACCTGGAACCGGCTCATGCCAGTCCGCATCGGAGCAAGCTTAGACCCGAATCTGGTGAACCGAAAGGAGGACCAACGGAGGGGTGCGACACTTGGTCGCAAAGAGGCAGGGAACTGCCGCATCCGGGCGAATGCGGCAGTAGAGCGGTCGAGATTTATTCGCGTTTGCCTTCTGCTTGCAAACGCTCGGTGCTCAGACCGTGGGACAGGCTGTAAACGTAAGCGGCCAGCAGTTGCACCTTGTCGTTGCCGAGCAGTTCGTTCTGCGCCGGCATATGGCCCTGGCGGCCATGGCGGATGGTCTGCTGGAGTTGCGCCAGGCTTGTACCGTAGATGAACCCGGCCGGTTGCGTCAGGTTCGGCGCGCCCATGGCTTCAGTACCCTTGCCGTTTGCACCATGACAGGCTACGCACGTGGTGCTGAACGCTTGCTGTCCGGCTTGCAGGTCGGCGGTGTCGCCAGCCGGCAATGGCAGGCCCGCCAGTTCATGACGTACATACGCGGCCACGTTCTTCACACCGGCCTCACCGAGGATTTCCCCCCAGGCCGGCATTGCCGCCATGCGACCGCCCATGATCGTGGTCTTGATCATCTCGGCGTCACCGCCCCAGCGCCAGGTGCTGTCGGCCAGGTTCGGGAAGCCGAAAGCGCCCTTGGCATCCGAGCCGTGGCACACCGAGCAGTTGGACGCGAACAGACGGCCGCCCATTTTCAGCGCTTGCGGGTCCTTCGCCACTTCTTCAACGGGCATGGCCGCGAATTTGGCGAAGATCGGCCCAAACCTGGCGTCAGCCTTGTTCATCTCCTTTTCCCATTCGTGGACACCGGTCCAGCCGTCCTCGTAACCCGGCAGGACGCCTTTCCAGTTGCCCAGGCCCGGATAAAGAATCAGGTAGCCCACGGCAAACACCAGCGTGCCGGCGAACAGCATGAACCACCACTGCGGCAGCGGATTGTCGTACTCCTCGATGCCGTCGAAGCTGTGGCCCATGGTCTGGTCGACACTGCCCTTGGTTTCACCCTTGCGGGTGCCGACCAGCAGCCAGGTCAGGCCGATCAGGCTGCCGATAGTCAGTACGCAGATCCACGTACTCCAGAAGGTGGTCATGGCCGGGTACTCCTTGTTTCAGGTTCTTGGGTGGCGTCGTCGGCCAGGGGTTCATCGGCGAACGGCAGCAAACGCGCTTCGGCGAATTCCGGGTTGCGCTTGCTGTTGAACACCCAGCCGACGAAGGCCACGAACACCACGACCGTGCCCAGGCCGCGGATCATTCCACTGCTTATCTCGCTCACTATTTCGAAGGGCATGGTCATGGCTCACCTCTTGCTCTTGATGGCAGTGCCGAGCACTTGCAGATAAGAAACGAGTGCGTCCATTTCGGTCTTGCCCTTGAGGCTGGCGACCGCGCCGCTGATGTCGTCATCGCTGTATGGCACGCCAAGGGTGCGCATGGTGCGGATCTTGGTTTCGGTGTGGCTGCTGTCGACCGCTTGCGTGACCAGCCATGGGTAGCCAGGCATTTTCGACTCCGGCACCACGTTGCGCGGGTTGTACAAGTGCGCACGGTGCCAGTCATCGGAGTAACGTGCGCCGACCCGGGCCAGGTCCGGACCGGTACGCTTGGAACCCCAGAGGAACGGGTGATCCCACACGCTTTCCCCTGCCACCGAGTAGTGCCCGTAGCGTTCGGTCTCGGCACGGAACGGCCGGATCATCTGCGAGTGGCAACCGACACAGCCTTCGCGGATGTAAATGTCGCGACCTTCCAGTTGCAGGGCGGTGTAGGGCTTCATGCCTTCCACCGGTTTGTTGGTCACGTCCTGGAAGAACAGCGGGACGATCTGGGTCAGACCGCCGATGCTCACCGCCAGAACCATCAGCAGCATCAGCAGGCCGACGTTTTTCTCGATTGTTTCGTGTTTCATGGCGGACTCCTCAGGCCATCTGCGCGGCAGCGGCGACTTCGGCAGGCTGCGAGGCCCGCACGGTGCGCCAGGTGTTGTAAGCCATCAGGAACATCCCGCTGAGGAAGATCGCACCGCCCACCAGTCGCACGACGAAGCCTGGGTGGCTGGCCACCAGGGTTTCGACGAAGGAGTAGGTCAGCGTGCCGTCTTCGTTGACTGCGCGCCACATGAGGCCCTGGGCGATGCCGTTGACCCACATCGAAGCGATGTAGAGCACGGTGCCGATGGTCGCGAGCCAGAAGTGCGCATTGATCAGGCCGATGCTGTACATCTGCGGGCGACCGAAGATTTTCGGGATCATGTGGTACAGCGCGCCGATGGAAATCATCGCCACCCAACCGAGGGCGCCGGCGTGAACGTGGCCGATGGTCCAGTCGGTGTAGTGGGAGAGGGCGTTGACCGTTTTGATGGCCATCATCGGCCCTTCAAAGGTCGACATGCCGTAGAACGCCAGCGACACGACAAGGAAGCGCAGGATCGGGTCGCTGCGCAATTTATGCCAGGCGCCCGAGAGCGTCATCATCCCGTTGATCATCCCGCCCCAGCTTGGTGCCAGCAGGATCAGCGACATCACCATGCCCAGCGACTGTGCCCAGTCTGGCAGCGCGGTGTAGTGCAAGTGGTGCGGACCGGCCCAGATGTACAGGGTGATCAGCGCCCAGAAGTGCACGATCGACAAGCGATAGGAATACACCGGGCGCTCAGCCTGTTTCGGCACGAAGTAGTACATCATCCCGAGGAAACCGGCGGTGAGGAAAAAGCCCACGGCGTTGTGGCCGTACCACCACTGGACCATGGCATCGGTGGCACCGGCATAGACCGAGTAGGACTTGGTGAAACTCACCGGCAGCTCAACGTTGTTGACGATGTGCAGAATCGCCACGGTGATGATGAACGCACCGAAGAACCAGTTGCCGACGTAGATGTGCTTGGTCTTGCGCTTGGCCAGCGTACCGAAGAACACAATGGCGTAGGCGACCCAGACGATGGTGATCAGGATGTCGATCGGCCATTCCAGCTCGGCGTATTCCTTGGAGCTGGTGTAACCCAGCGGCAGGCTGATGGCCGCCAGCAGGATCACCAGTTGCCAGCCCCAGAAGCAGAACGCGGCGATTTTCGGCGCGAACAACTGGGTCTGGCAGGTGCGTTGCACCGAATAGAACGAACTGGCGAACAGGGCGCAACCGCCGAAGGCGAAGATCACCGCGTTGGTGTGCAGAGGGCGCAACCGGCCGAAACTGGTCCACGGCAAATCGAAGTTGAGTTCAGGCCAGACCAATTGGGCTGCGAGAAAAACCCCGAGCCCCATGCCGACGATGCCCCACACCACCGTCATAATGGCGAATTGGCGGACCACCTTGTAGTTGTAGGCGGTACTGATAGAACCACGGTTCAGCCGAAGTGAAGGCGTTTGCGCAAGGCAACGCTCCCTTCGCCTGGAGTTATAGGCAGACTAAAAGCGAGGCAAGCATGGACAAAGAGCACAAGGCCAGTATTGACGGGGATCAATGGGCGCGGTGTGTGCGGGAACATGGATGGTTGTGGAATGAAGCGGCTTCAAAGGCTTCGGCGGATCCTGTGACGCTGATTCTCGCCCATGGCGCCGGTGCGCCAATGGACAGCGTCTGGATGAACGACATGGCTGCACGCCTCGCCGATCAAGGCGTCAACGTGTTGCGCTTCGAGTTTCCGTACATGGCGCAGCGGCGTGTCGACGGGGGCAAGCGCCCACCGAATCCGGCGCCGAAACTGCTGGAGTGCTGGCGTGAGGTGTACGCCGAGGTGCGACGCCATGCCGCTGGGCGTCTGGCGATTGGCGGCAAGTCCATGGGCGGGCGGATGGCCAGTCTTTTGGCGGATGAGTTGGGGGCGGATGCGTTGGTGTGCCTGGGTTATCCGTTTTATGCGGTGGGTAAACCGGAGAAACCTCGGGTCGAGCATTTGGCCGGGCTCAAGACCCGGACGTTGATCGTACAGGGCGAGCGCGATGCCCTGGGCAATCGCGAGGCGGTCGAAGGTTATGCGTTGGCGCCGGGCATCGAGGTGTTCTGGCTGGTGGCAGGGGATCATGACTTGAAGCCGTTGAAGGCTTCCGGGTTTACCCATGAGCAGCATTTGGCTTCGGCGGCGAGTCGGGTGGCTGCATTTCTTCAGTGAAAGATGTGGTGCCCGTTTGGGCCGCTTCGCTGGCAAGCCCGCTCCCCACTTTTTATTGTGTTGTGAGTGAGATCTTCAACACCGAAAACTTATGGGGGGCGGGGTTGTGTCTGATTATTTTGACTGTTTAAAAGTCACGGAGTGCTTTCCCTTTGTGCGTCTGGCATTTGCGTTGAAGGCCGCAGTCTTTTCATGGTGAATGTGCCTTTTGGATTCAGACGATAACCATGGCTTTTGAACAGGGCTTCGAATGTGCCTTCGACGATGTCTGTCACGGGATCGTAGTTGATAATGTTCAGCGTGGCAGAGTCTGCATCCACCGTTCGAAAGCCATTGAAGCCGGGAGGCGCTGGAATCCAGTGGCCATGGAGAAAGCTCAGCCCGTTATCTAGCGTATAGACACCTGGCAGTGCATCGTCACCGTTGTAGGGTAGCGTCATACTGAAAACAAACGTGTTTTCCTCCGCAGCCGTACCCATTCCTCCACCAATAGACCAATAAAACTCACCGAAAAATTCACCTTGGTAAAAATCACTGAATTCTGCAGTTTTCTTGATGGTTCCGTATTTCCACTGAAAGATGTTTTCGTTTGCGAACGTTGCGCATTTTTTAGGGATAAAGGTCGCGTGGGTTGTCATGATGAAATCCTTTTGCTGGTAAGAGTTCGGTAGCCATTGTCCGATGGACAAAGCGACCGTCTCCTTGATAAGCCTCCTGGGTTTTTTCGACTACTGTCAGAACTGACAGGTGCCTCTTTGAAAACATTTCACGATTTGCAAAAATAAAAAAACCCGGAGGTTTTCACCGTCCGGGTTTTTGTCTTTCCAGTGACTGTCAGCGGTTAAACCGCTCCACCAACGAATACTGGGTATTCGCCGTCTTGGTCAGCTCTTCACTCAACAGCGCCGAGTGCTGTGCCTGTTCCGACGTCTGGTCAGCCAGCTGCGAGATGTTGCTGATGTTGCGGCTGATCTCTTCAGCCACCGCACTTTGCTCTTCGGTCGCCGCCGCAATCTGGGTGGTCATGTCGGTGATGTTGGCCACCGCTTCGCTGATCCCTACCAGCGCCTGATCCGCTTCCAGTACCCGCGCCACGCCTTCTTCAGCCTGACGATGCCCGGCTTCCATGGTTTGCACTGCGGTGCTGGCGGTTTGTTGCAGCTTGGCGATCAGGGCGTGGATCTGTCCGGTGGATTCGCTGGTGCGTTGCGCCAGTTGACGCACTTCGTCAGCCACCACGGCAAAACCACGGCCCATCTCGCCGGCACGGGCCGCTTCGATGGCGGCGTTCAGGGCCAGCAGGTTGGTCTGGTCGGCGATGCCCTTGATGACATCGACCACGCCACCGATTTCGTCGCTGTCCTTGGCCAGCTGGGTTACGGTCATCCCGGTTTCACCGACCACCACCGACAAGCGCTGGATGGCTTCGCGGGTTTCCCCGGCGATGTCGCGACCGCGACCGGTCAGGCGATTGGCTTCCTGGGTCGCATCGGCGGTGCGCTGCACGTGGCTGGCGACTTCCTGCGTGGTGGCGGCCATCTGATTGACGGCGGTGGCCACTTGCTCGGTTTCGACGCGTTGACGTTCCAGGCCCGTGGAACTGTTGTGGGCCAGGGTGTCGGACTGCCTGGCTTGTTCGGTCAGGTGCTCGGCGGTGTCCTGCAGGCGGGTCAGGCAGGTTTTCAGACGTGCTTCCTGGCTGAGAATCGACATCTCCAGACGTGCCTGGGCGCCACGGCTGTCGGTGTACATCTGCGCGATCAACGGGTCGGAGGTGGTTTGCCCCGCCAGCACCAGCAAGCGCTTGAGGCCGCGCTGTTGCCAGCTCAAGCCCAGCAAGCCCAGCGGCACCGACAGGCCGGCGGCCAGGGCGAAACCCCAGTGGGAGTTGAGCGACGCACCGATCATGAAGCTCAGTTGACTGACCAGAATGAACGGCACCCAGTCCTGAAGGACCGGCAGCCATTTGTCTGTCGAAGGAATGGCCGACTTGCCCTGGTTGATGCGTTGGTAGAGCGCTTCGGCACGGCGGATCTGCTCGGCGGTGGGTTTGATCCGCACCGATTCGTAGCCGATCACCTGATTGCCTTCGAACACCGGTGTGACATAGGCGTTAACCCAGTAGTGGTCACCGGTCTTGCAGCGATTCTTGACAATGCCCATCCATGGCAAGCCTTGTTTCAGTGTGCCCCACATGTGCGCGAACACCGGGGTGACGGACCAGGTTATGCGGCGCACGGATCAGTTCTTCACGAGAAAATCCGCTGATTTCGACGAAGGCGTCGTTGCAGTAGGTGATCACGCCCTTGGCATCGGTGGTGGAAATCAACCGTTGCTGAGCCGGAAAGGTCCGTTCGCGTTGTGTGGTGGGCTGGTTGTTACGCATGGCTTTTTCAATCCGCAAGGCTTTGAGAGGTTGTCGGCGGCGTCAGGAATTTATTGAAAATATTTTTCAATAATCAGTGGCGCGTCGCAAAACGGCCATTGCATCAGCCGGCGAGCATCGGGTACGTGAACAGTGCGAAATGCAGCAGGTTCAAGCCGAAATGGGTGGCGATGGCCGCCCCCAATCCGCCGAAACGGTAGGCCAGACCATAGCCGACACCTGCCAGACCCGCCAGCAGCACCCATTGCCAACCCGCGCCCGCATGCGCCACGCCGAACAACAGCGAGGCGAGCAGCAATGCCAGGTTTTCACCGTAGGGCAGGTGTTTGAAGTGCCGGCTCAGCCCACCCTGGACGTAACCGCGAAACAGCGCTTCCTCGACCAGCGTCACCAGCAGCAGATTGTTCAGCACCCACAGCCCGGCTTGGTCCGGCCACTTCGGCGCCCAACTGATCATCCCCAGCAAGAGTGCGCCACCCAAGGCCAGGATGGCGCTCAGGGGCAGGGCGAGTGCGGTGGCATAAACCGAAAGGCGCAAAGAGCGCCGGCCGACAATCCACGGACACACCAGTAACAGCCAAAAGCCGATCAGGGGCTTGTCCTGATTCAGGTACATGGTAAACGGCGCGGCATCGTCGGTGATGCGATGCGGGTCGATGCCACGACCGTTGTAGAAACCGGGCAGCCAATGCATCGCCAGGGCCACGGCGAGGATGATGAACACGCCGTGACCGAGGAAGCGAGCGATGGGGATTTTTTGCTGACGGACCGCGAAACCAGCGACGAGCAGCAATGCGACGGAGATGCCGGCCAGCCAGCCGAGGTGGCCGTAGGTCAGGGCGAGGGTGTAGCCGAGGGAGAGAAGGGCCAGGTATGTCCATGGCAGGGCGAGCATAAATTAGTCCTTTGAGGCTGAAGAGCTTTTGTGGCGAGGGAGCTTGCTCCCGCTGGGGTGCGAAGCAGCCCCAAACCCGGTGACCCGATACTTCAATCAGATCGCATCGGCTGTTTTACGACTGCTTCGCAGTCGAGCGGGAGCAAGCTCCCTCGCCACAAAGTGTGCACTGTTTGCGGGGCGCGATTATAAACAGGCCCAAACAAAAACACCGCCCGAAGGCGGTGTCTGTGTCGGCAGGCGGTTACGACGCAATCAACTGCCGCAACACGTAATGCAAAATCCCCCCTGACTTGAAGTATTCCACTTCATTGAGCGTATCGATCCGGCACAGCACCTCGACTTTCTCGCGGCTGCCGTTCTCGCGGGTGATGATGAGTGTCAGGTTCATCCGCGGCGTCAACTCGACGCCGGTCAACCCAAGGATATCCAGCGTCTCCTTGCCGGTCAGGTTCAGGCTCTTGCGGTTCTGATCCAGCTTGAACTGCAACGGCAGCACGCCCATGCCCACCAGGTTGGAACGGTGAATCCGCTCGAAGCTTTCGGCGATGACCGCTTTCACGCCCAGCAGATTAGTGCCCTTGGCCGCCCAGTCGCGGCTCGAACCGGTGCCGTATTCCTGACCGGCGATCACCACCAGCGGCGTGCCCGACGCTTGATAGCGCATGGCCGCGTCGTAGATTGGCATCCTTTCCCCGGTCGGGATGTAGATCGTGTTGCCGCCTTCTTCACCGCTGAGCATTTCGTTGCGAATGCGGATGTTGGCGAAAGTGCCGCGCATCATCACTTCGTGATTGCCGCGACGGGAACCATAGGAGTTGAAGTCCCGCGGCTCCACGCCTTTATCGCGCAGGTATTGACCGGCCGGACTGTCCGCCTTGATGTTGCCGGCGGGGGAGATGTGGTCGGTGGTCACCGAGTCGCCCAGCAGCGCAAGGACCCTGGCGCCGGAAACGTCCTTGACCACCGGCGGTGGACCGCCGATGTCATCGAAGAACGGTGGATGCTGGATGTAAGTCGAATCGTCCTGCCAGACATACGTCGCTGCCTGCGGCACTTCAATCGCTTGCCATTGCTCGTCGCCGGCAAACACCTCGGCGTATTCCTTGTGGAACATGGCGGTGTTGACCTGACTCACGGCGTCGGCAATCTCTTGGGTGCTCGGCCAGATGTCCCGCAGGTACACCGGATTGCCATCCTTGTCGTTACCCAGCGGTTCGCTGCTGATGTCGGTCCGCACCGTGCCGGCCAACGCATAGGCGACGACCAGCGGCGGAGAGGCCAGCCAGTTGGTTTTCACCAGCGGATGCACGCGGCCTTCGAAGTTGCGGTTGCCCGACAGCACCGAGGCGACGGTCAGGTCTGCGGCCTGGATGGCTTTTTCAATCGGCTCCGGCAAGGGGCCGGAGTTGCCGATGCAAGTGGTGCAGCCATAGCCGACCAAGTCAAAACCCAGCTCATCCAGATACGGGGTCAGGCCGGCAGCCTTGTAGTAGTCGGTGACCACTTTCGAGCCAGGGGCCAACGAACTCTTGACCCACGGTTTGCGCTTGAGGCCTTTTTCCACGGCTTTTTTCGCCACCAGACCGGCGGCCATCATCACGCTCGGGTTGGAGGTGTTGGTGCAAGAGGTGATCGCGGCGATCACCACCGCGCCGTTTTTCAACCGATAGGTCTGGCCGTCGTATTCGTAGTCGGCTTCGCCCGCCAGATCGGCATTGCCCACCGCGACGCCACCGCCGCCTTCACTTTCGAGGCGACCGACTTCCTTGCTGGTGGGTTTGAATTGCAGGTCGATGAAGTCACTGAACGCTTGCGCGACATTTGGCAGCGAAACCCTGTCCTGTGGGCGTTTCGGCCCGGCCAGGCTGGCTTCGACGCTGGCCATGTCCAGTGCCAGGGTGTCGGTGAACACCGGTTCCTGGCCCGGCAGTCGCCACAGGCCCTGAGCTTTGCTGTAGGCCTCGACCAGTTTCACGGTGGCCAGTGGGCGACCCGAGAGCCGCAGATACTCCAGCGTGATGTCGTCGACCGGGAAGAAGCCGCAGGTGGCGCCGTATTCCGGGGCCATGTTGGCGATGGTCGCGCGGTCGGCCAGCGGCAGGTCGGCTAGGCCGTCGCCATAGAATTCGACGAACTTGCCGACGACGCCTTTCTTGCGCAGCATCTGCGTGACGGTCAGCACCAGGTCGGTGGCGGTGATGCCTTCCTTGAGCTTGCCGGTGAGTTTGAAGCCGATCACTTCCGGAATCAGCATCGATACCGGCTGGCCGAGCATCGCCGCTTCCGCTTCGATCCCGCCGACGCCCCAGCCGAGTACGCCGAGACCGTTGATCATGGTGGTGTGGGAGTCGGTGCCGACCAGGGTGTCGGGGAAGGCGTAGGTGCGGCCATCCTCGTCTTTGGTCCAGACCGTGCGACCGAGGTATTCCAGGTTGACCTGGTGGCAAATGCCCGTGCCCGGTGGCACCACGCTGAAGTTGTCGAAGGCGCTCTGGCCCCAGCGCAGGAACGCGTAACGTTCACCGTTGCGCTGCATTTCGATGTCGACGTTCTGTTCGAAGGCGCTGGAACTGCCGAATTTGTCGACCATCACCGAGTGGTCGATCACCAGATCCACAGGGGAGAGCGGATTGATCCGCTGCGGGTCGCCACCGGCCTTGGCCATGGCGGCGCGCATGGCGGCCAGGTCGACCACGGCAGGCACGCCGGTAAAGTCCTGCATCAATACTCGTGCGGGGCGGTATTGAATTTCTCGGTCGGAGCGACGCTCCTTGAGCCAGGCGGCAATCGCCCGGAGGTCGGCGCCGGTGACGGTTTTTTCATCTTCCCAGCGCAGCAGGTTTTCCAGCAGCACTTTCAACGACATCGGCAGCTTGTCCAGGTCGCCCAGACTTTTGGCGGCATCGGGCAAGCTGAAATAGTGATAGGTCTTGTCGTCGACTTGCAGGGTTTTAAGGGTGTTCAGGCTATCGAGGGACGGCATTGCGATCACTCCTTTGAGTCCGCACGGCTACGGACTGAGGGGACGGACAGAGCTTTCAACCTAGCCCTGTTTGAATGTTAAAGCTAATAACTGGACTCTATGGCCAAGTCCAAGGTTCCGAACTCGGCTATCATGCGCCGGTTTTCGTGACAGGCTTTGCTTCAACGCAAGCCTGGGCATCGCGCAGTGGCTGAATTCTTCGCCAACTGCCCAGGAGTAAGAATGAACACCCTCTTTATGCATTGCCGGCCGGGCTTCGAAGTTCCGAGATTTCCGAACACGCCGCGCGGCTGAACGTGGCCGGTTATGCCAAAGCCAAGACCGCCAGCGCCTGCGCTGAATTCATCTGCACCGAAGAAGACGGCGCCGAGCGGCTGATGCGTGGCCAGCGTTTCGCCGAGCTGATCTTCCCGCGCCAATGGGCGCGCGGAATTTTCATCGACCTGCCGGAAACCGACCGCATCAGCGTGATCCTTGCGCACATGGCGGACTTCCCGCTGTGCGGCAGCCTGTGGCTGGAAATGGTCGACACCAACGATGGCAAGGAGCTGTCGAACTTCTGCAAGAAGTTTGAAGGCCACCTGCGCAAGGCGCTGATGGCGGCCGGCAAACTGGTGGAAGACGCCAACAAACCGCGGCTGTTGCTGACCTTCAAGAGCGGCCGCGAAGTGTTCATGGGGCTGGCGGAATCGAACAATTCGGCGATGTGGCCAATGGGCATACCACGCCTGAAATTCCCGCGTGAAGCGCCGAGCCGTTCGACCCTCAAGCTGGAAGAAGCCTGGCACCATTTCATTCCCCGCGACCAGTGGGACGAGCGCCTGCACAGTGACATGACCGGTGTCGACCTCGGTGCTGCACCCGGTGGCTGGACCTGGCAACTGGTCAACCGCGGCATGCTGGTGACCGCCATCGACAACGGCCCAATGGCCGAAAGCCTGATGGACACTGGTTTGGTGCAGCATTTGATGGCTGACGGTTTCACCTTCAAGCCCAAGCAACCGGTCGACTGGATGGTCTGCGACATCGTCGAGAAACCGGCGCGCAACGCGGCGATGCTGGAAGAATGGATCGGCGAGGGGCATTGCCGGGAAGCGGTGGTCAACCTCAAGCTGCCGATGAAGCAGCGATATGCTGAAGTGAAGCGCTTGCTGGAACGTATTGCCGACGGGTTCAAGGCACGAGGCATTCGGGTCGAGATCGGCTGCAAGCAGCTGTATCACGACCGTGAAGAAGTGACCTGCCATCTTCGCCGGCTCGACGTGAAAAAACCGAAATCCCGCTGATTCACACAGACCCATGTGGGAGCGGGCTTGCTCGCGAAAGCGGTGGATCAGTCGACATCAATGTTGAATGTCAGTCCGCATTCGCGAGCAAGCCCGCTCCCACAGGTGACTGAACACCCGGCAATGCGCGACAATGCCGGCAAGTTTCAGGAGTAAACCATGAGTGAAATGATCGATACGCCGGTAGACGGCACCCTCGACGCCACCGGCCTCAATTGCCCGGAACCGGTGATGATGCTGCACCAGCACATCCGTGACCTGGTGCCTGGCGGCCTGCTGAAGGTGATCGCCACCGACCCGTCGACCCGTCGCGACATTCCCAAGTTTTGCGTGTTTCTCGACCACGAACTGGTCGCGCAGCACGAAGAAGCAGGCACCTACCTCTACTGGATCCGCAAGAAACTCGCTTAACCCGCCGAACGACTGATGCGTATCCGCTTGCGTGCACTGCGCGTCAGGCGGATCGACAGCATCAGCGCTGCGCAACTCAAGCCGACGATCAAACCCTGCCACAGCCCGCTCGGGCCACTCGGCGCGCCGAGCCAGTTGGTCAGGCCCAGGGCGTAACCCACCGGTAAACCGATTCCCCAGTACGCGAACAGTGTCAGGATCATCGTCACCCGCGTGTCCTGATAGCCGCGCAATGCGCCCGCCGCCGTCACCTGGATCGCATCGGAAAACTGGAACAGCGCCGAATACACGATCAACATCGCGGCCACCTGAATCACCGTCGGGTCGGCGGTGTAAATCGCAGCGATGGGTTCACGCAGCAATAGCATCAGGCTCGCCGACAAGCACGCATAAGCCAGGGCAGTGCCCATGCCGACACCGGCGGCGAAGCGGGCTTCGCGTGGTTCCTCACGGCCGAGTGCCTGGCCGACACGCACGGTCACGGCCATGCCCAAGGAGTAGGGGATCATGAACACCAGCGAGCTGAAGTTCAGCGCAATCTGGTGCCCGGCGACCACGGTGGCGCCGAGGCTGCCGATCAGCAGGGCGATCACGGCGAAGATGCTCGACTCGGCGAACACCGCGATGCCGATTGGCAGGCCGATGCCCAGCAGACGCTTGATCACCGACCACTGTGGCCAGTCGAAACGGCTGAACAACTCACTCGACTGATAGGCCGGCGCCCAGCGCTCCCAGCCGGCCATGCCCAGCGCCATCACCCACATCACGATCGCCGTGGCCCAGCCGCAGCCGACACCGCCCATGGCCGGCACACCGAAGTGGCCATAGATGAAGATGTAATTGAGTGGAATATTCAGCGCCAACCCGCACAGGCCAAGGACCATGGCCGGGCGGGTACGACCCAGGCCATCACTGAAGCAGCGCAGCACGTGATAGACCGCGACGGCAGGCAAACCGCTGGCGATGCCGTGCAGATACTGCATGCACGGGCCGATCAATTCGGGGTCGACCTTCATGATGTGCAGGATCGGTTCGGCGCTGAACAGCATGCCGGTCGCCATCAAGCCCACCACCAGCGCCAGCCACAACGCCTGGCGTACGATCGGGCCGATCTCGCTGTGGGTGCCGGCGCCGAAGCGCTGAGCGACTTTCGGGGTGGTGGCCAGCAGTGTGCCGGTCATCAGCAGAAACACCGGCACCCAGATCGAGTTGCCCAGCGCGACGGCCGCCAGATCTCGAGGCCCGACACGACCGGCCATCACCGCATCGACGAAGCCCATGGCGGTGGTCGCCAGTTGCGCGATCATGATCGGCAACGCCAGGCCAAGCAGGTTTTTCAGCTCCAGGCGAACCCGGGCCGGGCGGTTGAGAGAAATAGCGGCGGGGCGGTCAGTCACGGAATTCAAGGCGAAACGTCCAAAAGATTTTGATGCGCGAGGCGGCGCATTCTACGCCTTGACGCAGTGGTCAGGAAAAGTCCTGTGTTAGGGATTTGTAAATGGTTTTCGGACGTTGCGATATCCCTGTGGGAGCGGGCTTGCTCGCGAAGGGGGAGTGTCAGTTGACATCAATGTTGCCTGACACGCCGCTTTCGCGAGCAAGCCCACAGGATGAGTGGTCCCTTCACATTGAAGGTGAACAATGCCTGCTGGCCCAGCACGGTCATCTGCGCCTAAACTGCCGATCCGCCAAAGGAGCCTGCCATGCTGATTGTTGCCGACGAAAATATCCCGCTACTCGATGCCTTCTTCGCAGGTTTCGGTGAAATCCGCCGGGTACCGGGACGTGCCATCGACCGCGCCACTGTCGAGCAGGCCGATGTGCTGTTGGTGCGCTCGGTGACCAACGTCAACCGCGCATTGCTCGAAGGCAGCAAGGTGCGCTTTGTCGGCACGTGCACCATCGGCACCGATCACCTGGATCTGGATTACTTCCGACAGGCCGGCATTACCTGGTCCAGCGCGCCAGGCTGCAATGCCCGGGGTGTGGTCGATTACGTGCTGGGCAGCCTGCTGACCCTGGCCGAAATAGAAGGTGCCGACCTGACTCAACGCACCTACGGTGTGGTCGGTGCCGGTGAAGTGGGTGGGCGACTGGTCAAGGTTCTGCAAGGTCTGGGCTGGAACGTGCTGGTCTGCGATCCCCCACGGCAAGCCGCTGAAGGGGGCGATTATGTCAGCCTCGAGCAGATCATTGAGCAATGCGACGTCATCAGTCTGCACACTCCGCTGGACAAGCAAGGCCCTCAGTCGACCTGGCATCTGTTCGATAAAAACCGTTTGAACCAACTCAAGCCTGGCGCCTGGCTGATCAACGCCAGTCGTGGCCCGGTGGTAGACAACGCCGCCCTGCGCCAGGTGCTGTTGGAGCGTGAAGACCTGCAAGCGGTGCTGGATGTCTGGGAGGGGGAACCTGAGGTCGATGTGGCACTGGCCGAGTTGTGTGTGCTGGCGACACCGCACATTGCCGGTTACAGCCTCGACGGCAGACAGCGCGGGACGGCGCAGATCTATCAGGCGCTTTGCGAGTTCCTTGGGCAACCGGAACAGGTCCGCCTGAACGATCTGCTGCCGGCACCGTGGTTGTCGGCGGTGACGTTGAACGCCGACAGCGATCCTGTCTGGGCGCTGGCGATGTTGTGCCGTGGCGTGTACGACCCGCGCCGTGACGATGCGAACTTCCGTCGCAGCCTTGTAGGTCATGTGAGCGAGCAGCGTGCGGCGTTCGATGCACTGCGCAAGCATTACCCGCTACGGCGTGAGATCGATGGCTTGAAGGTGCGGATCGAGGGGGATTCGCCGGCGTTGCAGCGGATCGTGGCGGCGTTGGGGGCTTCGGTTCTATAAGAGACCGAGTTGGCCCTTTCGCGAGCAAGCCCGCTCCCACATTTGATCTTCAGCGAACACAGGTGTTGTGTACGACAAAGATCAAATGTGGGAGCGGGCTTGCTCGCGAATGGCGGCACCGCAATTCTTCGATAAACACCCATAAAAAACCCGGCTAAAAGAGCCGGGTCAAGAAGACGGTGGCTATATCACTCTTGTTCGGCAGGCTTGACCAATCGCTTCTCCAGTTCGCGGCAAGCGTCCTGGATCATGTTTTCAGTGATCGGTACTTCGCGCCCATCCTTATCAATAATCGAGCAACCCAAAGACTGGTCTGGCTGCGTGCGGATCACTGGAATCTTGTCATCGCTGCTGTTTTGCAAGGACATGGCCTGTCTCCTCATCAGGTTGTGTGCTTACTGTAAAACCACCAAGTGACCGGGCTATGACAACTTCCTGCGATCTTTCAGGGCGGCATCTTCAGTCCATCAGAAATACCCGGACCTTTCCACCCGGACTTTAGACCAATAATCTCTAGTCACTAGTCTTGGCGGTCATAATTAACCTGACTCATTATGATTTACAGCGTTCAATCCCATCGGTCGGTGTAGGCTTGATCGGGTCAAAGCCATTGGTTGCACCTTCGGATGATCTTCATGCTCTCTTCCCGTCACCGCCGCGCCATTCGTCTGGCCAGCCGTTTCCTCGCGCCTTATCGTTGGCCGGCTTTGGGTGCCTTGCTGGCGTTGATCATCACTGCCGGCATCACCTTGTCCATGGGGCAGGGGATTCGCCTGTTGGTGGATCAGGGTTTCATGACCCAGTCGCCGCATTTGCTCAACCGATCCATCGGCGTGTTCATGCTGCTGGTGGTCGGTCTGGCGATTGGCACCTTTGCACGGTTTTACCTGGTGTCGTGGATCGGCGAGCGCGTTGTCGCCGACATCCGCCGTCGGGTATTCAATCATCTGGTTTACCTGCACCCGGGGTTCTATGAAGATAACCGCAGCTCCGAAATCCAGTCGCGGCTGACCGCCGACACCACGCTGCTGCAATCGGTGATCGGCTCTTCGCTGTCGCTGTTCCTGCGTAACGGGCTGATGGTGATCGGCGGGATTGTCTTGCTGTTTATCACCAACCCCAAACTCACCAGCATCGTGGTGGTCGCGTTGCCGCTGGTGGTCGCGCCGATCCTGATTTTTGGTCGCCGGGTGCGCACGCTGTCGCGTCTGAGCCAGGACCGGATTGCCGATATCGGCAGCTATGTCTCCGAAACCCTGAGCCAGATCAAAACCGTGCAGGCCTACAACCATCAGGTTCAGGACGAGCAGCGTTTTGCCACGACGGTGGAAGAGGCTTTCAACACGGCCCGCAAGCGCATTTTCCAGCGCGCCTGGCTGATTACCCTGGTGATCCTGTTGGTATTGGGCGCGGTCGGGGTGATGCTCTGGGTCGGCGGCATGGATGTCATCGCCGGGCGGATTTCCGCGGGTGAGCTGGCAGCGTTCGTCTTTTACAGCCTGATCGTCGGCGGTGCCTTTGGCACGTTGAGTGAAGTGATCGGCGAACTGCAGCGAGCAGCAGGGGCGGCGGAGCGGATTGCCGAGTTATTGCGATCGGAAAACATCATCCAGCCACCGATCCAGGGGCTGGTGACGTTGCCCGAGCGGGTGAAGGGCAATCTGGTGCTGCAAGATGTGCGCTTTTCCTACCCGTCGCGTCCGCAAAGCTATGCCGTCGATGGCCTTAATCTGACGATCAACGCCGGCGAAACCCTTGCATTGGTCGGACCGTCCGGTGCTGGCAAGTCGACCGTGTATGACCTGCTATTGCGCTTTTACGACCCCATGGAAGGACGCATCCTACTGGACGGTGTGCCGCTGACCCAGCTCGATCCTCTGGACCTGCGCCGCTGCTTCGCCCTCGTCTCGCAAACCCCGGCGCTGTTCTTTGGCAGCATCGAAGAGAACATTCGCTACGGCCGCCCGACGGCAACGTTGGCTCAGGTCCAGGAAGCCGCGAAAATCGCTTACGCCCATGATTTTATCGAGCAAATGCCCAACGGCTACCAGACTCACCTCGGCGACGCGGGGCTCGGTTTGTCCGGCGGGCAACGCCAGCGTCTGGCTATCGCCCGAGCGCTACTGGTGGACGCGCCGATCCTGCTGCTGGACGAAGCCACCAGCGCCCTCGATGCCCAGAGCGAGCACCTGATCCAGCAAGCCCTGCCCAGCCTGATGAAAAATCGCACCACACTGGTCATCGCCCACCGACTGGCCACAGTGAAAAACGCTGACAGGATCGCGGTGATGGATCAGGGGAAAGTGGTGGCGGTGGGGACGCATCAGGAGTTGATTGCGAGTAATGCGCTGTATGCACGGCTGGCGGCGTTGCAGTTCAATGACGGCAAAGTCGAAACCGATCTTCACCTGTAGGAGCTGTGTAGGAGCTATGGCTCCTACATTTATCCGGCATATCCGGCATTACCGCTTATTGATCGTCGAAATACCGCTCATGCCAATCCACCAGCGGTTGTGGTGAGTTGAGCTTCTGGCCGTAGATCACCGAGTACGACAGCACGTTTTGCACATATTGGCGGGTTTCGTCGAACGGGATGCTTTCCACCCACACATCGAAGCTCAGGTGATCGGCGCCACGCAGCCATTGCCGTACGCGGCCGGGGCCGGCGTTGTAGGCGGCGGAGGCGAGGACGCGGTTGCCGTTGAACTGGCTGTGGACCTGGCTCAGGTAAGCGGCGCCGAGCTGGATGTTCTTGTCCGGATCGAACACTTGCTGCGGCGAAGCGAGGGGAATGCTGAACTTGCGCGCGGTTTCCTTGGCGGTGCCGGGCATCAGTTGCATCAGGCCGCTGGCGCCGACGCCGGAGCGTGCATCGGCCATGAAGGCGCTTTCCTGGCGGGTGATGGCGAATACCCAGCTCGAGTGCAGGCCACGGACCTTGGCTTCACGGACCAGGGTTTCACGGTGGGCCATCGGGAAGCGGATATCCAGGTCGTCCCAGTACTTCGCCTGACTGATGGTGCGAATCGCCGGGAAATACCATTTCAGGTCGTAAGCCAGTTTCGCCTGGGCGACCATTTCGTCACGGCTGAAGTGCCGGCTGACGTGGTACCACTCGCGACGACCGTCGACGATCTGCCCGCGGGCATGGAATTCCAGGGCGCGTCGTATGCCGGGGGTATTGCGCACTTTGTTGATCAGCGCCTGACTGAGCACCAGCGGTTTATTGTTCAGCGAATAGGGGGATTGCGAGCGGTCGGCCGCCAGGAAACCGTAGAAGTCGCGCTCGTGAGCCAGGTTCTTGTAAAGCGTCTGTGCTTCCGGATTCTGTGGCTGGGCCAGTTCCAGACTACGAGCCTGCCAGTAACGCCAGCGGTTGGTGGTGGCCAGATCCTGAGGCAGGCGGCGGGTCAATTGATAGGCATCATCCCAACGGGCCAGGCGCAATAGCAGGCGCAGGCGCCATTCAGAAACGGTGTTGTCCCGCAGCTCCGGGTCGTATTTGGTCATCACGTCCAGCGCGCGGCTGTCGAAACGACGAGCAAGGGTCAGGCCGATTTCCCGGGCAATCGCGACTTTTTCGTCACGGGAGAAGTGCATGCTGTTGGCGTAACCGTCGAGCAGGGCCATGGCCTTGTCCGGATCCTGACGAGCCAGACGGCGCAGGCCGAGGCTGACGATGTCGGACATCGGTTCATCGGCCGGGGTGAAGCGCGACGGCTGATTGAGCAGCTCGGGTTTCTGCGCCACATCCACCAGCAGGCGACCGCGCGGGGCGAGGGTGCTCAGGCCATTGATCAGGCTGTTGGCCAGCGCATAGTTGCGTGCCTGGGCGGCGAGCTTGGTGCGTTCCCAGCGTTTCTGTTCGGTCAGTTGACCCTCGGCGGCCCACATGCCGAACAAACCGTCACAGGCGTCGGGCTGGGTTTTACCGGTCAGCCAGAGCTTTTCGGCGTTGGCATAGCCTTCGGTCTTGCGGTTATGGCTGATCTGATACTGCGCGTTCAGGCAGTCCAGTTCGGTGAAATTGAGTTTGGGATCATAATATTTGACGAAGGTTGCCCAGTCGCCGCGTTCGGCCAGCCAGCGCAACCAGCGCAACTTCATCCAGTTGGCTTGGGGCAGGTCACCGTGTTCAGCGAGGAATTTCTCGATTTCGGCGTTGCTCGCGGTTTTCAGACGCGCGGTCAATTCGTCATATGCCAGATAGGGCTCCAGCGGATAATCGCGCAGGGCCTGGCTATAACGGAAATAAGGGCCGGAATCGCCTTTGGCCAAGGCACGCTTGGCTTCATCGTAATACTGGCGTTGGGTGGACAGGTCCACCGCCTGGGCGGATTGA
>LNAP01002275.1_pt1 | contig 19402 bp, 17 predicted proteins | sample 602601 | NCBI WGS metagenome assembly LNAP01 (sample SAMN02440304, study PRJNA202911) | soil metagenome | biome: Subtropical and temperate rainforests or woodlands; isolation source: soil samples (1 kg each in a 20% v/v slurry with milli Q water) were... ...
GACCCGCACCAGACACGAAGTTGCGTGACGAATCCGCCCCTCTCCAAGGCGAACAGTGCGTCACCGGCCCAGCATGCACGCAAGCCCGGAAACCTTTCGAAATTGACATCCCTGCATCGCCGGTTGTGCGTAGCGGCGCCCGCATCGCGCTTGTGCGGCAAAGCGGGACGGCAGTAGGATCGAGCCGAAGGATTTAGCCACGCGCTGCCACGGAGTCCGGCGATGCGCGCAAGCCCCCCCAAGTACGAGTCCCAGTACCGGCAGATCCGGCGCTCGCTGCTGTCTGGACGCTATTTCCCCGGGCAGCATCTCGAGCCCGTCTCCCTTGCGGGCGACCTGGGTTCCAGCCCCACGCCGGTGAAATTTGCGCTGCATCGCCTGGTTGGCGAAGGCCTGCTGGTCATCCACGATTGGCACGGCTTCCAGGTTCCCCTCCCCACCGAGCTGCAGCTGCGCGGCCAATACGAATGGACCGAGCGGATGCTGACACTGGCCATCGAGCTGGGCGCAGCCGCCTTCCCCGGCCAGCAACAGCCGCGGTCGTTTTCCACCGACGATGACCTGCCCAAACACACCTGGAAACTGTTCGACGCCATGGCACGCGCAAGCGGCCTGGCGCCGCTGCAGCTGGACTTCAGGCGCAGCAACGATCGCCTGGCGCCCATCCGCCGCGCCAAGCAAGGCCTGATCGAGCAGGCCACCAAAGAGATCGCCGAACTGACCCAGCTGTGGCAGGCAGGCCGGACCGCCCCACTGCAGACCGGCCTGCACGCCTATTTCGCACGGCGCCAGCAGCTGGTGCCCTGCATCGTCGCCACGCTGGTCGAACGCAGCAACTCACCGGTTTGAGCACACCGGCAAAGCCAACGCATTCCTACCCAACGCATGTGCGCAAAGAGGACGAGCGGCAACGCACCGACCCCAATAAAACAACGAGCGTCACGCAATAAGAAGATTCTCGGAAAATCCAGCAAAAATCCTTTGAAAACACAGAATCTCCGCTCCTACGCTGCACCTGTCATGGGACTGCCATGACACCACCGAAGGAGACTGAGATGGACACGAACGAAAACGGCCGCACCAACGTGCCGGAAGATGTCATCGTGCTGGGCGTGGCCAGTGTCGAGACGCAGGGAGGAGGCGCTGTCGGCGAGCCCAACGGAGATCCGATGAGCTCAGGTATCGCGGAAGAATAAGCATTAGGGCGTACCGGAAGGTGCGCCCTTTTTTCAAGGAGAGCCAACGATGGCCTGGCATCTGAATGAGGACATTTCGTTCTGCGAACTGGACGGTCGATTTTTCTTCCTTGATATACAGCGCGACCGCTACTTTCAGCTTCCCGAGACGCTAGAGCGCAGATTTCGCAAGCACTTGAACAACCCCGACGATGCTGATGTTGACGTCAGTGGGCTCGCAAGGCATAACCTACTCTTACAGACCTCGAAGCAACTGCGTGAGAAATTCGGATCGGAGCTTGGTCCCGTCTTCCAAAGCGTGATTGAATCGCCTCAGTTCAAAGGACTTCTTCATCCTTCCGTGATCCGGGACGTATTTCTCACCGTTGCGGCGATGCATTGGCAGCTGAGAACACGTCCACTGAAAAATATTCTTGAGGGACTGCATCAATATCGGTGCATCCGGACATCGCCCTCATCCACTGAAGAGGCCGAAATCGAGCAGCACGTTGGTGAATATGCTGCCGCGTTCATCCGCGTGCGCCCCTACGTGCCCATTGAAACCCGTTGCCTGATCGACTCATTGTCGCTGGTGAGATTTCTCGCCAAGCGCGGCCTGCACTCATACCTGGTCATGGGGATGGCCAGTGATCCATTCTCCGCCCATGCCTGGGTTCAACGGGGTTCGCTGGCATTGAACGAAACGGTGGGAACTGCACACGCCCATGTCCCGATTCGGGTGATCTGATGAGCTATCGCTACATCGCATTGACCGAGTACCGTGCCGGCAACACGAACGACCCTGGCGACCAGCTCGCCCACAGGCTTAGGGAACTCGGCCTGGAGGTCCAAGGCCGGATTGGCCGGCTGACGCTGTTTACGTCAGAAAAGACTCCGATCATCCCCTTGCCTGGGGGCGGCATGCTGCTGGGTGACCTGTATGACAAGGGCGGCAAGCCAATTGTGGATCTGGCTGGGCTCAGTCACCAGCCAACGCAGACGGCACTTCGGCAGCATCTTCTTGATCACTGCTGGGGCGAGTACCTGCTATTCCAGCACGATGAGGAGGATGCCGCGAACGCCACCATCATGCGCGATCCGTCGGGGGGCGTGACATGCGCCTATTCACTGCGGGATGGCCACGGGTTCATCACCTCGGACTTGGGAATCGCCTCGGCCCTGGGCTTGCATCGCGATCGCATTGATTGGGACTTCGTCAGCCACTGCCTGGTTTACCCGCACATGAAGATCTCCCGTACAGGTCTTGCGGACGTCAGCGAATTATTGCCTGGCGTCATGCTTTCGATCGATGGCAAGGCGGCAGCCAGCGCCCCGGTTTGGTCTCCGTGGACCTTCGTCGCTCCGGGCGAGCGGCAGCGCGACCCCACGGCGGCAGCGCGGATGGTTCGAGAAGTGACGACGTCGGTGGTCCAGGCCATGGCCGAAACCGACCAATCCCTTCTACTTGAGCTCTCGGGTGGGCTGGATTCATCGATCGTCGGCGCATGCCTTGCCAAGGTAGGGGCGCGAGTCGCCTGCTGCACGGCTGTTACACCCGTGCCCGGTGCCGACGAACGCCGATATGCCGGCCAGATCGCCGAGCAACTCGGCCTTGAGCTCCTGCAACAGCCACTCGATTTCGAAGAGACAGACATCGAGTTTCCATTGCCCCGACAATCGCTGCGACCGGCGGTCTGGGTACTTGGCCATGCAGTCGCCCGAGCCATGGATGCTGCCGCAGATCGCCAGGGCCTCGGCAGCCATATGTCTGGCAGTGGCGGAGATATGGTCTTCTGCTATCTGAAGTCCGCCGCCCCTGCCGCCGATGCCTTCCGGGAGCGCGGCCTGACAGCCGGATGTCGAGCCATCATCGATCTGTCCCGGCTACATGGATGCACGGTGGCGAAAGCCGCGCGCCTGACACTGCGCAAGCTGTACCGGCAGGCCAAGCCCGGCTACAAGCCGGATCACTCGTTGCTCGCACGAACCGACATCGTTCATCCCTTGGAGCTACACCCATGGTTCAGTGCTCCCAACAATTCCCTAGCCGGTGACCGCGAACGCATCTTCGGCCTTGCCGGCAATCAGATGTTCGCCGATGCCACGCCCCGAGGCGGCAACCGAAGAGTGCGAATGCCCCTGCTCTCCCAGCCCGTGATGGAAGCCTGCCTCCGCGTTCCCTCGCGGATGTGGATAGCCGAAGGCCGCAACCGTGCCATTGCCAGGTCCGCATTCTCGGCCCAGCTTCCCCAGGATGTGTTGAACAGACGCAGCAAAGGGACCTTCGTGAACTACACCTTCGGGATGTACAACCGGAACAAGGAGACGATCCGAAAATTCCTTCTTGACGGCCATCTGCAATCCCATCGCCTACTCGATGCCCCTAGGCTGAACCTCTTTCTGGATAGCCAACTTGCTGCGCGTGACCGCTCTTTCATGCGCATATTCGACCTGTGCATGATCGAGAATTGGGTACGCAACCACGCCTAACCAACACGCCCGCCGCATGCCTTGGATCCTGAGAAGCGCATGTGGTCCAAACGATCACGCATTTCGCGCCATTGCCTGTATTGGACGGCCTTCGAAGGATCTGGATCCTCATAGCCCTGCAACCAGAAGCGGAACCAATCCATGTTGCGCGTGTAGACCGCCAGTTTGTGCCTGGGCTGGAATTTCTGATGCGGCTCGTTGGGGAACACGTAAAGATCGGCGATATCTCTGCGAATCAGAGGAATGACGTAGTCGACGGCCTGCAGGTACTCCTGCTCAGGCACTTGCATCAGGACCGGTGCGGTGATCTTGTCCAGATTGTATGCCGGGGACAGTGCACGCCATTGCGCCGGCGTTTCCTTCGGCGAACCAAGCCCCCAGAAGTCTTTCAATCCGCTTGTGAACAAGTCCCCTTTCAGCGAGCCGAGCAGGTAGTAGCTGGGTGACACCGATACCGAGCTGACCGACGCTGCCGCCAGGAGCGGCGACTTCATGGCGGCCCACAGCGTGACCTCGCTTCCAAAGCTCAAGCCGCCCATACCCACCCTTGTGCAATCGATATTGCCGCGTGCCGACAGAAGCTTCACCGCACTTTCAACAGCGGCGAGCCCGGTGTCGAAGCGTGCAATGGGATCGACGGCGTAAGGAGCGGCATTGATGCAGAGCGCCGATATCCCATGCGCCGCCAAGCTTGCGAACGGCCACTCGTCGCCAACACCACCCCGCACGAATCCTGCGCATCTGTAGTAATTGACGAACAGCGGAGATACGGCTCCGGAGTCGCTGTTGGCTGCGTAGAACTGCCCGGTGAACACCTCCCCCTTTGCATCCTTCCAGCTCAGCAGTTTCGGGGAATTTGATCGCGCCATCGCCTGCGCGAGCGCCGCATTTGGATCGAACAGGACCTGACGGGCGCCAGTCTCCAGGTCGATGCGTTCCAGGCGCGGTGGCTGGTCCGCTGCCGCGCCCACACAAACCAGGGCGGCAAAGGACACCCCGCAGTTGCTGGTTGGTTCCCGCCCACCATTGAGCAAGCCTGCCGAATGCGCCACTGGAAGCACCACGCCGGACCTGATATTCCAGCGATAGATGGATTGTGCCAATCCTGCCGCCGGATCGGTCACGGTAAACAGCACCTCGTCGCTGTACGGGCGCCACTGCACCGAGGTGATCGCCTTGCCGGTGCATGCCGCGGCCTTGCACACCGTCTCACTTGATCCCCCTCCGGGCAGCGCCGCCGACAGCCTGACATCCGGCTTGTAACGCAGACTGTCCCGCTCGCCAACCCGTGTCAGGATGGCCACCCGCCCACCCTGTGGCGAACGCTCCACAATCCAGGCGTCCGGATACCGCTTGTCTGGATCGGCGCCGCCATCAACGCCATCACTGTCGCCCAGGTCGCGAATCTTCTTTGTCCCAAGATCCACTGCCTTCCAGCGATCAGGCAGATCTGCAAGCAACGGGACACGGGCGAACCAGACCTTCCCATATCGCTGCGTCGCCAACCGGCCATCCAGGTTGCCCGACCGGTACAGGCCCTGGCCCACCGGCACCGAGCCGTCGACGTGTATTCCCGCCTCGTACTCGGCCTGCTCCGCCTCCAGCACCGCCTCCCGCGTGGCGCCGACACTGTATTTGAGCGTTCTTCCGCCATCGGCAAGTGCAAACTCGCGCACGTCGGCGGGATCACTTGTCACTGCCATTGCCCCGGCACCGTCTGTTGAAGCGCGCCACACATCCAGCTTGCCGTCCACCTGTGCAAGGTAGTAGATCCAGCGGCCATCCGGTGACCACGAAGCGGACGCCGGTAGCGGAATCCCAGCAGTATCGCGCCGGACGAAACCGCCATCGGCGATACGTCGTGGCAACGATCTGCCATCAACGTCCTGCACGTACCAGAACGCATCGTAGGTGTTGCGTCCGATCGACGCCTGCTCGACACGGAACGCCACTTGTCTCCCGTCGGGCGACACGACGGGGCGACTGAAGTCGGCCACTTCCAGCAATGCACTGGGCTCGACTGCCCGTGTGCCACCCACGCAGCCCAACCCACCCATCAGCAGGAGCACAGAAGGCCATCGCATCGCGGTCACCAATGCTTGGACACGGACAGGGAGAGGAAGCGCCCCATTGCCGAGTAGTTGGTGGAGTCGTAAGGCGCGTAGGTCGGCGAGGTGGCCGCATACAGAGGCGGCGCGCGATTGAGCAGGTTCTGGCCGGCAAGCTCGAACGTCACCTCCGAAAGAACGCCCTCGCCGGGACCGGTGTCGTAGCGCAGCGTGCTGTCGAAGCTGGTGAACGACGCCCCCTTGCTACCAACCACGGTATTCCTGACACCGCTCTTGTAGTTGCCGAAGACGGAGGCGGTGAAGCCTTCCAGGGACCAGACCGCACCGATGCGGCTGTTGAACCTGCCGGGGTTGAACAACGTACCGGACAGGTCATAGGGACTCTGTGTGGAAATGGTCGCTTGGGTGCTGTCCAGCCAACTGGCCGAGCCACGGACCGTCAGCCGACCGCTCCCCACATCGAACCGGTACGAACCCGACAGGTCGACGCCCTTGATCCGCTGCCGCGAGGCGTTGACGTAGCGGTTGTCGATGATGGCCACCACCTTGTCGCTGTCGTAGGGTGCGCCGGCATAGTTGTAGAAGTTGCTGGACTCGGCGATCGCCTGGTCCAGGACTTCCTGCTCCGGATCTTCATCGATGAATTCGGCATACAGCGGCTCGCTGAGCGCGTGCGTGGTATCGGTCACGGGCTGGACGATACGGTCGGTGTAGTCGATATCGAACCAGGTCAGCTCCGCTTCCAGTCCGGGCAGCGCCTGGGGGTGCAACGCCAGCGAAGTGCTCCATGTCCGCGCCCGCTCCGGGCTCAGGTCCGCACTCCCGCCGGAGCGGTACAGCGCCGTGGCATCCGCCGGGTAAGCCGTGGCGCCGAAGGTCGTCGGTGCATACAGGTAGGCGTTCTGGGTCCAGTAGCGCTGCTGGAACGTGGGCGCCTTGAACGACTTGCCCCAGGAAGCCTTCAGCGTGAAGTCGGCGCTGGGCGAATAGATCAGCCCGAGCTTGGGAGTCGTCACCCGGCCGTAAGTGCCGGAGTCCTCGGTGCGGACCGCGCCGGTGAACACGAGACGTTCGGCCCCGCCGATTCCCTGCCCTGGCCCGACCAGCGGCAGGCTCAACTCGGCATAGGCAAAGCGACTGCTTTCGTCGCCGTCGGCATTTGTCCTGTTACCCGTGATGCTCTGGCTCAGGAAGCTGTTGTAGCGATAGCCTGCGCCAGCGGCGAGCCGTGCGTCGCCGCCGGGCAGCGTAAGCAGCCGCCCCTCCGCGCCGAGTTCGTAGGTAAGGCTCTTGTTGCTGTACGTGCCGATACTGGTGGTGGATATCGCTCCGGTCATCGTGTTGATCACCTGCTGGGCGGTGGACGTCTTGTCCTTGCCCAGGGCCGCACCCAGGGTGAGCGTCCAGTCATTGGGCAGCTGCAGTTCGAGACTGGGCGCCAGCAGGGTGGTGTTCGTTTCGGGTGCGTAGCGGTGGTACACCCTCGAATAGGCGGTATCGGCCAGGATGCTCCGCTCGCTCCTGAACGCATCCATGTGCAGTTCAATGGAGTCTCCCAAGGACTGGTGCAGGCTGAGCAAGCCGCTGCGCAAGTCGTTGCCCGACCAAAGGGTCGACGGCCGGTACATCGACCGGGTGTAGCTGCGCTGATCAGAGTAAAGCGGATCGTTGGAGGACTTCTGCCAGGCCGCAATCAGGCCGCCTGTGGACCAGGTCGTGCCGGCGGTGGCGCTGTATTGGCGCGTGATCAGCCCGCCATCGGTGGCGCCCCCGTAACGTGCGCCCACCGTGAGGCCGTCGAAGTCACGCTTGAGGATCACGTTGGCCACGCCGCCCACTGCATCGGAACCATAGAGCGCCGAAGCCCCATCCGGGACGATCTCGAGACGCTCCACCGCCTCGATAGGAATCGCGCTGATGTCCACCGCCTGCATCAGGCCGCCATAGGTCAGGCGCCGGCCATTGAGCAGGGTCAGCGTGGCATCCGGCCCCAGCCCGCGCAGGTTCATGCCCGAGCCGCCGGTGACGTTCTGGTTGCTGACCCCGGCGCGGGGATTGGCCTCAGATCCAATCCCGGGATTCTGCCCGCCGGAGAAGTTCTGCGGCACGCTGCGGATGACCTCGCCCAGGTCGGTGAAGCCCTCCTCCCGGATCCGTTCGCTGCCGATGGTGATGACTGGGGACGGCACGGTGCCGCCCTTGATGCGGGTGCCGGTGACCTGGACCGTCTCGAGCTGGGTGGCGTCTCCGTCCGTCTTGCCCTCCTCCGCTGGCGGTTCGGCGTCGCGCGCGTCGTGCGCCTGCGTTTCCTGGGCGGCGGCGCTGCACAGCGGCAGCAAGAGCACCAAGGCGGCAGCAAGGGCGCTGCGCGCCAAGGTACGTCTGAGGCTGCGTAACGGGTACTGCCATATCCCGAGCGCATCGCTCCTGACAGCCTTCAGCCACGCTTCGCTTCTGCCACAGAAACGCGGCATGAACTCCCCGCCGCATACGGCAGGTTCCAACGCGCAGGCCCGGCCCATCCCCCTGGCCGGATTGCCCACTACAACCCCTTTGTCTTTCAACATGCAATGTCTCCTGTTGGTGATCGGCACCTTCGGGGCAACCTGTGCAAGGTCACGCCGCCAGCTTTAGATGCAGCGATTTGCCCGCTTCCCAGCATCGCTTCCGGCTCAACTGCCCCTGCACGGATTCGGCGAGAAAAAGGATCAAGAGCTACGTTAAACGTAGCTATCAGGGACACTACGTTAAACGTAGTATTCGAGTCAAGAGCCCACCCGGATGCTTCTGCATAGTCGGATTTCCGGGTATGCGCACATGGCTGATAAGCAGCAGGCTGTCATTTACGGACGTCGCCTACGCGAGGCGCGAGAGAGTAGGGGCGTCTCCTTGGAGGACTTGGGAGTCGCGGTCGGCCTCGATGTGTCCGGTGCCAGCGGCCGTCTCAGCCGTTACGAAAACGGCATCCACCAACCCAAGTTGGGTCTGCAGCGATTGCTGGCACGAGCCCTGCAACAACCGCTGGCCTACTTCTATGCTGAAGACGACGAGCTAGCACAACTGATCTCGAACTTCGGGCGCAAAGACGAGCCCGGGTTGAACCCGATCGAGATCAAGAAGAAGAAAAGGAAGCGGAGTTCGTAGACATGGCTGGCAGCGTACTTCGCCACCGATAGCCGCCATGCGTAGCGATGCCAATCCGATCAATTTGGCACTACGTTTAACGTAGTATCGCAACCACGGCTGCGTCCGGAAGCTTCCTAACATGGAAGTCCGCAATACATGCAGCCGTGGTCGATAAAAAGTCACTTCCCGCCTACAGCCGCCGGCTACGCGAGGCGCGGGAAGCCCGTGGCATCTCTCAAAGGACGCTGGGAATCCAAGCGGGGATAGACGAATTCGTTGCCAGCACGCGCGTCAATCGTTACGAAACGGGCGTACACCAACCCGACCTGCAGACGCTGCAACGGATCGCCGAGGTCCTCGAACTGCCGGTGGCCTATTTCTACGCCGAGGACGACGAGCTCGCGCAGTTGATCAAAGACTTCAAGGGCCAGGCCAAACACAAACACTGACGTTGCGTCTCGCGCCCCCCGGTTCCGGGGATCAAGAGCAGGGAGCTCCATTCGCCGCCTGCGCAAGGCCCAAGGACTGAGTCAGGAGCAACTGGCCGAGGTCGCGGAGTTTCATCGGACATACGTATCGCAACTCGAACGCTGCGTTACCAATATCTCCATCGATGGTCTTGAGCGGCTAGCTCAGGTCTTGGGTGTGGATATCATCGATCTGCTGAAACCCTGACCAAAAAAAGCCCCCCTTTTCACAGGAAGGCTATCGCTCCGGCGCTTGATGGCGGGGTATCCCTTCCGCCGACCCCCTTCAGAGTTCCTCCTGACCTGTTACCAGGTCGGCTGGATTGACCTCGTCTGATTACGCGTCCTGCGGGTGTGATGGCTTGGGCGACGGATCCATCTTTCACCAATCCCAGGAGCGGGGCTGTAGGACACGGCCCCGACGTTCTGTAGGAGATTTCTGGCCCGACATACGAGAAATGGCTCTGCCGCCCATGCGCTTGGGCGCGTTGTTAAAGAGGCGGCTCCACAGAGAGAGCTTCACACCTGACGGCGATGGCTGTTAACGGCCGAGGCTGTGTAAAAAACGCTTCGGGACCGGTAGGCGGCAACGCCACCTTCGCGTTAGCCGATCGCAATCAGAGGATTGATCCGAGATTCTCACGCCGCGACTGCCCGCAGCATGCCTGGCATTCCCATGATCTTGATCATGCGCTTCATGTTGTAGGCCAGGACCGCCAGACTGATCTCTGTTCTGACCTTTGGTAGGGTCTTAATCAGCAGTGGCGTGGTGCCTAGCCACGCCTTGAGCATGCCGAATACATGCTCCACGGTCTGCTTTCGCACGACAGCCACTTGTGGCCTGGCATTGAGCCGGATCTGCATCGTCTCCAGCACGTGTTCGTGTTCCCATCGGCTGATGCGCCGGTAGCTGGCCGTCGTGCACTTGGCGCGCATCGGGCAACCGGGACAGGCCGAGGACCAATACTTGTGCTGCGTCAGGCCATTCTCTTCAGTCGTGAAGCGATGGGTGGCGGTTTCGCCCGCTGGACATTGATATACATCGGCTTGCGGATCGTAGATGAAGTCTCGTTTGTCGAATCGGCCTTCGGCCTTGCAGTTCGATGTCAGCGGCTTGGGCACCAACGGGATGATGCCGACTTGCTCGCACGCCAGGATCTCAGGGGCATTGAAGTAGCCGCCGTCAGCCAAGGCTGTCATGTGCTCAGTGCCGAGCGCGTCTCTGGCCATCGCGGCCATGCCTGAGAGCTGGGCGCGGTCGATGCCGGCGCTGGTGATCTGGTGGGCGACGATCAGATGATGCTCGGCATCGACCGCCGCCTGAAGGTTGTATAGCCCACCGTGCCGGTTCCGCGTCCGCTTGAGGTCATCGACCGCGCGTCAGGATCTGTCAGCGAGATCTGGTGATCGGGCGTTTCCTTCAGCTGCTGCTCGATGACATCGAGCGCGTCCATCTGCTCACGCACCTTGGCCAGCTTGTCCTTCAGATGGGGAACTCGCCCCTCTGGCAACAGCACGGGGTCGCGATCAGCCCCATCGATCTCCGTCAGATAGCGAGCAACGCTCTCATTGAGCTGCTCGCGGCGCGCCTTGATCTTGCCGGCCGTGAAGTTGCGCTCCCGACTGTTCACCGCCTTGAGCTTGCTTCCATCGATCGCGACCACCACATGTGAGAAGACCTTCATCTTCCGGCACAACGCAATGAACCGGCTGCACACCGACACGATGGCGCTTCCTTTGTCTTTGCGGAAGTCGGCGATGGTCTTAAAGTCCGGTGCCAATCGCCCGGTGAGCCAGATCAGCTCGGGGTTGCGCTGCGCTTCCCGCTCCAGGCGTCGGTTGGACTGGATCCGGTTGAGATAGCCGTAGATGTAGATCTTGAGCGGGGCTGCCGGGTGATAGGCGGGCCGGCCGCCAGCGGCGCGACTGGCCGCGTCGAAGCCGAGAGCAATCAAATCCAAGGCTTCAACGAAAGCATCGACCACCCGCACCGGGTTGTCTTCGTGGACGTAATCTTCGAGCCGATCAGGCAATAAAAGCCCCTGTGAGCGATCAACGCTATCGACGAATCGCTTCATGTTCAGCACCAACCGAATGGTGCTGAGATCTTGCCAGTGACGCAGGGGTTTTCACACAGCCTCGGTCGAAAGCAGCCACTCCAATCAGAAGCTCTGCGACAAGGCAGTTTCTCGTTCTAGGCTACCGCTTCGGCCTTCTACACCTACAGAGCTTGATCCCGTCAAGAGTAGGGCCTGTGAAAGCGATTTGGCTGCGGTGCGCGGTTCGTGAATGGCCGTGATCTCCCATAGATGACCGCGGAGCAATGTCTCAGGCAATACAGACGCGCAATGGGACCGTCGCGATGGTCGAGCACTTCGAAGTCATCTGTCACATTGATCTCCTGGCCGTGCTCATCAGCACGTTTTAGGAGTGGGCTCTTCAAGAGTAGGCCGCACCAGTCAGAAGCAGGCTGCAAATGTCAGGCTTGGATTCGCTGACTGCTTGTGCGGAGACCACATAACGTCTGGGCTCTGCGTGGGGAATCGCTACGCCGTATTGTGCGCCTAGATCTTGTGGCCGCATTTCAAAGCAAGCTAGCCCGGCGCCGAGGGTAATGAGCTTGCTGCCAAACGGGGTAACCACGAGCCGGCAGCCTCCCAGAATGGTCATGCTCTCGTGATATCGCTTCATCGCTCCAAGCAGTTGTCGATAGGCTTCGAACGGCTGTGCTTCGTGCACGTAAAGCACATTGCTCGCGGGGGTGCGCCGCGACTCGAATAGCACTTCCTTGTACTCGACGAGCAAGCGGTCTGCCCGGCGTGGATCACGTGAGGGATGTGGCACGACCGGGCAAACCTCCGCCTCTCCCGGGATGTCGCTCCCTTTGACTATCTGCTGCAATTGGTTGAGCCGGTGCTCACCCAGGATCGGAAACCAGACCAAAGGCCAGTCTTGGACGCTTTCGGCTTGCATGGCGCTGGAGAAGCCGGGCACCCAGACGATCTCACTGCTGGGATCCTCGGCCATGATCTGCCCGTCCAGAGCAGCGTCCTCGGCCACGAGCACCTGGAAATTGACCCCGCCTGCGGCCAACGCGTTATCCGCCTCCTTGTCGGGGATTAAGTGGTGAAGAATGCTCGTCAACAGCGCAAGGTAGATGACCCTGGGCAGCGAGCTGGCATCAAGGATGATGTCCGTCTGATCGGTCACCATTTGCAGGATCGAGTCCCTACCTGCGCGCAGGGCGCTGCTGGAGCTTAATTCTTCTCCCTCCTCTGAGAGCCCGAATCGAACGTGCTCGACATTGCCGATCGCCGAAAATATGTCTGCCAGCTTTTGGCCGTTTTCTACGGTCAACTGCTCCAGTTCTTCGTCTAGGCTGTAGTTAGAGAAGTTGATCAGCGCCAGACTGGCAGATTCGACCGTCGCGCTGGATTCGAGAATGCTGCCGATGCATTCGCGCATGACGACTTGCGCTCTGACGTCGAAGCCACTTCCGCCTATGTACAGCAATCGCACAGGGCGATTGTCGAACATGTGTTCCCAAAGCTCATTGGCCTCTGACCCGCGCCGGAAAACGTATTGATCCCACAGCATCCCTAGCTCCCCATCGCAAGTCGCTGCCGCGGCTTCCAGCCCCGCAGCATCCAGTCAATCAAGTCCAGGCAGGTGACGTCTTGCCATCCCCCCATTTGCAGAGGCAGGCCGAAGTTGGCGCACAGCGTGCGGTTGAGATAGAAGATGGAACCTGCATCTCGCGCTGTGCTTGCCGAGCTGGCACGCAGAACGAGCAGGTTTTCCGCCACGCACTCGGAAAGGACTCGCTTCAACAATGCGCCGTGCTCCCCCAGCACCTTGCTCTGCAGCTTCTCCATCTCCGTTTGCGACAGCCTGACCCCGGTCACGCCCGGCGCGTAAGGGGCGTTGGGCAAGAAGGTCCGTTCGCGGCAGTAGCCGCCGATCGAGATAATGAGCTTTTGAGCGCGCGCCCCCTCCATATGCTGCTTGGGAACAAATTTGAGACGTCGCGCCGCGGCATCGCTGAGAATCTTCTCCTGATCGGCAGGGGACAGTTCCGGGCTACGCTTCCTCAGGACCTGGCTGGCCACGATGCCATCGTAGAGCGCAGCCGCCATCGAGAGCAGCTCTTCCACGTTACACGTCGCCATGGTGCATAGCCGCTCAAGGCCGTAGTAATACGGCAGCTCAAGCTCTTCATGGCATTGGATTTCGGCCGCCCCGCGCAAAGCGGAACTATCTTTGTCATCGATCTCCTCTGCCGACAGGGCTATATCGAAGCTCATTTGCTTCTTGCCCGCATCGCGGGCCATGAGAATCCGCGTGACAAACAGCTCCAGCAGCGTGTCGACCGTCTGGTCCGCCGACTTCTTCTCGGCCCGGGCGATCCACTCGCTGTAGCGCGCAGTCTTTTCATACGGCTGGGTCGCGGCTCGGAAGGCATCGATTCCGGGCCGGATGAATTTTCGGATTTCCTCGGGTTCGAGTTGCTCTCTCAGGCGTTGCGAGAAGTTACCGGTCACAGCCACCTGGCGATTCATCCGTCGGTCCAAGACATTCAGCGCGAAGGGCACGAACTGATGGCCACCCTTCAACCCGCCCCAAAGTTCTTCAAGCGAGTACTCCTGGATGTCCCTGCCGGTTCGCGCGCCCTGCGAAAGAAGTGATTCCTCAAGCACTACCGTTCGCATGGCCAGCCAAACCGGGATCTGCGGGCGTTGGATGGTCAGCTCGTCAATCAACAACTCGCGCTGCTTGCGACGAAGCCGGTGCAAGTCATCGATCATCAACAGACGATTGCCGCCCACCGCCACGCCGTCGCGAATGAACTTGACGGACTGGAGCCAAAGCACGCTCTCGAACCGACCACTCGAAGGCAGAGCCTGCGTGTTTCGGCCCGAGAACGCGTCCAGTTCGGCATAGATGCGTTTTTCTTGTGTCTCGGCCCACTCTGCCAATGCGCCGGCTGAGGTGAGTTTGGGAATGCCCTGGAGATCCTGAGCATCCTGGTCGTACTCAAGCCCAATGGTCTCTAGCGACTCATCGGCGCCCAGCCCGAGAAACGCACCCAGGCTTCGAAGGGTCCGCAGGACCACGCGGCAATCCAGCAGGGCGCGGAACGGTCCCTCGTCGATGGCTGCGCCTGGGGGAAGATCGGCATACCCCGACGCGCAAGAGATGAGCACCCCAAGCAGTTGCGGTCCTTCCAGCTCGTCGAGAACACCTTTCTCGACAAACAGGGGGAAGGATTCCTTCAATTCATTGGCGCCCTTGCCGCGCCAGAAGCTGCGCAGAACGCTGGGAGTGAAAGCGCGAAGAATCGTGGTCTTGCCGCCTCCAGGCGCGCTTCGAAAGACATGCACCCCGCCTTTGAAGGCTTCCCCAGAAAGTTTCTCGAGAATCTTCGGTGAGAAGACCAGCGCAAATTCCTGATCGGAAGTCGTACGTTCCGATCGGCGCTCCAGGAAGGGGTTGACGTTGTATGCCATCAGAAATCTCTATGCCTTGCCACGCGGGGGAACAAGCCCGGATAATTCAGGTGCTCAGGTCCCCACAGCAGGTAGATCGAATTGTTCGGGGTGTTGTGCGACAGCACGACCGGCAGGGCACAGTTGGCAAAGCCCATACGGCCGTCGGACCCGCCCACCTTCATGTGCTCATCATCGACTTCCGGATCAAAGTACTTGTCCTTGGCCAATAGGGCGGCAAGCGTCGCCGACGGCGCTTGGGTCAGGGCAAGGTTGCGCTCCAAGGGACAGAGCACACGCAGCTGCAACGGCTTGAATCCCCGTTCGGAGGTAAAGCGTTCACTCCAGTACTCGATGTGATCGATGGCCTGCCGGGTGGCCACGTACAGCACCAGGAACACTTCGTAGTGGGTCGGATCGATCAGCCCACCTCGGTGAAGTTGGTCGTATATTTTCTGTAGCTTGCCGCCGTAACTTTTCTCCTCGCTGTCGTAGCGGATGTAGGTGTTGCCGCTGCCCGAAAAATCGTCGAGCAGCCAGATGAGATTGAAATGAGGCTGTTCTTCCTCAAAGCCGGCCTTTCCCAATTCAGTCTTGAGACCCTTGCGCATGGAGGCGGACTTCTGCTCGCCCAGTTCGTACGCCTGCCAAATTTGCTCGTTACTGATCTGGTGGTTGCTAGCCCTGCGCAATTCGTTGGTGCGGGCGCCATCGCTCAGTCCCAGGTAGAGCGATTTCAGCCTCAATTCCTTAAAGCGCGGATGTCTGCTCAGCCTGCCGACTTCATGAGTCGGTATATCGTGCTCTTCGGCCACCAGTCGTAGCCGTTCCTGGACGATAAGATCGGGGTAGACCATCTCCACCAAGTGGGATATTTCTCGGTCCGAGAAAAAAACTAGCTTGTCTTTTACCAACGCAAGGGCCGCCTGCCGGTCCTCCACATCGAGGCGCTCGAGCCACAGCGCCAGACTTTCGATGAACCGGCGGCCGGGCCCAAACCGCTGGTACTGGTCGTATTTGAAAAAAGCCAGCAACTGCAGTTCAGGCACATGATCCTGGACGGGCTCTTGATCCTGCCATCCCATTACCCGTGCTAACAGCTCTGCTGCATTGAGATCCTGCATGGCTACTCATCGGTTGCTTGTTCGTGGGAAAGCCTGACCTTGAACCATCCCTTGTTGTCCGTCTGGAATCGGTCCAGGTACCAAATCGTTGCGTCGACATCGCGCTTGTGGCCCGGGGCGAGCTTCCATCCCCGATCCAATCGACGCGATGGCATGTCCACACTGAGCGAGAAACGATGCTCGAGCAGGGAGACATCGTTGCCAGGCCAAGCCCCTTGATCGCCCATCGTAAGAATCTGATGGGGATCGATCTTCTCCTGCTGGATCATGTGCGCGATGAGCCCTGACTTGCTTACCCCGGGGGTCAGCACGTCGACCGAATGCTTGCTGCGAAATAGCGTGCCGGTCGTCAGGCCCGCTTGGCGCAGAGCATCGGCGACGACGAACCACATCTGGTCCGTGGGCAGTCCGTCCCTAAAACGAATGCTGACCTGATACGGATGGGTAGGTTTGATGCGCTCGATCGGCACGCCGAGGGACTTCAGCTTCCGGGCAATGCGAGTGACGTGGCTGAGAAATTCCACCGTGCCGGCTGGAATACTCATGGCGGTCGCCGCGGTGCCGATCCAACCGCCGTTGTAGAGTCCCAAATACAACTTTTCCAGGATTTCGGCCGAGAGCACCTTCGCCAGTTCCTCTTGGATGGAGTTCCCGCGTCCGGAGGCGATACCGACCAAGACCCCTGCCTCCACCAAGCGCTTGAGGTGGTCGACCACCGGCGCCGAGGGCGGCGCGGTCTTGCGCTGCGAAGCGGTCAAGGTGCCATCGTAGTCGAAGACCACCGCACGGAAGTCCTGCTGCGCAAGGGAGTCGACGAACGCAGTGCGGGCGCGTGTCATCCCGCTACGTCGCCGTTGTGAGGGCCACCGCGCACCGAGGGCATCGTATTTGGATTGCTCTGCTGCGGACACTCGCTCGCCAGGCGGCGGAATGACCTCCGGCAAGTCGATGTAGTAGATGTCACGACCGAATTGGGGAACCTCAGGTCGCCCCGGATCCTTGCCCAGCTTGTCTGCAATGGCCTGCACCAGGTGCATCTGCCCGATGAGCCCGGCGATCAGATCGCGTGGCGATGCGCCTTGCAGGGGCATGGCGTACATCGGCACGTCCTTGGGAAACAACTCGCTCATCTTGGTCCAGAGCCCGCCCAAGGACGGCTCTATCAAGGCCAGGATGGCAATGTCTCCGGGGCGCTCGGCTAGCCACAGATGCCGCCCATGCGCGAAGGAACGCAGATCCGCCAGTTGGCAATGCAGGAGCGCGCCTTCGGAAAGCTTCGACTCCAGATCAGCGGCGATGGGGTGCAGCAAGGGCGAATAGGTCACCACCACCGCGCCGCGCTGTGTGGCCGCCTCTACGAAGCTGGCCGCCGATTGGATCCATTCTGAAATGGTTTGGCTGCCCAACCGAAGCTCGTCCAGGCGCGCCGGGAGCGCATCTGTGCTGCCATCGAGCTCGCTGTAGGCGCGTGCCACCAAGACCGCATCGAGCAGGAGACTGTTAGTGGCGAGGTAGCCGTCTTTCTCTTGCAGCTCAAAGGTATGCGGGCTGACATCGAACAATTGCGACACCGCGTCCATCAGCGGGCTCGCCTTCCGGTTGGTCAGGACGTGGACTTGCCGGGCGCTGTGGTGCCGGGCGCGTTCCAGCGCCTCGGTGATATCGGGGTTCTTGCCTTCGGCCGAGATCAGGAACACCGGACTTGACGAGGCAAGCGTCGGATTGCAGATGATCTCCAGAGGCGTGGAGGGGCGCGAAACGCGGCCGGTGTAGGTCTCGTGCAAATTGCACAGTAGCGATGCAACGGTATAGGAGCCGCCTGAGCCCACGCCGATGATGCTGGATTCACTCGCTCCGGCGATGGCCTCCTTAAGATGCGTGACATCAGCCGCTGTGGCCGCGGCGTAGGTGGCCGAAAGCTGGTCCAGCTCGGTCTGGTAACGACTGATCGGCATCGCCGTGGCTAGGCCACCGCGCGCAGGGAATCGCGAGTGCGCGTGGAGGGTTTGCTTTTCTTGCTGGCGGCTTTGATCGGCAACTCGGCGTGGCTACGAAGCTCCTCACGCACCTCCATCAAGAGAACTCCCAGCATGTTCTGTCCTTTCCCGTTGACTTCGCCCCAGGTTCGATTGACGAGGTTGTCCGTGCGGCCGGCTTCCACGAGTCGTGCGTCGCCCGTGGCAAGCAGCAGCATCTTCAGATCCTCGTGCTGGGTGAATTTCGCCCTCAGCACGTCTCGCATCCTATCGAACTTTGTTTTCGACCAGTTCGGACTGATGTCCCATGTGTAGAGACCATGTGCCGCCATCGCCACCAAGGAGGGCGAGGGTGCGCTGAGGATCCATTCGCGGACCGACTCTTTCCTCGCCTTGCCGGCCTGGTAGGCGTGCTCGGCGGTGGGGAATTCGCGCCCTTCGAAGGTCATCGAGCGCCGAAACAGATTGCTGAATGCCCCGTGGGGTTTTTCGTTTGATCGGTAGAAGGGAATCTCAGCCTGCTTGCTGGCGGCCTTCTTCGGCTTCTGCGATGCCGCAGTTCGGGTCATGGGCTGGTCTCCTTCGTTGAGTCGTTAACAGGAATGTTCTGGTTCTTGCAGTGGTTGAGGATCAGGACCTCGATCAGGCCGGTGAGGCTGCGATGGTCCAAATGCGCGGCCTGTTCGGCAGCGGCCTTCAGCCCCGGGCTCACCCGTAGCGTCATCGTCGTAGTCTTGGTTTTGGGGCGTCCCCTTGGCATTAGAAAAATGTACTGCGTTTTTGTTTACTTTAATAGTACTTTGTACTGCCTTATTTCTCACCGAGGTGCGAGACTGGACATGTAGGCATGGGTGAATCTCAGTGAGCGCGCCGGGACGGCGTTCCGGCTGCCGCGGCAAAGGCAGCAGGTGATCTAAGTCCCCGAAACCTCCGAAACCTCCGAAACCTCAGGGATGGAGGTAATTAATCCGCCCGCGACCCCGCCCTTGGCCGGCCACGCGCACGGCACTCAGCCGGGCGCCCCAGCGCACGTTCCACCATCGTCTGGAAGCGTGGATCTCCCAGGGCGCGTTCCTGGCTGAGATGTCGCCGCACGGTCCAAAAGGGACGCGGTCCAAAAGGGACGGAGGCAATTGGTCCAAAAGGGACGGAGGCAATTAAACCGCCTGCGGCCCCGCCCTTGGCCGGCACGTGCACGGCACGCGGCCAACGTCCCAGCGCACGTTCCACCATCGCCTGGAAGCGCGGGTTTCCCATGGAACGCTCCTGTATGGGGTGCTTCCGCACCTCGTCTTCGTCTTTCGGGAGCTGGCCTTGGCGCTTAATTACCTCCGTCCCTGAGGTTGGTCCCTGAGGTTCGCGGGGTCTGGCCCTGGCGTAGCCAGGCACCGTAGGCCTCAGCACGTGCGGCAGCATCTTCAGGTGGTTACGGTGCGCGCTTGCTCAGCAAATCCGCCATCCGGGTTTGCCAGCCTGGGCCGCTTGCCTT
>LNAP01015197.1_pt1 | contig 19400 bp, 20 predicted proteins | sample 602601 | NCBI WGS metagenome assembly LNAP01 (sample SAMN02440304, study PRJNA202911) | soil metagenome | biome: Subtropical and temperate rainforests or woodlands; isolation source: soil samples (1 kg each in a 20% v/v slurry with milli Q water) were... ...
GCAGAAACTGCACTGCGTGGCGAACACCCATTGTGTGGAATCGGAATAAGTTTTTCGTCCCTTCACGAGTGGTGTTCAGAGGTAGCAGATTGTTCCACAGGGCCTCGAGTATTCGCTTGTCTTCACGAAGTTCGAATGCGAGGGACGTATAGTAAGCTTGGAGACCAGAGGAAAGCTTGTTCAACCGCTCAAGGCTGCGCGAGAAAAGGAAAATTGTGAAGTTTACTTCGACAACAACTGCACCTTTTCCCTCGATCTCATGGACCAGTGTGTCAATGCCTTTTTTCTTGTAGCCCAGCACAGGAATTAGGTGCGCAGTGGGGCCAAACACCTGATGGTTGATGATTGAGGAGGTGTTTTTGACTTCGTCCACCTTCACAACCTGGTCTGGATAGTGCAGCGTCAGCACCATGTAGTAGGGGTCGGTGATCTGATTGGAGAGTCCACCAGGGTCACCAATCATATGGTTCATGATTGCCAGGCTAGTGCGCTGCGGAAAGAACTTGACGCTCAACGCTTTAGCGTAATGAGAACCTTCGTTAAATTTGATTGTTGACGGATCGTCGTAGTTGATGGAATCGCCCGGGTAATAGATTTGGTCTTTGAGCAATTTTGCTTCGTCATAGTGGGAGCGCGGTGCATCCCACAGTTTGGTGATGATTCGCATGATCACCAGGTAAGCGACGGCATCGAGCTGAAATAGATTCAACGATGCTGCCTTCAGTGCTTCTGTGATTCGGTCAGCACTTTCTTTCGTGGTGGCGATATCCGAGTCTTCCGGCCGCTCATTGCGGCATGGGAATTTGACGGTGACGATAACACGTTGACGATTGAGCAAGACGCCGCTGCGCTGCACTAACGGAGTGTCGACGCCACTGCTGATGAGGTTTGCATGTTGGGTCGTCAGTGCTCGCAGTATTGGTGTTGAATTAGGCTTGTTGTTGACGTAGGCGTCGATGTACTCGCCTACATCAGGGCTGGCGAGCATGCCGATCTGGATGAATGTGCCAGGTGGAAAGGCCATGCTCAGCGCCGATTGCAACTTATCGACGGTCGAAGTACTTGCGCCCGTCAAAGCGTCCGAGATAAAACAGGCGCCTAGGTAGTGTTCAGTACCATCAGAGCAAAAAAATACCTTAGATTCGGGGTCGACTGCTCTTACGGTGAGTTTTGCTTGAGGAAGGGTGACTCGGTCACCTTTGATCGTTGCTTTTGAGGCTGCCATAGCACTGTTCGCCTTGGAGTGTGGTTGAGTAGGCTTTGGAAGGCCTGTAAGGCAGAGCCAACTAAAAAGGCGCACTGATCGCCAGTGCGCCTTCGAGGGTCTTACAATGTGGCGGTGAAAATGTTGGTCAGAACGCCAGGGCCAACGCTCGCAGACAGGGCCACAGCGACACCGGTTACCACGGACATTACCGACTGCTTCACGACGCCAATCGCGAGGCCGGTACCCAGTGCACCCAAAGCAAAAACTTTACCAAGGGAGCCGGTCATCCAGTTGTCCAGATTAGTCACGATCATGGTGAACGTGGAGTCGGAACCGGCGGTGACATCCAGAGCAGCAGCCAGGCCTACAGCGGCCACAATAAGCATGGATTTTTTGTCCATTTTGGCGAATGGCGCGGTCTTGTTGAGCTCGATCTTGTTGCTCGCCTGGACGTTGGCGGTGTAGCCGGCCGCGGTAGCAAGACCGAGCGCCGCAACTACCAGCTTGCTTTTGAACTTGGCGAATGGTGCAGTCGCTTTGTTTTCGATTTGAGCAGTGTTTTGTACGTTCATGGTGAAGCTCCAGTTGGATCAGTTCAGGTTGATGTCGGTGGGTGTTGGGATTGCGGTAGTTGAGTCAGGACCATAATCCGTGGGTTGTTTTTCCTCGTGTTGTCGTGCCGGTACTGTGGCGTTCACAGGCGGTACGGCGACGAGCTCGCGGTGAGGTACAACCATTCCTTGGCCTGCGAATTCGGTTTTACCGAATGACCAGGTACGAGGCTGAACTTCAGTGAACAAGTAGGACGGAAAATGAAGGTCGTCCTTGCTATCGATCCATGGTGCGATCCAGATACGCATGACTTGGGCCGGCATGCGTACTGGGCGGGCAAGATCTGCAACTTTTGGCCCTGGCATCCCGTTCGAAGCCTTTAGGCTTTGCTCAGAGCTCGCAGTCTTTCCCAGATCGTTTCCATACTTAACATTCGGCACTTTCTGACCAATCGGCATATCACTGTCGGTCAGCGCGGGCATTTGGTTCGTCGACTTGTAAACAGCCATTGGCGATTTACAGATGATTCCTTGGGGCATACCAGGGCAGGAAAACTCATCGTCTCCGGCGGTGTTAAACCAAGAAGAACAACCACTGAGCAATGCGATAGGCAGCAGCGCACCGATAATTCCAATTCGTTTCATAGGTATCACCTTGTTCATTTCAGTTCGAACCCTTTAACCAACATGACGCTTACCTTGCGGCCAGCATCAATTTCGACTACCGGAGTCATTTCACGCGCCATTTCCATATAGAACTTGGCAACTTCGTTTGCTGAAGTTGAGAAACCTTTAGCCACACCTGTCTGGAGAATGCTCGATGCGTCAGCGGTTTGTGTGGAAACAGTTTGACCCGGGTTCAGGTTAAGTTGTGGAACACTTTGCGGCGTCAAACCTTGGGCGATACCAGAGAGTCCGCCAGCGACAATGGTCTTTGCGATCATTTGACCTTGCTTGGAAACAAGTCGACCTCGCATACCCGCACGACCATCTTCGCCGACTATGTACCCTTCGAGTTTAGTATCAATAATCTTGCCGTCTTTACGAACGCACGAAATGCTTTCAGTACGTATAATTGCACGCTCACTCGAAAGAGAACCGTAACCCGATGCGAGTACAAAACACTCTTTAATATCGACTTTGTATTTATTTGGAAGCATCGCGAGGGTTTTGACACGCATCGTCGTTGGAACTGGATTCTTTTGCGTAGTGGCGCTGGTTGGAGCATCCATCCCGTTCAGTAAGACCACTTCAAAGAAGGAACCACTAGGCAAGGCCGGTACCGGTTTTTCCTCACGTTTAGGAGCTTCGCGCTTGTTATCGAGGTTTGCCCCTGTGATTCTCAATTTAGGACCCGCCGGTTTTACTTCTGATGCGGGTGCGACTGGACCATTGCCGGCCGAAGCGTCATAACCAGGTAGTGAGTCAGTGAGTGCCGGAGATGAGCCAGAACGTGGGCCGTTCTTTTCCAAGTCTTGCAGTCGCTGATTAACCCGTTTCAGTTCCTGCAAAGCATCCTGGGTGACGGGGTCATTTTTATTATTTTGCTTTTCTTCCATTTCGCGAAGCTTATCGGCGTTCCTAGCTTCTTTTTCCTGTTGCAACTGAGAGCTCACGGTTTTTAGTTCTTTACCTTGCGCTTCGATTTTTGCAAGCAACTGTTCAGGCGTATTGTTGTTACCAACCGGTAACATTAAGTTGGTTTCGTTCAGTGGCTCAGGCTTTTTGCTATCAGTTTTTTTTCCGCCGCCTACCAGAATGGCACCGGCTAACATCAGTGAACACAACAATCCGCCAATTGCAATAACTTGGCGCCAGCGGGGATTGAGGTCTTGCCACCATGTATTAAGATTGTCTTTCATAGCCATGGTTAATCCTCAGTCGCCGATTTATCAGAAACGATGAAAACTTCTGTAGTTTTTCCGTTTCTCAAGGTGGCAGTTGGGAAGAACGAGACGGCCCGAACTCCTTCGCTATAAAAAGTACCTTCATCTAAATCGACATTATTTGGAGTTGTGCCCAAAATCGTATAGCGATAGATGTCGTACTCTGGACCAGAATAACGGACTTTTGGATATGCAATCACGTTACCGATATTTGCCGCAGCCGAAGGTAGCGTGCCTTCGCTGAAACCTTCCGGAGTTTTACCGAGTGCTACTTCACGCAGGCAATAACGAATATGGTCGGTGTAAACATTATTGTCCGGGGCACTACCAGACTCGGATTTCCCACCTGTTTCAGCCTGGGCCTTATCCAACTGTAGAACGATGGTCTGGGGCGGCATTTCTTTTGGAACGAGTGTCAGAGAAATCACGGGATCATTTGGGTTCGCTCCAGTGATGTAGGCCGCAACTGGTTTGCCAGTCTTCATAGTTGCGTAAAGAGATTGCCCGATCGTTGAAAAATCAACGTCTGATTCCTGCTGGTCGATCGAGCGTGGTTCAGCGAAAGGCGTAGAAATCCGATTCGGCAAAAGGCTCGAAACATAGACGATTTCATTTCGGTCAGAACCAACGCGAACCACTTGCGTGCGCGACTCTTCCTTGTTGCCAGGCATAAGGCCAAGGCCGGGCAATGGTTGGGCTTCGACGGGTTTGGTGCGTTTCTCTACCGTCTTAGGTACCGGCGGCAGGTTGTAATTGGCCGTCCCATCAGCAACAGCAACAGTCGCTTGAAGGGAGACCAGCACAATGAGAGCAATGGCTGAGCTCTCCTTAGTTTGTTCTGCTGGCTTCGGTGGGTGAGCCTGGATCCACTTGAGAGTTTTAGGGTTGGCGCCGGGATAGGTATCGAATGCCTCAATCACCGGCCGGCCGTCTCGGATTTTCATGACGTATTCAACGACGTTGATCTCAGGCTTGACTTGTCCTGTTGCGCTTCGAGATTCCATTGTTCCGACGATGAACACCTTCGAGGTTTCTTTTTCGTAGCTTGTCTTCGACGCCGACCAGCTGATTGACCCAGCGTTGGTGTTGAACACTGGGTCGTTGGCGAGCGTGAACATTTTTTTTCGAACCTCAGGGTAGATCGCCGGATCTACGAAGGCGCTGACTGAGTCTGCAACGAATTTCACGTTTTTCGGGGTGACGTTACCCATCAGTACCGAGGCGTAAAGTCCGAAAGACTTCAGGTACTCCTCGTCAGCAGTGTTCCAGCCAATCCTCACTTCCTTGTCCAGCGTTGGCGGGATCAGGCGTGTGGTTTCATGTTGTCCCATCTGGTTGATAGTCAGCGCGCACACTGCTACAGCCAAAAAGGTATTGGACGTTGCATTCAATTTGGCGAACGACGAGAGCCCTTCCATCGTGCCGAGCAGACTTTTTAATTTCATTTTCCAAAACCCTGGAGCCATTAAGGATTCATAACGCGTAAGCATAATGAGCTGAAAAACTTCTTTAAAGAAAGAAGTCTCGCTTCGATGAGTCCTGGTAATGCTTATTCAGTGGCATGACCCCGGCCCAATAGCAAAGGTGCTGCAAAATGCCATCGAGAGCGCCATTTTTGAAACGCTTGAACCGTTTTACTGCGTACCAGCCTGTTGCCCAGCCTCCGATTGCGATACCTGCGCCCAAGCAGCCGATAAAAATTACCGCTTCGTCGATCTCCCAGAACAGTAATTGCATCTGGCTATCGACGTAGCGCGGGATGTCGATCTCTTTCAAAGAGCACCCCCCGCAGCTTTGACTACATCGATTTCCACCCGGCGGTTCATCGAACTGTCAACGATGGAAACTGGTTCTCGCTTGCCACGTCCGGATACTTTGATGTTTTTTTTGCTGACACCGTGCTTGATCAGATACCGGGCTACTGAGATTGCGCGATTTTCAGAGAGCCTCTGGTTATATGCGTCACTCCCAACATCGTCAGCATGACCTACCAGCTTAACGACGCTCCCGTTTCGTCGCGCATCGGCGATCGTGTTCTCGAGTGCTGACCACTCAAGCGGGCTGATCTTGTCGAAACCAAAAAGGACAGTCGCTCGCACATGCCGTGCTTCTTCGGCCGCCTCTGCGTCGATTGCGTCTAGCCGTGCTTCTTCTGCTGGCATGAGTGCGCGAGTGCGCGATGGTTCGTTAACGATCCAGATGGTGGGCGTGCGCTTGACCTGGCTATCGCGGATAGCTTCACCGAGGACATGTGCCTGATGTGCAGGTTCTACCGCTACGCCAACCGATTCCGGAATCACCATTTGGCGCACGTCGACGGCGCCGGCGGTGCTTGCAGCAATGGCGAGCGAAGCAACCATTAGGGCACGGGTTTTAGTGATCATAGGGATACTCGTGGGGTTATATCGTGGCATAACACGTAGCGATAATACAGCCGGTAGCCTTTTTCTTGCAATAGGCTAGTCGTGCCGCATAAAATATAGCGACGTGTTAAGTATTGCAAATGCCGTTTGAAAACTGGCGAGATCCCCTTCCTACATTATTGGCTGCTGTGCGTCATACCCGTGCATTAGGTATTCACTCTTTGCAGCGTCGTAGGAGTAAAAAAATGCAACCCACATCAGAAGCAGTATCCACCGCGGTTCAGGCAAGCAACGAATGCAAGCCTTCGGATGCAGTTGCACCCGCGGCTTCGATCGGTCTAGAGGTGTGGAGCCAGGTTCAGGAAACATCTCCCGACTTAACCAAGTCGTTCAGCAAGGGTGGCTTCCAGGGCACCGCAGTATCCCCGACCTATCAAGCCATGAGGGCTACTCAGATTTTCGGTCCGCATGGTCTTGGATGGGGAACAGAACTCATCAGTGAAAGTTACGTCGAAGGCGGCCCGTTGGGCTTTGATAAAGAAGGCCGCATGCTCGGTCGTGAAATCATTCACAAGGTCTACCTTGAGGTCTGGTACATCTACGGGGGCAAACGAGGATCCATCAAGCAGTTCGGCGCAACCACATTCCTTTCTCGGGATGCCTACGGGACCATTTCGAGTGATGAAGACCACGCAAAGAAAAGCATTACCGACGCAACGTCAAAATGTCTTTCGTTACTGGGGTTCAGTGCCGATGTCTACATGGGAAAATTCGATGACCATAAGTACGTCGAAGGTCTAAAGGCCAAGATGGAGGCTGCGGGCAACCCGGCTACCGGAATGACTTCTGCTGATGCCACCATCACCGGTGTTACTCAGCAACAAAACGACACCGGTGCGGATTTGTCATCGCGCTACTTGAGCTACAAAACCAAGCTCCAGGATTATCAGGAAAAAGGTCAACAGATAGTCAACATAGCAGCTGCGCGTGCGCAGATTGAGCAGGACACGCAACTGACTCAGTTGGAAATCAAAACGCTTTTGCAATCGCCTCTGCTGCGTATTGCAGATTCTTCGACCGATCCAGCAAAGACTGGCGCCGTTGCGACTGAATCGAGCATTTTTCTCTAACCCGCAAACCCGGACGCCATTTGGTGTTCGGGTTTTTTTATGCGTTGCTAAAGGTCGTCTTTGATGAGCATGGAAAAGATTTTACGATCAAAAATTGGAGGAACACTTGACACCCTGGCGCTGAGTTCTATGGGTGCTGGTGGGGTACTGACCTCTCCATATTTTGGATCGTTATCCTCCAGCTTACCGCTCGCATTGGGGGCGGCGGGTGGAGCTTATATTGGCAATAGGTTGTTTCAGTTTTGGAAGGATCAACTGCTCCTTGATTCAAAAATCAATATCAGGTCGGCAACGGACCTGGTGCGACCAGATGGAATGCTGGTGGGCTATACGACCGACACAGGCAGCCCAGTTCATATTCCTGATGAAGATCTGATGCGACACGGTTTCATCTTGGGCCAGTCCGGGGTCGGCAAGACAGTCCTGGGCAAATTATTGATGTTCCAACAGATTCAACGCGGTGGAGGATTGACGTTCATCGACGGCAAAATGAACGCAGACGATATTCAGACCATCTATCAGTACTGCTGCTGGGCCGGGCGTGAGCAAGACCTGCTGATCCTCAATCCGGGCAATCCGGAGTTGAGCAACACCTACAACCCGATCCTTCGGGGCGATCCGGATGAAGTCGCTGCGCGTATTTTGTCGATCATCCCATCTACTGAGAATAACCCTGGCGCAGACCACTATAAGCAGTCAGCGAATCAGGGGATTGCGACATTGGTTGCAGCATTCCAAGCCGCGGGGCTTGCCTACAACTTCATCGATTTCACGATTCTGCTGATGAACCACAAAGCGATCGAGGAACTCGAGACCCGCTTGAAGAAAACTCAGCCTCACAATCCGGCTACCAAAAACCTTTCCCTTTTTCTTGAGCAGTACAAGGTCGGCGGAGGCACGGGAAAGCCAGGCCTTGAAAACATGGTCGACATTAAGCGGATGAAGGAAACATTCGGCGGACTTGCCGGCAGGATGTACATGTTCGGTACCGGCAAGTTCGGTGAGGTCCTGAATACCTACACTCCCGATATCGACCTCTTCGAAGCCATTCGGGCGAAGAAAATCATCTACGTCGCCTTGCCTACCATGGGCAAGAACGAAGCGGCGTCCAACTTCGGCAAGATGTTCCTCGGTGATTTCCGTACAGCGATTTCCTGGGTGCAGGCATTGCCGGAAGAAGAGAGGCCAAATCCACCGCACCTCAACTTTATGGATGAACTGGGCAGTTATGCCGTTCATTCTTTGGCCCGACCTTTCGAGCAAGGTCGCTCCGCACAGATGGCTCTGTTCCCCGCCGCCCAGACGTTGGCGAACCTTGATGTGGTGTCACCCGACTTCAAGGAGATGATCATCGGTAACACGTGGACCAAGATCTTTTTCAAGATCGGTACCCAGGCCACGGCCGTAGAGTGTGCCGATCTGATCGGCATGAAAATTGGGATTGCGAAATCACTCAGTGGCACGCAGAACGAAAGCAGCAGCAGTCCTCTTCTTAACGTAGCTCCAGAAGGAGGTACGGGCGCCGCCGCCGGCATCTCCGAAGGTGAGCGCGAACAGGAAGAATACAAAGTTAGTCCCGATGACCTGAAGGCACTCGGCAAGGGTGAATGCATCATCCAGTACGGCGGCGACCAGATCTTCAACGTGCGAGTTCCGATGATCACCATCGACAAAAAACTCCAAAAAGAGATTGGACGAATCCGCATCAATCACTTCCGGAAAGCGTCCGTTGAGGGCGCTGACTACTTCAAAAATAGCGACAAATACCTTGGTGGTAGTGGCAAGCCTACCGGCGCCCGCAAAGTTTTAAAGGAGCTAGCAGATGAATGACTTAAACCCAATGGCTGACGTGGCCAGCGGCGGGCACATGCTCGTCCTCGATGAGCGAAGCACAGGCCAGGAGCAGCTGATCGCTGGCATGCTGGGCAATCAGATCTCAGCCGGTGGTGCGGTGATTGTCATTGGAGCCTCGATTGAAGAGTCAATGCTCACCACTTTGGTAATGGGCTGCCAAGTAGCTGGCCGTGAAGCAGACCTGTTGGTAGTAAACCCTGCGAAGCCGGCTACCAGCCACACATATAACCCAGTGCTTCACAGCTCACCTGCAAACATCGCAAGCCAGGTGATGAACTTCATTGCGCTTCAGGATGACTCAACAGATCAAAACGACGCCGGCACGGGCAAACTGCTGGAGGCGATAATCGCTTGCCTTCAGCTCGGCAATATCCCCTACTCCTTCCTTGATCTCGGCATGTTCGTTATGAAGCCTGACGCGATTGCGGCCTTGGCAGGTTTCATCGAAGAATCACACCCTGGGTCTGGTGCGCTGTTTCTACTGGACTCGGCTTTAGAGCCATTCCGAGATGCCGGAGGCAACATCTGTCCATCCCTACTCAAAGCGCAGTACTCCGGCCTCGCCGGGAGTATGTGCATGCTGGGCACGGGTCGGCTTGGTGAGATCTTCAACAGTTACAAGCCGGATCTCGTCTTGCATGAGGCTATCGTTGCCGGGAGGGTTGTCTATCTCGCTGCACCCTACATCGGCAGGGGCGCCGCGGCCTCGAATCTCCGACGAATCGTGATCGCTAACCTGGCTGACGCCGTTGGACGCTTTGTCGATGGTCAGAAGGCTCCAAAAGTGCCCGCTCTTGCAGTGTTTACCGATGCAGGTGGATGCAACGACCCGAGTGTTGAGCGCTTACTGGCGGCAGAAAACGAGAAATTCATGAGGGTTGTGATCTCAGCGCCTTCGTTGGATGCGATAGGACAGGAGTCAATTGATCTTCGGGAGGTTTGCCTTAGCCGAGCACGAAGCTTTGTTTTCTTCAGGCCAAACGCTGAAGCCACCGCGCAGTTGTACCTGAAGTTTCTTATTCAGGACGGAGGCCCTGGTACGGGGGCTATGGCAGAGCAGATGTTGGCCTTCACTGCTACTCAGTACATTGCGGTTACAGATGGGTGCAACGTGCAGTGGGGTGATGCCAGAGCAGCGCACTCGGCAGCCAAGTGCCGAGCGGCAGTGCTACCGCGTCCAGAGCGCTTCTTTCACGAACCCCTGACTGGGGCGGATCAATTTACCCAGACTGTGCCGGTTTGAGGGCTCACCAATGAACGATTTAACCATACAGAATGACGTGATTGAGGACACAGGCTATGAGCACGGACCTGAAGTTCATACTGGCGCTGATAGCGATATTTCTGATCCTGGGGATGTTCGTAACTGGCTTGAGAGCTTTGATAGCGCCAATATTTTCGAAGGTCTTGACGCCTTCGATTTTGGTGACGGCATCAACGATGCTCAAGTGGATTTTCTGGGTAGTGACGAAGCTGTGGTCGAGCCACGTCCTTTTGCTCAAGAACTTGCTATCTCCGCACTCGATAATCTACCGAACCTTGGATCGCAAAGAAGAACAGACGACTGGATGAAGAAGACTTTGAAGCGGGTGTTCCACGACTGGCCTTCCGGATCGTCAAGGCTAACGTCGAGGCGCTGTTTGCCAAAAAGATGAAGCCAGAAGAATACGTGAAGGCAGCACAATGGGTATTCGGTCCGACATTGGGTGATTGGTCGTTCGACCGTTGCTGCGAAGTCCTTGGTTCACGGAAGGATGTAATCCGGTTGCGAATTCACTATGAATTCTGGCGCCGCTGGTACGTCTTCCCGGTTGAGTTTCCGTTTTTGATCGATCCAGTACCTGAAGCCGTGGCCGATGAGATCTACATCATGAGCGGTGATGAGGGCTACGATCTCGCTCGGGCCGCGTGGAACCAGCCAGGTATCCGATCGACGGATTTGTTGTCACAGGCATCAAGAGGACAAATCACGGACAAATACCGGGTGGCGCTGGAGCGTCTTGCCGATCGATATATGCTTTCTCAGCAGAACGACTGCTGGTACCTCACCGGCCGCAACCCTGCATTGCGTGCGGTTGACATGGCTGTGATACCGAACAGACCTATGACTAACCAGGTGTCTTGGTCCAACATGTTTTGATGCTGTGCTGGCCAGGCCCCTCAGTGGGGCTTGGACCTCTTGTTGTCCTTACGCTTACTGACGTCACCGCGCCAGCTTCTGAGGTTCCCGTCATCGACATGAATGAAGCCGGACGCCGGGTACACACCAACACCACCGCCCTGAAGATACAGCGCCAGGTCTTTCAGATACTCCACTGGCACCCCTTCAACATACAGGTCACAAGCACCCCCTCGTAGGTGAGCAGAGTCACGCACGCCACCGGCGTCCTCGTTTGTTTTCTCGCTGCGATAACCTGAGGTAACGATGATAGGAAGGTGAATCCCATGCATCGAAAACCACCCTTGGATTCCACAGAGTATATCGAGCAGCGTATGGGTCATCTGGACAGCGGTACCGGTGTGAACGTCACGCAGAATGCGGCAAATGCGCTCATAACCTGACCATTGTAGGCGGCCGTTTTGGTGGTAGATTTCGTTGACCTCTTCCCATACCCCCCTGCGCACTTCACGTTTCATCCAAAGACGTCTTGGCTGATCCCAGAACGTGCTGGTGCTAGCGCATGCGGGCTGTATACCGGTGACCATTAGGCCAAGGGAGAGGAGAAGGAGTTGTCTTCGGTTCACGGTGGACGTTTCTGTGGCTCTGATATGAGCATAGTATCAGTAGGTTTTTGTTATGTGTACGTGTTATGTATTGTATGGTGGGCATGAAAAAACCCGGCAATGAATGCCGGGCTGTAGTGGGTTTTAGATGAGTCCTCGCATTGCTTTGAGTTGATCGTTCAAGTCACCGATCCTGTTGGGCGGGTTGAAGATTCCTACCATGGCTTCGAAAGCTTCCAAGACGGGCTTCAATTTTTCTACTGCCGCGTAGCCAGGCTTGTCAGGATCCAGCGCCATGAGCACGTTTTTCTCAGCCATCATTTGAAACCAGTTCGGCTCCCAATTCTCGCAACCCGGGAGTGCGAAGATGGTGCGCTTAGAACCCATTTCGACAGCGGATAAACAGTCGATCGGGCCCTCAACGAGCATATAGTCGTCAGGGGTTTGACCTTCCCATATCCATGGAGATTTACCACCGTAACGCATGGCTTTTTTCTCCCCGTCTCTGGGTTCGCGCATCAACCTGAATTCCGCGGCACAGTGAGACTGCGAACGGAACCAGAGTGGTCGGAACGCACACGCAGGTGCCTTTTTATCTGGCTTCCAAAGTCCAGCCCTTTCCATCAATTCCTTGCCGGCCACTTCAGTCAAAAAAGCTTTTGCCTGAAAGGCGTCGTTGGGGATCGTGATCAGAATGCCGCGCTCGCAAGCTTCACGTGCAACACGCTCCGAGATGCCACGGCCGCCCAGGTACGCCAACGCATCCTTTGAAGGGTACGGTGAAGCCTCTGCAACCTTTTGAAGTACCAACGCCAATGCGCTGTCGTCGCGCTCAATAGCTGTTTCGGGTTTTGGTGGGATGTAATGCTTCAGCATATCGACGTCGGCCCTCATAAGCTCAAGGCCGGCTTCCCGGTGCGTTATGCGCCAGTAAAAGGCTGCTGCTGCAACAACATCGCCATGCTCCCCACAACTGAAGCACTTCCAACTATCTTCCTTTACGCAGACTTTTACCGAGTGAACGGACGCCGCCTGACAGGCCGGCTCGTTTGGACAAACACCGTAACGTATTGCGCCGCTCATTGGTTTGGGTTTTGCGTCGAGCATGTGCTCGAAGAACCAGTTGAGCGGCACGTGATTGCGGACATACTTGAAGTCAACTTCGTAAACGTTGCCGTTGGCGTCGCGCTTGAAGTGGTCTTGAATACCTGCCATTGCTGGTTCTCCAGATGAAATCTTGATGCATGGTTATGCTTTACGTTGGCCTGTAATTTCAGCTCGCAAGAGCTCACCATCAGTGACCTGGGACGCATCGAGGGTGGGTAAGCGGATACGTCCGTGCGCAGCCGCTCGATTCGTTGTTCAACAGGTAGAAGAGCGGACATGGTTTTCTCACATGCAGAACTGAGGTCTACATCATAATAAATCAGAAGGTATTATGTGCATGTGATGTGAATTATTATTGCTTCACAGCCAGCTTCCTCAAGGTCGACACCATGTTTTCAAACCTGCACCTCTATCGGATCACCGAGCCATGGTCTCTCTCAACAACGGATCTGGCCAAGAAGCTCCAAAATAAAGTCTTCAAACCCTGCACCGAAAAGATGATCAGCTCCAGTGGGTGGGTCGAACCCCGGCCCGGCAGCGGTTTGGTCTACGCCAATCAAAAACAGCTGCTCCTAAACGTCTGTTTTGAGGAGCGCAAAGTTCCAGAACCCGTCCTGCAAAGGTTGACCATTTTAAAGGCGGCCAAAGTGGAGAGGGAAAAGGGTTACAAGCCCAGTCGAGCTCAACTGAAAGAGTTGAAAATGGAAGCGCTTCTTGAACTGCTCCCTCGAGCGTTCGAGCACCAGACGACGATTCCTGTTTGGTTGAATACTTCCGCCGGGTTAATAGGGATCGACACCGGGACGCCGGCGAAAGCTGACGACGTGATGACCATTCTCCAAGATGCGATAAACACCCCCGTCTCCCTGATTCGCACCAGCATGGACCCGGGTTCTGCTATGGCCTCGTGGCTGATGAATAACGAGGCGCCTGATGAGTTCACTGTCGATCGAGAGGTGTACCTGCAAGGTCTCGACATCGAAAAATCGAAGGTTCACTACGCCCAGCTCAGTCTCGAGCGTGATGAGGTGCGACAGCACATCATCGAGGGGCGCAGACCGACAAAATTGGCGATGACATGGGACGAACGAATTACGTTTTTTTTGACTGACAAATTTCAGGTCAAAAAAATCACTTTCCTGGATAGCGTCAAGGCTGAGATCCCAGACGAAGAGGGCGAAGACGCGGCCTATGCTGGGATGTTCCAGGTATACACTGAGAAGCTGACAAAACTCGTTCCCTCACTGCTGGAGGCTTTGGGTGGTGAGGAGTTGGGGGAATGATAGATAGGTGGTTCGATTGTAAGAGCGTGATGTGCATTACCGGTTACTAGGCATACGCAAGGCTTAGCTCATATCCCGGGAGAATGACCATGAAATTCACCATTGATACCGCTGTGATCAACCGCAATGTCCAATCCATTAGCCTGAAGTTGAAGTTGAAGCTCCAGTCTGTGAAGAAACAAGCCACGTTGATTGGCGAGGTTGTTTTTCTGCTGGGCAAAGCCTGCTATCTGAAAATGTTCCACGCTCAGATCGTGACAACTTCCGTCATTGATGTTGATGGATTTTTGAATGTGTACGAGCTGGAAGGTGTTCCAAGCGTGACCGCGGGCCTTGTCCGCTTGCACTATCGCCAGACCGTGAATGGCTATGTTAAAGCTCGCACCAGCGTGCTGGTCACCGATGCTCAATGGAACCTGCTTAGCCGACGTGCTGCATTCGGTGTCGGCAGGCTGACTAGCATGGCTTAACGATGTACAAAACCCGGACCATGTGTCCGGGTTTTTTTTGCCTCTCAAAAGGCTTACCAATGTAGCGCCAAAGCTTTCGCTGCTACGAAGGGCGTCACCACGCTGGTGTCCACGATGATGGCTGATGCGAGGTGCACCGCAAGTGCTACTGCGCAGAGTAGGAACAGGTTCATGGACTGTGTAACCAGCAGGTTCTTCAGAGGCATCACCAACAAAATCAAACCTCCCCCTATGGTGATCTTGTCGAGCACTCAGGCGGTATTGGTTAGAGCAGCCTGAGATACGGTATCAGTACAATGTCAAAGCAGAGGATGGCCAGTACGGGCAGCAGGAGGATCACAGCTGCTGCCGAGCTCTGATTTTCGGTTCGGGGACGATGTCAAGATAGCACCGGGCGGCTCACGTCAGTAGTCATCATCCACCTCTTCTCCATACAGGTCGTGGTAGGCCTCGGCGACAGCTTCGCTCGATGCTCTGCTGAGTTCATTCAAATCCTCATGTTCGAAGCCTGAAGCGATCAGCAAGATTTCAGCGTCAAAACTCGACATGGTTACGCCGATCGCGTGAATCTTGCTGGCGAACCCGTAGGCCCACGCCTCATACACCTGTGCGTTCCAGGTAATTGATTGGGAAACCTCGTCGACAAGGGCGCCGGCGTTAACCCACGCACCGCCACGGTAGACGCAACCGTCGCGAGCAGTGTTTCGCAGTTGGCTCGATGCGACTCCTTTGAGTTTTGCGCAGGTCAATTCGCGCCAGGTGGTCAGGTTGAGGCCCAGGCCGTTGAGCCACTCACGGTCTTCTTTGGTCAGTAGATTTTGCATTTTGTCGTCGTCCAAAAAAATGCCTCACAAAGGAGGCATTGAAGTTTCGAGCTTCACACGCGGGATTGTGGAATACCCCACTGGGTAGGGCTTCAGGCACAAATTACCGAACCGATCCTGGTGCGTTGCGTTGGCGAATCTGGGCTAGTTTGTTCTCTGCCATTTTTGCAATCGTTGGCTGGCCACGCAGGCGTATGGTGTCCAGCGCCAACTGCGCAGAGATGTTGCCGGTCACCGAGGTATACGACGCATCAGGCGAACACCCGGTGTCGAGAACAGACTCGGCCTCGGCGCTGGCAACCACGAAGGTGGGAACCGATTCGACCTTGAATGCTTTAAACAACTCCGGGTTGACCTCCCAAGGGACACCAGTTTTGTTGACCTCCAATGCGGCACGTTTGGTCTGCATCATGGACCCGTTGACGAACCCGCGGACCACAAGCACGGCACCTGTTTCTTTAGCCTGGTGCGTGAGCTCGATGAGGATGTCCTTCGGCATCGAGAACGATACAAAGATGATGAAATCGCTCTGACCAGGCTTCCCTTTCGATTCCTGCTTGGCGTTGTTGTAACGGGCTACAACATCGTCCAGCGACTCCGTTTTGGTGGGTGGCGGAGCGTTAATCACTGGCACAGTGGTCTTGAAGGTGCCAGCTTTAACTGGGTCGATCTTGCCGCCGAGGGTCGCGGCCCGGGTAGCAGACTGTTCGCCCATCAATTTTTGAAGATCTGCATCGGACGGCATAGCAATCGACTGAGCGTGAACGCCCAGACTCATCACACTAGTTGCCAAGAGTAACGCCGCCGCAGCAGTCGCGTTTACGGAAAATGCCATAGCCAAAGTCCTTGTAACCGGGGTGTTGGATTCGGTCAAAATTGTGGAGCGCCCGATGGGGCCACAGCATTTGCCGGCGATCTTTGCCGTTTCAGGTTTTGGGTACAGTCGAGTGAGCTTGTACTGGCGCTTGTCCATAATGATTTGTGGGTAGTAGCCACACATAGCCCCGCTGCCCATGGCAGCCCACTGTGTTCCGGCGGCGTGCAACTTCGCGAGAATCCGAGTCGTCTGTAACCGGGCTGTTTGCTCCATGCTCAAATGGGCTTCGTTATGGCCGGTCAGCGGGTACATGTGGCCATACGAGCCGGCGGCCCAGAAAATTGACGACAGTGGGAACCCGGCAGCGGCTGCAACCGCGTCAGCCGACATTGCTCCGATCGCAACCATACTGCCGAATGGGAATGCGTAGGGAGTGAGAATTCCTGCCAGCTCATCGTCGTTATGCGTTGGATCAGCGAACGAGACCCAGGGCACATCCATTCCGCGGCGATCCATGCAGGAGTCATCCAAAATGGCACCCATGACATACATCGCAGGGTTGATGTAAAAGTTGACCTGCATGAACGAATCCCGGGTACCCCCCAGGTCATCAGAAATCTGTCCGAATGCGTCTTTGTTCACACCAACATTTACTCGCACCCCCCCCAGCAAAGGGAAACAACCAGGGACGGTCGTGACGTCTGTCATCATGTCGAACTCCCAGAAGGAGGTCGGGATGCCAACTTTTGGAGGGTTGCCACAAAAGCAAAATGGACTTGATCCTCCGCCGCTATCGAAGTCTTCCTGCCCGTCAGAAACTAAGTTGGTTGATCCGAACAATTTGATCGGAAACATGCAGGACCAGCAGACGTCTGTGATGAGGTTCGGAAATTTTCCGGTGCATATCGCGTCAGCGTTGACGTTTGCAGAGGCAAACACGCCGGTGATCAGGAAGCCCATAGCCATCAAAAGTCTTTTCATAGCTTGAGTTCCTCGATCTGAAGCTGGCGGCCGTTCTGAGTTAACACCGCAGGCACACGCTCAATGCCGAATTTCTTGGTCAGGATTCCTTGCTGGTCGAAGTAGACGGGGCGCCCCCACTCGCGGTTGAGCTTTAGAAACGAACCAGCTACGAGAATCACCTTGTCGCGGGGATGCTCTTCCGTGCGTTGCTTTGCATACGCCAGCTGCTTAGGGTCGCGGCCGTCAATGAAAATGATGGCTTTACTGAGCGGGGTGTAATCGAGCGGATTGATTTTGGTACCCGCCGGCACCAACACATTTCCGAGGTGATCTTTAACGGTTTCTGCGTAGGTGTACGTTGGGTCGAACATTCGGATCTGCGGTTCAACTACCGGTTCAATGCCTGGCAAGGGTTTTGGATTTTCTAACCCTGCCAGCTGCGTGTCGCGGTAGTCATTCCAGTATTTCGTGAGTTCCCCTCTTTTCTCCATTTCACCCAAGCGACCTTTGATCATGTCGATTGCATCCTGCTCCTGAATATTCCAGGTGTTGCCATATTGGCCCAGCTGTTCAGCGTGCAGGTTGAATGAAGTGAGAATGAGTGTGGGGACGAAGGCGAATGCACAAAGGCGGCGTAGCTTCATCGCAACTCCAAAGAGAGCGCCGTAGGCGTTCCAAGGTGAGACTTTCTGTGGCGAAATGCATCGTGGCCATCGAAATGGCCACGAGACGGAATGTTAGTTTTTATGCCCCGCCGTTGAGGAATGCTTCCAATCGCTCGATGGTGCCAAGGCCAGGCATTTTGCGGCCGTCTTCGCTGAACATCGTCGGTGTTCCATTGACGCCGAGGCTTTCAGCCAGGCTAATGTTGCGCTCGATTGGGTTGGCGCATTTCTGCGGTGCCGGCGGTACGCCTTTCATCATGCTGTCCCAGGCAACGACGCGATCAGCATCAGGCAGACACCAGATGGATTGGGCTTTGGCCTTGGCAGCAGGGTGCAGCGATTCGATCGGGAACATGAAGGTATAGATGGTCACGTTGTCGAGTTGAGTGAAAACTTTGTTTTCGAGGTCGTGGCAGTACGGGCAGTCAGGGTCAGTAAATAGGTAGATTTTCCGCGAGCCGTCACCCTTCACACGGGTGAACGCGTCGGCGAGGGGAAACTTGGAAACATCGATTTTTTCTGCCGCTGCTCGTTTCGGCGCTGTCAGATCCTGACGTGTCTGCATGTCATACAGACTACCGAACATCAGGTAACGGCCTTCCGCGTCCGTATATGCAATGTTTTTGCCCATGGTGACTTCGAAAATGCCGGACAGGGGTGCTTTGACGACGCTGGTGAAATTCGTGGCTGGGTATTTCTGACGCAGGCTGTTGATCACTGCCAGGCTTTCGATGTCGACTGGAGCTGCCGGCGCAGCCACGGCAACGGGCGAAGGGGGGATGACCTGGGGTGCAGCGCTCGTTGCGGCTTGGACAACGCGGACCGTTGCAGCGGTTGGAGCCTGTGTGGTGGTTTCGTCTGCGAATGCGGCCAGGGAGCAACTGGCGAGGGCGATTGCGAGTGCAAGCTTCTTCATCGGGTACCTCAGATTTGAAATGGATTACTTCAGGATTATGCATACGTGTGATGCAATACTATCAACACTAACAACACAAGACTATACGTCGTCGGTGTTTTTTGTTGCTGCGTGCCATGGCTTGGAATTACCTTTTTGCGACGAAAAACCCCTGCACCTGTGAAGGTGGCAGGGGTGGGTGAAACGTTAAGCTTTAGCTAGCGAACTTTGGTGAGGTTCCTCGAGTCGACAGGAATACCGTAGTTTGAAGCGTCAAGGTACAGACCACTTTTGGAGTCGATGAAGCTCAGGTCATCGACTACCCAGCGTTCGTTTGGACCTTCCAACAGACAGCACCGAGTGCCGGCGGGAACAGTTACTTGATGCTCAGTCCGGCCAACCTTGAAAACGAAGGTAGCCGCATCGATTGTGTTAGCCAGCTTGGTGAACGGGGTTCGGGTGGATTTCATGTGCAATTTCTCCTGAAAATCGGTCTCCAAACACTTTTGCGATAGCGTCTGGTTGCTTGAAGCGTTGGTGTCAGTAAACGAACAGGTTTCCGGCTGAGCCGTGGCCGTTGTTGAACTGGGTTCCGCGGGGTACCTCAAACCAGCTAAAGCCGCTCCATACCTCCAAACGCCCTTCTGACACCCGGGCTTTG
>LNAP01006652.1_pt1 | contig 19395 bp, 19 predicted proteins | sample 602601 | NCBI WGS metagenome assembly LNAP01 (sample SAMN02440304, study PRJNA202911) | soil metagenome | biome: Subtropical and temperate rainforests or woodlands; isolation source: soil samples (1 kg each in a 20% v/v slurry with milli Q water) were... ...
AACAGCGTGTGGTCCTTGCCCACGCCGACGTTCACGCCGGGGTGGAACTGGGTGCCGCGCTGGCGCACGATGATCGAGCCTGCGCTGATCAGTTCGCCGCCGAACGCTTTCACGCCGAGCATCTTGGGCTTGGAATCGCGCCCGTTTCGCGTGGAGCCGCCGCCTTTTTTCTGTGCCATGGTGCCTTCTCCTTAACCGGCGATCGCGCCGATTTGCAGTTCGGTGAACTGCTGGCGATGGCCTTGACGTTTCTGATAGTGCTTGCGACGGCGCATCTTGAAGATGTGGACCTTGTCGTGCAAGCCGTGCGAGAGCACGGTGACCGTGACGGAAGCGCCGGACACCAGGGGCGTGCCGATCTTGATGTCCGAGCCGTTGCCGACTGCAAGAACCTGATCGATCACGATTTCCTGGCCTACGTCCGCAGCAATCTGTTCTACTTTAATTTTTTCGCCGGAAGCAACGCGATACTGCTTGCCGCCGGTTTTTATGACCGCGTACATGTTGAGTCTCCACGGCGAATTCCGTAGAGCCCTAGATTCTAGCACGCCCCCTCGGGAGCCCCATTGACGTCGGCACGCATCCCTGCCGGCCGCGGCCGCCCTCCCTATAATTTGCGGGTTCCCGGCCGTTGGCCGACGTTTCCACCTCACGCGGCGCCCAGCTGCCCTCGCCTTGCCCAGTCCCGCCGCAGACTCCTCTCCGACCACCTCCGTCCTCGGCCTGATCACCGCCGACATGGCAGAAGTCGATCGCGTGATCGCGCGGCGCCTGGACACCGGCGTTCCGCTCGTCAGCCACGTGTCGCAGTACATCATCTCGGCCGGCGGCAAGCGGCTGCGGCCGGCGCTGCTGCTGTTGATGGCAGGCGCGCTCGAATACCGGGGCGAGCAGCGCTTCAACCTGGCGGCCGTGGTGGAGTTCATCCATACGGCCACGCTGCTGCACGACGACGTGGTGGATGAATCGACACTGCGGCGCGGCCGCCCCACGGCCAACGAGTCGTTCGGCAATCCGGCCAGCGTGCTGGTCGGCGACTTCCTGTACTCGCGCGCCTTCCAGATGATGCTGGATGCCGACAACATGCGGGTCATGCAGATTCTCGCGGAGGCGACCAACGTGATCGCCGAAGGCGAAGTGCTGCAGCTCATGAACATGCACGACGCCTCGCTGGACGAAGCCGCCTACCTGCGCGTGATCCGCTCGAAGACGGCCAAGCTCTTCGAGGCGAGCACACGTCTGGCCGCCGTTCTGGCCGACACGGATGCCGCGACCGAGGAAGCATGCGCCTCCTATGGCCAGGCCATCGGCACCGCCTTCCAGGTGATCGACGACGTGCTCGATTACGAAGGCGACGCCAGTGAAACCGGGAAGAACGTCGGCGACGATCTGCGCGAGGGCAAGACGACACTGCCGCTGATCCTGGCGATGCAGCGTGCAGCACCCGCGCAGAGCGCGCTGGTGCGCAGCGCCATCGAGACCGGCGACACGAGCCAGCTGGCCAATATCGTGGCCATCGTCCGCGAAACGGGCGCCCTCGACGCCACGCGCGCGGCTGCTGCCGCCGAGGCACAACGCGCCATCGATGCATTGCGTGGTTTTTCTGCGAATCCGCACGCGAAGGGTTTGCTACAATTAGCGGCTCAGTTGCTTGAGCGACGCGCCTAGCCAGCCCACTTCGTGGGCAACCAGACGACTTCCTCTTTTCTTGCAACCACCATCGGGGTGTAGCTTAGCCTGGTAGAGCGCTACGTTCGGGACGTAGAGGCCGGAGGTTCGAATCCTCTCACCCCGACCAGCCTTTGTGGCTGTAACGCCAAATGCTGCGCGGTCATCCGAGGCGCGCCGGTTTACAGTCACAGGGCGATCAGCGATGATCGTGAAGCACTTTTTCACGTTTTTTACATTCGCTGATGGCCGCCGCCGAACCTCCCGTCAAAGATAGCTCGACCATCGCCCTCCCGGGCCTCGCCCGAGCGCTGATCTCTGCCGGCAAGCTTCCCGCAAAAACGGCCGAGGAAATCTATCAGCGCTCCCTCATCTCGCGGTCGAGCTTCATCGCGGAATTGACGGGCACAGGCGCCGTGTCGGCCGCCGATCTGGCCCACACGCTCTCCAGCGCCTTCGGTGCACCGCTGCTGGATCTCGACGCGATCGACCCGCAGCGCCTGCCCAAGGACCTCCTCGACCCCAAGCTGTGCCTGGCTTACCGCATCGTCGTGCTGAGCAAGCGCAACAACCGCCTCATCGTGGCGACGGCCGACCCGTCCGATCAGCAGGCTGTCGAGAAAATCAAGTTCGCCTCCCAGATGGGCGTGGACTGGGTGATCGCCGAATTCGACAAGCTGTCCCGGATGGTCGAGGCGGCTGCCGTCAGCGCGGCCGAGAGCATCGACACCATCGTCGGCACGGAATTCGAGTTCGATGAAGCGGCGGTCGAAACCGCCAGCGACGCGGCCGAGCAGGCCGAGGTCGAGGACGCGCCGGTGGTGCGCTTTCTCCACAAGATGCTGCTCGACGCCTTCGGCATGCGCGCCTCGGACATTCACTTCGAACCCTACGAGCACCAGTACCGCGTGCGCTTTCGCATCGACGGCGAGCTCCGCGAGATCGCCAGTCCGCCACCCGTCATCAAGGACAAGCTGGCCTCCCGCATCAAGGTGATCTCGCGGCTGGACATCTCCGAGAAGCGCATCCCGCAAGACGGCCGGATGAAGCTCAAGATCGGCCCCGACCGCGTGATCGACTTCCGGGTCAGCACCCTGCCCACGCTTTTCGGCGAGAAGATCGTGATCCGGATCCTGGACCCGAGCAGTGCCCGCCTGGGCATCGATGCGCTCGGCTACGACGCGGTCGAGAAAGAGCGCCTGCTCGCGGCCATCGGCCGGCCCTACGGCATGGTGCTGGTCACGGGTCCGACCGGCTCCGGCAAGACGGTGTCGCTCTACACCTGCCTGAACCTGCTGAACAAGCCAGGCGTGAACATCGCGACGGCGGAAGACCCGTCCGAAATCAACCTGCCGGGCGTGAACCAGGTCAACGTCAACGAGAAGGCCGGACTGACCTTCGCCACGGCGCTGCGCGCCTTCCTGCGGCAGGATCCGGACATCATCATGGTCGGCGAAATCCGCGACCTCGAAACGGCCGACATCTCGATCAAGGCCGCGCAGACCGGTCACCTGGTGCTGTCCACCCTGCACACCAACGATGCGCCGACCACGCTCACGCGCATGCGCAACATGGGCATCGCGCCCTTCAACATCGCGTCGAGCGTCATCCTCATCACCGCCCAGCGGCTGGCGCGCCGGCTGTGCACCGTCTGCCGCATGCCGGCCGACGTGCCGCGCGAAGCGCTGCTCGATGCGGGCTTCAAGGAAGAAGACCTCGACGGCTCCTGGAAACCGTACCGACCGGTCGGCTGCTCGGCCTGCAACGGCGGCTATAAGGGGCGCGTGGGCATCTACCAGGTGATGCCGGTGTCCGAGGAAATCCAGAAGATCATCCTGCGCGACGGCAGCGCGATGGACATCGCGAAGCAATCGGAAGCCGAAGGCGTGCGTTCCCTGCGCCAATCCGGCCTGCAGAAGGTCATGCAGGGGCTGACATCGCTCGAGGAAGTGGTGGCGGTCACCAACGAATAGCACTCACAAGCGGAGATCTCCCATGGCAACGGCAACATCCACGCCCCGCGGACACAAGGAGTTTGTGTACGAATGGGAGGGCAAGGACCGCAACGGCAAGCAGGTCCGGGGCGAACTCCGCGCGGCCGGCACGAACCAGGTACAGGCCGCGCTGCGGCGCCAAGGCGTGCTGCTCACCAAGGTCAAGAAGCGGCGCATGCGTGCCGGCAAGTCGATCAAGCCGAAGGACATCGCGATCTTCACCCGGCAACTCGCCACGATGATGAAGGCCGGCGTCCCGCTGCTGCAGGCCTTCGACATCGTGGGCCGCGGCAACGCCAACCCGAGCGTGGCCAAGCTGCTCAACGACGTCCGCAGCGATGTCGAGACCGGCACCTCGCTCTCCGCGGCCTTCCGCAAGTTCCCGAAGTACTTCGACAACCTCTACTGCAACCTGGTCGAGGCTGGCGAGGCGGCCGGTATTCTGGAAGAGTTGCTCGACCGCCTGGCCACCTACATGGAGAAGACGGAGGCGATCAAGTCGAAGATCAAGTCGGCCCTGATGTACCCGACCTCCGTGGTCGTGGTGGCCTTCATCGTGGTGGCGATCATCATGATCTTCGTGATCCCGGCCTTCAAGGAGGTGTTCACCTCCTTCGGCGCCGACCTGCCGGCGCCGACACTGATCGTGATGGGCATCAGCGAGTTCTTCGTCGCCTACTGGTGGCTGATCTTCGGCGTGCTCGGTGGCGGCATCTACTTCTTCCTGCAGGCTTGGAAGCGCAACGAGAAGGTACAGCGCGTCATGGACCGCCTGCTGCTGCGCCTGCCGATCTTCGGCACGCTGATCGACAAGTCCTGCGTGGCGCGCTGGACCCGCACGCTGTCGACGATGTTCGCTGCCGGCGTGCCGCTGGTCGAGGCGCTCGACTCCGTCGGCGGTGCCTCGGGCAACTCCGTGTACGCCGACGCGACCACCAAGATCCAGCAGGAAGTCTCAACCGGCACCAGCCTCACCTCGGCCATGACGAATGCGAACGTGTTCCCGTCGATGGTGCTGCAGATGGCGGCCATCGGCGAAGAATCCGGCTCGATCGATCACATGCTGGGCAAGGCCGCCGACTTCTACGAAGCCGAGGTCGACGACATGGTCGCCGGCCTGTCCAGCCTGATGGAACCCATCATCATTGTCTTCCTGGGCGTGATCATCGGCGGCATCGTGGTGTCGATGTACCTGCCTATCTTCAAGCTCGGTCAGGTCGTCTGATGTGGGTGTCGCAGGGGGTGGACACCGCGCTCGCGGGCGTCCTGGGCTTGCTGATCGGCAGCTTTCTCAACGTCGTGATCTACCGGCTGCCCAAGATGCTCGAGCGGCAATGGGCGGCCGACTGCGCCGCCATCGACGGCGCAGCACCCGAAGCGCCTGCTGAAGCCTTCAACCTGATGGTGCCGCATTCCCGATGCCCGCAGTGCGGGCACGCCATCCGCTGGTACGAGAACGTGCCGGTGCTGAGCTACGTCGTCCTGCGCGGCCGCTGCTCGTCGTGCCAGACGAGGATCAGCCCGCGCTACCCGATCGTCGAACTGGTCACCGGCCTGCTGTTCGCCTGGTGCGTGTGGCGCATGCCGGGGCAGTGGGCAGCGCTCGCCTGGTGCGGCTTTTCCGCCGCGCTGCTCACACTGGCGCTGATCGACTGGGACACCACGCTGCTGCCAGACGACATCACCCTGCCGCTGCTGTGGGCCGGTTTGCTGGCCGCCATCCTCGGGTTCACCGGCGTGAGCCTGACGAACGCGGTGCTGGGTGCCGTCGCGGGCTATCTCTCGCTCTGGGCCATCTACTGGCTGTTCAAGCTCACCACGGGCAAGGAAGGCATGGGCTACGGCGACTTCAAGCTCTTCGCCGCCTTCGGCGCCTGGTTCGGCTGGCAAGCGCTGGTGCCGATCATCCTGATGGCATCGATCATCGGCGTCGTCGTGGGCATTGCGCTGAAACTCAACAACGGCCTGCGCGAAGGTGGCTACGTGCCCTTCGGCCCCTTCCTGGCGGGCGCCGGCTTCACTGCCATGCTGTTCGGCGCCGACACGATACTGCGTGTCATCGGGCTCTGACGCTCAGGGATCGCACAGCATGCGCATCGGCCTGACCGGCGGCATCGGCAGCGGCAAGAGCACGGTGGCCACGATGCTGGGTGACCTGGGCGCCACGCTGATCGACACCGACGCCATCGCGCGCGCCATCTCGCTGCCCGGCGGCGCGGCCATCCCTGCGATCGAGTCGGCCTTCGGGGCCGAGGTGCTCGATGCGGCCGGTGGATTGGACCGGGCCCGCATGCGCGAGATCGTGTTCGCGGATGCCGAGGCCAAGCGACGGCTCGAAGCCATCCTGCACCCGCTCATCGGCCTCGAGACCGAGCGGCAGGCCACAGCAGCCGCGGGCAACACCATCGTCTTCGACGTGCCGCTGCTGGTGGAATCGAAGCGCTGGCGGCGCATCGTCGATCGCGTGCTGGTGGTCGACACGAGCGAAGCCACGCAACTGACCCGCGTGCTCGCACGTTCGGGATGGGCGCCCGAGGCCGTGCGGGCCGTGATTGCCCAACAGGCGCCGCGCCGCGATCGCCGTGCCGCCGCCGACGCCGTCGTCTTCAACGATGGCCTGAGCCTCGAGGCGCTCGCAGACGAGGTACGCAGCCTGTGGGCCCACTGGATCGGGCATCCTGCGGCCTGAGACCTGCGGGGCCCCGCCCCGGCGATCGGCCCGCGAAGCAACACGACACACCACATCGTGCACCCTGGGGCTATGATCCCGCGACAGGAAATCGATATACCGCGTGATTCTTTACGAGTACCCCTTCAACGAGCGCATCCGGACTTACCTGCGGCTGGAGCACCTGTTCCGCCGCCTGGGTGAGCTGGTCCCCGCGGAGTCCGCCCTCTCGCACCACTACGCGCTGGTCACGATCTTCGAGATCATGGATGTGGCCGCGCGCGCCGACCTCAAGTCCGACGTGCTGCGTGACCTCGACAAGCACAAGAACGTCTTCAACAGCTACCGCGGCAATCCCGCGATCTCCGAGGCCGTGCTCGACCAGGTGGTGGGCCAGCTCGAACGCAATTTCGCCACCCTCAACACCGTGCCCGGCAAAGCCGGACAGTCGTTGACGGAGAACGAGTGGCTCATGAGCATCCGCAGCCGCGCGGGCATTCCAGGCGGCACCTGCGAGTTCGACCTGCCGGCCTACCACGCCTGGCAGAACCGGCCGGCCGCCGCGCGCCGCGTCGACCTGGAGCGCTGGTCGTCGACGCTGGCTCCCCTGGCCGAATCGATCTACCTCCTGCTCAAGCTGCTGCGGGATGCCGACGTGCCCTACAAGGTGATGGCCGCTGGCGGACAGTTCCAGCAGAACCTGCCGCAGGGCCGCAGCTTCCAGTTGCTGCGCCTGCGCATCGACCCGCGCCTCCCGGAGATCAGCGGCAACCGGCTGATGGTCTCGGTGCGGATGATGCGGCATGCGTCGGACGACCGCCTGCACGCGAGCCTCGAAGACACACCCTTTGAACTGACCCTGTGCGCCTGACGCGCGCATGAACGAACCGGCGTCGCGGCCCGCGTCGGCACGGCGCGCAGGAGAGAAGCCATGACCACCCGCACCACCCCGACCGGCGACCGCATCGTGCGGTGCCCCACCTGCGGCGGAGACAGCATCTACGGCCCCGGCAATGCCTACCGCCCCTTCTGCAGCGCACGCTGCAAGGGCGTGGACCTCGGCGCCTGGGCCAGCGAAGAATTCCGCATGCCGGCCGAGGCGCCGCCGGACGACGAGCCCTTCGGCGACCCACGCCTGCAGTAGCGCCGGCTCAGCCGGCGCTTGCGGCGCGTGGTTCGCCTGAAGCGCGCTCTTCGGCCAGCCAGGCCAGCACCGGCAACGCGCCGGGCAGCACCGGCGTCACGTCCAGCGGCAGTTGCTGCCAGCGCATCGCCTGGCCTTCGCGCATCTCGAAGTCACCGTCCCACGCACGCACCTTGCACCAGTGCAGCCGCACCAACGCGTGCGGGTAGTCGTGCTCGGTGACCTTCCAGACCTCGGCCGCGGCGATGGTGATGCCGAGCTCTTCCTGCAACTCGCGGCGCAGCGCCTGCTCCACGGTCTCGCCCGCTTCGATCTTGCCGCCGGGGAATTCCCAGTAGCCGGCATAGGGCTTGCCCTCCGGTCGCGTCGACAGGAGCAATGCATCGTCCTCGCCGCGGATCAGGATGCCCACCGCCACCTCGGTGTGCTTGCGCGTGTCGATCGCTGCCATGTTCATGCACGTCCCACGTAGTCGCGCGCGAACTGGTAGGCCACACGCCCGCTGCGCGAGCCGCGCTCGAGCGCCCAGACCAGCGCGTCGGCCCGCGCGGCGGCGATGGCCGTCGCGTCGACACCGAAGGACGACAGCCACTGCGCCACGATCGCCAGGTACTCGGCCTGGCTGAAGGGGTAGAAGCTCACCCACAGCCCGAAGCGCTCCGACAGCGAGATCTTCTCCTCGATCACCTCACCCGGATGCACTTCGCCATCGTCGGTGTGGGTGTAGCTGAGGTTGTCCTTCATGTACTCGGGCAAGAGGTGGCGCCGGTTGCTGGTCGCGTAGATCAGCACGTTGGCCGTCGACGCGGCGACCGAGCCGTCGAGGATGGACTTGAGCGCCTTGTAGCCCGGCTCGCCCTCGTCGAAGCTCAGGTCGTCGCTGAAGACGATGAACTTCTCGGGGCGGTTCGCCACCACCTCGACGATGTCCGGCAGGTCGGTGAGCTCGGCCTTGTCGACCTCGATCAGCCGCAGGCCCTGCGGCGCATAGGCCTGCAGGCAGGCCCGGATGAGCGAGGACTTGCCGGTGCCGCGCGCACCGGTCAGCAGCACGTTGTTGGCCGGCTTGCCTTCGACGAACTGGCGCGTGTTGCGCTCGATCTTCTCCTTCTGGACGTCGATCTCCTTGAGCGCATCGAGCGGCATCGGCGCCACATGGCGCACCGGCTCCAGCGTGCCGTGGCCCGAGCTGCGGCGGCGGTAGCGCCAGGCGATGGCGGCGTCCCAATCGGCCGGCGCCTGCAGCGGCTGCGGGAGGATCGACTCGATGCGGGCGATGAGTTGCTCGGCGCGCTCGAGGAGGTGCTCGAACTTTTCGTTCATCGACGCCCGTCCGGCTGCCCGAAGGGCGTTGAGCCCCCTCTCGGGGGGCAGTGAATACACACCGTGATGAACGTGGGGGCCATCATGAACGGTAATCGGCGTTGATGGACACGTAGTCGTGGCTCAGGTCGCAGGTCCAGACCGTGTCGGTGGCGTCGCCCCGGCCCAGGCCGATGCGCACCGTGATCTCGCTCTGCTTCATCACACGCTGGCCGTCTTCCTCGCGGTAAGACGGGTTGCGCCCGCCCTTGACGGCCACGTGCACGTCGTCGAGGTACAGATCGATGCCGGTCTGGTCGAGGTCGTCGATGCCGGCATAGCCGACCGCGGCGAGGATACGGCCCAGGTTCGGGTCGCTGGCGAAGAAAGCCGTCTTGACCAGCGGCGAATGCGCGACCGCATAGGCCACCTGACGGCACTCGGCGCCGTCGCGGCCGCCTTCGACGCGGATGGTAATGAACTTGGTGGCGCCCTCGCCATCGCGCACGATGGCCTGGGCCAGCAGGCGCGCGACGTTCTGCATCGCGGCGGCCAGCGCACGGCCGTCGGCCGAGTCGAGCGAATCGATGCGCGCATGCGCGGCCTTCTGCGTCGCGATGACGACGAAGGAATCGTTGGTCGACGTGTCACCGTCGATGGTGACGCGGTTGAACGACGCATCGGCCAGCGCCTTGGCCAGCGGCTGGATGAGTGCCGGGTCGATGCGGGCGTCGGTCGCCATGAAGCCGAGCATGGTCGCCATGTTCGGCCGGATCATGCCGGCGCCCTTGCTGATGCCGGTGACCGTGACGGTGGCGCCGCCGATCTGTACCTGCTTCGGCACCGTATCGGTGGTCATGATGCCTTCGGCCGCACGTGCCCAGTGGTCGGGCGCCGCATCGGCCAACGCTGCGGGCAGCCCGGCCTCGATGCGGTCGACGGGCAGCGGCTCCATGATCACGCCAGTCGAAAACGGCAGGACCTGCTCCGGCGCGATGTTCAGTTCGCGCGCCAGCGCCACGCAGCTCTGGTGCGTGCGCGCCAGGCCGTCCTGGCCGGTGCCTGCATTCGCATTGCCGGTGTTAATCAGCATTGCACGGATGCCGTCGCTCTTGGCCAGATGCTCGCGGCACACCTGCACCGGCGCGGCGCAGAAGCGGTTCTGGGTGAACACGCCGCCGACGGCAGCGCCTTCATCGATGAGCACGACCGTCAGGTCCTTGCGATGGGCCTTGCGCACGCCGGCTTCCGCCACGCCGATGCGCACGCCCGGCACCGCATGCAGCGTCGCCGGATTGGGAGGGGTGAGGTTCACTGGCATGGGATCGTCTTCAGAAAGAGGAACAGAAGGGGCTCAGGTCAGCTTGCCGTGGCACTGCTTGAACTTCTTGCCGCTGCCGCAGGGGCACGGGTCGTTGCGGCCGACGCGCGCGAAAGCCTCGGCCCCGGCGCTCAGCCCGAAACCGGCCGCAGCCGCGCGGCGTGTGCTTTCCTCGTCGACACGCACCTCGACCTCGCCCGTCTCGGTAGGGGCGGTGTAGGTGATGTTGGAGATGGCTTCGGCGCGGCTTTCCATGGTCTCGGCCGCTTCCTCGAGCTGCTCGCCCGACTGCACGCGCACGGTCATGAGCTGGCGCGTGACCTCGTTCTTGACCGAGTCGAGCAGCTGCCCGAAGAGCTCGAAAGCCTCGCGCTTGTATTCCTGCTTCGGCTGTTTCTGCGCATAGCCGCGCAGATGAATGCCCTGGCGCAGGTAGTCGAGCGAAGCCAGGTGCTCACGCCAGTGCGTGTCGATGCTCTGCAGCAGCACCATGCGCTCGAACTGCGTGAAGTTCTCCTGGCCGACCAGGGCCACCTTGGCGGCGAAGGACGCATGGGCCGCGCCGACCACCCGCTCGACGACCTCCTCGTCGCTGATGGCGGTAGCGGCCTCGACCTCCTGCTTCAACGGAAGATCCAGGGCCCAGTCGTTCGCGAGCGTCTTCTCGAGCCCGACGAGGTCCCACTGCTCTTCCACCGATTCGGCGGGCACGTACTGCCGCGCCAGGTCGGAGAAACAGCCTTCGCGCAGTCCTGCGATCTGCGCCGTCAGGTCGGCCGCGTCGAGGATGTCGTTGCGCTGCTGGTAGATCACCTTGCGCTGGTCGTTCGAGACGTCGTCGTACTCGAGCAGCTGCTTGCGCACGTCGAAGTTGCGCGCCTCGACCTTGCGCTGCGCGCTCTCGATGCTGCGCGTGACGATGCCCGCTTCGATCGCTTCGCCGTCCGGCATCTTCAGCCGGTCCATGATGGCCTTGACGCGATCGCCCGCGAAGATGCGCATCAGCGGGTCGTCCAGGCTCAGGTAGAAGCGCGAGGAGCCCGGGTCGCCCTGCCGGCCCGAACGGCCGCGCAGCTGGTTGTCGATACGGCGCGACTCGTGCCGCTCGGTGGCGATGATGCGCAGGCCGCCGAGGGCCTTGACCGCCTCGTGGTCCTTCGTCCATTCGGCCCGCACGCGGGTGACCTCGGCCGCCTTGGCGGCTTCGTCCATGCCCTCGTCGGCCTCGATGGCGGCGATCACCTTCTCGATGTTGCCGCCCAGCACGATGTCGGTGCCGCGACCGGCCATGTTGGTCGCGATGGTGATCGTCTTCGCGCGGCCGGCCTGGGCCACGATGTCGGCTTCGCGCGCATGCTGCTTCGCGTTGAGCACCTGGTGCGGCAGACCGGCCTTGGTCAGCAGCGCATCGATGATCTCCGAGTTCTCGATCGACGAGGTGCCCACCAGCACGGGCTGACCGCGCTCGTAGCATTCGCGGATGTCCTCGATCGCGGCGTCGTATTTCTCGCGCGTCGTCTTGTAGACCCGGTCGAGCTGGTCGTCGCGCCTGCTGATGCGGTTGGGCGGGATGATGACCGTTTCGAGCCCGTAGATCTCCTGGAACTCGTAGGCCTCGGTGTCGGCCGTGCCGGTCATGCCCGCCAGCTTGCCGTACAGCCGGAAGTAGTTCTGGAAGGTGATCGACGCCAGCGTCTGGTTCTCGGGTTGGATCTCCACACCTTCCTTGGCTTCCACCGCCTGGTGCAGGCCGTCGCTCCAGCGGCGCCCGCTCATCAGGCGGCCGGTGAACTCGTCGACGATCACCACCTCGCCCTGCTGCACCACGTAGTGCTGGTCGCGGTGGTACAGATGCCGTGCGCGCAATGCGGCATTCAGGTGGTGCATCAGCGTGATGTTGGCCGGGTCGTACAGCGACGCCCCCTCGGGCAGCAGCTTGAATTCCGACAGCAGCTGCTCGGCCTTCTCGTGGCCGTCTTCGGTCAGGAACACCTGGTGCGTCTTCTCGTCGACGGTGAAGTCGCCGGGCTTGGTCACGCCCTCGCCGGTGCGCGGGTCTTCCTCGCCCTCCTGCTTCACGAGCAGGGGCACGACCTTGTTGATCGCGAGGTACAGGTCGGTGTGGTCCTCGGCCTGGCCGCTGATGATCAGCGGCGTGCGCGCCTCGTCGATCAGGATCGAATCGACCTCGTCGACGATCGCGTAGTTCAGCACGCGCTGGACCCGGTCGCGCGACTCGTAGACCATGTTGTCGCGCAGGTAGTCGAAGCCGTACTCGTTGTTCGTGCCGTAGGTGATGTCGGCACCGTAGGCCGCCTGCTTCTCCTCGCGCGGCATGTTCGGCAGGTTGATGCCCACCGTCAGACCGAGGAAGTTGTAGAGGCGCCCCATCCATTGCGCGTCGCGGTTGGCCAGGTAGTCGTTGACCGTGACCACATGCACGCCCTTGCCGGAAAGCGCGTTGAGATACACCGGCAGCGTGGCGGTCAGCGTCTTGCCTTCACCCGTGCGCATCTCCGAGATCTTGCCGTTGTGCAGGGCCATGCCGCCGAGCATCTGGACGTCGAAGTGGCGCATCTTCATGACGCGCTTGGAGCCTTCGCGCACCGTGGCGAAGGCCTCGGGCAGCAAGTCGTCGAGCGACTCGCCCTTGGCGACGCGGTCCTTGAACTCCCCGGTCTTGGCGCGCAGCGCATCGTCGCTGAGTGTCTCGAACTGCGGTTCGAGGGCATTGATGCGTTCCACGGTCTTGCGGTACTGCTTGAGTAGCCGGTCGTTGCGACTGCCGAAGATTTGGGTGAGGAAGTTGGTGGCCATGTGTGAAGGATCGATCGAGCAGCCGAACGGGTTCGAATGCCGCGACGAAATCCCTAAGATAGGGTGGAAGCACTTGGGCGCGCCGATGCAGAACACAAGCGGCCCGTGCCGGCGCGAACGCCGGCAAACCGGGCATTTTAGCCACTTGACCTCATCCCCTCATGTCATCGAATCGCCGATTCAATTCCTTCACGCTGCTGCAGGCCGCGGACGGATCGCCCACCCTGGCGGGGCTGCTGGCGCGCGCGCAGGATGCCGCCGACCGGCTGAGGGCCATCGAGGGCCTGATTCCGGTCGAGATGCGTCCTGCCATCAAGCCCGGTCCGGCCGAAGATGACGTGTGGTGCCTGATCGTGCAGGGCAGCGCCGCCGCGGCCAAGCTGCGCCAGCTGGCGCCGACGCTGGTGGCGCGGCTGAATGCGCGAGGCTGGAAGGTGGCGAGCATCCGCATCAAGGTGCAGACGCGGCGCTGAGCAGCGCAGCCAAAGCGTCGAAGGGCTCGACGCGAAAAAAAGAAAGTGGTGCCGCTTGTCGGAATCGAACTGACGACCTACCGCTTACAAGACCGTTGAGCGTACCGCGTTCGGTGCCCTCAACAGCCCGCAGTTGCCCTCAACTGCCCTCACGAACCTTCAGTGAAATCAACCACTTAGCGCGCATTTGTATGCGCGCGCGAGGTCCGCCCGTGCGCGCTCAAGGCGTAGGCTAATTCAGCCCGGTTTGCACACCTTTTGTTTGAGATTTGCTGACAGGGCTCCCTCGTGATCTTTTCAAAGGTACTCACCATGACCAAGAAGACGAATGACAAGCGAGACAAGATTCCTGCGCTCAAAGCGCGTTTCACTCAAAAATGGGTCGACACACTGACCTATGCAGACGCGCTGAAGCTTCAGCACAGCCTGCCGGGGCAGCCCTGCCCAAGGGACGACGCGAAGACGGATCGCGGGGAACGCGTCCACGACGACGCAGATGGCCAGGAAGACAGGGCCGCGGCACCCGCACTCGCCGACGCACAGGACGGGGATGCAAAGGACGGTGATACGGGAGCATGTAATTCAGAGGCCGGCGACGTACACGCCGCCGACGACCCGTCCACCCCCCCGGCACCCGAGTCTGTGCGCGTGTGGGATACGGTGCAACGCGGCTTTGGGATGCGCCTGTCGCGCAACGGTACGCGACAGTATTTCGTGGTGGGTCGCGTTCGCGGTTCCGGCGCGAAGCGCAGCGATGGCAAGCATTCCGACACCCAGCGCTACATCTCGCTGGGCCAACCCAGCGTCGCCCGCACACTCAAGGAGGCGCGCGATGACGCCGCCCGTCGCCTGCAGGAGCTGCGCGATGGCACGGACTGCAGCGCGACCGCGCAGCGCGCGAAGGCCGCCGAGGTGGCTGCCGAGGAGGCCAGATTGAAAGCCTCACCGGCCGGTCGGGCGTTCACCATCACCCTCAACGAAGTCTATGAGGACTTCAGCAAGACAAATTGTGGCACCGGGGAACCGCGTCGCCCGAGGACGCTGGCGGACTATGTCTACACGCTGAGGTATTACCTTCACACGATCGCCGAGCAGCCAGTGGCAACGATTACCAAGAACGTCTGCCAATCAATCTTCCAGGCGATTTCCGACGGCAAGTTCGTTCCCCCCGCAACGCTTTCGAACTGTCCCATGAGGAGGCGCTTCGCTTCGAATGGCGAGGGCGCCCACACCGCCGCCAACGCGACCATGCGCATGCTGAGCGCGTTGCTCGAATACGCCAGGGAGCAGTTCCAGGAGGCCGATGGCAGTTGCCCGATTCTGGGCATGAACCCCGTGACCGCCATGCATCGGATAACCCGTCCTCACCGGCAGGTGGCGCGTACGGGCCGTGTCCCCGCTGAACGGCGCAAGGCCTTCTGGCAAGCCCTCCAGCTGCAGAGCGCCCGGGGGCGCACCGAGGCGTCTCGCACAACGGCCGATTGGCTGTGTTTTCGGTTGCTCTCGGGCATCCGCAAGACCGAAAGTTCGAAGCTGTGCTGGGGCTACGTCGACTTTGCGCTCGAGCGCATCGTGCTGCCCTCCGAACTCACCAAGAACCATGAAGTTCAGGTGCTCCCCATGAATGCCCCCCTGATTGCGCTGCTTGAGCACCGCCTCGCCTTGTATCTGCGGGCGCATCCCCACAACGCGGCACCGCCACCCGACCACTGGGTGTTCGATTCCCAGCGCAGCGAGTCGGGCCATGTCAGCGCCTGTAGCAGGAGCCTCAAGCAGTTTTCCTCGGTCGTGGGCGAGGGGGCTCATATTGCGGGGCATGACATACGTCGCACTTTCATCGACATCGCCACCGAATGTCACATCGACATCCTCGAGCGCCAGCGCCTGCTCAACCACAAAGGCGGCGTCCTGCAAACGAACTACGCCAACGGCGACGCCGCGCTGATCGAGCCCATGCAACTCATCGGCGCGCACTTTCCGGCCTTCGACGCGGGCGACGAGCTGGACCCGCGGGTGGCCAAGTTGAAGATGGGTTGGTCCGAAGAACGCTCAGGGCCTGCGGCGACGATCGGGGCCTGGCACGCCTTGTCCACTTGGGACCTTACTCAGTTGGTCTGGGACCGGCCGACGGTGCAGATCGCCCGGGAATATGGCCTGACGGATGGGGCCGTCGGGCAGCGCTGCAAGAAGCTGGGCATCCCCAAGCCGGGTCGCGGCTATTGGCAGAAGTTGGCACAGGGCAGCATCGCGAAGATGGCGCCTCCCCAGTTGGCGCAGCCTCCGAGGTCGACCCTGCATCCCGATTTCAACAAGCCGCCCCGGCCGCCGGTTGACTGAATCGTGCCGGCGCTCAAGCAGTGCCGGGCAAACGCTTCGGCGCCACTCGTGACGCCCTGAAGCACACCTTCGCCGGGTGGGCGTCCGGGGGTGCTCCCGGCCTCCCGCGCTGATACTCGCATCAGGCGCCACACCTCGCTGGAGGCCATCAGGCGTTTCAAGCGGGTGTCATGCGCCACCTCCCCGGCTTGCCGCCGGTCAGTCGGCCTCGGGGCGACCCTGCGTCGCCTGGGTCCCTCAGCTTGCCGCCTGGGGCAGCGCCCATCGCGGCACCGCACGCGGCCCTGCGCTCCAACGCCTCCTCCCCCGCAAAGGACGATGCCCTGACCCGCTCGCGGGTGAGCGCCCCCGCCGCGGCTCGGCTACTGCGTGTGTCACACGTCATGACCCGTTTCAAAGCGTCGAGGCGCCAAGCGGCCCGGTTAAGTCGACAGGATGCAAATGGATGTGGTCGAAGAACTTCGCGGGGTCGATCTCCATCGCTTGCAGGAGAGCCAGTATCAGAACGACCGACGGCCTTGCCGCTGCGTTTTCGATCCTGCTGATGTGCGAACGTGCAATGCCGGCATCGCGTGCCAGTCGCGCCTGTGTCGTTCGCCGACCTCGGTCGTATTGCATTCGATCCCCGAGCATCTGCGCATAGGACTGGTGCACCCGCGCCTGGTACCCAAGCGTGGGCGGTGGCGGACCACGGCGGTATGCGCTCCGCAACGCCGAAAGTTCGGGCCGCAAGAAAAAATTGCGCGGCTCCAGTTTCAGCGCCTCCAACACATTCATCAGGAGGTCGAAAGTCAAAACTGCCCTGCCCTTCTCGACATCGCTGAGGTGACTGCGATCCAGGCCTGCGATATTGGCAAGCGCTGATTGACTGCAGCCCCGTTGCTCGCGGGCGGCGACGAGCGCCGCTGCAAGCAGACGCCCAGCAGCATCGCGCCAACTGGTGGCGGTGCTGTGCTCTGGCTTGTGCATCGGCACATGGTCGACATGCGCCGCCACCCATGCCACACCCTATAGGCTTCTCCACGATCAAGCACTGCGCCAGGCCGCAGCGGATCAATCGCGCCGTAGCGCCGGTCACCCCGCAACACTAGGGTGAACGACGAACGACCCCTGCGCGTCGTTGAGCGCCACCCGGCTGTCCGCCTGCTCGCCCCCTCGCAAGCTCGCTGCGTACTCGACATCCTGGGGCCGCGCGGCCGGGGAAGCAAGTGCGACATCGGTCGATCGGGCATGGAATCCGCAGAGGGGCCGCCGCGCCGCTAATCCGAAAAGCAAGCGATCGCCCAACCAATGCCCGGGCGGTATTGCGCCAATCAACATTTTTGTTTATATTGCAACGGTGGGAACGAGAGGACGCCGATTCGCGGCGAGCGCCGTCCCGCTGACGCCGAAGCAGTACACACGCCTGAGACGTGTGATCCAGCAAGGCGGAATGTGGCCGATTTTGGCTTGATCACGGAGAGAAAGAAATGGCAATGGCAACTGCAAAACTTTGGGCTGATGCGGCCCGGAAACCTGGTTGGACATATGAAAACATCCGAGTTCAAGCGCTTCCTTGCGTCGAAAGGTGCAACCTTCGTTGAAGGTACGAAGCACACCAAGATCTATCTGGACGGCAAGCAGAGCTTGTTACCCCGACATTCCAAGGAGCTTGGCGAAGGCCTGCGCAGGGCAATCCTCCGACAACTCCAGATCAAAGAGTGAGATGACCCATGTTTAGCTACCCCGCACGAGTGACGCGGGATGGCGATGGCTACCTGGTGACCTTCCCGGATATTCCGGAAGCAGTGACTGGCGCCGAGGATCGAGCTGAAGCGATCGCGCTTGCGGCTGATGCCTTGACGACGGCGATGGACTTCTATTTCGAGGATCGGCGCACGGTGCCCATGCCCTCCCCTTTAAAAAAGCGACAGATCGCAATCGATTTGCCTGCGAGTGTTTCAGCAAAAGTCCTTCTGTTGAACGAAATGATCGCGCAGGACAAACGTCCAGCGGAGTTGGCGCGCTTGATGAACGCCCGCCCTCAAGAGATCACACGCTTGGTAGACCTTCACCATCCGACGAAGATCGACACGATCGCGCAAGCTCTTCAAGCGATGGGAAGGCGTCTAGATTTGCGACTGACCTGACCCGCAGGCGGAGCGCTCCGTCTGGCACCGAAGTTTCCGAGGAGCTCGGTCAAGGCTGCGACGATGGCAATCCGTACCGCCGTCGCAGTCATGATGATCGCATCCCCCTTGGGGTCTGTGACATAGGCCCAACTTCTGACCGCACCGCTTACGCGATGGTTGATGATCGAGATCCTCGACAGACGCAGGGCGCGTGTTGATCGACACGGCATCAGCGATCTGCCTATGGATGACCGTCTTCTGTGTGTTGAGCGAGAGCGTCGCATGCCGCGCGTGCGCCTGAGGAGCTCCAGCAGCTCCATCTTGAACGCGGCGCGCGCTTAGATGATCAGACTGCGGTAGAGCTTGGGAACCCCGCTACAACCGCATTCGGGACAAGTGACGCACTTTCATACCAACCAGTTTAAGCTGTAAACATTGCTATCCTGATAAGAAGAGTTGTAATAGTCCGCTGAAGGCCGTCGTTGACGGCCGGGTGGTTATGGCGTGATGTCGGCTGCGTGCTGGAGCAGGCCGAAGCCAACGCGCCAAGCCCGGCCGTCGCAGTGAACTGTGGCGGTGCGCTGGTTGAGGCGCTTGATCTCTCCGACCTGGCGTTTGAGGCTTTGGTCGACGAAGCTGACGCGCTGGCCGACACGGAAGTCCTCCTTCCTGTTGATCTCTGGCGGCGGCCTCAGCGGCGCCGCAGACGCCGCTGACGTTGATCTGGCATCCGATGCATTCGGCTGTTCCTCGGCCGGTACGATCGCCGCATACAGCACGCTCAAGCGCTCTTTGCTCTGCGCGTCGACCAGCGTGGCTTGGCGGTCCTTCATGGCCACGATGCGCGCCCTGCGGAGCTTGCCAGTGCCCCAATCCCAGTACTGCACCAGTTGGCCCATGTGCAGCTGCGAGCGCGCCTGCACGATGCGTCGGGGGTCGTCCATGAGTTGCTCGATGACCCAGCTGAGCTGGTACAGCTCGGCGCTGGTGGCCATGGGAAGGTCTTTGATCTGCTCGACACGCATCCCAGCAATTTTGCCAGCGGCAACGCTCAGGCCGCGAGCTTGTCTGCCGCCGCCGATGTCGTGGGCGTAGCCTTGACGAGCTCACCGGCGACGGCCCACGGCAGCAGCTCGTCGATGCGGTTGCTCGGGTGGTCGGCAATGCGCTCGAGCACGTGTCGCAGGTAGGCCTGCGGGTCAATTCCGTTGAGCTTGGCAGAGCCGATCAACGTGTAGATCACTGCAGCGCTACTGCCACCGGCATCGGAGCCGAGGTGCAGGTAGTTCTTGCGTCCGATGGCGACGCCGCGCAGCGCGCGCTCGGCAGCGTTGTTGTGCGCCTCGATGCGGCCATCGTCGACGAAGCGCGTCAGCGCCGTCCAGTTGCTCAGCGAGTACCCGATCGCCAGCGCCATCGGCGACTTCGCCGAGACCTGTGACAGCGTCGTGTTCAACCAATCCCTGAGCAACCGTCTTAAAAGTCAAGCGACATGAAGTGGTTCCTCCCAATGTTTTCCGGATTTGGCGATGGCATTGAGGGTGGTCAACAGCTTGCGCA
>LNAP01002276.1_pt1 | contig 19394 bp, 15 predicted proteins | sample 602601 | NCBI WGS metagenome assembly LNAP01 (sample SAMN02440304, study PRJNA202911) | soil metagenome | biome: Subtropical and temperate rainforests or woodlands; isolation source: soil samples (1 kg each in a 20% v/v slurry with milli Q water) were... ...
AGCCGGCGCCTCCAACACCTGCACTACGGCGAACACCTTGCCCTGTTAATCGCTTCTCTATTATTCGGGCTGGCGCACTGGGGGGCCGGTTGGGAGTGGTTTTTGCTGGCGACCCTGGCGGGCGTCGGTTACGGCCTGGCCTATCGATTCGGCGGACTGGCCGCTGCAATCTCCACACATTTCGGTTTAAATCTGCTGCACTTCGGCTTATTCTCTTATCCAATGATGGCCACATGAGCCATCATCCCTCGCACAACCCCAAGTCCTGACCGACTGGACAAATTTTGTCAAAATGCCCTTCCCGATGGCAAAAACGGCCGGTTATCGGTAGGGAACTATGCGACTTGACTCCTGTCCGGCCCAGCGTTTAACCTCCCGCCCCACGAATGGAAGCAATCTGCCCTACATTGGCGGATAGTCCTCTGAAAATGAATTCAAGCAACGCGTTTATCGCGCCGTTGTGCTGTGCGGTAAATCATGCTCAAGCCTCGCTCCCCCCTGCAAATCAAAAAATCCGTCATTTTCGCCTTGGTGTTGCGTGAAGCGCGCTCGCGTTTCGGCGACCGTCGTATGGGGGCCATATGGACGCTTCTCGAGCCCATTTGCCATCTTTTAGTGCTGAGCGTTTTATTCAGTTTAATACGTGGGCGAACGATCGCAGGAATTGATTTTCCAGTATTTGTGCTGGTAGGCCTTGCTCCCTTCCTGCTATTTCGGAATACAGCTCTACGCCTAATGAACAGTCCAAAGGAAAACCGCTCTCTGTTCGGCTATAAACAAATCAAACCACTCGACACTTTTATTGCAAGAATTCTAGTGGAGTTCAGCATCTCTGCTACCGTGTACGCAATTCTAGTTTTTGGATTTGCTTGGTATGGCTTTGATATGTCGATTCGGGCTCCCATTGAATGGATCATCACCATCGTATTGGGACTTTTGTTCTCATTCGGATTGGGTGTATTACTGTCATTAATCGCCCATGCACTTCCGGACAGTAAATTATTTATTCAGATGATGTTTTTTCCGTTGTACTTTATTTCGGGCGTTCTCATCCCTGCCACCTACCTACCCCAAGAAATGCTGCCATTATTTCTGCTTAACCCATTCCTACACCTGTTGGAATTGATCCGATCCGAGATCTTCCCCTATTACGTTACTGTTGATGGCATCTCGGTCAACTACGTAATTGGCGCCACTCTAGTACTGCTATTTGTCTCTCTCGGGACCTACCGAGTGAGACGACTGCATCTAGTTTCCACTAAAAACGGCTAACTACAGGCTTCCCGTGTTCGAGCTCAGAAACGTCACCAAGTCGTACCTCACCCCAAAAGGCCGCCGGCATATTTTCCGTGACTTGTCATTCAAAATCCCAGCAGGAAAAAACATTGGCCTCATCGGACGAAATGGCGCTGGCAAATCGACACTAATGCGCCTCTTAGGCGGCGCCGATGTACCTGACTCGGGCACCGTTGCAACCGACAAGAGTATTTCTTGGCCCGTTGGTTTGGCCGGTGGATTTCAGGGCAGCATGACTGGTCGCGAAAACATTAAGTTTGTCTGCCGTGTATATGGCGCCGTGGGCGAAGCTATGCGCAAGAAGGTTGCGTACGTGGAGGATTTCGCGGAAATAGGCAACTGGATTGATGAGCCCGTGAAAACTTATTCTTCGGGTATGCGCTCACGTGTCGCGTTCGGTTTGAGCATGGCTTTTGATTTTGATTACTATCTAATTGACGAAGTTATGTCAGTTGGCGATGCACATTTCAAGCGTAAGTGCTCCGATGTCTTCGAGGAAAAACTACAGAAGTCTAAAGTGGTGTTGGTATCACACTCAATGGGCGACATAAAAAAACTTTGCGATGTGGTGTTATTGGTGCGTAATGGTGGAGTACAGATTTATGACGATGTCGATGAGGGCATCATGGCTTACAACACTTGATCTTCCTGATCGTGTCGTCACCGTTTTATTTCAAGGGTGCGTGTGGATATGAGTAGTATGGGTAAATTCAAAGGCTGGCGCCTAACGCTCGGACTGATAGTTATACCGATGGCGCTGGCGCTCATCTATTATAGCTTCTTTGCTGTCGACCGCTTCGTTAGCTCGGCTCAAGTTGTGGTGCGTCAAGAAGGTAGCAATCCGGGTGCGCAACTCCCAGGCTTAGGCATCTTGCTAAGCGGGACTAACTCAGCCTCCCGACAAGAAACTCTGTATCTACGTGAATTCATAGTCTCAATGGACATGATGCAACTTTTGGAAGACCGCCTACACTGGGTTGAACAATACGCCCAACAACGCAGCGATCCGTTTTTTTGGGTGAAAGCAGATACCCCTCGCGAAGAGTTGTTGAAATATTACCAACGCATGGTCTCTGCTCACTACGACGAAACGACTGGATTACTCAAGGTAGAAGTTCAAGCATTTAGCCCGCAACTAGCTGAGCAGATGGTCACAACCATACTGGAAGCGAGCGAGCACTTTGTAAACGAAGTCTCTCACAGTATCGCCCGCGAACAAATGAGGTTTGCACAGGGAGAGCTCACTGGCGCACAAACCAACTACGCCCAGCGCAAAGAAGAATTACTACGCTTCCAAAACATTAACAAAGTATTGGACGGCAGGAGTTCCGCACAAGGACGCGCTACTATTATCGAAACACTAGAGGGAGAAAACTCCAAGGAACGCGCAACATTAACAGAAATGTTGTACAAACTTGACCCTGATGCCCCCCAGGTAAAACAACAGCAACAACGCGTAAACGCGATTCGAGAACAACTTAGTGCCGAAAAACGACTATTGGTTTCGGCTCCCGATGGAGCTCAACTGAACGTTGTAGCCTCACGATTCCAACAATTGACTCTTGATGCGGGCATTGCTCAGGAAACCTATAAAACCGCCGTAGCCGCGCTAGATAACGCTAGAATTGAAGCAAGTAAAAAAATAAGAACCCTAGTAACAGTTATTAGCCCCAATACACCACAAATAGCTCTCTACCCAGAGCGCTTATATAATCTCGCCACCATCCTTATGGCGCTGCTTTTGCTTTACGGTATCACCCGCTTCCTAATTGCTTCTATCGAGGACCACCGTGATTAACTCCACTAACGCCCTGGCCCTTCGCCAATTAAGCTCAAACATGCGAAACAGTGCTGTTTTTGGCTTGATCATTGCCACACTCACTTTTTCCGGTTGCAGCGGTGTGATATCGGGCGCTGGCCCTTACAAAGGAGACGTCGAAAATCCAAACGCTGAATATGACTTAGTGGAAATCAATGCTAATTCAATAGCCCCCTTCATGCGTCCCGCTGCAAAACCGGCAAAGGCGAACATCACCTCTCCGCTTGCCCAAAGTGTCCGACTGATGGGTGGCGATGCGCTCAGCATTTTAATTACGGATAACGCTCCGGAGGGAAGCGGTCTTTTTGCACCGCTATCGAGTGGAGGCACTCAGTTTAAGGTGCGCATCGACTCTCAAGGCATGATTTCCTTGCCCTATGTCGGCCATCAGTTCGTCGCCGGCATGACCCTTATTCAAGTCGAAGATATGATTCGACAGAAACTTAAGGGTGTGACTTCTGACGTGCAAGCTCATGTTGATCTAATCGGCGATCTTTCTGGCTCGGTCTTGGTCGCCGGCGCAGTAAAAAGCCCAGGACGCTTTTCAACATTGCAAGGCCCACTGACTTTACTAGACGCCATCAACCAAGCTGGTGGCCCTGTAATGGAACCACATTTAGTTAACGTTACCATTCGCAATGGTGACCAAGTAAACACACTTAACTACGAAGAAATTTTAGCAGGTAACAACTCAACGCTCAGGCCCAATTCAGAAGTAATTCTTGAACGTGCGCGTAAGCGTTTCGTAGCAATGGGGGCCGTCGGCAGCCCGGGACTGCACGATCTGCCAGCTCAAAACACCAGTCTTTTGGACGCCTTAGGCTCCGTAGGGGGACTGAAAGAAGCAAACGCAAATCCTAGTGGCGTATTCGTTTTCCGCCTGAACGAATCGTCGAACATTACGAAACCACTGGTGATGCGAATTGACATGCGAGACCCAGCAGCAATTTTCTATGCGCGGAAAGTTATGTTGCAGCCTGACGACACGATCTATGTTACTAACGCGGCAGTCCACGAATGGCAAAAAATCATATCCCCCATCGTTCAAACGTTAGTTCTTGGTAGAACTATTGATAGTCTGCAAAAATAAGCCAAGGTGATTTTATGACAATCATAGTTAACCACGTACTATCAAATAATGTACACAGCGGAATATTTGAAGATATTTTTTCATACTTTTCCCGCTACACGGATCAGTACGCAGCACACATCCCAAGTGACAAGCCTATCATTGGCGCTCATGTTCGACACTATCATCGGCCGCACCTCGAAGAACGCTTGATTAAACCGTGCGTCGTAACTGTCCACCATGACTTGAGCGATCCGGATGGCTGGCTCTCAATTAATGCCTTTCTTGATCGTTACAAAGAAGCCGATACGGTTATCTGCTTGAACACCTTGCAACAGAAAAAACTTGCAGAATGCGGCATATTGAATACAGTCGTTATTCCTCACGGTTATAATCACCACCTAATCGACAACGCAAGACAGCTTGGCCGCGAAGATCGAAAAAAATTTACTGTCGCTGTAGTATCGAAACGCTACGCGAGAAAGGTAAAGGGGGAGGCATATCTATTTGAGCTTGCTAAACGTCTAGACTCCGACAATATAGACTTTTTGTTAATTGGAGACGGGCGTGCGGAAGAAGGTAATTCACTTCGCAATCTTGGCTTTGACGTTGAAGTCTATGAGCGGCTCCCCTATCCAACATTAATCGACGCCTACAGAGGCGTTAGTGCATTGTTGATGACTAGTTACTTTGAAGGCGGACCAGCCAACATACCCGAAGCTGCCGCAATGGGCGTACCGGTTCTAGCAAACCCAATAGGTATGGTCCCCGATTTAATCGAGAACGATAAACACGGCATCTATTTAACAATGGACCCCAGCGTTGACGCAGCCATGCTCAATGATCTATCAGAGCCTGGCAACTCAAGATATAAAGATTTGCTAGAGTCCAGTCGACAGCCAAGTGAAAATCTTATTACCTGGGAAGAGTCGATCAACTTAAATATGAAAGAGCACTTGAGCTTAATCAAAGAAAACCAAGTCTCAATCAATAAAGTATTAGAGCTATTCGCATGAGCAAATTTTTCATTGCTGACCCAATTCACATTAATAGAAAAAACTTTGGAAGTCTCTACGAGTATTTTGAGGAATCCAAGGCCCATACCATCTTTAATGAAGAACGGCAAAACTGGATCAGCTTGTTCGGTGACTACTCAGCGCACCAAGAGCAACTGAATGAAGAACTCCTTCACCTACAGTCACTGACCCAGGATGAACTTTTCAACTTAACCGTACTTGAAATCAATATATTCAAAGTAGCAAGAGCTGAAATGCTCTCCCTACTCATAACTAGATCCACCACAATCAACACTCCGTTACCCGCCACACGACGAGAAATTTTTAACTATATATTTAACACAGAGAAAGAAACCTTACTTTTGAATATGGCTGCGGCTATCCAATGGATAAACCATTGGGCAACCACCATCAAAAAATACAACCCAAAGTTTGTTCTGGTTTTTTCTGGCAGTTTGATTTATGCACGCACCCTACTGGAATTATTGAAAAACAGTGCTCCACGTGCATTTGTGCTGGAAAGTTTTTTCACCGGCAGCGATAACTACATCGAAGAAAAATACGAGCCGATCGCAAACAACTCTAATCTAAAATTTAAGGCCTATTATCGCTCCCTGGGATCAAATGACTCACCAGCAGAAAGAGATCGCAACCGCAATAAGGCAGTAAACAAAATCCTCTCCGGCACTAACAAAAACGTCGTTCAACCTTTAGAAAGCAAAGAAAAATTATTCAAAAACAACCAGAAGACGGTACTAATTACCGGCCAGGTGTTAAATGACTTCTCGTTACTCGAACACAAAGATCTCGGCCTTAACTCCCTTTGTTTTTACAAAGAGATAATAAGGAAAGTACTCAGCGAAACCGATCTGAATGTGATATTTAAAGCACACCCTTGGGAAAGGAAAAAGAAAAACATAACAACACCATTGACATTCAATGAGCTATCGTCGCACTTCGAGACTAACGAAAAAGGCTACAATAGCAGCGAGCGCCTACTCATTCTAGAAGATTACAACATCAAATCAATCTTCCGACAAACGGAATATGTATTAGGGCTCAACTCCCAGGCATTATTAGAAGCTGCTTTCGAAGGGTTCCAACCAATTCAATTTGCGAATGCATTTTATGGCAACCTGGGATTTACGTCAGACTACTCCCTTGAGAAGGTCGACGATTTCATTGATGATCTAAAAGCAGGAAAAGTTCCAAGTCGACTTGGACTTGCACAATACAGATCATATGAAGAATTTATTACCAAAGCACTTCAATTCTCATTAGTTTCGGCATTTCCATCCGGAAAAATTATGCTAAAAACTATTTTTAACATAACTCCTCACATAACACTCATCTCCAAACAAGCACAAAACGCAAAACCACAAGAAACTAAAGCTGCAGCACCAAAACAAACAGTTCAACCCGAAAAAACGTCGCAATCGGCACAACCAGCAAAACCAACGAAACCAGTGCAGCCAGCGAAACCAACCAAACCAGCACAACCGGTTACCGCACCCGCACCCGCACAAACACCTGCATCATCCGAAAAAAATCCTGATTCAAAATCTAAGAAAAAGTGGGGGAAATTCTTTAAATCTCCGAAAAAATTTTTCTTAGATTCAAAGAACAAAAAAATTAGATGGCTACATCATTTTTTTTGGTCACTTTCTTAACAGCAAAAAAATGCGACGCCATGTTTACATACGTCGCATTTCTACCACTCAAGAGCACCGAACAAAAATATAATCACAGCCCCCATTAATACACCAAGCTTTAAATCTCAGCAATCAACCTTATAGGCCATACATAAAATTCACATCCTTGTGAACTTCGAGCCAAACAAATTACTTAGTATCTTTAACCCAATTCAGCTCTTTGATATTTCCATTAAAATGCTGATAAACATCAAGCGGGAAAAAATCTGCCAACTCTCCGATAGAAATACCTTTACTCACTCTTCCAGTCTTATACGCACTCAGCTGAATTTCATTATCAAAAGTTGCAACTTTTGAAGTTTTGCAATCAAAACCTGCCAACACAAAATTATATAAAAGATATCCAGCATTCCAAAGTGAATTAGTATTACCCGAGCCTATATTGTTCGAGTAAGCAGGACATAGCAAAATGCAAACCCCTCCTTCTTTCAACAAACTATAAGCACGATCTAGGTAACTACCTACATTTCGCTGCCTGTGCAACTCAGAAAGAATCACCACATCACAGGAAGATGCAACCGCTTCGGAAAGCACCAAAGCATTAAACTCACCACCCAACACCTTATTATCCGCCGCCACTGTAAAACCAGCGCTAAAATTCACCAGATCAAATATTTCTTTCCTTCCAACCTTATGCTTTTTTCTCTCAAAGGTTGCGCTCTCAACTGAAACATACCCTCGATGAATATTATTCACCAAGGAAAGTATTCTATCTGTGCTTTTCTTATTCTCCACTAACATGGAGAGGCTTTCAGACAACGACATTAAAGTAGAAGTTAAATTCCCTGAAACAGGCTCCGCAACAACAGCGGGGACTGTTTTTTCAACGATTTGAGAAGCTTTATCTTGGGCGCCCCCCCCCTTCTCTTGAAAACCACCCCATTGCTGACCAACATTTCTCAGCACTGAAACATCTCGCTGAAACTCTATTTGAATATCCTTGGCCACCTGATCAAAACTAGAAACAGATCTTTCAGCATCAAATCTAGGATGTATAGCTATAATATTAGCACCCACAACATGTTTGAGGCCGCGCCGTCTCAATCTTTGAACTATATCTTGATCCTCATTCCCGTATTTTTTGAACCTTTGGTCATACCCGCCAATTTCTAACAAAACTTTGCGTTGCACAGATAACCAAGAACCGTGCGGCATATCGCTCGCCACACCTCGCGGCCCATCAAGCCTATTATCAAAGAGCCGATAATGTACGCCCGTGATATATACTTCATCGCCGTGCGTATTTAGTAGCTTATCCATTTCATCCAGGGGATCAGAAAGGTGAATAATATCACCATCACAAAAACACACGCGCTGACCTCTTGCCGCTTTAATCCCTGAGTTTCTTGCAAACCCAGGATTGCGATACTCCGAATTCAACTTATCAGTATTAATCAGACGAACAAAATCATTTTCCTCAGCCGCACGCTCAAAATACGCCTGAGTATCATCGGTCGAGCCATCGTTGACTATTATTATCTCAAAGTCATTTTGCTTGCGCGCTTTAACTAAATTTAAAATAGAATACATCGAACTCCGAGTAATATCACTCCGATTAAACGTCGGAATGACTATAGAGTATTTAATGTCAGTGCTCGAAGTTCCCATAAACCCATATCCCTAAAAATTGTGCAGGGCATCTGCTAAGAGACACCCAATAAAACATCTGTAATTCCAAAAACGGCATCGACCTTACGATCAGATCACAAGCAGCTATTTTCCATCCATTGAAGTTATCGTCAGCAAAGGAAAATACTTAATCAAAAATCTCCACAACCCCCACCACCTCATCACTTCCATCAGCAGTCACTGGCAGCGCCCGAATCTTATGTTCGAGCATATAAGCCTCAGCCTCAGACAACTGAGCCGAAGCCTTGACTGTGTGCGGGTTTGGCGTCAGGAATGTGGAGACGTTTTCATTCACGACACCTGGGTTGTCCAACAGCGCACGACGTAGATCGCCGTCGGTAACGATACCAATGAGTTTGTCGTTATCCATAACCAGGGCTAGGCCCAGTCGACTGGAGGTCATAACCAAAAGGCAATCGTGGAATGAGGTGTCGCGGGTAACTTTGGGGATATTGGTGTGCATTACGTCGCTAACTCGGGTGAGCAGTTTGCGACCGAGACTACCGCCGGGATGGTAACGGGCGAAGTCCATCGGTTTGAAGTCAAGGGCGCTAATCAGCGCCACGGCCAGTGCGTCGCCCATGGCCATGGTGGCCAGGGTGGAGGTGGTCGGTGCCAGGTTATTTGGGCACACCTCGCGCTCGACCGAGATGTCTAGCCAGATGTCAGCGTGTTTGGCCAGGGTGGATTGGCCATTACCGGTCATGGCGATGATCTTGTTGCCGAAGGATTTCAGGCTTGGGATCAGCTTGATGACTTCTTCGGTCTCGCCGCTGTAGGAAATCAGGATCAGCACATCTATCGGTTTGAGCATGCCGAGGTCGCCGTGGAAAGCTTCCGCAGGATGCAGGAACAGGCTTGGGGTGCCGGTGGAGGCGAAGGTCGCGACCATTTTCTGGCCGATCAACCCTGATTTGCCCATGCCGCATACCGCTGCACGACCTTTACAACCAAGGATCAGTTCGACCGCGCGCTGGAATTCGCCATCCAGGCGTTCGGCCAACTGACTGATGGCTTGCGCTTGGGCGCAGAGGGCTTCTTTGGCAATTGGAAGGTGATTCATGGGGACGCTATCGTTCCTTGATTTTGGAGGCGCGTATGTTAACGGCTCAGTGTCAGAGAGGGAATGTAGATATCCCGCCGCCGGTAGGAAATTGGCGGTTTTGTTGCGCGAAACATACGTTCAAGTACCCGTTGGATGGCAATCAACGGATGAGGGCCGTACTATCGCGCCTCGTCTGAGCTTCGACATAACGGGCTAGACGAGCATTCGAGTTAACCGTGGATTCGGCCACTGCAGAACATCCCTATAGGCTGAAGAACCGGATCCAAGTCACAGGGTCAGCTGAAATTGCTTTAAATACGTCGCCCGTCCGAGCAAAAACATGACAAAAGACGCACGAGAGTTGAAAAGTCAGCTTCGTTTTTCCACAAGTCTTTTTAAACTGACACGACCAAAATGGACCACACACTCAAAAATAATTAACATTAATTGCTGAATGAATCAACGCGTCGCACATTCTCCGAAATGGACTATAGATATTGAAAATCACCCCAACCATCGAATGCTCCAACACCGCCCCCTTCGTCCTTTTTGGCGGCGTCAACGTCCTCGAATCCCTGGACCTGGCCCTGACCGCCTGCGCCGAATACGTGCGAGTCACCGAGAAACTGGGCATTCCTTACGTCTTCAAGGCCAGCTTCGACAAAGCCAACCGTTCCTCCATCCACTCCTATCGCGGGCCTGGCATGGAAGAAGGTCTGCGTATATTCGAAGCGGTAAAGGCCGAGTTCGGTGTACCGGTGATTACCGACGTTCACGAAATTGAACAGTGCGCACCTGTCGCCGAAGTGGTCGATGTGCTGCAACTGCCTGCATTCCTGGCTCGGCAGACCGATCTGGTAGTGGCTTTGGCCAAAACTGGCAAGCCAGTGAACATCAAGAAACCTCAGTTCCTGAGCCCATCGCAAGTGCAGAACATCGTGCACAAGTTCAAGGAGGCCGGTAACGACCAACTGATTCTCTGCGACCGCGGCACATGCCTGGGCTACGACAACCTGGTAGTGGACATGCTGGGCTTCGGCGTGATGAAGCGTACCTGCGCGAACCTGCCGATCATTTTCGACGTGACTCATGCCCTGCAACAGCGTGATCCGTCGGGCGCTGCATCGGGTGGCCGCCGTGAGCAAGTAGTCGAATTGGCCCGTGCCGGCATGGGTGTTGGCCTGGCTGGTCTGTTCCTGGAAGCTCACCCGAACCCGGATCAAGCCAAGTGCGACGGCCCAAGCGCCCTGCCACTGGATCAACTGGAGCCGTTCCTGGCCCAGATCAAGGCACTGGATGACTTGGTCAAATCGTTCCCGCCACTGAACATTGCCTGAAGCCAAGTCTGTTGAAACAAGGATTGTGAACATGGCAAGAACAGAACAACGGGTTGCGATTGTCATTCCGGCTCGCTACGGCTCGACCCGCCTGCCGGGCAAGCCGCTGGCTGATATTGCCGGCAAGCCAATGGTGCAGCACGTTTACGAACGCGCCCTGCAAGTAGCCAATGCTCATGTGGTGGTGATCGCCACTGACGACGAACGCGTTGCAAAAGCGGTGCGGGCGTTCGGTGGGGAATGCGTCCTGACCTCGCCAGATCATCCGTCCGGCACCGACCGCCTGGCAGAAGTCATGGTGCAGATCGATGCGGACATTTACATCAATCTGCAAGGCGATGAACCGCTGGTTCGTCCAGCGGACATCGAGGCGCTGGCTGCAGGCATGCTCGCTGATGCAAACGTAAAGGTTGGTACTTTGTGCCACCCGATCGAAGCGCACGAAGCCGGCAACCCCAACACCGTGAAAGTGGTGCTGGCCAATAACGGCAATGCGTTGTATTTCAGCCGTTCACCAATTCCTTACCCACGGGACGGTGAAGTCGCTCACTACCTCAAGCATGTCGGTGTCTACGGCTATCGTCGCGATGTGCTGGCCGACTATAGCAGCCTGCCACAGCCCATGCTGGAGCATGCGGAGAAACTGGAGCAACTGAGGCTGATGGCCGCGGGTTACTGCATTCGGGCGTACCAGGTCGAACCAACCGGCCCGGGTGTAGATACACCTGAGTGCCTTGAGCAAGTGCGGGCGCTGATGAGTGGTCAGGACCCTGCCCCACGGCCCACCCTCAACGACGTTCGCCTGGTGATCACCGATGTAGATGGCGTGCTCACCGACGGCGGCATCTATTACGACGCCACTGGCGAATGCCTGAAACGCTTCCATGTGCGTGATGGCATGGGCATGCGATTGCTGGAAGAAAACGGTGTGCGGGTGGCTGTGTTGTCCGGGCGTGATTCGGCAACGCTGCGCAAGCGCGTGGCTGATCTGGGCATTACCCTTTGCCAGTTCGGCGTGAAGGACAAGCAGGCGGCGTGCAACCAACTGATGGTTGACGCCGGTGTAAGCGCCGCGCAAACGGCGTGCATTGGTGACGATTGCATTGATCTGCCGGCCTTTGCAGCGTGCGCTTTGTCGTTTGCCGTAGCGGATGCGCCGGTGTATGTGAAAGCGGCGGCCACCCATGTGCTGAATGCGGCGGGCGGTACCGGTGCGTTCCGTGAAGTGGCGGACAGTATTCTGTTTGCGCAGGGCAAAGATGCGGTATTGGGCACTGCGGCGGGTTATGCGCAGGTGATGGCGAAGATGGCGCAGTAAGCCGACGAGTCATACATAGCAGCGTGTAACGGGGCCGATATTGGGCCCCGTTCTTGTTTATGCAAATCGATATTTGGTCGGGGACCGCCTGTAGGAAATTACCCAACAACAGGCCAATGCGCGCCAGATAATTGGCAATTGATGGGTGGAATCCGTACTATCGCGCCTCGCCTGAATCGGGACACAAAGGTTCAGGTGTGCTCTGGAGTGGATGTTGACAGTGGAACCCATGGATAACGAATCAAAGCAACATGGACTGTTTGGTCGCGACGATGTGTTCTGGTGGGGCGCTGGCAACCTGGAAAAACGCTTGAGCCATGTGCTCGGCCACCCACTGGATGAATACAGCATCACGACCCGGGACCTTGAGTCCAATGCCTCGTTCGTCAACTACGTACGCCATCATCACCTGACTCATCGATCCAGCGGGGAGAGTCTGGATGTGGTGGAAAAGTCGATCCGCAAGTTGCTGTTCATTTCCAGCCTGGAATCGCGCTTCTATCGCGAGCGCGGTGTGTTGGCGGGCGGCGAGCATTTCAAGCATCCGGGCTGCCTGGGGGTAATTGAAACTCTGCGGGAAAGCCTGATCTTCACGCGTTTCGTGAAGGGGCGAGGACCGCAGATGGTCAGGATTGCGCCGCAGATTGCCCAGGGCATCGCAGAAATCGAGGCGCTGTCCCATCGGCACTTCCAGCCGGCCAACTGGCGACAGCGTTACCGGTTCTGGGAAATGGATTATTTCCGCCCGTGGTATCTGCTGCGCTGGCGTTTCAATTTCGTGCGTTACCTGCCCTCCCTCAGGGACCTGCCCGCCGACGATGTACGTTTTCACGGCCTGGCCGAGCGTCTGCGCCGCTTGCAGCCGGCCTTGCGCCAAGCCCAGTCTCGGGCCCGCGATACCCAGCGCTGCCTTTGCCACATGGATTATCTCGCGAAGAATTTTTTTGTATCGCCCGAAGGCTTGCAGATGATCGACTGGAGCGAGGTGAAGATCGGTCGGGTCGGTTTCGATGGCGGCGCTTATTTGAGCGGGATTTTCCGCCAAGGGGACCTGGCGCGTTTTACCAAGGTGCGCGCCGAGTTCTTGAACGCTTATGTCGAGGCATTGGACGAGCAATTCGATCAGCAGAGCGCGTTACGCAACGTGGATTACTTTTTCTTGCAGAACGCGCTGTGGCATTTCTTGAGGCCCAAGACCATTGCTGACTATCAGCGACGGGGCAAGCTGGATCTGTTGCATGAGAAGTATGAGTACTTGTTGGCGCTGCCGTTGATTTCGGACCGTTAGGCGAGTCGATACACAGGATCTTTGTTTGAGGTGAGGACGCCTCGCTGGCAAGCCAGCTCCTACAGGGGGGCTTGGTTGATGAGAGGGCGTCTTCATGCCGGAGGATTTGCGAGCGTGATTACTCTTGCGGATCGAGATTATCCAGCGCCCGATTCACCGCCATATCGGCCAGCATGATCACTTGCTGGATACCCAACAACATACTGCGCTGCGGTCCGTCGACGAATGTTGCGAAATCACTGGCCATTACGTTGGCGGACCTCAGCGACTCACAGGCGTAGGCCAGCAAGGTCTCGGTATCGATACCGGGGGCGATGAGAAACATTGTGCTTGGGGAGGATTTGGGCATGGCGAAGCTCCATCTCTTGGTGATGTTATTGAGCCGTTTGGAATTCGGGGTTCCATGCCCGGCCGCTGATTTGACAGCGGCGGACAAAGGCTAGAGATGCCGCTTCCGAGGGACAACCTGAAAGGGTTGTGGGATGTTTCTTCGCGGGTTGAGTGAATCCAGGCGGTTTGGATTTGCTGGGATGGACGTCTTCGCTGGCAAGCCATCTCCTACATCCTAAGGAAAAAAAACCGTCATCTAGGGCTTTTCCCTACAGACAGCCGTTTCTCCAAGTGGCTTAAATTCACTTACAAGCAAGGACGCATCTCAACCATACACTCGCAGCATTACAAGGCAGCCGAGTACGATGCGTTATCTAATCTTCATCCTCATAGCCATAATCGTTGTCACTCTTTTGGCATCGCTGTATGGGTGGTATTGCCATCTACGAGATGACGAAGACGACCTGTATTACTCGCCCGAAAATCCTGTCGATTCAAATCACGCACGCGCGCCTTGCATACAGCCAGCGGCAAGGCTTCGACAGCGTGATCACGCTAGCACGCCGAAGCCTTCGCCTAGCGCTTCAGGCGATCTGTCCGCCCACTGAACCCGCCCTTGATGCACCGAGTGATTGCCTTGGGCCGGCCTTCTATCTTGAACGGTGTCATCGCGTCATTTGGCGGGGACACGAGAACACCGGTATCGGACGTGCCGGGGTCTTCGCTGGCAAGCCAGCTCCTACAGGGTTGAGGATTGGCTTTTTGTGATTGTCAATCGCCCCGCGAACGCTGTGGATGCCGCTCATCGGGCCGTTGAATAGCGGGGGCTGAAGGCAGGATGGGAAATGTCGATTTATGTGAAAAAATCGTCAGAAACTTCCTACATTTTATTAATGGCAACCATACGTTTGTATTATCATTCGCGCCAAATTTCATTGAGCATTTCCTCCAGGCACGCGCACTGATGCGCGCCTGAGTGATGATTGCGCCCGATATGGATATCCGCTGTTTTTTATGGACAATGCTGATCCACCGCGTCGCTCTTTGCTGATTCTGTCTAAAGGTGCGCAACAAATCCCTACCCTCCCCGCGCTGTTGCCTGAGTATCGGCTGCTGTGTGGAACGGTGGGCGACATTGCCCGGACCGATGATGTGTTGGCGTGGGGGCGCAAGCCCAGTGCGTTGCGTGCCAAGGAAGCAGCCGATGCTGCCGGGTTGCCGCTGATCACGGTCGAAGACGGTTTTTTGCGCTCCGTGGGCCTGGGTGCTGAAGACCCGCCGTTGTCGCTGATCGTCGACCCGCTGGGCATCTACTACGACGCCACCGCCCCTTCTCGCCTGGAACAATTGATTGCGCAGCCGTTGACGCTGGCGCAGTCCGATCGTGCCCGCGCCTTGCAAGCGAGCTGGTGCGAAGAACGCGTTTCGAAGTACAACGGCGCGCGGATCGAAACCTGTGAATTGCCGCAGCCTTGCGTGCTGGTCGCTGATCAAACGCGGGGCGATGCTTCGCTGCAAGGTGCCAGCGCTGCTGATTTCGAGCATATGCTAGAAGTCGCGCTGGCCCGTCACCCGCAGAGTACGGTGGTGGTCAAGGTTCACCCGGATGTGGTGGCCGGGCGCAAGCAGGGGCATTTCGATCTGGCGGCGTTGCGCAAGTATCCGCGGGTGCAGGTGATCAGCGATAACGTGCACCCCGCCGAGTTGATGTCGGCCGTTCAGGCAGTGTACGTAATGACTTCTCAACTGGGCTTCGATGCCCTGTTGTGGAAAGTGCCGGTGCACACTTTTGGTATGCCGTTCTACGCCGGCTGGGGTTTGACCATTGATGCGCTGCCCGCGCCCGAGCGACGTCAGCCTGTCAGTCTTGAGCAACTGCTGCATGCCGCGCTGGTGGAGTACTCGCGCTACGTGGATCCAGAGACGAGCGCGCCATGCCAGGTCGAAACCGTACTGGCATGGTTGGGGCTGCAGCGCCGGATGCGCAGTCGGTTGCCTCAAAGCCTGCACATGGTTGGTTTCAGCAAGTGGAAACGTCCGTTAGTGGAAGAGTTCTTCAACGGTTCATCCACTCAGTTTGCTCCACCGTCCACAGACTCGAAGACCCGCGCGGACGTGGTGACGTGGGGCTGTCAGCATGACTTGGCGCTTGCCCAACAGAACAACACCAGCCACCTCGGCCGCGTCGAAGACGGCTTCCTGCGCTCCGTCGGCCTGGGCGCGAAGAAAACCCGCCCCCTGTCCTGGGTGTTCGACGACCTGGGCATTTACTACGACGCCACCCGCCCTTCGCGTCTGGAACACATATTGCAGAACGAGCCCTGTGCACCGGGCTTGTTGCAGCGGGCGGCGGAGTTGCGGGAAGCGATCTGCGCGGCCGGCGTGACCAAGTACAACCTGCCTGGTACGCCGTGGAAACGCCCGGCCGGTGTCGAGCGGGTGATTCTGGTGCCGGGCCAGGTGGAGTCCGATGCGTCGATTCGTTATGGCGCGCACCGGATCCGCCGCAACCTGGATTTGCTCAAGGCGGTGCGCGAGCGTCATCCGATGGCGTGGCTGTTGTACAAGCCGCACCCCGAAGTACTGGCCGGCACACGCGAGGCCGGCGTAGACGAAGAACGCACCAGCGACTGGTGCAACCAGGTGGTGGGCGATGTGCCTTTCCACTCTCTGTTGTCCGAGGTCGACGAGGTGCATGTGCTGACTTCGCAATCGGGCTTCGAAGCTTTGTTGCGCGGTGTGCCGGTGACCACGTATGGCCAGCCGTTCTATGCCGGTTGGGGGTTAACCGAGGATCGCGACCTGAGCCCGGACGTTCAGGCTCGGCGCACCCGGCGCTTGAGCCTCGACGAGCTGGTGGCCGCAACGCTGATCCGCTACCCGACTTACGTCAGCCGCATCACCCGAAAATTTACCACTCCTGAACGCACGCTTATCGAGATCCAGAACTGGGATGAAGTACCAACGCAAGGAAGAACTCCAACATGGCGAGAGATGATTCGGCGTTTGCTCCTTACGGTTTTGAAACCACGCCTCAGGCAATCCTGATTCCCAAGCAGCGCTCCCTGCGACCGGTGCCGGTGAAGCCGCGCAACTCGTTCCTGTTCTTGCAGGGCGTCAGTTCGCCGTTTTTCGCGCGCCTGGCGCAAGCCCTGCGAAACGAGGGACAGCAGGTCAAGTCCGTCAGTTTCAACATGGGCGATACCCTGTATGGCAGCGGTGCGCGGGTGTATTACTCGGCGCGACCCGAGCAGTTGGCGGATTTCTACAGCCACTGCTTCAAGACGGAGCACATCACCGACGTGGTGCTGTTCGGCGATTGCCGGCCGGTGCATCAACCGGCGGTGACGCTGGCCAAGTCGCTGGGGATTCGTGTGCACGTGTTCGAGGAAGGTTACTTCCGGCCGTACTGGATCACCCTTGAGCGCAACGGCGTGAACAATCACTCGCTGCTGCCGCGGGACCCGGAGTGGTATCGCGAGGTGGGCAAGTACATTCCGCGTTATCACAACGGCAACGAGTTTCGCCTGTCGTTTGCCTCCCGGGCGCTGCACGACGTGATGTATCACGTCGGTGGCGCGCTGAACAAAGTGGTGTTTCCCCATTACAAGACCCACGCGCCGTTCAACGCGGCGGTGGAGTATGCGGGCTACATTCGCCAGGGCATTCGGCTGTTGAGTGCCAAGGGTCGCGATTCCGAGGTGATCAGTGAGGTGGCGCGCAATCGCAACCGCACCTTCCTGCTGCCCTTGCAGTTGGACAGCGATGCGCAGATCCGCGATCACTCGCCGTTCCGCCACATGAAGGATGTGCTCAAGCATGTGATGGGCTCGTTCGCCCGCCATGCCGGCAGCGATGCGCGGCTGGTGGTGAAGAACCATCCGCTGACGCCCGGTATCGTCAACTATCAGCGCATCACCCGGCGCATTGCCCACAAGCTGGGCATCGAAGACCGCGTGGACTTCCTCGAGAGCGGGCACATGCCGACGCTGCTGTCGCACGTGGCCGGCGTGGTCACGGTCAACAGTACCGTGGGCGGTTCGTCGCTGATGCACAACGTGCCGACCATCGCCCTGAGCGACCCGATCTACAACCTCAAGGGGCTGACCCACCAGGGCGGCCTCGACGCGTTCTGGGACCACCCGGAACCCCCTGACTCCACGCTGTTTCAACGTTTTCGCAGCACGGTCATTCACACCACGCAGGTCAACGGCGGCTTCTATACCCGCTGTGGCATCGACATGGCGGTGAACAACTCCCTGGAAGTGTTGATGGCGAAGACCTCGAAGATCGAACAGTACCTATGACGCTGCACAAGTCTCCACGCTGCATTCTCATCACCGGTGCCACAGGCGGCATCGGTGGTGCCCTGGCGCCTGCGTATGCGGCGCCGGGGGTGACCCTGATCCTGCAAGGCAGGCGCCTGGATCGCCTGGAAGAAATGGCCGCGCAGTGCCGCGCCCTCGGTGCGCGGGTGTTGCTGCAGCCGCTCGATGTCCAGGACCTGGAAGCCTTGCGCCGCTGGATCAGTGAGATCAGCGAGAGCGAGGCGCCGGACCTGATCATCGTCGGCGCCGGGGTCAACACCTCCGCAGGCGACAATGGCGAGGGCGAAGTCTGGGCGCTGTCCCAGGCGCTGATCGAGATCAATGTGTTGGCGGCCCTGGCCACGGTGCAGGCCGCATTGCCGTTCATGCGCGCGCGCAAATCCGGGCAGATCGCCCTGTTCAGTTCGCTGGCCGGCTGGCGCGGGTTGCCCGCCACGCCGAGCTATAGCGCGAGCAAGGCGGCGATCAAGGCCTACGGCGAAGCCATGCGCGACCTGGTGGCGGTGGACGGGGTGAAGATCAACGTGATCATGCCTGGCTACGTCGAATCGAAAATGTGCTTTGAGATGCCCGGGCCCAAACCCTTGCTCTGGGCACCGGACAAAGCCGCGCGCAGGATTCGCCGCGGCCTGGCGGCGAACCAGGCGCGGATCAGTTTTCCGTTCCCGCTGAACCTTGGATGCTGGGCATTGGGAGTCATTCCGCCACGGCTGTCGTCGATCATTTTGCGGTGGCTGGATTACGGTGCCTGATGTGTTGAGTAGTGCGTTTGGCTGGGTGGTTGTGCTCGGTTTTCTGTTGTCGTGCGGGTTCGAAAGACTCTTGGTGCCCTGCCCCGGCTGGCGTCGCCCGCTGCGCGCCTGGCTGCTGCACGCCGGTGCCTGGGCGTTCGCCGTCGGCTTGCTGTACCTGATCACCGGCCGCGCCTGGTTCAGCGCGGTGAATGTGTTGGCCCTGTGGCTGTTGATCGTGTTGGTGAGCAACGCCAAATATCATTCGCTGCGCGAGCCCTTCGTGTGCGCCGACTTCGAATACTTCAGCGATGCGGTGCGTTTTCCGCGCCTGTACCTACCGTTTTTCGGCATCGGCAAGGCGATTGGCCTGGCGTTGCTGTTTGTGGTCTACCTGGGCTGTGGGCTGTATTTCGAGCCGGTCGGCGCCAATGCCCACGCCGTGGCGACGGGCACCTTGCTCGGGGGCTTGGTGC
>LNAP01012000.1_pt1 | contig 19394 bp, 17 predicted proteins | sample 602601 | NCBI WGS metagenome assembly LNAP01 (sample SAMN02440304, study PRJNA202911) | soil metagenome | biome: Subtropical and temperate rainforests or woodlands; isolation source: soil samples (1 kg each in a 20% v/v slurry with milli Q water) were... ...
GGAGCGACGCCGACCGGCAACTGCGGGCGCGGGTGGCGCTGATGCAGCGCCTGGAACCCGAGGCCGGCTGGCCGGACCTGTCCGACGCGGCCCTGCAGGCGGGTCTTGCCGACTGGCTGGGTCCGTACCTGCCCGGCCTGCGGCGGCTGGACGATCTTGCCGACGGGCGGCTGCGAACGGCGCTGTCGGGCCTGCTCGATCACGCACAGGCCCGGCGTCTGGATGCCGAACTGCCGGTGCAGATTCCGATCAACAACCGCCCGCGCGCCATCGACTACGCTGCCGACACGCCCGTGCTGGCGGTGCGCCTGCAGGACCTGTTCGGCCAGCAGGACACGCCGCGCCTGGCCGGCGGGCGGCTGTCGCTGGTGCTGCACCTGCTGTCGCCGGCTGGCCGGCCGTTGGCGGTAACGGCCGACCTGGCCGGCTTCTGGCGCGGCGCCTACGCCGAGGTGCGCAAGCAGATGCGCGGGCGCTATCCCAAGCACCCATGGCCGGAGAATCCGCTGCAGGCGACGCCGCCGCCGCCGCGGCGCTGAGTGGCGGCGCCTGCCACTACAATGCCAGGCGTTGTGCCGGACCACCGTGGCCGGCGCTCCCGCCCGCAGGAGGAGCGGCATGGATCTGGATTTTTCGCCCGAGGACGAAGCCTTCCGGGCCCAGGTGCGCGAATTTCTGGCCGGGCATTACCCGGCCGACATTCGGCGCAAGGTGGAGCTCGGGCTGGCGCTGGAGAAGGACGATTACGTGCGCTTCCAGCGCCTGCTGTACCTCAAGGGCTGGATCGCGCCGTCGTGGCCGGTGGAGCACGGCGGCTGCGGCTGGTCGGCGACGCGCCGCTACATTTTCGAGGACGAGCTGGCGGCCGCGGACACGCCGCGCATCATGCCGTTCGGCCTCAAGATGCTGGCGCCGGTGCTGATGGCCTTTGGGTCGCCGGCCCAGCAGCAGCGTTTCCTGCCGCGCATCCTGTCCTCCGAGGACTGGTGGTGCCAGGGCTACTCGGAGCCGGGTGCCGGCTCCGATCTGGCCTCGCTGCGCACGCGCGCCGAGCCGGTGGACGGCGGCTACCGGGTCAACGGCACCAAAATGTGGACCACCTACGCCCATTACGCCAACTGGATGTTCGCGCTGGTGCGCACCGCAAGTACCGGCAAGAAGCAGGAGGGCATTTCCTTTCTGCTGATCGACATGCACAGCAAGGGCGTTAGCGTGCGCCCGATCATCACCATCGACGGCCTGCATGTGGTCAACCAGGTGTTCCTGGAGGATGTGTTCGTGCCGGCCGACTGTCTGGTCGGCGGCGAGGGCCAGGGCTGGACCATCGCCAAGTTCCTGCTCGGGCACGAGCGCAGCAACATTGCCGGCGTGGCGCGCAGCAAGCAGCAGCTGCGGCGCCTGAAGCGTATCGCTGCCGAGCGCCGGCTGCTGGTCGATCCGCGTTTCGCGGACCAGCTGGCGCGGATCGAAATCGATCTGCTGGCGCTGGAGTACACGGACCTGCGCGCGCTGTGGGAAGAAGCCGCCGGTCACGCGCCGGGGCCGCAGGCGTCCTTGCTCAAGGTGCGCGGCACGCAAATCCAGCAGGCCATCACGGAACTGCTGATGCAGGCGGTGGGGCCGTATGCGCTGCCGTACGACGTCGCGGTGCTCAAGCACGGCTGGGGGGGCGATGAGCCGCCCATCGGTCCCGACTATGCGGCGCCGCTGGCGGCGAGCTACTTCGACGCCCGCAAGACCTCCATCTACGGCGGCTCGAACGAGATCCAGAAGAACATCATCGCCAAGGCGGTGTTCGGCCTGTAAGGGCTGTCCCGCGCCGCAGCGAGCCTGAAAATTCCAGGCACGGAATGTTCAGGCGCATCAAACGGAAGCATCAGTCATGGACTTTGCTCTGTCGGAATTCCAGCAACTGCTGAAGGAACAGGCCGAGCGCTTCGTCGAGCGCGACTACGGCTTCGAGCAGCGCCGCGCGATCATCGCGGCCGAACCCGGCTTCAGCCCGGCGCACTGGCGGACCTTCGCCGAGCTGGGCTGGCTCGGCCTGCCGTTTGCGGAAGACAGCGGCGGCTTCGGCGGCACGGCGGCGGATCTGGCCATCCTGTTCGAGGTGTTCGGCCGCGGTCTGGTGGTGGAACCGTACCTGGCCACCGTGCTGGGCGGGCTGGCCGTGGAGCGCGGCGGCAGCCAGGCGCAAAAGGAGGCCGTGCTGCCCGGCGTGATGGCCGGCACGCGCATGCTTGCCCTGGCCAGCACCGAGACCGGCGGCCGGCCGGGCGCGCTGCACGTGGTGACGCAGGCCAGGAAGGTGACCGGCGGCTGGCAGCTGTCCGGCCGCAAGGCGGTGGTGCTGCACGGCGCCAGTGCCGACACGCTGGTGGTGAGTGCGCGCAGCCACGGCGCCCACGATGCGCCGGGCGGCATCGGGCTGTTCCTGGTGCCGGCCAAGGCCTACGGCGTGAAGCGCCGCGGCTACGCCACCATCGACGGCCTGCGGGCGGCCGAGATCACGCTGGACCGCGTGGAGCTGGGCGACGATGCGCTGCTGGGCGAGGCGACAAGCGGTTTTGCACTGCTCGACGGGCTGCTCGATGTGGCCGCCATCGCCGGCTGCGCCGAGGCGCTCGGCTGCATGCAGGCGCTGATCGACCGCACCGCCGAGTACCTGCGCACGCGCGAGCAGTTCGGGCGCAAGATCGGCGACTTTCAGGTGCTGCAGCACGCGCTGGTGGACATGTACATGGCCACCGAGCAGGCGCGCTCGATCACGCTCGCGGCGGCGCTCAAGGCCGATTCCCCGGCGCCGGAACGCCAGCGCCTGGTGGCCGCGGCGCGCCAGTTCTGCGCCGAGGCCGGTCGGCTGGTCGGGCAGACGGCGGTGCAGCTGCACGGCGGCATCGGCGTCACCGACGAGCTCGACGTGGCGCATTACTTCAAGCGCCTGACGATGCTGCCGGTGTGGTTTGCCGACAACGGCCAGCCGCTGGACCGCTTCATCGCGGCCAGCGGCTGATGGTGCAGTCGAGCGCGGCGGTGTCGCCGCGCACCGCCGCCGGCCTGTTCGTGCTGATGGTCGTGCTGTGGGGTGTCAACTGGCCGGTGATGAAGGTCGGTCTGGACTACTTCCCGCCGTTTCACTTCGCCCTGCTGCGCATGGCGCTGGGGGCCGTGACCATGTTTGCCGTGGCCGCGCTGGCCGGCGAGCTGCGCCGGCCGGCGCGCCAGGACTGGCCGATCGTGCTCAGCATCGGCCTGATCCAGATGGGCACGTTCATGGTGCTGAGCCTCCTCGGCCTGCGCTTCGTCGGTTCCGGGCGGGCGGCGATCCTGGCCTACACCACGCCGTTGTGGGTGCTGCCGCTGTCGGTGTGGGTGCTCAAGGAGCGTCTCAGCGGCGGCAAGATTGCCGGCTTCGTGCTGGGTCTGGCCGGCGTGGCGGTGCTGTTCAACCCGGTCGGCTTCGACTGGGGCGATCGGCGGGTGCTGCTGGGCAATGGCCTGCTGCTGTTCGGGGCCGCACTGTGGGCGCTGCAGATCGTGCATGTGCGCACTCACCGCTGGGTCGGCACGTCCCTGTCGCTGCTGCCCTGGCAGCAGACCGTGGCGGTGCTGCTGCTGGCACCGCTGGCCATCATGTTCGAGCCGAATGCCGCGATTCGCTGGACACCCGAGTCGATCGCCATCCTGGCCTACAACGGGCCGCTGACCAGCGGGTTCTGCTTCTGGATCCTGCTGACCGTTACCCGCGCGCTGCCGGCGGTGACCACGTCCATCGGCTCGCTGGCAACGCCGCTGGTCGGCATGCTGGCCGGCGCCTGGTGGCTGGGCGAGCCGCTGTCGGCCACCAACACCGGGGGGCTGGCGCTGATCGGCGGTGCCGTTGCGATGCTGGTGCTCAGCGAGGCCTGGTCGCGACGCGCCTGACGGCCGGCGGGTAGGCGGCGACCGGATCGGCACGATACGATTGCCGGCCACTCGACGTAAATCGCCGATGATCCACCCGCATTCCCCGACAGCGCCATGCCGATGACCCTGCTGGCAGCCGCGCTGCTGCCCTGGCTGGGCGCCGCGCTACTGTTCGGGCAGCGCAACGGCGCGCGCGACCGCTGCGCCTGGCTGGCCGGGGCGGTAGTGGCGCTGGCCATCGCCGCGCTGGCCGCCAGTGTGCCGGCGGCGGCCGGCGGTGACATCGTGCGCGTCAGCTGGCGGTGGTTGCCGACGCTCGGGGTGAACTTCGGCTTCCGGCTGGACGGCCTGGCACTGATGTTCGCCGGCCTGGTGCTGGGCATCGGCTTGGTGATCGTGCTGTATGCGCGCTATTACCTGGCCGAGGGCGAGCCGTTCGCCCGTTTCTATGGCCTGCTGCTGACCTTCATGGGCGCCATGCAGGGCGTGGTGCTGGCCGATAACCTGATCCTGCTGGTGGTGTTCTGGGAGCTGACCGGGCTCAGCTCGTTCCTGCTGATCGGCTTCTGGTCGCGCCGCGCCGACGCCCGGCAGGGTGCACGTATGGCGCTGGCCATTACCGGCGGTGGCGGTCTGGCGCTGCTGGCCGGGGTGGCGCTGATCGGCTCGGCCGTCGGCTCCTACGATCTGGACACGGTGCTGGCCGCCGGCCCGGCGCTGCATGCTCATCCCTATTACCTGCCGGCGCTGGTGCTGGTGCTGCTGGGCGCCTTCACCAAGTCGGCGCAGTTCCCGTTTCATTTCTGGCTGCCGCAGGCCATGGCCGCGCCGACGCCGGTGTCGGCCTATCTGCACTCGGCGACGCTGGTCAAGGCCGGCGTGTTCCTGCTGGCGCGCCTGTACCCGGCGCTCGGCGGCTCGGATGCCTGGTTCTATCTGGTCAGCGCGGCCGGGGTGGCAACGCTGCTGCTGGGCGCCGTGCTGGCGCTGTTCCAGCATGACATCAAGGGCCTGCTGGCGTATTCCACCATCAGTCACCTGGGCCTGATCACGCTGTTGTTCGGCCTTGATCGGCCGCTGGCGGTGGTGGCCGGGGTGTTTCACATCATCAATCACGCCACCTTCAAGGCCTCGCTGTTCATGGCCGCCGGCATCATCGACCACGAGTGCGGCAGCCGCGACATGCGCCGCCTGCACGGGCTGTATCGCTACATGCCGCATACCGCCACGCTGGCCATGACGGCGGCGGCGGCCATGGCCGGCGTGCCCTTGCTCAACGGCTTCCTGTCCAAGGAAATGTTCTTTGCCGAAACGCTGTTGCTTGGCGAGCGCGGCGCGCTGGCCTGGGCGCTGCCGGCGGTGGCAACGCTGGCCGGATTGTTCAGCGTCGCCTACTCGGTGCGCTTCATCCATGACGTGTTCTTCAATGGCACGGCCGTCGATCTGCCGCGCACGCCGCACGAGCCGCCGCGCTGGATGCGCGTGCCGGTCGAGCTGCTGGTGTTGGTGTGTCTGCTGGTCGGCGTGCTGCCGGGGCTGACCGTGGCGCCCTTGCTCCATCTGGCTGCCGGCGCGGCATACGGCGGTGAGTTGCCGCCCTACAGTCTTGGCGTATGGCACGGCCTGAACCTGCCCCTGATGATGAGCGTGCTGGCGCTGGTCGGCGGTGTGGCGGTGTATGTAGGCCTGCACCGCTGGGTGGACATGCACACGCTGGAGCTGACCGCCTACAGTGGCAAGGCGGCCTTCGAGCGGCTGCTGGCCGGGGTGCTGGCCGGCGCCGGGCGGGTCACGCGGTGGGTCGACGATGGCCGGCTGGGCCGTTACATGGCGCTGTTGCTGCTCGCCGCCATTGCCGCTGGGGCCTGGCCGCTGTGGCGGCATGGCTATCAGCCGGGCGCTGTGGCGGGCCAGGCAATGCCGCCGATCATCGCCCTGATCTGGCTGGTGGGTCTGCTGGCGGCGGTGATCGCGACGGTGCTGCACCGCCAGCGACTGGTGGCCGTGATCCTGCTGGGCATCGCCGGGCTGGTGGTGGGGCTGGCCTTCGTGTACCTGTCGGCACCCGACCTGGCGCTGACGCAGATCCTGATCGAGATGGCGAGCCTGCTGCTGCTGTTGCTGGCGCTGGGCCGCCTGCCGCACGACGCGCCGGCCGAGCCGGTGGCCCGGCGGCTGCGCGACGCCGGCATCGCCCTGCTGGCCGGCAGCGGGGTGGCGGCATTGCTGTACGGCGTGCTCACGCGGCCGACGACGTCGATATCCGAGTATTTCCTCGGCCAGGCCTATCCGCTGGGCGGTGGCCGCAATGTCGTGAACGTGATCATCGTCGACTTCCGCGGCTTCGACACGCTCGGCGAGATCGCCGTGCTGGCGCTGGCCGGGCTGATCGTCCACGCCGTATTGCGCCGTCTGGGCTGGGCGCCGCGGCCGCAGGCAGGGCTGGCAAGCGACCGTCATCCGCTGCTGCTGACGCTGCTGTCGGGCCTGCTGCTGCCGCTGGCGAGCGCAGTGGCGGTATTCCTGCTGCTGCGTGGACACAACCTGCCCGGCGGCGGCTTCATCGCCGGCGCTGGCGCTGCTGGTGCAGTACCTGGCGCGCGGCAGCGCCTGGGTCGACGCCCGGCTGCATACCGGGTTTGAGGTGTGGATCGCCGGTGGCCTGCTGCTGGCCGGACTGACCGGTGTCGCCGCCTGGCTGTTCGGACACCCGTTCCTGACCAGCGCCACGGCTCATCCGGTGCTGCCGCTGCTGGGCGAGCTGCCGCTGGCCAGTGCCATGGCCTTCGATCTGGGTGTGTTTGCCGTGGTGGTGGGCGCCACCCTGCTGGCGCTGCTCAGTCTGGCGCGCCGGCAACCGCGGGGTGCACGTTGATGTCCCTGGAGCTGATGCTCGCACTGGGCGTTGGCCTGTTCGCCGCCTGCGGGGTGTACCTGGTGCTGCGCGCGCGCAGTTTCGACCTGATCCTGGGGCTCACGCTGCTGTCGTACGCGGTGAACCTGTTCATCTTCGCCACCGGACGACTGGCGGTGAACCGACCGCCCATCCTGGCGCCGGATACCGCGACCACGCTCGCACAGTACGCCGACCCGCTGCCGCAGGCGCTGGTGCTGACCGCCATCGTGATCAGTTTCGGCATGACGGCGCTGCTGGTGGCGATTGCCCTGGCTGCCCGACGCGCCGGCGACGATGACCACGTCGATGCCGGGCGGCAGGAGCCGCAATGAGCCACTGGCCGATCGCGCCGATCCTGTTGCCCTTGTTCGCGGCTGTGCTGCTGCTGGTGCTGGAACGCTGGCGTCCGGCCTGGCAGTTGCCGGTCAATCTGCTGGCGACCGCTGCGCTGCTGGTGATCTGCGTCGGCCTGTTGGGGCGCGCGGCCGATGGCGGGGTGATGGCCTACCTGCTAGGCAACTGGCAGGCGCCGTTTGGCATCGTGCTGGCGGTGGACCGTCTGGCGGCGCTGATGCTGACGCTGACGGCAGCGCTGGCGCTGGCCAGCCTGCTGGCGGCGGCGGCGCACTGGCACCGGCGTGGCGCGCATTTTCATCCACTGTTCCAGATGCAGGTGATGGGCCTGAACGGCGCTTTCCTGACCGCCGACCTGTTCAACCTGTTCGTGTTCTTCGAAGTGCTGCTGATTGCCTCCTATGGGCTGCTGCTGCACGGGGGCGGCCGGCGACGGCTGCATGCCAGCCTGCATTTCGTGACACTGAACCTGGTCGGTTCGGCGCTGTTCCTGCTTGGCGTCAGCCTGCTGTATGGCGTGACCGGAACGCTGAACATGGCCGACCTGGCCGTCAAGGTGGCGCAGGCTCCCGACGCCGATGTCGGCCTGCTGCAGGTCGCCGGCCTGCTGCTGCTGGTGGTGTTCGGTCTGAAGGCCGCCGTGCTGCCGCTGGGGCTGTGGCTGCCGACTACCTACAGCGCGGCCAGCGCGCCGGTGGCGGCACTGTTCGCGATCATGACCAAGGTCGGCGTGTATGCCATCGTGCGTGTGTTCACGCTGATTTTCGTCGGCGAGCGGCTGGCCGTGGCCGCGCCGCTGCTGCTGCCGCTGGGCCTGGCGACCCTGGCGCTGGCAAGCCTGGGCGCGCTCAGTGCCGGCAGCCTGCCACGCCTGGCCGGTTATCTCACGATGGCATCGGCGGGCACCTTGCTGGCCGCGGTGGGCGTGTCCGGCGATCAGGCGCTGGTGGCGGCGCTCTATTACCTGCCGCAGACCACGCTGGCGGTGGCGGCGCTGTTTCTGCTTGCCGAGCTGATCGCCCGCCAGCGCGGCGATCAGGCCGGTGCGCTGGTCGGCGGTCCGGCGGTGCGCCAGCCGGTCCTGCTGGGCGGAATGTTCCTGCTGGCCGGCGCCACCCTGGCCGGTCTGCCGCCGTTTTCGGGCTTCGTCGGCAAGCTGCTGATCCTGCGCGGCGCGCTCGGCCAGGTCGGCGGTTTTGCGGTGTGGGCCGTGCTGCTGCTGTCCGGGTTTGCGGCGCTGATCGCCTTCAGCCGCGCCGGCAGTCGCCTGTTCTGGAAGGTTTCGCCGGCGCAGGAGGGTCCGCGGCATGGCGTGCTGGCAATGGTCCCGGTGTTTGGCCTGCTGGCCGGTGGCGTGCTGCTGGCGGTGCTGGCGGCGCCGGTGCTGCGGTTTGCCGAGGCCGGTGCGCAGCAGTTGCTGGTGCCGACGGATTACGTCGATGCGGTGCTGGGCGCCCGCCCGGTGTCGCGCGCGGGTGGCCAGCCATGAGGCGTCTGCTGCCCTCGCCGCTGCTCAGCGTCGCGCTGCTGCTGATCTGGTTGCTGCTGAACGACACGCTGGCGCCCGGCCAGGCGCTGCTGGGCGCGCTGCTGGCGCTGGCGCTGCCGCTGCTGACCGACCGCCTGCGCCCCGAGCGGGCCCGCCTGCGCCGCCCGCTGCGGGCGGCGCGCCTGCTGGTGGTGGTGCTGGTGGACATCGTGCTGGCCAACATCGAGGTGGCCCGCCGCATCCTCGGGCCGGAGTCGGAATTGCGACCCCGCTTCGTGTGGTTGCCGCTCGACATCCGCGACCCCCATGGCATTGCCGCCCTGGCCGGAATCATCACCCTGACGCCGGGCACCGTGTCCTCGGACCTGAGCGCCGACCGGCGGTATCTGCTGGTGCATGCCTTCAACTGCGACGATCCCGCGGCGCTGGCGGCGAGCATCAAACAGCGCTATGAACGCCCACTGATGGAGATTTTCACGTGAATCCGCTGGACTACGCGCTGCCGCTGGCGGCCGGCATGCTGGCGCTGGCCATGGCGCTGAACCTGTGGCGTGCGGTGCGTGGCCCGGCCCTGCCGGACCGCATCCTGGCGCTGGACACGCTCTACATCAATGCGCTGGCGCTGCTGGTGCTGCTGGGCATTCATCTGGGCACCGACGTGTATTTCGAGGTGGCACTGGTGATCGCGCTGCTGGGTTTCATCGGCACGGTGGCGCTGTCGCGCTATGTGCTGCGGCGGGACATCATCGAATGAGTCTGCTGGCCGATTACCTCATCGCGGGTCTGTTGCTGGTCGGCGGCGGCTTCGCGCTGATAGGCTCGTTCGGCCTGCTCAAGCTGTCGGATTTCTACAAACGCGTGCACGGCCCGACCAAGGCCACCACGCTGGGCGTGGGCAGCATATTGATCGCCTCGAGCCTGCACCTGAGCCTGCGCGGGTCGACGCTGAGCCTGCACGAGCTGTTGATCACGCTGTTTCTGTTCATCAGCGCGCCGGTCAGCGCGCACCTGCTGGTGAAGGCGGCCTTGCACCTCGACCCGCGGCTGCCGCCCGACGAACCAGCCCATCCTTCAGCCGATACCGACTCGCCCGCCTGGCACGTCATGCACTGCGCCGAGGTCTTGCAGGCGCTGTCCAGCAGCGCCAGCAGCGGCCTCGGCCAGCACGAGGCCGCCCGGCGTCTTGAGCGATACGGTCGCAACAGCCTGCCGGCGCCCAGGCAACGCGGGCCCTGGCTGCGCTTCATCCTGCAGTTTCACAACCCCCTGTTGTACGTGCTGCTGGTGGCCGGTGCCGTCACTTTCGCGCTCGAAGACCATGTGGACGCGGCGGTGATTACCGGCGTGGTGCTCATCAATGCCGTCATCGGCTTCGTTCAGGAAGGCCGAGCGCAGAAGGCGCTGGAGGCAGTGAGCGCCATGCTGGCCAGTCGCGCCATGGTGTTGCGCGACGGCGAGCGCGACGAGATCGATGCTGCCCTGCTGGTGCCGGGCGACATCGTGCTGCTGGAATCCGGCGCCCGGGTGCCGGCCGACCTGCGGCTTTTGCGTGTCAGGAACCTGCACGTCAACGAAGCGGCCCTGACCGGCGAGTCGGTACCCGTGGCGAAGGGCACGGAACCGGTGGCCGGCGCCGCGCCCATCGGCGATCGCTCCTGCATGGCCCATGCCGGCACCGTGGTCAGCGTCGGCCAGGCGCACGGCGTGGTGGTCGCCACCGGCCAGCACACGCAGATGGGCCACATCGGCACGCTGGTCGGCGAGGTGCAGGCGCTGGCCACGCCGCTGACCCGGCGCCTCGATCAGTTCGCCCGCCAGATCACGCTGTTCATCCTGACGGTGGGGCTGGTGACGTTTCTGTTCGGGCATTTCGTTCGCGGCCTGCCGGCGCTGGAGGTTTTCCTGGCCGTGGTGGCATTGGCGGTGGCGGCCATTCCGGAGGGGCTGCCGGCCATCGTCACCATCGTCCTGGCCATCGGCACGCGCGTGATGGCGCGCAACAATGCCATCGTGCGACGGCTGCCGGCGGTGGAGACACTGGGGTCGGTCACGGTCATCTGTTCCGACAAAACCGGCACGCTGACCCGCAACGAGATGACCGCCGTGCAGGTCATGCTGCCGACGCATACGCTGCAAGTGACCGGCGCCGGTTATGCGCCCGAAGGCGGCTTTCATCGACAGGGCGTGAGCGTGGACGCCGCGCAGGACGGGCTGCTGCAAGGCCTGTCCCGCTGCGCCCTGCTCTGCAACGACGCCCGGCTCGGGCACGATGCGACCGGCGGTTGGCAGCTGGTGGGCGATCCCACCGAAGGGGCCTTGCTCACGCTTGCCTGCAAGGCCGGGCTGGATCCGCTCGAAGCTGCCGCGACCTGGCCGCGGGTCGACGCGATTCCGTTCGAGTCGGAACACCGTTTCATGGCCACGCTGCATCACGACCACGCCGGCCGCGCCTTCGTGCTGCTCAAGGGCGCGCCCGAGTGTGTGCTGGATCTGTGCGAGCAGGATGCCAGCGGCCAGCCGCTCGATCGGGCTGCCTGGGAGGCGCGCATGGAAGATGCCGCCGGTGCGGGACAGCGTGTGCTGGCGCTGGCCTCGTGCGATATGCCGGCGGGCACCACGGCGCTGGCCATGATCGACATCAGCCGGCGTTTCACCCTGCTGGGGCTGGTAGGCCTGATCGATCCGCCGCGTGAGGAAGCCATCGTGGCCGTGGCCGACTGCCAGCGCGCCGGGGTGCGGGTCAAGATGATCACCGGCGACCACGCCGTCACGGCGGCGGCCATCGGCCGGCAACTGGGACTGAACGCCGATCGGGCCGTCACGGGCGATGCCGTGGCGGCGCTGGACGAGGCGGCACTGCAGCGTGTGGTCCTCGAAAACGATGTGTTCGCCCGCGCCAGCCCGGAGCACAAGCTGCGCCTGGTGGCTGCCCTGCAGGCCCAGGGCGAGCTGGTGGCCATGACCGGCGATGGCGTCAACGACGCCCCGGCACTCAAGGCCGCCAATATCGGCGTGGCCATGGGGCAAAAGGGCACCGATGCCGCTCGCGAAGCCGCCGATCTGGTGCTCACCGACGACAATTTCGCCACCATCGCCCGCGCCGTGCGCGAGGGCCGCGTGGTGTTCGACAACATTAAGAAATCGCTGCTGTTCATGCTGCCCACCAACGGCGGCGAGGCGGGTGTGATCCTGCTGGCGGTCTTCGCCGGGCTGGCGTTGCCGGTCACTGCCGGCCAGATTTTGTGGGTGAACACGGTCACGGCGGTGACGCTGGCCCTGGCGCTGGCCTTCGAGCCGGCCGAGCCGGGCGTGATGCGCCGACCGCCGCGCCGGCCCTCGCAGCCCTTGATCACGCGCGTGCTGGCCGCGCGCATCGCCTACGTGAGCCTGCTGATGATCGCTGTCACCTTCGCCGTGTTCGAGTGGGAACTGGCGCGCGGCAACAGCGTTGAGATGGCGCGCACAGCGGCCGTGAACATGCTGGTCTTTGGCGAGCTGGTGTACCTGTTCAATGTGCGCCGCTTCACGGCCAGCGCCTTGACCCGGGACATCCTCACCGGCAACCCGGTGGCCCTGTGGATGGCCGTGCTGCTGGTTGTTTTCCAGCTCCTGTTTACCTATGCCCCGCCGATGCAGCAACTGTTCGGCACCGCCGCGCTGGATGGGGTTTCCTGGTCGATGATTCTTGCCTTGGGGCTGGGCAAGTTCCTGGCGGTGGAAGCGGAGAAGGCCGTGCTGCGGCGCTTGCAGGTCCGACGCATGTGAATGGCTTGCGTGAGCGTCAAAACCCGGCCAGGGATGAGGTACCGGCAGGCAGCTCTCGGTTACCAAGGTGCTCGGCGGGTGCCCAAGAACGCTCAAGCTCGCCGGCGGCGATCCGCAGCACCTGATGAGCGCGCCGGCCCCGGTGCCGGTTGGCAAAACAACCGCGAGCCCGTGCCGCAGGTGTGGGCGACCGCCTCAACGCGCGACGAGCGCGGGCTCCGGGTCCGGGCACAGATGAATCTCGATCGTCGAGTGGACGATTTCCTCATGCACGGCCAGACGCTGGCGAATGTCGGTCGGGGTCAATGACGCGTCGTGGGTCACCACCGTCAGCGCACAGGAGTAGACCTGATTGCCGACCCGCCACACGTGCAGGTCGGTGATGCGCGTCTGGTCCGCGCCGGGCCCGGTTTCGACGGCCTGCCGGATTTCGTCGACCACCGCGTGGTCCATTTCCCGGTCCAGCAGCACTGTGCCGGTCTGCACGATCAGGCCCTTGGCCCAGACGGCGACCAGCACGGCACCGACGATGCCCATGACCGGATCCAGCCATGACCACCCGTAGAACCAGCCGCCGACCAGCGCCACGATGGCCAGTATCGAGGTGGCGGCGTCCGCCAGGACGTGCACATAGGCGGCTTTCAGGTTCAGGTCGTGATGATCGGCATGGCCGTGTGCAGGCGCGTGTCCGTGCCCATGATCGTGATGCTCGGCCTGGCCGAGGATCACCGCGCAGACGATGTTGACCGCCAGGCCCAGCACGGCGATGACGACGGCCTCCTGGTAGCGGATCGGTTGCGGGGAGAAGATTCGCTCGACTGACCCGAACACCATCAGGGCGGCAACGCCGATCAGGAAGATGGCGCTGGCGAAACCGCCCAGTACCTCGATCTTCCAGGTGCCGAAGGCGAAGCGCGGGTCCTTGGCGTAGCGCCGCGCCATCGCATACGCCATCGCCGACAGGCCGATGGCCACGGCATGGGAGCTCATGTGCCAGCCGTCGGCCAGCAGGGCCATGGAGTTGAACCACCAGCCGGCGGTGATCTCGATCACCATCGTCGCGGCGGTGATCCACATCACCCGCTGCGTGCCGCGCTCGGCCGCCGCGCTGTGCGGGTCGAAAGCGTGCTCGTGCGTCCAGTCGGACCGCTTGTCGGTGTGCATCGTCCCGTCCTGTCAAAAACCCACCGCCCGGCCTGCATCGAGCAGGGTCGCCGCAGCCAAGGCGGCGAACATGGTGGCGGCGATCCCGTGCACCCGTTTCATCGGAATCCTGATGGCCAGTTGGTCACCCACGAACACCGCGGGCACGTCGGCAATTTGTCGGATCGAGACCGGCGCCGCCGAGTCAGCGCCCTGTTCAGCGGAATCGTGGCGGGCGCCGCTCGCCGAAAGCCGCCAGGCCCTCGTCCACATCCGGCCCGGCCATGGCTTCCAGGGCCAGGCGTTGTTCCAGCGCCAGCGCGTCGGCCAGCGGCAGATCGGCGCCGGCGCGGGCCAGGCGCTTCATGGCCGCCAGGCCCGGGCGGCTGCGGGTGGCGAGCGTGATGCAGTAATCCAGCGCCCGTTCGCGCAGCTCGGCGTCCGGGATGACCTGTGCCACCAGGCCCCAGTCCTGCGCCTCGTTCGCTGCCAGCCAGCGGGCGGAGAACATCAGATCGAGCGCGCGCGCCTGGCCGACCCGCCGCGGCAAACGCTGGCTGCCGCCCCAGCCGGGTACCAGTCCGAACTGCGCGTGTTGGTCACCAAGCTTGGCGCCCTCGGCGGCGAGGATGAGGTCGCCGGCCAGCGCCAGTTCGAGGCCGCCGGCCAGGCACAGGCCTTGCACGGCGATGATCACCGGCAGCGGCGAGGCCTCCAGCCGGCACAAAACGCGGTGGCCGAGCGCGATGAATTCGTCGAAGCGGCCGGCGGCGCGCAGGGCCTGCACCTCGGCCAGATCGGCGCCGGTGCAAAAGTGCTTGCCCTGGGCGGCGATCAGCAGCGCCCGGCAGGCAGGGTTCGCTTCGGCCGCATCGAGCGCGGCCTCGATGGCCCGGTGCACGGCGCTGCTCAGGCAATTGAATTTTTCCGGCCGGGCCAGTTCCAGGACGATCGTCGCGCCGTGGCGGCTGACGGCGACGACGGTGCCCGAATCCGCGGTCGCCTCAGGCATAGGGCACCGCCACGCGGCCGACCTTCTCGCGCGAGATGATCATCTTCTGGATCTGCGCCGTGCCGTCGCCGATCTGCAGGCCCAGCACGTCCCGCAGGCGCTGCTGGTGGGGCAGGTCGGTGCTGTAGCCGTAGTGGCCATTGGTGATCAGGCACTGGTGGATGACATCGAAGGCCAGCTTGGGCGCCCACCACTTGACCATGGCTGCCTCGGACGTGTGCGGCAGGCCGCGGTCGCGCAGCCACAGGGTCTTGAAGCACAGCAGGCGGCAGGCTTCCAGCAGCGTCTCGAATTCGGCCAGCGGTTCGGTGACGCCCTGGAACTTGGCCAGCGGCCGGCCGAAGGCCTCGCGCTCGGTGACGTAGGCCCAGGTTTCCTCCAGCGACGCCCGGGCGGCGCCCAGGCACTGCAGGCCGATCAGGCCGCGGCTGTAGTCGAAGCCGGCCATGACCTGCCCGAAGCCGCGGTTCTCGTCGCCCAGCATGCGGCTGGCCGGCACTTCCACGTCGTCGAAGAACACCGAGCCGCGGCCGACCGGACGGGTGCCCAGATCGTCATACGGCAGGCGGCTGATGCCGGGGCTGTCCATGTCGACCAGAAAGGCGCTGATGCCCTTGGCGCGATCTTCCTGGCTGCCGGTGCGGGCGAAAACGACCATCTTGTGCATGTGGGCGGCGAACGAGGCCGAGGCTTTTTCGCCCTTCAGGACGTAGACATCGCCCTTGCGGGTGGCGCGCAGTTTCAGGTTCGCCGCGTCCGAGCCACCGCCCGGCTCGGTCAGGCCGAGGCCGACCAGGATTTCGCCGCGGCAGATTTGTCCCACCACCGCGCGCGCCAGGTCCGGTTGCGCGTGGCGGGTGAGGATGGTGGCGCACAGCGAGCCCATCAGCTGCACGTAGGAGGCGTTGAAGTCGTGGTAGGCGATTTCCTCCACGATCACGCCCGCGGTGACGGCGTCCAGCCCGGCACCGCCCATGTCCTGCGGCATTTCCGGGGCGATGTAGCCCAGGCTGCCCATCTCCTGGATCAGCCCGGGCTCGAAGCCGGTCTTCTCGCGCTGCAGGTAGCCGGGCGCCAGGCGCTCGGAACCGTAGCGGCTGACTGCCTCGCGGATGGCGAGCTGATCTTCGGTGAAGGCGAAATCCATGGCGTCTCCTCGCCCGATGGGCCGGGTGCGTTTTTTGTGGTGTTCGATCACGGCGACGCCCGTTGCAGGCGCCGACCGGCTGCGGGCTGCACGGCAGCGCCGTGCAGCCCGGCCGTCTTGCCAGAATCGTCTCGGCCTTGCTGGCCTCGAAGGTGCGGCCTTCCTCGACGCCCAGGTGCTTGACCACGCCGTCTTCGGCGATCAGCGCATAGCGCTGCGAGCGCTTGCCCATGCCAAAGCCGCTGCCGTCCAGCTCCAGGCCCATGGCCTTGGCGAAATCGGCATTGCCGTCGGCCAGCAGCAGCACCTTGTCGCCGACCTGCTGGTCCTTGGCCCAGGCGCCCATCACGAACGCGTCGTTGACCGATACGCACACGATCTGGTCCACGCCCTTGGCCTTGAACTGGTCGGCCAGCTTCACGTAGCCGGGCAGGTGCTGGCCCGAGCACAGGGGCGTGAAGGCGCCCGGCACGGCGAACAGCACGACCTTCTTGCCGGCGAACACGTCGTCGGTGGAAACCGGCTTCGGGCCTTCGGCAGTCATCTGCGTCAGGGTCACGGAGGGAATCTTGTCGCCTACTTTGATGCTCATGGAGCGCTCCTCGGAAGTGGGGGATGGAAAACGGTATCGGCCTCAGCGCGCACCTATGGTCATCACGGTGAGGCGGGACACGCAGCTGATTCTACCCGCCTCGTCCTCGATCCGGATGTCCCAGACTTGCGTGGTTCTGCCGGTGTGGATGGGGCGCACGGTGGCCGTCACCAGGCCGTCGGCCACGCTGCGCAGGTGGTTGGCGTTCACTTCCAGGCCGACGTGGCGCAGGCCCTCGTGCCCGGCCAGCACGCCGGACGCGACCGAGCCGATGGTCTCGGCCAGTACCACGTTGGCGCCGCCGTGCAGGATGCCGGCCGGCTGGCGGGTGAATTCGTTGACCGGCATGGTCGCCCGCAGGTAATCCGGGCCGACCTCGGTAAAGCGCACGCCAAGATGCCAGGCCATGCTGCCGCCGATGCGCGGCGCGTTCAGTTGTTCGACCGTCAGGCCGGGACGCCAGATGCTCATGCTGGGTGTGCCCTCGATTCTTGCAGCGGAAAACGAAACTGCGACTCGCCGCGTTCGGGTGCGTGGCGGCGTTCGACCAACTCCACCCGTGCGTCGGCGCTGATCCGCAGCACGGTCGAACAGCGGGTGCCGTAGCGCGGGGTTTCTATGAAGATGGCCGACAGTGCCTGCGCCAGGGCGCTATCGAGCCCAATGGCCGGATCGGCGGCTGCCGGATGGGTACGCCGGTCCTGCAGCAGGTCCAGCAGTGCGCTGGTGGACGCGGCGCCGTCGGCACATAGGCTGGCTAGCGCCGCCTTGCTGGCCTGCACCTTGGGCCACGGCGTGTCCAGCAGGTGGTTCGAGAGGCCGTAGATGCCCGGCGGGAGGTGTCGCGGTGGGTCGCCCCGATTGCTGTACCACCATAGCGACTGACGGTCGCCGCACAGCAGGTTGAAGCCGGCGTAATCGGCAGCGTGCGCCGGCAGCGACTGCACATACTCGTCGGCACTGGTCCCGCCCAGCAGGTAATCGCGCGCCAGTGCGCCGCGCGAGCGCGGTGGCGGGTTGACGGTCCGCGCCTCGCGGTAATTGGTCACGGCGGCAAAGCGCCCGTCGCGGGTCACGCCAAGCCAGGTGCCGCCGGCCAGCAGGTCGCGACCGGCCAGCAGCTGCGGCGCCTCGGGCCAGAACTGCGCCGGCGCGGCCGGGCGCTCGTACAGTTCGTCCCGGTTGGCCGCCAGCAGTAGCGGGCAGTCTTCCAGCACGCGCCAGGCCAGCACCAGCAGGCACATGCCGCGCCGCGATCGCTTACAGGCGCACGGCCAGCGCCACGCCGTCCTGCTCCGGGCTGTGCCCCGGCAGCAGGCACAGCAGGTTCACGCTGCGAAAGCGTTGATCGGCGGCCAGCGCGGCGTTGAACGGCTCGGCATCCACAAAGCCGGTGTTGTCGGCCACCAGCAGGCCGCCGGGGCGCAGCAGACGGGCGCAGTGATCCAGCGCGTACAGGTAGTCGGCCTTGTCGATGTCCAGCAGAATCAGGTCGAAGGGGGCCACCAGGCCCGGCAGTACTTCCTGCGCGGCGCCGATCAGCACGCTGGTCCTGACGCGGCAGCCGACCAGGTTCTGGCGGGCTGCCACGGCCCGGCGCGGATCGCTTTCGAGGGCCACGATTTCGCCCTCGCCAGCCATGCCGTCGGCCAGATACAGGGTCGAGTAGCCGTTGCCGGCGCCCAGATCGAGCACGCGCCGCGCGCCACCGAACTGCGCCAGCAGGGCCAGCAGGTTGCCCAACACTGGCCCGATGGTGGGGATGCCGTCGGCGGCAGCAGCAATCGCCACCTGCGTCAGCTCGGCCCGCTGGGGTCGGGTCTGGCGGCGAAAATGGCCTTCCAGGTCGGGAATCATGCGTGACACGGGCAACTCCGGATGGTTGGTCGGCCCGGGAATCCGTCGCTGCGCCTTTTCAGGCGCGAATCCCGCTGTGCGGCCGGCTGGCTATGATGCCCGAAGCTGCGCGCTGAGCGCCGCTCCAGCGCGCGGATCGGGCGTTTTCAGGCCGCCGGCTGCACGCAGCGCGCGGCCACCTCGCTGCGGGCGAAGGCAAGCGTGGCCGGGAACAGCTGCGAGAAATCCTGCGCGATGCCGTCGCGGGCCGCGGCCAGGTCGGGGAACACATTGGCCAAGGTGTTGGGCCGGCGCACTCGCCCGGCCATGCGCGTCAGGACTTCGGTGATGACCGCCGGCTCGCGATAGCCGGCGAGCAGGTCGCGGCTGGCCATGAAGCCGGCAAACCGCGCCAGATTCTGCGGCAGGGCAGGGTGGTGCGCGTCGAGCGTCGCATACACGCCGGCGGCGAACTGCGCCAGCGGCACGCTGCTGTAGCGCGCCCAGTCGCAGGCCAGGAGGTGGTCGTAATAGACATCCAGCGCCACCCGCGCCCAGCGCCGCTGCTCGGCCGGCAGGCGCGCCACGCTGCGGGCGGAGGCGGCGTGGCGATCGACGAAGCCGTCGATGCGCCGGTGCAGGCGGATGCCGTCCTGCCAGGCGGGCGGGAAATGTGGTGGCGGCGCGCCGCGCACGAAATCACCCAGCAGGTTGCCGACCAGCGAGCAGCCGGCGTGCTGGGCAAGCAGCGCATGGGCAAGCACGTTCAAGATGCCGCTCCGCAGGGGTACAGGCCGGGCCGGATGCCCGCTCGGGTTGTGATTATGGCAGCCGGACGAGGCGCGCCGCGCGGCCGGTCATTCGCTGGCGGCGGGTGCTTGCGCCATACTGCGCGCTTCATTCCGATATCAGGATTCGCGGTGTGAACGAGACCTCACTGTCCCTGCGCAACATGCAGCGTGCCTGCCGCAGCTGCAGCCTGCACGAGCTGTGCCTGCCACTGGGCGTGAGCGACACCGACATCGACCTGCTGGAGAAGATCGTCCACCGCTCGCGCCCGCTGCCGCGCGGCAAATATCTGTTCCGCGAGGGCGATCCGTTCACGTCCATCTTCGTGGCCAGGTCCGGGGCGGTCAAAAGCTTCACCGTCGGCCAGGATGGCAGTGAGCAGATCATCGGCTTTCACCTGCCGGGCGAGCTGTTGGGCCTGGACGGACTTACGCAGGGCGTGCACGCGGCCAGCGCCCGTACGCT
>LNAP01005945.1_pt3 | contig 19391 bp, 19 predicted proteins | sample 602601 | NCBI WGS metagenome assembly LNAP01 (sample SAMN02440304, study PRJNA202911) | soil metagenome | biome: Subtropical and temperate rainforests or woodlands; isolation source: soil samples (1 kg each in a 20% v/v slurry with milli Q water) were... ...
GCCGTCACACCCCCAAGGATAGACGGCAATTGCAAGGACTCAGCTCAATATGGAGATGGTCCCAAGGTATTTCAAGGCGCGCGGCAGATTGTCGCAATCCAGACTGTCCAGCCAATGCAGATCAGTCCAACTGCGCAGCCAGGTGAACTGGCGTTTCGCCAATTGGCGCGTGGCAATGATTCCACGCTCCTGCATCTCGGCTGACGTCAGCTTGCCATCCAGGTAGTCCCAGACTTGGCGATAGCCTACTGCACGTATAGACGGCAACCCGGCATGCAGGTCACCTCTATTACGCAGGGCTACGACCTCGTCAATGAATCCCTGTTCCAACATTAAAGTGAATCTTTGTTTAATTCGCTCGTGCAGTACCTGACGATTTGCCGGAGCAATGGCCAAGTTCGCGACAGTATAGGGCAATTGTTGCAGTCCCGAAGCGGCTGCTTCAGTACTTTGCGCAGATTGTTGCAAACGCAGGGCGGTCATGCTTTGACCGCTGACACGATAAACTTCCAGCGCTCGACTCAATCGCTGGGGATCGTTCGGATGTATTCGAGCCGCGGACTCCGGATCGATCACCGCCAATTGTTCGTGCAAGGCTTGCCAGCCAAGGCGCGCAGCCTCTTCTTCGATTTGCGCACGGACCTCGGGATCGGCAGCCGGCATATCTGCCAGACCTTCAACCAAAGCCTTGTAATAGAGCATGGTGCCGCCCACCAGCAGCGGAATTTTTCCCCGTGCGGTGATATCGGCCATGGCTTCCAGGGCGTCACGGCGGAAATCCGCAGCCGAATAGCTCTCGGCAGGGTCGAGAATATCGATCAGGCGATGCGGATATTGCGCCAGCAACTCTTTGGAAGGCTTGGCGGTGCCAATGTCCATGCCGCGGTAGACCAGCGCCGAATCGACACTGATCAACTCGCAAGGCAGGACCTTGGTGAGCTCGATGGCCAGGTCGGTCTTGCCGGCGGCGGTTGGGCCCATCAGGAAAATCGCAGGTGGGAACTGGCTCATCAACGACCGCGCAAGAACAATTTGTCCAGATCGTCCAGGCCCAGCTGGGTCCAGGTCGGTCGGCCATGGTTGCATTGACCACTGCGCTCGGTGTTTTCCATGTCGCGCAGCAGACCGTTCATTTCCGGCAACGCCAACCGCCGATTCGCACGAACCGCGCCGTGGCAGGCCATGGTCCCGAGCAATTCGTTCAGGTGCGCCTGAATGCGGTCGCTGGTGCCGAACTCCATCAGGTCAGCCAGGACGTCAGCGACCAGCCGGTTGGCTTCGGCCTGTTTGAGCAGTGCCGGAATCTGCCGTATCGCCAGGGTTTCCGGGCCCAGACGCTGCAATTCAAAGCCCAGGCGCTGGAACCAGGCGACATGCTCCTCGGCGCAATCGGCTTCACGCTGACTGACAGCCAGGGACTCCGGCACCAGCAATGGCTGGCCGCTCAGGCCCTCACTGGCCATCGCCACCTTCAGACGCTCATACATGATCCGCTCGTGGGCGGCGTGCATGTCCACCAGCACCAGGCCCTGAGCATTTTCCGAAAGAATGTAGATGCCCTTGAGTTGTGCCAGTGCATAACCGAGCGGCGGGATGTCGTCCTGCCCGGCCGGCAGCGCGACGGCATTGGCCTCGGGCAGCGGTGCAAAAAACTCGCGATAGGCGGCCTGCGCTTCGGCGACAGGTGTACCGGACTGCGGTCGCGGCGTGTATTGATATTGATAACCCGCGCCAGCACCCGAACCCGCCGGAGTATTGAACGACGGCTGAGCCTGAGGCTGTTCCAGCAGCGCATTGGCGGCCAGGCGCATTTCGCCCTGGGGTCCGAATTCACCGGCTTCGAGGCCGGTAGGCCGGACGATGGCCGTGGCAACCGGCGCCGCCAGTTGATCGTCGGGGCGCACATCGCCCAAGGCGCGATGCAAGGTGCCGTAGAGGAAGTCGTGAACCATGCGCCCTTCACGGAAACGCACTTCGTGCTTGGTAGGGTGCACGTTGACATCAACGCCGGTCGGATCGACTTCGAAAAACAACACGAAGGTCGGATGCCGACCATTGAACAGCACGTCGCGATAGGCCTGGCGTACCGCATGGGCCACCAGTTTGTCGCGCACGGCACGGCCATTGACGAAGAAATACTGCAAATCGGCCTGGCTGCGGTTGAAGGTCGGCAGGCCAACCCAGCCCCATAGATGCAGGCCGTTGCGCTCGATTTCGATCGGCAGTGCCTGCTCCAGGAAACCCGGCCCGCAGATCGCCGCCACGCGCCGGGCACGGGCCGCGTCATCATGGGCCTCGTGCAGGCTGAGGATGGTCTTGCCGTTATGGCGCAGGTGGAATGCCACATCGAAGCGCGCCAGGGCCAAGCGTCTGATCACTTCTTGCAGGTGATCGAATTCGGTTTTTTCGGTCTTGAGAAACTTGCGCCGCGCCGGCGTGTTGAAGAACAGGTCGCGCACTTCAACCGAAGTGCCCACCGGGTGGGCCGCTGGTTGCACACGGGGCGCCATGTCACGGCCCTCGGTCTCGACCTGCCACGCCTGATCGGCGTCGCGGGTGCGGGAGGTCAAGGTCAGGCGCGCAACGGAGCTGATCGATGCCAGGGCCTCGCCGCGAAACCCCAGGCTCATGACCTGTTCGAGGTCTTCCAGGTTGCGGATCTTGCTGGTGGCGTGACGGGCCAGGGCCAACGGCAGGTCATCGGCGGAAATGCCACTGCCATCGTCCCGTACCCGCAGCAGCTTGACGCCGCCCTGCTCCACATCGACATCGATGCGTTTGGCGCCGGAGTCGAGGCTGTTTTCCAGCAGTTCCTTGATCACCGAAGCCGGGCGCTCGACCACCTCACCCGCGGCAATCTGGTTCGCCAGCCGCGGGCTGAGCAACTCGATGCGAGCGCTGTTATTCACGGCCTCATTCATTCTTTGGCCGCCAGTTCAGTGCCCGGAATGGTCAAGTGTTGACCAACCTTGAGTTCATCGCTCGACAGGTTGTTGGCGCTGCGCAGGGTGGCCGGCGTAACCTGATAACGAACGGCGATCATCGCCAGCGTCTCGCCAGGGTTTACCCGATGGTCACGTGGACCTTGGGCGATTTTTCCGGAATCACGCAGCCAGGCAATGTAAGTGCCTGGCGGCGGGTTCTGTTGGAAGAACTGGCGCACACCGCTGCTGATCGAACGCGCCAGCGCCTGTTGATGGCTTGACGCTGCAAGCTTCGAGGCTTCGTTGGCGTTGGAGATGAACCCGGTTTCCACCAGGATCGACGGAATATCCGGCGACTTCAGTACCATGAACCCGGCCTGTTCAACTCGCTGCTTGTGCAGTGGCGTGACCCGACCGATGTTGCTCAAGACTTTCTGGCCAACATTCAGGCTGGAGGTCAAGGATGCGGTCATCGACAAGTCGAGCAGCACGCCGGCGAGCATGCGGTCTTTGTCATCGAGGCTGACGTTGCCGGCACCACCGATCAGGTCGGAGCGGTTTTCGCTGTCGGCCAGCCAACGGGCGGTCTCGGAGGTCGCGCCGCGATCGGACAGGGCAAATACCGAGGCACCGAAAGCGGCGGCAGAAGGCGCGGCGTCGGCGTGGATCGAGACGAACAGGTCGGCGCCTTTCTTGCGGGCGATTTCGGTACGGCCGCGCAATGGAATGAAGTAGTCGCCGGTACGGGTCAGTTCGTTCATGCCGTTGACCTGGCGTTGGGTTTCGCGGGCAATCTGCAGTACCACGTCTTTCTCGCGCTGGCCTCGGGAGCCGGAAGCCCCCGGATCTTCGCCACCGTGACCGGCGTCGATCACCACAATGATGTCGCGTTTGCCAGCAGGGGCTGGCGGTAACTTGATTGCAGGCTCCGCAGGCGTGACCGGCACGGCAGGCACCGTGGCGACCGACGGTGTCGGCGCTGGCGCAGGCGCGGCGTCTGCGGCGTTATCGAACAGGTCGACCACCAATCGGTTACCGTACTGAGCGTTCGGCGCCAGGGAGAAGCTTTTCGGCGTCACGGCCTTTTTCAGGTCGATGACCACCCGCAGGTCCGTTGGCGTGCGCTGGGCCGAGCGCATGGCGGTAATCGGGGTGTTCGAGGTGTTGACGTTGAGCGGCGCACCGAGGGTCGCGCCATTGATGTCGATGACCAGGCGATCCGGAGCCGTCAGGGTAAAGACGCTGTGTTGCACCGGGCCGGTCAGATCAAACACCAGTCGCGTGTTGTCCGGTGCCCGCCACAGACGAACACTGTTGACCTTCGAATCGGCCACAGCGTCGACGGTCACCGCCAAGAACAACACCCCTACGGCAGCCACCAACGCGCGAAAGCGCATACCTAACCCCATCATCTATTTGGATTCCAATGCCAAAGCGGCACACCAGGCCTCGCCACGCGAGCCCTGGGATAAAATTTTCAGCGAACGCCCGCTGTCTTGCGGGCTAATGGTAATGGTCAGGTCAGGCTTTGGCAAAAAGCCTGCACCTTTATCGGGCCATTCGATCAGACACAGGGCATCGTCTTCGAAGTAGTCGCGGATACCAAGGAACTCTAGCTCTTCCGGATCGACCAGACGGTACAAATCAAAATGGAAGGCGCGAATGTCACCGATCTCGTAAGGTTCGACCAGGGTGAAGGTCGGGCTTTTGACTGCCCCGACATGCCCCAGACCGCGAATGATGCCTCGGGACAACGTGGTTTTGCCCATCCCCAGATTGCCCTCAAGGAAGATCAGGCCATGGCCTTGGGTGATTCGGGCAATGCATGCGCCAAAGTCGCTCATGGCCTGTTCATCGGCCAGGTACAGGGTTACTTCAGACACGGTGCTTGCTCCTCCAACAACTGACGAATGGCTGGGATCAGATCACTGGCCGCCAGCCCACGGCCCAATTTTCCTTGTTGCTCGCCGGCATTGGCGTGCAGCCAGACCGCCAGGCAAGCCGCGTCGAACGGTTCCATGCCCTGGGCCAGCAATGCGCCGAGCAAACCGGCCAGCACGTCGCCCAAACCGGCGGTGGCCATGGCCGGGTGCCCCTGATGACAAAGCGCCAGACGTCCATCGGGATGGGCGATCAGGCTGCCGGCACCTTTCAGGACGACGACGGCTGTATATTTTTTACTCAATGCATGGGCTGCGGCGGGACGGTCAGACTGAACGTCGGCAGTGCTCACCCCAAGCAGTCGCGCAGCCTCTCCTGGATGCGGGGTGATCACACAACCCCTGGGCAGATCGACCTGTCCACCCGCCAACAGATTCAAGGCATCGGCATCCCAGACTTGCGGCAAAGGCGCATTGGCCGCAGCCGACAGCAGGCTGCGCCCCCACCCTGCCTGACCCAGGCCCGGCCCGACCACCAGCACCGATACCTTCTCAAGCAACCCCATCAGTTGATTGGCCGACGACGTGCCCAGCACCATGGCTTCCGGAATTCGAGAAAGCGCTGGCGAAACGTGTTCCGGACGGGTGGACAGCGAAACCATGCCCGCGCCGCTGCGCAGAGCACTTTGTGCACTCAGCAAAATTGCCCCACCGTAACCGCGATCACCGCCAATGAGCAGCACATGGCCGAACTTGCCTTTGTGGGATGCCGGTGCCCGGGACACCAGACGCGGCAGGTTAGCGATACACAAGCGCCGAGCCGTGAACGCAGTACCGTTCAGCAACTGCGGATCAGCCTGCAGATCGTTGAACACCAACTCACCCGTCACATCCGCGGCATCACCGGTGAACAACCCCACCTTCAAGCCAATGAACGTGACCGTCAGGTCGGCATGCACGGCATGACCAAGGATGCGGCCCGTATCCGCGCACAACCCTGACGGAATATCCACCGCCGCAACCGGCAGTCCGCTGGCATTGATCGCGGCGATGGCGCTGACATAGGGTTCACGCACGTCACCGCTCAGACCGGTGCCAAGCAAAGCATCCAGCACAATGCCGCGCAATCCGGATTGTGCCGTCCAGGGCTCAATGAGCACCTGTTCAGACACCGCCTCGGCATGGGCCGACGCCGCATCACCCTGTAAGCGCTGCGGATCGCCCACCGCCAGCACCCGCACCAACCAACCGGCACGTTGGGCCAGTACGGCCACCAGGTACCCGTCGCCAGCGTTGTTGCCATGTCCGGCCAGCACGCTCAGCTCGTTTGCCGTCGGCCACTGTCTCACCAGCGCCCGCCACGTCGCCCGCGCCGCGCGCTGCATCAATTCGAAGCCCGCCGTGCCGGCGGCGATCAGGCTCGAGTCGAGTGCTCGCACCTGGGCGGCGCTATACAGCGCGTCGGGTAATTCATCTTTAGTGTGCGGCATGCGTCTTCGAGCTCCGATGTCTGGCAGAATTATACGCACCTCAGCCCCGGTTTCTCTCGTCTCATGCCCGCTATTACCACAGATCTTCCCGCCCTCGCCCAATCCATCAAGGACTGGGGCCGCGAGCTGGGCTTTCAGCAAGTCGGCATCAGCGGCCTCGACCTGGCCGAGCATGAGCAGCACCTGGAAGCCGGCTACCACGGCGAAATGGATTACATGGGCGCCCACGGCAGCAAACGCTCGCACCCCGAAGAGCTGGTGCCGGGCACTTTGCGCGTGGTGTCCTTGCGCATGGATTACTTGTCCGGCGACACGCAGATGGCAAAAATGCTCGCCCAACCGGAAAAAGCCTACGTCTCGCGTTATGCCCTGGGTCGCGATTACCACAAGCTGATCCGCAAACGCGTGCAACAACTGGCGGAAAAAATTCAGGCGCAGATCGGCCCGTTTGGCTACCGCGCCTTCGTCGACAGTGCCCCGGTGCTGGAAAAAGCCATCGCCGAACAGGCAGGGCTTGGATGGATCGGCAAAAATACCCTGGTCTTGAACCGCAAGGCCGGCAGTTACTTTTTTCTCGCCGAACTGTTCGTCGACCTGCCGCTGCCGGTCGACCCACCCCATGCCACCGAACACTGCGGGCGCTGCAGCGCCTGCCTCGACATCTGCCCGACCAACGCCTTCGTCGGCCCCTATGTGCTGGATGCCCGACGCTGCATTTCCTACCTGACCATCGAACTCAAAGGCGCGATCCCTGAAGAACTGCGGCCACTGATCGGCAACCGGGTGTTCGGTTGCGATGACTGCCAGATTGTCTGCCCATGGAACCGCTTCGCCCGCCCTTCCGGTGAAAGCGACTTCAAGCCGCGGCACAATCTGGACAATGCCGGGCTGGCGGAACTGTTCATGTGGGATGAAGAGAAATTCCTGAGCAGCACCGAAGGCTCGCCGCTGCGCCGGACGGGCTATGAAAACTGGTTGCGCAACCTGGCGGTAGGCCTGGGCAATGCGCCTTCAACGATTCCGGTGCTGGAAGCGCTGAAGGCGCGACGGGAACATCCTTCGGAACTGGTACGTGAACATGTCGCGTGGGCGTTGCGGCAACACGCCGAACGTCAGGCTTCGTCGTTATAAACAAACTTGGGCATTTCCCAATGAAAACGGATCGCCAGCAAGCGCAGCAGAAAACCGCCGAACAAGGTGATCAGAATCGATTGTTCATCGGGTAATTGCAGATAAATGCAGAGCATGTAGCACCACGCCGCGGCGAACGAAACACTGGCATAAAGCTCACGCCGGAAGATCAGCGGAATATCGTTACAGAAAATGTCCCGCAGGATGCCGCCGAAGACGCCGGTGATCACGCCGCTAACGGAGGCGACCAACATGCCATGGCCCATTTCCAGGGCAGTGATGCAGCCGATCAGGGTGAACGCCACCAGCCCCATGGCGTCGAGCACCAGGAACAGTGAACGCAAATGCCGCATCCAGCGGGCCGTGAACACTGTGATCATCGCGGCTGCCGTGGTCAGCACCAGATATTCCGGGTGTTTGACCCACGTCAGAGGGTAATGCCCGAGCAGCACATCGCGCACCGACCCGCCACCCAACGCCGTGACGCAAGCGATCAGCACCACACCAAACCAGTCCATGCCCCGTCGGCCGGCAGAGAGGGCGCCAGTCATGGCTTCGGCGGTGATGGCGATCAGGTAGAGCATCAGCAGCATAGTGGCGGTCCTTGCAGAAAGGCGCGCAGTCTACTCAGTTCACCAAAGCCCACAACCCCTGTAGGACCGTGGGTTGTATCAGAACTTGATGAAATGCTTGCGGTAGTGCTGCAACTCAGCGATCGATTCGCGGATGTCGTCCAGGGCCAAGTGCGTGCTGCCCTTCTTGAAGCTGTCACGCACATCCGGTGCCCAACGCGCGGCCAGCTCTTTGAGGGTCGACACGTCGAGGTTGCGGTAGTGGAAGAAGCTTTCCAGGGATTTCATGTGGGTATAAAGGAAGCGACGGTCCTGGCAGATGCTGTTGCCGCAGATCGGCGACTTGCCCTTCGGCACCCACTTCTCCAGGAAGGCGATGGTTTCGGCTTCGGCTTCGGCCATGCTGATGCGGCTGTCGCGAACCCGCTGGGTCAGCCCGGAACCGCCATGCTGACGGGTATTCCATTCGTCCATACCGGCAAGGATTTCGTCGCTGTGGTGAATGGCGATCACCGGGCCTTCGGCCAGGGTGTTCAGGTCACTGTCGGTGACGATGGTGGCCATTTCGATGATGACGTCGGTGTCCGGGTTCAGACCGGTCATTTCCAGGTCGATCCAGATCAGGTTCTGTGGGTTTTGCATGTGTCGGCTCCTAGGCAATGCTGCGCAGTTTAGCCTAGGCCGGTGGCCGGGCGTGCTAAACTCGCGGCCGTTTTACCTAATCGCTGCACCATGGCCAAACGCCAACTCAATCGTCGTCAAAACTGGCGCATCGAAAAGATTCAGGGCGAACGCGCTGCCCGCGCCGCCAAACGCGAGTCCTCGGCCGTCGAGGCACTTGAGGGCGGCGATCTGGGCCCGGAACAGCACGGCCTGGTGATCGCGCACTTCGGCGTGCAGGTCGAGGTCGAGGCCCGCGACGGCGAACTGGCAGGCCAGGTATTCCGTTGCCACCTGCGCGCCAACCTGCCGGCGCTGGTGACCGGTGATCAGGTGGTCTGGCGTGCCGGCAACCAGGGTATCGGCGTGATCGTGGCGCAACTGCCGCGCAACACCGAGCTGTGTCGCCCGGACAGCCGTGGTCAGCTCAAACCGGTTGCGGCCAACGTCGACATGATCGTCATCGTGTTTGCACCACTGCCCGAGCCCCATGCCAACCTGATCGACCGCTACCTGGTGGCGGCCGAGCATGCAGGCATCAAGCCACTGTTGCTGCTGAACAAATTCGACCTGATCGACGAAAACAACGCTCCTGCGCTGAATGCCTTGCTCGCCGTATACCGTACCCTCGGCTATCCGGTGCTGGAAGTGTCGGCGCACCACGGCAACGGCATGGAGCAATTGCAGACACAGCTGGACGGACGCATCAGCGTATTCGTCGGCCAGTCCGGCGTCGGCAAGTCGTCGCTGGTCAACAGCCTGCTGCCGGATGTCGAAACCCGCGTCGGCCCGTTGTCCGAACTGTCCGGCCAGGGCACCCACACCACCACTACCGCGCGGTTGTTCCACTTCCCCGGTGGCGGTGAGTTGATCGACTCCCCGGGTATCCGCGAATTCGGCCTGGGCCACGTCAGCCGTGCCGACGTCGAAGCCGGCTTCATCGAGTTCAACGACCTGCTTGGCACCTGCCGTTTCCGTGATTGCAAGCATGACCGCGAACCCGGTTGCGCCCTGCTCAAGGCCCTTGAAGACGGCCGCGTGCAGCAACAGCGGATGAACAGCTACCGTTCTATCATCGCCAGTCTGCCGGAAAACGGCTACTAAACAGACGTGCCGAGCACCCTGCCTTCAGCGGGGTGGCCGGCGGCTGGATCTTCCCCCCGCTTAAACATCAGGCCTTTCTGTAAGACCTGCACACGCTCGCTTGTAGGGCATTTCTCTTTCCGCACCGCCTCCTTGTAGCCGCCCTGTATTCGCCTAAGTTCTAGCCCTCTTCGCACTCCAGCGACTCCGAGGGACACCTATGCAAACCTACCACCTGTTCATCAGCCACTCGTGGAACTACTCCGACGCCCACGACAATCTCGTGCGCCTGCTCAACGCCAAGCCTGGTTTCACGTACAAGAATTTCTCGGTTCCACCGGACAACCCGATTGTCGGCGCGAAAACCGACAAACAACTTGAGGAGGCCATCGAAAACAAGATTCGCCCGTGTTCGGCGGTATTGATCATGGCCGGGATGTACTCCACCTACAGCAAGTGGATCAACAAGGAAATCGAAATCGCCAAGCGCATGGGCAAGGTGATCATTGCGATCAAGCCGTTCGGTGCCGAGCGCATTTCCACGGTGGTACGTGACGCGGCACATGCCGAATGTGCGTGGAACACCAACAGCATCATCAGCGCGATTCGCCAGCATACGGCGGTGTAACCATGCGCAAGGGACTGTTTATCGGCATCAACGACTACACCCACGTGTCGCGCCTGAGCGGTTGCAGCAATGACGCCATGGCCATGGCCTCCGTGCTGAAAACCGACGCCAATGGCGATCCGAACTTCAAGAACATCGTGCTGACTTCCGCCGAGGACTTCCTGAGCAGGGCAAAACTCGAAGACCAGATCCGCGAGCTGTTTTCCGGTGACTGCAATGTCGCGCTACTGTACTTCGCCGGTCACGGCAGCTTCGACACCGACACCGACGAAGGCATGTTGATCCCGCAGGATTACAAGAGCGCCAAGGACGGGATTCGCCTCAGCGACATCCTCAACTGGGCGAGCAAGGCCACCAAGATCAAAAACAAAGTGATCATTCTCGATTGTTGCCAGAGCGGCTCGGCCGGCGAACTGCGCGCCTTGCGCAGCGAAGGCAGCGTGGTCGGCGAAGGCATGACCATTCTGACCGCCTGTAAAAAGGAAGAACCGGCGATGGAGGGCATGCAGCACGGCGTGTTCACCGGATTGCTGCTCCAGGCCCTGCACGGCGGAGCCGCGAACATCCTGGGCAAAATCACCCCCGGCAGCCTCTATTCGTTTGTCGACAATGCCCTTGACGCCTGGGAACAGCGTCCGGTGTTCAAGACCAACGTCTCGCAGTTCATTTCCCTGCGCGAAGTGTCACCGCTGATCCCCAAAGAAATCCTGCGCAAACTCCCCGAATGGTTTGCCGAAGCCGAGTCGGTGTACCCCCTCGCCCCCAGCTTTGAGCCCACCGAGCCCGAGTTCAACCCGGAACAGGGCGAGGTCTTCGCCCAGTTGCAAAAGTGCAACCGCCACAGCCTGGTCGAACCGGTGGACGCCGAACACATGTACTACGCCGCCATCCACTCCACCGGCTGCCGCCTCACCGCCCTCGGCGCCTATTACCGCGAACTCGCGATCAAGGGACATTTCTGATGCCAGTGTTTATCAGCTACCGCCACATGGACCGCGCCCACGCGATCAACATCAACACGCGCCTGATGCAGGCCAACATCAAGACCTACCTCGACGTACTGGATGCCGAATCCCAGACCACCGACGACATCACCGGAGTGATCACCCGCAATATCAGCGAATGCACACACCTGCTGGCGGTAGTGTCGGAGAAAACCGCACTGTCCTGGTGGGTGCCGTTCGAAATCGGCGAGGCGACCATCACCAACCGACGCATCTGCTCGTTCAAGACCGGCCCGACAGAGCTGCCGCTGTACCTCGACAAATGGCCGAAGCTGACCAGCGACCGGGACATCGAGTTCTTTATTGATGCTTATCGCAACGAGTCGATGCTCAAGCGCTCGATGTCACTGGATTCTGTGACCGGTAGCGAGTCGGTGCGTAGCGTTAACAGGACTAACGCTGATCGATTCCACACGGATCTCAAGTCCAGGATTATTCGCGGCTTCTGAGTTGCCCACCTAAAAAACCATATCGCCAGATATGGTTTTTTGGCACTGAAAAACGAGCCTTTACCTTTTAGTTACTTGAGTCATGAAACTGCCGCAAAATCGAAGCCTTTTATTCAATAAAAGAAAATCACTTAGAGCCAATGAGCAAACTAAAGCTATTGCTTATTATCCTTAGCTCTAAAAACCTGTCAGATATGACAGTAGATCAAAGCAAAAAAAACACTGACCATATTGCCTGAGGCTGAGCACTTGAAAAGTTCGGATGGAGCGATAACCCCGACAATTCACCGCGCTTTCTTCTCTGAGGTTTTACGAGCAGAGGTTGACTGATCACAGCCAGCCTGGCTGACACCTTCAACACCGAGAACCTATATATGAATATTAAAAAACCAGCTCAGAAGCACGATAAACAACCAATGAACGGGAAGGTAGCTGCAGTGATGCGACTGGTAAACGCAGAACGCACATTCGACTCATTTATTTTGTATGGCGATAGCAACTCGGAGCATCGTTACATTAACGCGTCATCCCAAAATAGCGACTACATTTTGTTCAAAATCCCGGCAAGCTGGGGACTGGGCCCTCATGATTTAAAATCGCACCCTGGGGTTATTATATTTGAGCCCTCTGCGGGGTTTCCGAACGATTGGCCGTGGAGTGCACAACGAGGGGAAATATTTATTACTGACATTAGCGATAAAAACTTTGAAGGCCGGTTTGTTTGTTATGAAAGCGCTGACGATAGTGAGGACAAACCTGGATTAATAGGTGGAAACTTTAAGATAGATTTCACTTCAGCCAATAAATAACTTATATTTTTATAGAGTCCGCATTCACACACAGTGCACCCTGCTGAAAAAATGCCCGTATCGCTAGATGCGGGCATTTGTATTCCGCGCGAGATCTATGGCAGGGAAATCACTGCTTCACGGCCGGAGCACCGGGGCCACCCGTTTTCGGCGCTGGATCATCGAACAGGTTCAACCGTTCACGAAGCTCGTGCGCCGGCAGCGGTTCCTTGTCCGCCGGCAACGCGTTCGGGTCGACCGGTGCAGCCGGTGCGGCTCCCGGCGCAGCCGAACCTTGCGGTGCATCTGGAGCCGGCTCCGCGCCTTGCGAACCTTCGATGGCACGCTGGGCTTTCTTGGTCAGCACCACGATGTCGATACGGCGGTTCACCGGGTTGAACGGATGCTCGCGATCGAACAGGGCCGACGAGGCATAACCGACCACGCGCGCCACCTGCGCATCCGGATAGCTGCCCGCCACCAGCGCACGTCGTGCGGCGTTGGCACGGTTGGCAGACAATTCCCAGTTACCGAAATCACCGGTGCCGGTGTATGGCTTGGCATCGGTGTGGCCGCTGATACTGATCTTGTTCGGCACCGCCTTGATGGTGTCGGCCATGGCCAGCAGGATGTCTTCGAAATACGGCTTCAAGCGAGCAGAACCTGAATCGAACATCGGGCGGTTTTCCGCGTCCATGATCTGGATTCGCAGGCCGTCCGGCGTGATTTCGAACAGGATCTGATCCTTGAACTTCTGCATCTGCGGGTTTTCTTCGACCTTGTTCTGCAGTTCTTGCAGCAACAGCTCGAGGCGCTCTTTTTCGACCTGCTCGGCCATGCCTTCGACCTGATCGGTATCGATGGTGACCTTGTCCGGCTGCGGCTGGGACTTCACCTCGGGGTTGAGAGTGTTTTCCGGCGCCAGGGTCGGCGTGCCGCCCAGATCGATGATGTAGGGCGTGCCACTTTCGGAAAAGCCGATCGGGTCCTTGAAGTAACCGGCGATGGCAATTTTCTGCTCCGGCGTGGCGGTGGACAACAGCCACAACACCAGGAAGAACGCCATCATCGCCGTGGCGAAGTCGGCGAAGGCGATTTTCCACGCGCCCCCGTGATGCCCGCCGGCGATGCGCTTGACGCGCTTGATGATTATCGGCTGGTTATTTTCCATGGCTTAACGACCGCGAACCGCTTGTTCCAGCTCGGCGAAGCTTGGACGGTGCGCCGGGTACAGGACCTTGCGCCCAAACTCCACGGCCAGCGATGGCGGCATGCCAGAAGCCGAAGCCACCAGCGAGGCCTTGATGGCTTCGTAGACGTTCAGCTCTTCCTTGGCATCATGGGCCAGGGAATGGGCCAGCGGGCCGAAGAAGCCGTAGGCGGCGAGAATACCGAAGAAGGTACCCACCAGTGCCGCACCTACGTGCAGGCCGATGGACTTCTGGTCGCCTTCACCCAGCGAAGCCATGGTCACCACGATACCCAGTACCGCCGCGACGATACCGAAACCGGGCATGGCGTCGGCGATGCCGTTGACCGCGTGGGATGGGTGTTCGAGGTCTTCCTTGAGGCTGAACAGCTCCATGTCGAACAGGCCTTCCAGCTCGTGGGGAGCCATGTTGCCGGAAGACATGATGCGCAGGTAATCGCAGATGAACGCGGTCATGCGCTCGTCCTTGAGTACCGTCGGGTACTTCGCGAAGATCGGACTCGCAGCGGCATCTTCGATGTCGCCTTCGATGGCCATCATGCCTTCGCGGCGGCTCTTGTTGAGGATCTCGTAGATCAGGCCCAGCACTTCAAGGTAGAAGGCGTGGTTGAAACGTGAACTGAACATGCTCAGAGACTTCTTGAGCACGTGCATCGTCATGTAGCCGGGGTTGGCCTGCAAGAAGGCGCCGAGGGCCGCACCGCCAATGATCATGACCTCGAAAGGTTGTATCAGGGCGGCGATCTTGCCGTGGGAAAGCACGTATCCGCCGAGCACGCTCGCGAATACGACGATGATGCCGATAATTTTAGCCATAGGTTAGGAGAGCACTTACTGAGTCGGGTTCAAGGTCATATTCGGAAGTTAAAAAATCTCTTCTTCTACTTATCGGCAAAACTGCGCCAGACTATAGCCCGTTCAGGCGAAAAGCTAATTTGACCCCATCCGGGCACAGGTAATGTTGACGATGATCGCCTCCCACCATGGTTAACGAAACGAACGTTCCAACACCAAAACCAACGACCCTCGAAGGCTGGGTCAAGCTGCTCGATGGCGTACGTCTTCCCATCCCGCAAGCCAGCCATGACCGTGTCTGCAAGGCCATCCGCGACAATCGCAGCTCGCTGCGCGATATCGCCGACCTCATGCAAGGCAGCCCGGCCCTGGCCTTGAGCGTGATTCGCGAAGCCAACCGGCACACCCATGGCAGCATGACCGAGCCTGCGGAAAACCTTGAAATTGCAATCAATCGCCTCGGCCTGAAGCGCACCGAAGAGCTGCTCGCACGCTTGCCCGCCGTCCCCCAGTCCGACATCCCCAAAGCCTTGCGTCAGCTGCAGATGATCAGCCAGCACGCAACGCAACAGGCCAACGGTTTTTTTGCCAGTCGCCTGGCGCGCCTTTGGCAGGATATCCACTGGGGCAGCCTGCTGTTCCTTTCGCCGCTGTGGCCGCTGGCGCTGACCCATCCAGAACTGCTCGAAGACTGGGAGCTGCGAGTCATCCATAAAGGCGAGTCGGCACGCAAAGTCGAGCAGCAACTGTTTGGCGTACGCCTGCTGGAAATCGGCCAGGCGCTGGTGGAGGTCTGGCGCTTGCCGATCTGGGTGCAGCAAGGCTATCGATTGCTGCTCACAGAGCAGCGGGAACTGGTGAAAGTCCTGCGCATCGCCCGTGACAGCGACCATCCACTGCGCCAGCAGAATCGCCTCGATGACGATCCGACCCTGCGCCGCTGGCTCAATCAACCGGCCAATACAGTGCTGCTGGCCAATGGGCTGGCGCTGTCGGCGCAACACGCCTGGGACAGCCCCCATAGTGAGCGCTGGCAGTACCTGACCAGCCTTTACCTGCAAATGCCGATGGACGAAGTGCAGCAGCAATTGCACCAGCAAGCCGCCAACAGCGCACGCCAACACGCCATGCCCGACCTCTGGCACCCCGCCGAGTCGCTGATCTGGCCGTGGGGCATGAACCGTGTCCACGCAGGCTTGCTGCCGGCAGCGGCACCTACCGCCGAAGACCTGGCGAAGTGGCGCAAGCAATGTACCGAGTTGCTGGTCGAGCCGAGCCGTTTCACCAACGCCATGCACCTGACCATCGCCGCCCGTGACGCCCTCGTGGCCTGCGGCATGCGCCGGGTGATGATCCTGATGGCCGATCGCACCCACGCCAACCTGCGCGTGCACCAGACGGCCGGCCTGCCGAAAGAGGCGGCCGGGCTGAACTTCGTGGTCAGCCAGAGCAACGTGTTGCAACGCCTGCTTGCGCAACAGGCCCAGGTCCGCCTGACACCGGCCAACAATGCGCAATTCTCGGCCCTGCTGCCCAACAGCCTGCGCTCGCAGTTCAGCGGCGAACACCTGCTGCTGCGCTCGCTGGTCAACAATGGCCGGGTGATCATGATCGTCGTGGCGGATCAGGGCGGTGGGCCGCTTTCAGAAATTTCCGTACAGGCCTTCGGCAAAACCGCACAATGCATCGAAAAAGCCCTGCACAGCTTTAGCAGCCGAGGCCAATAAGCTGCGCTACAATCCTCCCTTTTGTGCTCTGGAGACCTCACATGTCTGACTTCTCTGGCTTGCCGCTGGTGATCGAGCCGAGCGACTTGCTCCCTCGCCTCGACGCCCGCGAACTGATTCTGGTGGACTTGACCAGTGCCGCCCGCTACGCCGAAGGGCACATTCCCGGCGCGCGCTTTGTCGATCCTAAACGCACGCAACTGGGTCAGGCGCCCGCTCCTGGACTGATGCCCCCGCAGGCAGCACTCGAAGCGTTGTTTGGTGAGCTGGGACACAATCCCGATGCGGTCTACGTAGTGTATGACGACGAAGGCGGCGGTTGGGCCGGACGCTTCATCTGGCTGCTGGATGTCATCGGCCACAGCAAGTACCACTATATTGACGGTGGCCTGACAGCCTGGCTGGCAGCAGGCTTGCCCATGTCGATCCAGGTCCCGCCGCACGTGGGCGGTCCGGTTGCGTTGACCCTGCACGATGAACCCACCGCCACCCGCGAATACTTGCAAAGCCGTCTCGGTGCCGCCGACCTGGCAATCTGGGATGCGCGCGGGCCGCTGGAGTACTCGGGCGAGAAAGTCCTGGCAGCCAAGGGCGGACACATTCCCGGCGCGGTCAATTTCGAATGGACCGCCGGTATGGATCAGGCGCGCCAGCTGCGCATCCGCACCGACATGCAGCAGATCCTCGAACAACTCGGGATCAGCAAAGACAAAGAAGTGATTACCCACTGCCAGACCCATCACAGGTCCGGCTTCACCTATCTGGTGGCCAAGGCTCTCGGTTATCCGCGGGTCAAAGGCTACGCCGGCTCCTGGGGCGAATGGGGCAACCACCCCGATACGCCCGTAGAGATTTAAGTTTTTCAAGGACAGTTAATGAACAAGCGTCTGTTTATCGTCAGCCAGTACCTGCTGCCCCACAACCTGCTCTCGCGACTGGCCGGCTGCATCGCCGAATGCCGCGTGCGTTGGTTCAAGAATGCCTTTACCGCCTGGTTCGCCAAGCGTTATCAGGTGGACATGTCCCAGGCGCTGGTCGAAGACCTGACCGCCTACGAGCACTTCAATGCGTTCTTCACCCGCGCACTGAAAGACGGTGCCCGTCCGCTGGACGAGACCCCGGGCGCGATCCTCAGTCCTGCCGACGGCGCGATCAGCCAGCTCGGCCCGATCGAGCACGGCCGCGTGTTCCAGGCCAAGGGCCACAGCTTCAGCGTGCTGGAACTGTTGGGTGGCGATGCGGCAAACGCTGCGCCGTTCATGGGTGGCGAATTCGCGACCATCTACCTGTCGCCGAAGGACTACCACCGCGTGCACATGCCACTGGCCGGCACCCTGCGCGAGATGGTCTACATTCCGGGCCGCCTGTTCTCGGTCAACCAGACCACTGCTGAAAACGTTCCGGAATTGTTTGCCCGCAACGAACGCGTGGCGTGCATTTTCGACACCGAACGCGGCCCGATGGCCGTGGTGCTGGTGGGTGCGATGATTGTGGCGTCGATTGAAACTGTGTGGGCCGGTCTGGTGACACCGCCGAAGCGCGAGCTGAAAACCTTCCGTTACGACGAAGCAGCACGCGCGCCGATCCACCTGGAAAAAGGTGCGGAACTGGGTCGCTTCAAATTGGGTTCGACCGCTGTCGTGCTGTTCGGGCCGGATCAGGTGAAGTGGGCTGAAGAAATGACCGCTGGTACAGCGGTGCAGATGGGTCAGGGCATGGGCGCACCGAAGGCCTGATCAACGCACATACCTGTAGAAGCGAGCCTGCTCGCGATGAACCATAGAGCGACGCGGGCATTCAGAAAGCCCGCGTCTTCGTTGACCACCATCGCGAGCAAGCTCGCTCCTACAGTAGTTTTGCAGTGTTACAGCTGGCCGTCGCGATCGCGGAAACCCAGCAGATACAGCACACCATCCAGCCCCAGGGTGGAAATCGCCTGCTTGGCCGACTGTTTCACCAGCGGCTTGGCACGGAATGCCACGCCCAATCCGGCAATCGCCAGCATCGGCAGATCGTTGGCGCCATCGCCGACGGCAATGGTCTGCTCCAGGCGCAAGCCTTCCTTGTGTGCCAATTCTTTCAACAAGTCTGCCTTGCGCTGTGCATCGACAATCGGCTCGACCGCCACGCCGGTGACTTTGCCGTCGACCACTTCAAGCTCGTTGGCGAACACGTAGTCGATACCCAGCTTGGCCTGCAATTGCTTGGCGAAGTAGGTGAAGCCGCCCGACAGAATCGCGGTCTTGTAGCCCAGGCGCTTGAGTTCGGCGAACAGGGTTTCGGCGCCTTCGGTCAGGCGCAGCGAGGCACCGATGGAGTCCAGTACATTGACGTCCAGACCTTTGAGCAAGGCCAGGCGCTCCTTGAAGCTGGCACGGAAATCCAGCTCACCGGCCATTGCCCGCTCGGTGATTTCCGACACTTTGTCGCCGACGCCGGCTGCCTTGGCCAGCTCATCGATCACTTCGGCTTCGATCAGCGTTGAATCCATGTCGAACACCGCCAGGCGACGGTTGCGACGGAACAGCGAATCTTCCTGGAAGGCGATGTCGACGTTCAGTTCTTGGGCGACGCTGAGGAATTCGGCACGCAGCGCCTGCGGATCAGCCGCCTCGCCACGCACGGAAAACTCGATGCAACCCTTGCCCTTGTCGGCCGGGGTGTCCAGCGGCATGCGCCCGGACAGGCGATCGATGTGGTCGATGTTCAGGCCATATTTGGCGGTGATCGAACTCACGGCCTGCAACTGTTCGGCTGTCACTTTGCGGGTCAACAGGGTCACAATGTGGCGCTTTTTGCCCTGATTGCCGACCCACTGCTGGTAATCCTGTTCGGACACCGGCGTGAAACGCACTTGTTGATCGAGCTCATAGCCCCTGAACAAGATGTCCTTGAGCACGGACTTGCCTTGCTCGGTGTCGGGAATTTCAACCAGGATGCCGAACGACAAAGTGTCGTGGATCACCGCCTGACCGATGTCGAGAATGTTCACACCACCCTGGGCCAGAACGCCGGTAATGGCCGCAGTCAGACCCGGACGGTCGACTCCC
>LNAP01002279.1_pt1 | contig 19383 bp, 24 predicted proteins | sample 602601 | NCBI WGS metagenome assembly LNAP01 (sample SAMN02440304, study PRJNA202911) | soil metagenome | biome: Subtropical and temperate rainforests or woodlands; isolation source: soil samples (1 kg each in a 20% v/v slurry with milli Q water) were... ...
AAAAAGCACTTAGGCATTTCTGCGCTAAGTGCTTGATTCATAACCAAATATTGGTGGGACGTGCGGGGGTCGAACCCACGACAAACGGATTAAAAGTCCCAATCTATAGACAATCGTGGACAATCCTAGACTGTCACCATAGCCGTAACCCATTGATTTTGCTAGATACGTAGTCCAAGATAGTCCGTATGCGTGTGATACCATCCACGCTAAAACTGTCACCAGACTGTCACCAGCACTGCAAACGGACTACGCAAATGGCCACCAAAACTAACGGACAAATCATCAATGAACTGTCACCGGGGCAGTTCGGGAAGATGGGGAAAGTGATCCCGTCCGGGTCACTGGAAGCGCGCAAGCTGGCATCCGGTGCCGTCACCTTTTACTGGCGCGTCACGATCAACGGCAAGACCGCCCGCGAAGTGGTCGGCGTCTATGACCCGAGCGCACCGCCCAAAAGCCTACAGCCCACGGCGAAGGGCTTTTCTGTGCTGGCAGCTATGCGCGCAGCCGAGGTACTGGCAGCGCAGCACCATGCCAATCTGGACAAAGGCGGGTTTGCTGGCGTGAAGGCCGCAGAACAAGAAGCCAAGGCCAGGGCCGTGACCGCCAAGCTTGAAGCGGCACAGTTCACATTGCAGGCCCTGCTGACCGACTACTGCGACCACCTGGAGGCCCTGGGGCGCGTGGCGCACAAGGATGCGCGAAGCATATTCAAGCTGCATGTGATCGAGGCGTGGCCCAAAGTCGCCGCCCTGCCCGCCAATAAGGTGACTGGTGAGCAGATCGCGGACATGATGCGCCGGGTGATCGAACTGGGCAAGGCCCGCACGTCCAACAAGCTGCGCAGCTACATGCGGGCGGCATACCAGACAGCGAAGGCGGCACGATCCAAGGCCAGCATCCCGGTGAAGTTCAAAAGCTACAACGTCACCCACAATCCCGGCGCAGACACCGAACCCGACGAAAGCGCCAACAAGGCCGACAAGCGCCCGCTGAACGCGGAAGAACTGCGCAGCTACTGGCAGGCCATCAAGACCGTGCCAGGGTTCCGTGGGGCCGTCCTGCGCCTTCACCTGCTGACTGGTGGGCAGCGTATCGAGCAACTGGTGAACCTGCTTACCAGCAACGTGACCGGCGACAGCATCATGCTATTTGACGGCAAGGGCAGACCCGGCAAGCCACCCCGCCCGCATACGGTGCCCCTGATCCCCCAAGCCGCCGCCGCGCTGCTGGAGTGCCAGCCCCAAGGCACCTATGCCATCAGCACCGACAAGGGCGCAACGCATCTATCGGCCATCACCCTGAGCCACTGGGCAGTGGCTGCAACCACCCTGCCCGACTTCCAAGCAAAGCGCATTCGCTCCGGCGTGGAAACACTACTCGCAAGCGCCCGCATCAGCTCAGACATTCGGGGCCGGTTGCAGTCGCACGGCATCAGCGGGGTGCAGGCGCGCCACTATGACGGGCACGACTACATGGAAGAAAAGCGGCAAGCGCTGGAAACCTTATTCCGTCTATTGGATGCGCCCGAGGCCAGCAACGTGGTGCAGCTCAAGACCGCGTGACTCCGGCATTCACAGAAATGGCTTTCCGGTGTGGCTAATCTAGCTAATCCGGCTAATCTTTGCAGTCGGCAGTCCAGTCAAAGACAAACAATACCCTGCGTCACATCCCATCCCACATTCACAAAATGGGTCGTGTCAGTGGGCGCCAGCACCCGGCGGTGCAGATGGCCGTGGTAGTTCACCAGCGCGGGCCACGGGTGAGGCCCGGTGGCCGGGTAGTGGCTCACAAAGACCCGTCGTTCACCAGTCCCTGGCCATGCAAGAAAGGGCACGATCGCATCGAACAGCGGGCCATCACCTGCCGCATTGCGTTCGTCGGGGTACAGGCACTGCCCATTGCGTTTGAGGTCATGGTTGCCCAGCACGAGCACTTTCTTGCCAGGCATGCGCCGCACCCACTGCATGGCTTGTTCATGATCGCCCATGGCCAGGTCGCCCACGATCACCAGCCATTCATCTGGCTGGACTTTTTGCAGCTGCGCCACGAGATGTTCATTCATCGCGCCCACATTGGCAAAAGGCCGGTCGCAGTGGCCAATGATGTTGGCATGACCGATATGCAGATCGGAGGTCATCCAGACCCGCTCGCCACAGGCCAGGGCTTGCCGGATTTGGCCGCTCACATGGTTGATGACATGGGAATTGGCCAGCTGCAGCATCGCGGCGTGCACATCGGGTCGGTAGCGTTCACTGGCCAGTGTCATCTCGAACAGGCTCAGGGCTTCTTCAAAGTTCATTTTCAGCCTCAGTGCACGTAGCCGCCCGACGGCGAAGCGTCAGGGCCGCAAGGCTGTTCATCGAGCTCGTACAGCATGTCCGCCGGCAAGTGATGGCGCTTGAGCACCCGGCTGCCACTGGACAAGGCGCGGGCATACCCGGCCTCCAGCACCTGGATCAGTTCGCGCGCCGAGAGATGCGCAAGCGATCGGATCAGGCGCGGCTCAGGCGGATCAAACAGACCCGATCCCATACGCCCATAGACGACCTGTGCCACTGCATGGGCGGCATGGATGGCATGCTCCCCCTTGGGCGCTTCGATCATGAATTCACGCATGCGGCTGCGGATCGGCGCCGGGATTTTCCAGGGCTCGTTGGCCGTGGCCACCCACACGATGTGGCTGGCATTGAGCGTGATATCCAGGCTGATATCTGTCACCGCCTTGGCCGACACGGGCTCCAGCAGGCTGTGCAGCGGCCCCAGTGGGTTGCGGTTACCCGTATCCCCCGCGGCCTTATCGATCTCGTCGAGCAAGCAGATCGGCGAGGCCGAGTGTCCCAGCACCAGCTCTTCGAACACGAGGCCATGCGCCGTGTTGGCCCAGTGTTTGTCTGACCCCAGCAAGGCCGATCCCGTGAGGGAGGCATCAAACCCATGGCGGCGCACCGGAATGCGCAATGCCTTGGCCAGCTCAAACGTGAAATGCGTTTTGCCGATCCCTGGATCGCCCAGCAGCAAGATGGGCGGGATGCGCATGGGCTGCTTGCGTGCATAGGAGAGCACCAGGTGATCGCGCACAAACTTCAGCACCTCTACAAAGTGGGGCAGTTGCTCGCCAATCGTGACCAGGTCGTCGAGGACAGCCTGGTGGTCGCGCAGCCGGTAGCCCACGGCGCGCATGGGATGGGGATGGTCTTTGCGAATACGCAAAAACAACTCCCGGTTTCGGATCTTCACATCACGATCGGGTGTAGATCCTTTTCGGTCAATCAGCTTGAGAATCTCGTCCCAGGCAAGCACAGGGGCCATGAGATGGCCGCTGTCGCCGCGTGCGCGCAGCACTTGGGCAAAAGAGCGGCGGTGCAGTCGCTCGCCCTGCTTTGCCTGATGCTGCAGGAATGCGCGCTCGGCATCGACATCCAGATCGCCCACCTTTGAGCGCACAGGCTCCAGGATCGGTGTGGCCTTGTCTGCTTTGGGCGCCTTTGCTTCGGGCTCTGCATCGATGGCAAACCGCCCACTGAGACCTTCACCATCGGGCTCAGTCTTTTGCGGCGGCTTGATGTGGGCTGCCTGGCGCAGCTCCTGCTCCTGGAGCTTGGCCTCATGCAGGGCTTTCTCATGTACCCACCTCCTGGATTCCGCCTGGCGCCTCCAGGCGGTCTCGAGAACGGATGTGAAGTGCAGGGGCAGCAGGCACTCAAAGCTGCCGATCTCGCCGTCAGAGGCAGAAAAATGCGTGAACGTGCGCAGGTCGAAGCCTGGGGGAAGGCCCGAAAGCGTCGTGGGTGGCTGGTTTTTTCTTGACATGCGGACTCCTGGTGCGGAGCCCGGTGGGCATATGCCTGCCCTGGGGTGGCCTGGCTCCGCGTTGTGAAACAGCGGGCTGGCGGGGGAGGAAAAGACGTGGTCTTTAACCGGACGCGCGGCACCGCTCGATGGTCGTGATGACTATCGAGGCGGGGCATATCAGGGCGTTACGGCGGGACAGAGGCATGTTGACTTCGGAAAATCAATGCGATTGCAATTTCTTGGGGTTCAGAATACCAAGTATTTGCACCCGAAACAAGTCGCGTGCCGCGCGCCCAGCGGCAGTTGTTCCGATCAAAGTCCAGCAACGTCCAGCACAGCGAAACGCATGCTTCTGTTACATGGTGGCTGTCACCGGCAGCAAAACCTCTTTGGCACCGCCACTATGGCAGCAGCGCCCTCGCCACTTTGACAGCCTTCATTGCACAGCTTAAGATGTGTACACATTGATTCACAACTGAGGAGCGCGGCCATGGAAGCCACAAAGGTAGGAATCCGCGAGTTCCGCGCGGACTTGGCCGAGTACATCGCAGCCAGCAGCCCTGTTGCCGTGACTCGCCACGGCCAGACAGTCGGCTACTTCATCCCCGTGCATGGCCAAGCCGAGGCGGATTTGGTGGCTCTGAAGAAAGCCAGCCAGTCACTCGATAAGTTACTGTTTGTGCAGGGTGTGTGCGTATTCCACGCGATGGCGGACACGATTCCAAGCTGATGGCGAACAGCATTCCACCGTCATCGCGGACACCATTCCACGTTGACGGCGGACAGCCTTCCATTTTGATGACGGACACCTGAAGCGGTGTTCTGAGTGACCCGAACGCGGCATACGCTGCCCGGTTTTTTTGACCGGAGGCAGCGATGCCCACACCCAGGGTCACCATGAGCAAGATACGACACACACTGCAACTGCTGCACGGCGGGGCCTTGAGCACCCGCCAAATCGCTGCCGCCCTCGGCATCTCCAAATCCACCGTCAGCGAGATAGCCAGCTACGCCCGCGTGGCCGGCGTGGACTGGGCGCTGGCCCAAAGCCTGAGCGACGAGGAACTGCAATCGAGGCTGTACAAGCCACCGGTAGCGCGCGCCTCGCGCCACCTCGAACCGGACTACGCCCACCTCCACCGCGAACTGCGCCGCCCCGGCGTCACGCTGCAACTGCTGTGGGAGGAGTACCAACAGCAACACGCAGGTCTTGCCTACAAGTACAGCGCTTTCTGCGAGAAGTACAACGCCTGGGCTCGCCGCTTGAAACGCTCGATGCGCCAGAGCCACGAGGCTGGCGACAAGCTCTTCGTGGACTACGCCGGCCAGACGGTGCCCATCGTGGATGCCAGCACTGGCGAGATAAGCCAGGCCCAGATATTTGTGGCCGTACTGGGGGCGTCCAACTACACCTACGCCTGCGCCACTGCCGGCCAGAAGGCAGCCGACTGGGTGGCCAGCATCATCGCCACGCTGGAGTTCATCGGCGGCGTGCCCCGCCTGCTGGTGCCCGACCAGCCGCGCGATTTCTTGAAAAGACGTGGTTGGATTTCACCGAATGATCTCATTTCAGCGTCTGCTGAAAACCTTCGGCAGACTGAAATTTACAAGAAAACCACTTTACAAGAAAACCACTCGGCCGAGCTGCGATGGGGGCGGCTACGAACCCGAGAACCTGGGCTCACCCCACCGAAATTGCTTGTCTGAGCTCTCGCTCAGCAGCCCTGTTTAAGGCCGTCCTTGCCCGCAGTATCGCAGCGGTACACGGACTTTTGCGCCAGTACGGACACGCCGCATCCAGTTGGTTCAAACTGCCAGCTTGAACCGCTCGTCGCTGGCAAGCTCGGCAAGAATCTGCGGGCTCTTTTGAGCGATGGCGATGAGCGCCTTTGCTGCCCCAGTAGGCTGGCGGCGCCCTTGCTCCCAGCCCTGCAGTGTCCTGACGGAAACGCCAAGCAAGGCGGCGAACTGAGATTGAGAGAGGCCTGAGCCCTTGCGGGCAGCGATCACGGGAGAGTAGGCGGTAGTAATTTTGCCCTCTGCCATTTGATGCGCAGACTCGATCAGTTCTGCCTCAAGATCGCGCGTCGCTTCCCAGGCCGCCAGTTCGGCGTCAGTCATTGGCATGGAGACTTTTTTCGACAGCATTGCGTAACTCCTTCAAGGTGGGTGCTTTGAGCGTGTCCAGCTTGCTCTTGGCGTACATGATCAACAAAACGACTTCTCCAGCCTCGGTGCGAGCGAAGTAGATCACCCGAACGCCGCCAGATTTTCCAGAGCCTGCCCGGGTCCAGCGGACTTTGCGAACACCGCCAGATTGGGCGACAACATCGCCTGCCTCTGGATGATCGGCAATGTATGCACAGAACTCGCCGCGCTCTTCTTCAGTCCAGTAGTGTGGCCACGTGCGCTGGAAAATGGGCGTTTCAACTACTGTATACATCCTCTAATTGTACGTCATTGACGTATATCGCGCAATGCAAAGCCATAGAGCGACTTGTACATCGCCGCTGACACCCACCGGCAAATCGAGTCGTTGCTCATATTTTCGGCACCAGCCCTGCAAGGCACTCTTGGTTGGGTAACCCAGATGACGGGTGGTCGGCCTGACGCATGTGCCGAGCTTGATGCAGAGCTCGACCGCTCGAATCCTGCCTTCGTACGAATACATAAACTCCCTCCTGGTAGCCCAATTTTTTGTCCGCCCCAGTGGGTCAGTCTTCGGTCGGCGGCACCACCTCACTCAGCGTAAGCAACCAGCCGTCCCACCTTGAACAGTCCCGCGACATCTCGCAAGATCGTGTGCACGTAAACCATCGTGGACACCATGCTCAAAGATTCAGAGACACCGAGAGATGCAACGCGGCGTACCCGCCTGCGTATTTCGGCCAACGTGACCGGTCATTTCGGTCATCGTGACCGACGCCCGATGAGGGCGTCGGCAAATGTCGTTTCGGTATCGTGACCACCCGTTTCGGCGATCGTGACCACCGGTTCGGTGGCGGGTGCTGCGTAGGGGGTGAAGTCTAAGGTAGCGGGAGTGGGGTCAGGTCAAGATTTGGCCTCCTGAGTTGTCTTTTTCGAATTGCTGGCCCCACCTGCGTTGCGTCCCGTGCGACGGGATTCACCGTCGAGCGTGAAGCGCCGGCAGTGCTGCATCAAACGGTCGAGGATCGCGTCGGCGACGGTCGGGTCACCCAACCACGCGTGCCAGTGCTCAATGGGTAGTTGATGCGTGAGGATCGTGGCCCGCTGGGCGCTGCGGTCGTCGACGATCTCCAGCAGGTCGGCCCGGGTCGCCGCGTCGATGGCGCCCGTTCCCCAATCATCCAAGACCAGCACGTCCACCTTGGCCAACTGCTGCAGCCAGCGCCGCAAGCTGCCCGCGCCGTGCAGGATGCGCAGCAGCGCTTCGGTACAAAAGTGTCGGTCTGCAATCCATGCCTGCTGCGCCAGGGCGGACTCGATCAGCGTGGCCGCTGCCACGCGTTCACTCTGGTGCGCATGTCACATTTTTGGCCGTCACCAGACGGCGTTCAGGTCAACTTTTGCAGAAGTTCAGGTGCACCGCGTTCGAGACAGGGCGTAACTTTGTCAATATTCCTATCAGGCCGCCCTTCTCAAAGATAAGATTGTGGCTTATTCTTGTCATATGATGAGAATGACAAGATTCGCTGCACCATGACACCTCCCACGCTGTCGCCCCGCCATGAGGAGCTGTTGCGCCAAGTCCTTGCAGCGGGGGAACCCGTTGCGCCAAGCTCACTGGAGCAGGCTCTCCGGGTCTCCCGGCCCACCATCAACCGGGACTTACGGGACCTACTTGCCGCCGGCTTTCTGGAGAAGCAGGGGGATGGCCGTTCGACCCGATATCTGGCCACCGCAGCGATGCGCGCTTTGCCCTCTGGCTCCCAAACGCCGGCTGGGGCTAGGTCCCTTCAATGGTCAGCGGCTGCACAGCCCCTCGTCGAGGCGCTTCGCGCACCTTTGGGCACCCGCACCCCTGTGGGCTACGACAGCGGGTTTGTGAACAGCTACATCCCGAATCAGTCCAGCTTGCTGCCGCCCCAGCTGGCCACGGACCTGTACCACGCTGGCCGCAGCCAGGACCAGCAACCCGCGGGAACCTACGCGCGCGAGGTGCTCGAGCAGTTGCTCATCGACCTGTCCTGGTCGTCATCGCGCCTCGAAGGCAACAACAAGAGCTTGCTCGACACCAAGGAACTCTTCGAGCTCGGCCAACAAGTGGGACCGCTCGACGAGGACACGCTGATGCTGCTCAATCACAAGAGCGCCATCGAGTTCATGGTCGATGCGGTGCCGACGGAGGGCATCACCGTGCCCGTCATCGTCGACCTGCAGGCCAAGCTGATGAGGGACCTCCTTCGAGACGCACGCGACATCGGCAGCATCCGCCGGCGCGTGGTGAACATCGACGGTTCGGTCTACAGCCCAAGCAACATGCCCTCGCTCCTTGAAGAGACGCTGAACGCGATCATCGACAAGGTGCGGAACATCCGCAACCCGGTTGAGGCTGCCTTCTTCCTGTGGGTCAACCTGGCCTACTTGCAGCCCTTTGCGGATGGCAACAAGCGCACGAGTCGGCTGAGCGCCAACATGCCGCTCATGCTCTACAACTGCGCACCGCTGTCCTTTCTGGACGTGGAGCGCTCGGACTACGCAACCGCCATGCTGGGTGTCTACGAGCAGCGCAACGTGGCTGCGGCGGTGGACTTGTTCGAGTTCATCTACCGTCGCTCAATTCAGAAGTACAGCGTGCTGCGCGCTTCACTGTCAGCGCCCGACCCTATTCGGACCAAATACCGGCAGGCCTTGAACGAACTGATGCAGTTTGTTGTCTTCCATGGCCGAACGCTGGAGGCCGCATTCGCCAATGTGGACGTCGATACCGCCGACAGCGCGGCGCTACGCCTCATCGCGAACACCGAACTTGACCAGCTAGAGCAATACAACTGCGCCCGCTACAACCTTGCGCGAGGCATGACACAGCGATGGATAGACGCTGGGCGGCGCCGATGATGGGTCCCGGATTTGGGCCATTCATCAGTTACCGGTATTTGGCATGGCAGAAAGTGTGTTTGGTGAACTCGCGGCTGTAGCGGGCGATTGCCCCAAGATGGTCACCGTGCGGATGTCCAGGTGAAACGGACCGACCTGACCATCGGCCACCATCCAACCCACCTGACGTACCTTCTCAGGGCAAAGTGCCGGTGCAGCGGGTACAGGCCTACCGCGGAACCGGGGGGTGAAGAGGTTCAGGGGTAGCGCGATGTCGACCCAGCGACCAGCGGGAGGCTGAAAAGCTGCCTGATAGTTGACGCCATCCAGCCCTTCGTCCATGCGCAGGTTCAGCTTGTAGCGCTTACCATCACCTCGCACGTGCAGGCTATAGCCAACTGTGTCCTGTTCACCCAATCGCAGGGCAGCATTACGAACGGAGGCAAATCCGCCGCCGTTCTCTGTCGACACCTTGCCCTCGAAAACAGCGTGGCCATCTGGGTGGAACGTCAGTCGACTGCTCGAAATCCCACCCATGACCCGGTCGTCGATGGCGGTCCAGCCCTCCAGCGTCTGTGGCCCGTTGAAGCGAAGAACTTGCATGAACAGATTCTTGCATGCGGCAATGTCGCCTGCAGTCAATTGACCATGCTCACGGACGTCAAGCTGACCGACACTTCGTTGGAGCAATGGGGGACCTCGACCACAACCCAGGTCAGGCTGGGTATGGTTGACTCTTGACTATGCGGTCTGCCACTGCACAAAGTCAGAGAACTCACCCTCGCCAGGAGCAATGAGCACCTCGGCCGCCATCGCCGCTGGCGGACCTCGCCGAGCCCACTCGGTGAGATTCTCCAGTTGAACATCTTTTCCGCGCATTCCCCTTCCTGGGCGAGTTGGCCGCAAAGCGGCATTAAGGCAAGGCCGAATCGTCAGGAGGGGGCCTAGCGGATGCCATTGGCTTTTTGGATTTTGCAGCGGACTTTCTCGCATGCTCTTCTGTCCCCTGCGCCTCCACATAGGTACGTACTGTCTCCAGCGTAGCGCCGCCCACACTGCCCACAAAGTAGGCCCGATGCCACCCGCTGGCCGCGCAGCAGCAGCTCCACGCCGCGCTTCGTCAGCCGTGCCTCCAACGTCTGCACGTATTCCTGCCACAGCAGCATCAGGGTGACGCCCTTGCGATCAAGCTCACGGTGGATGCGGCCCCAGTCGGGCACGACGATGGGCAGCGAAGCCGCTGAGCGCGGCTGAAGGGCTGTCGAGAGCTGCTGTTCGCTCCAGTCTTGAACAGTGTCCCAGTCCAGGCCGGCGGCGGTGGCCAGCCCGACGTACTTGGCGACGACGCCCTTGGATATCTTCAACGTGGCGGCGACTTGCTCGTGCGAGAGCTGCGCGTGCCACTTCAGGCGGAGAACATCTTTGATCATGCGTAGAGAGAGTTGTTGCTTGGGCATCCGCGGCTCGAGGGCAAAAAAAGCCGTCGAGGGTAGGGGACCCGGGGTTACGTTCTCTACGCAGCACTGCCGGCGGGACCAGTGCCCTTGTTATGGGGCGCCGTCACGGCGGTCACGATCGCCGAAATGGGCGGTCACGATCCCGAAACGGTCGGTCACGATAAGCCGAAACGGAGGTCCGGTCACGATGACCGAAATGCGCGGTCACGATTCCGAAATCGGCGGTCACGATGAGCCGAAATACGCACCCGCCCGACCTATACCCGCCAGTTCAAGGCCCAATTGGTTGCGGCCTGCCAGCAGCCTGGCGCATCCATCGCAGCGCTGGCCCTGCACCATGGGATGAACGCCAATGTGTTGCATCGCTGGCTCAAGGAGCATGCGCGCAGCGGCTGTCATCAAATAACGCTGCGCGACCCCGCGGGCGCTGCCCCCACAAGCACGCCGACACCCGCACTCCTGAACCTGCGCACCGAGAACGTGACCGGCGACAGCATCATGCTATTTAACGGCAAGGGAAGACCCGGCAAGCCGCCCCGCCCGCATACGGTGCCGCTGGACCGGGACGGCGTGATCGCGGACAGTTTCACACCCCGTCAGATTGCGGTGAAGGGCTGGGCCGGACTGACCACACCGGACGCGGTGCGCAAGGCGGCGGACGTGCTGGCCGATTACGACTGGCTGCGTCGGGACGTGGTGCAGTCTGGCGCAGCAGGCGGCAGACCCAGCGACCGCTACACCATCAATCCAGCCATGCTGGGCGGCGGGGTGGCTGCATGAGCTGGCTTGCACGCCTGAAAAAAAATGAATGTACGCCTGAATCGGACACTACCAAACTTACAACACCGGGTTTCGTAGGTTTTGTAGGGTCCCTGCCTGAGCCTTTTCAAAAATCAGGAGGTGACCCGTCCCCTGCAAACGACCCGGCACCACGTCTTGACCCCGACCGCTGGGCATGGCCGCACAGCAGTGCCATGAACGAGCAGGAACTCGACACCCTGATGGCGCGGAAAGCGCTGTTTCAGCAGCGCGGCGCATCGCCCCAGGATGCCGAGCGGCTGGCCGACAAGCTGGTGGGCCGGGATCGTGGTGACGATGACCGGCGGCTGTGTCTGGAGTGTAGACACCTGCGCGGCAATGGTCCCTACCGCTGCGGCAATCCGCGGGTGGCTGACTTGCATCCTGATCTGCCACCCGAGTGGGTGCTTCTTTTTCAGCGTTGTCACGGATACGGAGCGCGCCTACCCCCCTACCCCCGGTGCGTAATCGTTCACCCCGTGCAGCCAACCCCAGCCTTCGTGCGACACGACCAGCGCCTGAGTGCGAAGATGTGAGAGGTAAAAAACCGATTGCGATTGGCGAAAGAGCTGACGTGACTGTCACCAGTCCCGAAACTGTCACCAGACTGTCACCACGCTAGAAACTAAAAAACCCTGCTATTTTTTACATAGCAGGGTTTCCATGTGCCATAAGGCTTATCTGGTGGGACGTGCGGGGGTCGAACCCACGACAAACGGATTAAAAGTCCGCTGCTCTACCAACTGAGCTAACGTCCCAACTTGCAGAAGAAGTTTTATCAGCTGCTGCAAAGCCTTGAATTATAGCGTGATTTTATCGGGCTTCTTGGAGCGGGTTGCCAGTTTGTCGAGCACCCAGCCTGCAGCACACTGGCCAAAGGTTGCCGTCACGGCCACGACAGAGCCGTAACCATGGCAATTCAAGGTGCCGTCGCCCTCCACGGCGCAGGAGGCGTCGGGCGCGGCCACCGCTTCCCGGCTGAACACGCAGGTGACACCCATCTTGCGCCCGTCCCGGGGGGCTTTATGGTGTTTGCGCAGCCGATAGCGCAATTGCGCCAGCAAGGGATCGTGCGTTGTTGCGCTGAGATCGTCGATATCGATCTTGTGCGCATGGCGCTTTCCGCCCGCAGCACCCACGCTGACAAAAAGCGTGCCCGTGTCGCGTGCCCAGGCTGCCATTGCTGTCTTGGCCTTGATCTGGTCACAGGCGTCAATCACCGCATCAATCGGCTCTGTAAGCAGGTTGGGCCAATTCTCCGGCGTGACGAAATCCTCAATGCACAGCACCTTGGAATGGGGATTGATGAGACCGATGCGCTCCCGCATTGCCACCACCTTGGCCTGGCCGACGGTGGTGGTCAACGCATGAATTTGCCGATTGATGTTGGATTCGGCAACATGGTCGAGGTCGATCAGGGAGATGCGCCCCACGCCACTGCGGGCCAGGGCCTCGGCTGCCCAGGAACCCACGCCGCCAATACCCGCCACCACGACGTGGGACTGCCGGATGCGCTCTGCGCCTGCAACACCATACAAGCGCTCCAGACCGCCAAAACGGCGCTGCAGATCTGCATCGGAACCCGCTTCGCCCTCCACCGCTGCGACAAGCGCGGGCACGATCAATGCTGTCATTTGAGACGTGACAACCGCTCTTTCGCAGCCACGGCAGCTTCGGATTGGGGATAGGCCCGCAACAGATCTTCCAGGGTCTTTCGGGCCGTGCGGGTTTCCTTCAACTCGATCTGGCAGTTGGCAATGGACAACGCCGCTTCAGGCGCACGCGCATGGCCTGGAGCCCCTGACAAAAGCAGCCGGAAATTGCCGATCGCATCCTTGTATTCACGCGCCGCGTACTGTGCATTGCCCAGCCAAAAGCGCGCCGATGGCACATAGCCGCTACGCGGGTATTGCCGGACAAAACCGGCAAAGGCAGTGCTGGCCTCTGCAAACTTGCCTGACCGGAAGATCGCCAGCGCTGCCTCGAAATCGCGTTTTTCGGCGGCATCGGCCTGAAATTCAAGTCCATCCACCGTCACCTTCACGGGCTCAAACTGGCGCAACCGCTCATCGACGCCTTGCGAGATGTCCTTTTGGCGGCGCTGCAGCTCCCCCACGTCACGCAACAGCTGTTCGTTCTGCCCGCGCAACGTGGACTGCTCCGCGCGCAACGTTTCAATCTGGGTCTGCAGATCCAGCAATCCCCGTCGTAGCTGGGAGTTGTCATCACCCGACTTGCGAAGATCATCCGTGGACCGCTGGTTCGCCTGCTGCAGTGCATCCACCCGCTGCCGCAGTTCAAGGATGGCACGCCGTGCTTCATCATCCTCAAACAACGCAGCGTGGCCGGTGGGGATAAAGGCACACGACAACATCAAAGCCATCAGCGCCTTGGCCAACATTGGAAACCTTGCTGCGCGCATCAACGGTAAGACAGTTCAGCGCGGCGATTTTGCGCGTGTACATCTTCACTGCTGCCTTGCACCGCCGGCTTCTCCTTGCCGAAACTCACGGCTTCCACCTGGGCGTCAGGAACACCCAGCAAGCCGAGCGACCGACGAACGGCTTCGGCCCGTTTTTGGCCCAGGGCCAGGTTGTACTCGCGGCCACCGCGCTCGTCGGTGTGACCTTCCACCATCACCTTGCGGTTGCCACTGGATTTGATGAACCGTGCATGGGCTTCAATCAGCGACTGGAATTCTGGCTTGATGACGTAGCTGTCGTAATCAAAATAAACGAGGCGGCTGACGCCGACCGGGCCGGCTGCGTCCCCCGCGGATTGCCCCAGATTGACACCTGCCACACCACCCTGTCCAGCACCGCCGGAGTTGGCACCGCCATTGGCGCCTGTGGTGGGGATTGCCGTTTTGTCTTCAACTGGAACGTCGTCGAGCTTGACTCCCGAACTGCAGCCTGCCATGAGGGCTGCAACGGTGATGGCGAGGGAAATACGTTTGATCATCCAAAATTCTCCTGCGAGCTTGATATACAAATATGCCAAAAGGTTCACTGCTTCTGAAACGGACCCCAATCGGGTTCGCGAATGTCGCCGCCCTGCCCTGCAAGGCGCGCCTTGATTTTTCCATCCAGGGTGGTGGTCATGAGGGCTTCACGGCCTTGCTGCTGCGTCGCGTAAACGATCAGGCGGCTGTTCGGGGCGAAGCTGGGGTTTTCATCGGCGCTGGTGTCGGTAATGGCCGAAACGGCTCCCGATGACAGATCCATCACATGCAGCTTGAAGGCCCCGCTGACGCGCGATATGTAGGCAAGCCAGCGCCCGTCCGGGCTGATACTGGGCGAGATGTTGTAGGTGCCTGTGAAGGTGACGCGGTCGGCATTGCCGCCAGCGGTCGGAACCTTGTAGATCTGTGGCGCGCCCCCGCGGTCACTCACAAAATAAATGCTGCGGCCATCGCTGGAAAACACCGGCTCGGTGTCAATTCCGCCACTTTGCATCAATCGGCGCGGCTCACCACCGTTGGCGTCAATGGTGTACAGCTGGGAGCCCCCGTCCCGACTCAGGGTGACAGCCAGCGTGCGGCCATCCGGCGCCCATGCGGGCGCGCTGTTGGAACCCCGGAAATTCGCGATGAGCCGGCGCCGGCCCGTTGCCACGTCGTGCACATACACCACGGGCTTGCGCGACTCAAACGACACGTAGGCAATCTGCCCGCCATTGGGCGACCAGGCCGGAGAAATAATGGGCTCGGGGCTGGACAAGGCAGACTGCGCGTTTTCGCCATCGGCATCTGCCACCCAGAGGCTGTAGCGCGTGGCCGCCTTGGTGACATAAACAATGCGCGTGGAGAAAACGCCGCGCTCGCCCGTCAGCTTTTCGTAGATGAAGTCGGCAATGCGGTGCGCTACCAGGCGCAGATCGCCTTGGGTGACCACAAAACTCTGGCCACCAAGGTCTTGCCCACGCACCACATCCCATAGGCGAAAGCGCACATCAAAACGCCCATCGGCCAGACGCGTCACGCTTCCGGTGGCAAGCGAATCAGCGCTTTTTTGCCGCCACAGAGCCACATCGGGGCGCGAGGTTTCATCGAGCGCCGAGCCCGATGCGTCTACCGCGCGAAATTGCCCACTGCGCTCCAGGTCGGCCTGAACAATGGCGGCGATTTTCTGGGGGGACTGCGCCTCGCCGCGAAAGGGGGCGATGGCAACGGGCAACTGGGTCAGTCCAACGCCCGTGACCTCGACGCGAAATTGCGCCATGACGGGCAATGCGGGGGTGGAGATCAGCGCGGCCAGCAAGCGGCGGCGCAGGGATTGCGGCAGGGCCGCGGAGGGTAAGGAAATAGAAGTTCGATCAGTGGTCATTAGCAGCCAGCGGAAACCGAGCGAAAGCCGGTGAACAGGCGTGAATGTTACACACCATCCATGTGTCCCTGTGACAAACTGTGCAATGGGCACGCAGCGAAACGTAGAATCCGCCCCACATGCACGCCACCGACACGAACGCCCAGGCGGCTTCCGCCGCGCCTTCTTCCCCACCCAGCCTGCGCGCCCGACTGTCGCGACTCACGACATATTTCGGCCACCATCGCCTCGCCTGGGTCGTTGCCGTCGTGGCAACCCTGGTGGGCGCCGCAACCGAACCGCTCATTCCCGCCTTGCTTCAACCGCTGCTGGACCGTGGATTCACCCAGGGAACGCTGCAGCTGTGGATGGTTCCGGTTGCCATTCTGGGCATCTTTCTGGTGCGGGGAATTGCACAGTTCGCGGCCCAGTATGCGCTGGCGCGCATTGCCAACGAAGGCATGCTGGCGCTGCGGCAAGCGCTGTTTGATCGCGTGCTGGCCGCGGAAATGGCCCTTTTCAGCCGACAGTCGGCCAGCGCGCTCTCCAACACCGTGGTATACGAGGTGCAGACAGGCTCCACCCTGCTGGTGCAGGCATTGCTGGGCTTGTCGCGCGACGGTTTCACGCTCATCGCCTTGCTGGGCTACCTGCTTTTCCTGAACTGGCAACTCACGCTGATTGTGGCCGTGGTGGTGCCCGGCGTCGCATGGATCATGAAAACCCTGTCCCGGCGCCTGTACAACCTGACCAAAAGCAGCCAGCAAGCAACGGACGAACTGGCCTATGTCGTGGAAGAAAACGTGTTGGCACATCGCATGGTGCGCCTGCACGGGGCGCAAGCGAGCCAGGCCGAACGCTTTGGCAGCCTGAGCCGGAACCTGCGTCGCCTGGCCATCAAATCGACCATTGCGTCGTCATCCATGACGCCCCTGACGCAGTTGCTTGCCGCCGCCGCCCTGTCGACGGTGATCTGCATCGCCCTGTGGCAAAACCGGGGGGCGGTGGAAACCCGGGAGGTGACGGTGGGCGGCTTTGTTTCGTTCATCACGGCAATGCTCATGCTGATTGCTCCCATCCGCCGGCTGGCCGACGTAGCCAACCCGATCACACGGGGCCTGGCGGCGCTGGAGCGCGGGCTTGCCCTGCTCAGCGATGCCGTTGCAGAAACCGGCGGCAAATACACCACCGATCGGGCGCAAGGCGCCCTGACCCTGCAGGACGTGACGGTGTCCTTCGGCCCAGAACACGCACCCGCCCTGGACCGCGTAAGCATGTCCGTGCAGCCGGGCGAAATCGTGGCCCTGGTGGGCCCCTCGGGTGCGGGCAAGACCACCCTGGTGAACCTGCTGCCCCGTTTCGTGAGCCCCTCTGCGGGCCAGATCCTGCTGGACGGCCACCCCCTGGCCGAATGGCGTCTCGATGCGCTGCGTTCGCAATTCGCCATGGTCAGCCAGGATGTGGTGATGTTCAACGACACCATCGCCGCCAACGTGGCCTTGGGCGGCAGCGTGGATGAGCAACGGGTGCACGAATGCCTTGCGGCTGCGAATCTGACGGAACATGTGGACGCACTGCCCCAGGGCATCCACACGGTGGTGGGTCACAACGCCACCCAGCTTTCAGGCGGTCAACGCCAGCGCCTGGCCATCGCGCGGGCCTTGTACAAGGACGCGCCCATCCTCATCCTGGACGAGGCAACTTCCGCGCTGGATACCGAGTCAGAGCGGCTGGTGCAGGATGCGCTGCAACGGCTCATGCACGGCCGCACCACGCTGGTCATTGCCCACCGCCTGTCCACCATCGAGCATGCCGACCGTGTGGTGGTGATGGAGCGAGGCCGCATTGCAGAGCAAGGCACGCACAGCGCATTGCTGGCCAGCGGCGGGCTCTATGCCCGCCTGCAAAATCGCCCGGCCGCCGGTTAGAACAGAGGTTCCAAGGGCCTGCTGCGCACTCGGCCACCACCTACCACTTGCCGCGGTTTGGCTGGCGACGGCGAACTGCGGCAGCAATGGTTTCCGCCGTCTCCTTGCGACTGACCCGCAGCGCAAAATCACTGGCGTTCAGCCCCAGCTGGTTTTTCAGCGCAGGATCCGCACCTTCGTCCAGCAACAGTTGCACGGCTTCGCTCTTGCCATATTGCGCCGCCATCATCAAGGGCGTGGTGCCGTTGGGCGACGCCGCATCGATGTAGGCATGGTTCTCCAGCAACAGGGCGATGATGCGCGTTTGCTCGGGCGTGGTGCCCGACGCGGCATAGTGCAGGGCCGTCCAGCCCGGCTTGTTCACATCGGCATCCCGCGCAATCAAGGCCTTGACGGCCTCAATGTTGCCTTTGATGGCTGCCAGCATGAGCGGGCTTTCGTCCTGCGCGTTGCGTGCCTCTACATTCAACTGCCGCGCCCCCATGAGTGCGGCAAAGGCCTTGCGGGAATCCAGTTGCAACGCCATCGATAACCCGACCTGCCCCTTGGGGCCGCGCGTATTCGGGTCAAAACCCCGCCGCAGCAGTGCGGCAATCGCGTCGCCATCATCGCGCCGGATGGCCGTGAAGAAATCGTCATAGGACCCGGCGCGCGCCATCGCGCTCACGGCTGCCAGCGCCAGGGCCAGCACGGAACGGCGTTGCAGCCTCATGCCATCACTCCTTTGAACAATGCCTCGAAATTGCGGCTGGTGGCCTGGGCCACCACTTCGATCGCGATCCCCCGCGTTAGCGCGATCTGCCGGGCCACCAGGGGCACATACGACGGGTTGTTGGTCTTGCCGCGGTAAGGCACTGGCGCCAGGTAAGGGCTATCGGTTTCGATCAGCATGCGATCCAGGGGAACATAGGCCGCCACATCGCGCAGCTCCAGCGCACTCTTGAACGTGACGATGCCCGAGAACGAGATGTAGTAACCCAGGTCCAGCGCGGCCCGTGCCACCTGCATGGATTCGGTGAAGCAATGGAACACGCCGCCCGCCAGATTGCCCGCACCATCTTCGCCCTCTTCGCGCAGGATGGCCAGGGTGTCGTCCGACGCGCTGCGGGTGTGGATGACCAGGGGTTTGCCGCATGCCCGCGCAGCGCGGATATGGGTGCGAAAGCGCTCGCGCTGCCATTCCAGGTCGGCAATGCTGCGCCCGCCCTTGCGGTCTTCCATGCCGTAATAGTCCAGGCCCGTTTCGCCAATGGCCACCACGCGAGGCAGCGCGGCGCGGTCCAGCAGGTCCTGCACCGATGGTTCGGTCACGCCCTCGTTGTCGGGGTGCACGCCCACGGTGCTCCAGAAGTTGTCATGGGCCAGCGCCAGCGCATGCACGCCCTCGAATTCCTCCATGGTGGTGCAGATGCACAGGGCACGCTCCACCTGGGCGTCGGCCATGGCCTGGCGGATGGCGGGCAACTGGCTGAGCAGTTCCGGAAAGGTGAGGTGACAGTGCGAATCGGTAAACATGCGGTTTCAAAACAAAAAAGCCGACCAGCCAGTGCGGGTCGGCACAGGATCACACCAGGCAATCAGATGGTTTGCGTGGGACGATCCGAACCGAGGGCCGTGCCCAGGAGTTCCTCGATCTTGGCCTTGAGCTGGCGCGATTTCTCGTCCTTGGGGAACTGGATGCCAACCCCCTGCGTACGGTTGCCCGCCGCACGCGGCGGGGTGACCCACGCCACGCGGCCGGCCACGGGATAGCGCTGGGTGTCGTCGGGCAAGGTCAGCAGCACATACACATCGTCACCCAGCTTGTAGTCGCGCGGCGTGGGGATAAAAATGCCCCCTTCGACAAAAAAGGGGATGTAGGCCGCGTACAAGGCCGCCTTTTCCTTGATGGCCAGCTGCATGACACTGGGACGAGGCGCTGTGGATGGACTGCTCATGGTGATGGGGTGCGACTTCAGTGCCTTGAGTGTAGGGCGTTTCTCGCCTGGGCCACAAGCGCCTCCAGCATGAGGCCGGCATTGAAGGGATGGTCGGCCGTGCGCGCGGCCTTCGCCAGGGCGCGCGACCAGCGCGTGAGGG
>LNAP01010183.1_pt1 | contig 19378 bp, 21 predicted proteins | sample 602601 | NCBI WGS metagenome assembly LNAP01 (sample SAMN02440304, study PRJNA202911) | soil metagenome | biome: Subtropical and temperate rainforests or woodlands; isolation source: soil samples (1 kg each in a 20% v/v slurry with milli Q water) were... ...
CCTGCCCACCCTGGAAAGCCCATCGCGCGGCACTGGCACGGGCATCATGCAAACGCTGCAGAACTACGGCTACGACATCGTGATGCTCATTGCGCTGCTGGTGGTGGCCTCGATGTTCGTCGGCGTGTGCTACCACGCCTACACCCGTTATGCCGAAATCCACATCGGTCGCTCGACCTGGGGCCAGTTCGGCCTGACCGTGGCCGTTGGCGCAGTCCTGCTGGTCGTCGGCATCTGGCTGCTGACCGAAGCCATCGGCGTTCTCTGAACCGAGGATGCCGGCATGACTGAAGACATCCGCCCGGACGGGACGGTGGCATTCCTGCCCCACCGTCTCAACCGTCACCCGGTGGTGGTTCGCGGGCTGACGGCGAATGAACTGTGGGTCTGCGCTGGCTCGTCAGGTGTGATCGGCCTCGCCACCGGAATTCCTCTGGCCGTCCTGTTCGCGACTATAGCCATCGTCCCCACGACCATCCTGCTGACGGTCGCCGCTGGCATTTTCATCGGTGGCGGTACGCTGCGCCGGCTCAAGCGTGGCCGCCCCGAAACCTGGCTGTACCGGCAGTTGCAGTGGGGGATCGCCGTTCATCTGCCGCTCCTCGCCCCCTTCAGCGGCGGTCACAGGCTGGTGATTCGCTCCGGCTGCTGGAGCACACGCAGGAGCAAAGCGCTGTGAGCCGGTTCAAGAACGAGGTGCTGCGGCTCGAAGCCCACATCAAGACCCTGCGCATCGGGGCTGTCGTGCTCGCCGTGCTGGCGCTGGTCATGGGTGTCGGCTGGTGGAACGCGCCGCGCGACCTGACCATCCATGTACCGCCGGACCTGCGCTCCGGCAGTACGCGCAAGTGGTGGGACGTGCCGCCCGAGAGCGTTTACGCCTTCACCTTCTATGTGTTCCAGCAGCTCAACCGCTGGCCCACCAACGGCGAAGAGGACTACGCGCGCAACCTGCATGCGCTCTCTCCGTACATCACCCCGGCCTGCCGCGCCTTCCTGCAGGCCGACTACGACTACCGCCGCAACACCGGCGAACTGCGTCAGCGGGTGCGCGGCATCTACGAGATTCCGGGTCGCGGCTACGGCGATAACCCCAGCGCACGGGTGCGGATCCTGTCTGATCGGGACTGGGTGGTGACGCTCGACCTCAGCGCGGACGAGTACCACAGTTCGGAACAGGTCAAGCGGGCGCTGGTGCGCTACCCGATCAAAGTCGTGAGCGTGGATGTCGACCCGGCGCACAACCCGTTCGGTCTCGCGCTCGACTGCTACGAGGGAGCCCCACAGCGCATCGCCACTCCCGCACCGGAGACACCCGCCCGCAGCGGCCTGGGGCAGCAAGGAGAAACGCCATGAAACATCGAGCTCTCACCTGGCTGGGCGCGCTGGCCATGCTGGCAACGCCCATCGCACAAGCGGTGGAGATCCTGCGCTGGGAACGCCTACCGCTTACCGTACCGCTCGTGATCGGCCAGGAACGCATCGTGTTCGTCGAGCGCAACATCCGCGTGGGCGTACCCGCATCGGTTGGCAACCGCCTGCGCGTGCAGAGCGCCGCCGGTGCCCTCTACCTGCTGGCGAGCGAACCAATCGAGCCGGTACGGCTGCAACTGCAGGACGCCGATACCGGCACCGTGCTCCTGCTCGACATCGCCGCCGAGCCCGCTCAAGAGGGCCAGCCGCCCCTGGAGCCGGTGCGCATCATCGAGACCGCATCACCCGCCGCACGCACTGATGCAAGCGAAGCAGGCAACGACAGCGCCGCGGCTGCCCAGCCCGTGCGCGAGACACCGCAGCCCGTCGTCCTGACCCGCTACGCGGCGCAGAACCTCTACGCACCGCTGCGCACCGTCGAACCCGTGTCGGGTGTCACACGCGCCACTCTGCGCCGTGACCTCCCGCTGGACACCCTGCTGCCGACGCTTCCGGTGCAGGCCCAAGCGCTCGCGGCATGGCGTCTGGACAGCCTGTGGGTCAGCGCCGTGCGCCTGCGCAACACCGCCTCGCACTGGATCGACCTCGATCCGCGCGCGCTGCAGGGCCACTTCCTCACCGCGACCTTCCAGCATTCGACCCTGGGGCCGCGCGGCACGCCGGACGACACCACCGTCGTCTACCTGGTCACCCGTGGGCACGGGCTGGTGCAGGCCCTGCTGCCGACCCTTGCACCGGTCGATGCGTCACTCAACCTGCCGGTGCCGCAAGCACCCGGCTTCGACGATGGAGGCCGCAATGCACAGTAACGGCCTGCTCAAGTGGTTGATGATCCCGCTGGCGCTCTTGTTGCTGTTCGTCGGTGTCAGGCTGTTCTCCGGCAGCAGCGACGCGCTCATGGCGCCGGAGGAAGCGGTCCGGCTCACGCCCGATGAAGCCAAAGCGCTCGGCATCGAGGGCGACACCCCGCGCGACACCGTGGCGACCTTAGTCGCCCAGGTCCGCCAACTGCGCACCGAGCTGCAGACCGCGCTGAGCGACAACAAGACCCAGCGCGAAGAAAACCAGCGCCTGCGGCAACGCGAAGGTGCCATCGACCGGCGCATCCAGAGCGCACTCGAAACCGAGCGCAACCAGTTGCACCAGGACCGCGAACAGGTCGCCAGCGAGCGACAGCAAACCCAAGGCCTGCTGCAGCAATTGCAGCAGCGCCTCGACAGCATTGGCAAGGATGACCCCGCCGACCTGCCGGTGGGCCTGGGCCTTGAACCGGGCGACGGCCTGGGTGGCGACGCGCTGCGCTGGATCGAGCCGGACGACCGGCGCGACGACGGCCAGCAGCGCACCTCCGGCAATGCCGGCGACCCCAGCTTCCCGACCCGCTTCGGGCCGGCACAGAAGACCCTCGAAACCACAGCTGCCTCAGTCGTCGATTCCGGCCGCCGCGCGGCGGGCGTACCGGAGACGACGGCCGTCTACACCGTGCCGAGCAACGCCACGCTGATGGGCTCTATCGCCATGACGGCACTGATCGGCCGCGTGCCGATCGACGGAACCGTCAACGATCCCTACCCCTTCAAAGTCCTGATCGGGCGGGACAACCTCACGGCGAACGGCATCGACATTCCCGACGTGACCGGTGCCGTCGTCAGCGGCACGGCGTCCGGTGACTGGACCCTCTCCTGCGTACGCGGACAGATCCGCAGCGTCACATTCGTCTTCGAGGACGGCACCATCCGTACCATTCCAGAAGACGGCCAACGCGGTGCAAACCGCCAACAGAACAACAACGGCAACAACACGCAGGACGGCCTGGGCTGGATCAGCGACCCGCACGGCATCCCCTGCGTCAGCGGCCAACGGCGCAGCAATGCCCAGCAGTACCTCGGCACCCAGGCGCTGATCACCGCCGCCGGTGCCGGCGTCGCGTCGTTGATCGACTCCGACAGCGGCCAGGTCTCCTACATGAGCAGCGACGGCTCTGTCGGCACCGTGGGCATCGGCGCGAACGAAGCCATGGGCCGCATCCTCGCCGGTGGCGTGCAGGACATGTCCGCCTGGGTCAATAAGCTGTACGGCCAAGCGTTCGCGGCGGTCTACGTCAAGCCCGGTGCCAAGGTGGCCGTACATCTCGAAGAACCCTTGACCATCGACTACGACCCGAAAGGTCGCCGGGTCGATCACCGCCTTGGAGGACTGCCCCATGTGCAAGATCTGGACTGACGGCCTGGCGTTGCTCGGCATCGCGCTCGTGCTGGGTGGTTGCGCCACCAGTAAGGAGGATCTGTTGCCACACGACGACAGGACCATGCTCGACATCTGGAACGTCGAAACCAGTGGCAGCGCGGGCGGCGGTCCGGCGGCCCGGCAGTTGCTCGATGCGCGCCAGGCCCTGCGCCGGCCGCTGACCGAGGCCGACGTGCAGGCCACGCCGGGTGTGCAGGCGCGCTACACCCGCACGGCGGCCAACGAAATCCACCGGCAGTTTCACCGGCTGCCGAACCCCGATCTGCTGATGTATGTGTTCCCGCACCTGGCCGGCAGCGACCCGGTGCCGGTGCCCGGTTACACCACAGTGTTCCCCCTGTATCAGCGGGTGCAGTACGCACTGCCTGGCGAACGGGTGGAGGACTACTGATGGCCTGGCCCCTGTTCAAGCGCCGGCCGCAGACCGAGGCACCGGGTCCGCCTGCTGATGCCTGGAGTCGTCACGTCGAGGCGCTGCGCGCCCACGGCATTGCCGAGCCCGGCACCACACATACCCGGCACCGGCCCGCAACCCAGGCTGACGAGCAGGCGTGTTACGACGTCGCTCCCTCTTTTACCGACCTGCTACCGTGGGTGGAATACCTGCCCGAATCGGGGTGCGTGTTGCTGGATGACGGCACCTCGGTGGCGGCCTTGTATGAGCTGCTCCCGGTCGGGACCGAGGGACGTGAACCCGACTGGCTGCTTCAGGTCCGCGACACCCTGGAGAACGTGCTGCAGGACTCATTCGACGAACTGGAGGACAACCCCTGGGTCGTGCAGCTCTATGCCCAGGACGACACCAGTTGGGATCGCTACCTGGATGAGCTGCGCGGCTACATCCAGCCCCGCGCCCAGGGTACCGCCTTCACCGAGTTCTACCTGCGCTTCTTCGCCCACCACCTGCAGGCCATCGCCAAGCCAGGTGGGCTGTTCGAGGACAGCACCGTCACCCGCCTGCCCTGGCGCGGCCAGGTGCGGCGCACGCGGATGGTCGTCTACCGTCGTGTCGGCCAGGCACCGCAGCGCCGCGGGCAGACGCCCGAGCAGGCCCTCAACCGGGTCTGCGACCGCCTCGTCGGCGGGCTGGCCCATGCCGGCGTGCGCGCCCAACGCCTTGGCGCGGCAGACATCCACGCCTGGTTGCTGCGCTGGTTCAATCCCAATCCAACCCTGCTCGGCCCCGCCGCCGAAGACCGCGAGCGGTTCTATGCACTGACCCGCTACCCGGACGAACAGGAGCCCGGCGAGATCGAGCTGGCCAGCGGCAGGGATTTCAGCCAGCGCTTGTTCTTCGGCCAGCCGCGCTCGGATGCCGCTCAGGGCTTGTGGTACTTCGACGGGATGCCGCACCGCGCGATCGCCGTCGATCGCCTGCGCACACCGCCGTCGACCGGCCACGTCACCGGCGAAACCCGCAAGGGCGACGCGATCAACGCCCTGTTCGACCAACTGCCGGAGGACACGATTCAGTGCCTGACGCTGGTCATCACCCCGCAGGATGTGCTCGAAGCACACCTCAACCACCTCGGCCGCAAGGCCGTGGGCGACACCCTGGCCTCGGAACAGACCCGCGCCGATGTGCAACAGGCCCGTGGCCTGATCGGCAGCGCCCACAAGCTGCACCAGGGGGCACTCACCTTCTACCTGCGCGGCCGCGACACGGCGGAGCTGGAGGCCCGCGGCCTGCAACTCGGCAACGTGCTGCTCGGTGCCGGACTGCAGCCGGTGCGCGAAGAAGATGAGGTCGCACCGCTCAATACGTACCTGCGCTGGTTGCCCTGCGTCTACGACCCGGCGAAAGACCCACGCCAGTGGTACACGCAACTGATGTTCGCCCAGCACGCCGCCAATCTGGCACCGTTGTGGGGGCGCAGCCAGGGCACGGGCCACCCGGGTATCACCTTGTTCAACCGCGGTGGCGGCACCATCACCTTCGATCCGCTGAACCGCCTCGATCGGCAGATGAACGCGCACCTGTTCCTCGCGGGGCCGACCGGCTCCGGCAAGAGCGCGACCCTCAACAACCTGCTCAACCAGGTCACCGCCATTTATCGGCCACGGCTATTCATCGTCGAAGCGGGAAACTCGTTTGGCTTGTACGGCGACTTCGCCGCGCGCCTGGGGCTCACCGTCAATCGCGTGAAACTCGCCCCCGGGGGCGGAGTCAGCCTCGCCCCGTTCGCCGATGCGCACCGGCTGGTGGAAACACCCAGCCAGGTACAGACGCTCGACGCCGATGCGCTGGACGAAGACGAAGACGACGCGGCGGCAGACGGCGACGAGCAGCGCGACGTGCTCGGCGAGCTGGAAATTACTGCGCGGCTAATGATCACCGGCGGGGAAGACAAGGAAGAAGCGCGCATGACGCGCGCGGATCGCAGCCTGATCCGCCAGTGCATCCTCGACGCCGCCCAGCATTGCGTGACCGAGCAGCGCGCAGTACTCACGCGCGACGTGCGCAATGCGTTACACGAGCGCGGCCGCGACACGACCCTGCCCGAGAGCCGGCGTATGCGTCTACTGGAAATGGCCGATGCGATGGACATGTTCTGCCAAGGCAGCGATGGCGAGATGTTCGACCGGCCGGGCACGCCGTGGCCCGAAGCCGACATCACCATCGTCGATCTCGCCACCTACGCCCGCGAGGGCTATAACGCCCAGCTCTCCATCGCCTACATCTCGCTGATCAATACGGTCAACAACATCGCCGAGCGCGACCAGTTCCTGGGTCGCCCGATCATCAACGTGACGGACGAGGGACACATCATCACCAAGAACCCTCTGCTCGCGCCCTACGTGGTGAAGATCACCAAGATGTGGCGGAAATTGGGCGCATGGTTCTGGCTGGCGACGCAGAACCTGGACGACCTGCCCAAGGCCGCCGAACCGATGTTGAACATGATGGAGTGGTGGTTGTGTTTGAGCATGCCGCCGGACGAAGTGGAGAAAATCGCCCGCTTCCGCGAACTCACCCCGGCACAGAAAGCCTTGATGCTCTCGGCGCGCAAGGAATCTGGAAAATTCTCGGAAGGCGTGATTCTGTCGCGCAGCACAGAACTGCTGTTCCGCGCAGTGCCACCCAGCTTGTATCTTGCGTTGGCACAGACCGAACCCGAAGAGAAAGCCGAACGTCACCAACTCATGCAGGAGTACGGCATCAGCGAGCTGGATGCCGCCCTCAAAATCGCTGAAGTCATCGACCGGGCGCGCGGTATCACTCCACTGTCGCTGGACTGGGCCACCCACTGAGGAACGCCACCATGAACAAGGCCCCCATATCTGGCAACATGCACCCACTCCATCGAAGCCGACCTATCGCAATGCCTTTGTCCTACGAGGTCGTACAGCTCTTCACGTCGCCGCAGGGCCATCTGGTCGAGATCAAACTTCTCGATCGACAGGACGACAGACCGGAGCCCGCCCACGAATGGCTCTGGGTCACCGATCAGTCCGTTACCACGCTGCGCCCGCGGCTCAGCGATGGCGAAACGCGGCAGGTGCGAACTTTCCGCGAAGCGCGCCTGCAGCTCGATGGCCAGCGCGCCGAGCTGACATGGTTCAATGACGAGCAGTTCGCCCTCACCGCAAGCCCGATGCGGGCGCTGCCCACCCTGCAACACCAGCTCATCCACAACCATCTGAGTTTGGCCAGGGTCTCTCATGGGCAGGACAACCAGCGCTCATTGCCCTCGGTTGATCTCCTGCTCCAGGGAGGACAGGCGCTCGACGATGCGATCGAAGGGCAGCGTCTCACCGTAGAACATCTGTGCGGCCAGCATCGCCTGGTAGTCCTCCCGCAAGGCGTTGAGCAGCGCCGGTTCCGGCACCAGCCTCAGCCCGCCCGTCATGCAACGGCCATAGTGGCTGTAGCCGCTGCGGTAGAACGTCTCCTTGATGTTCAGCACGTCCCGCAGCAGCTCGGTGTCGGGCACGGCCTGGCGGCCGACGTCATGGTCTGCCAACCGTGCCAGATCGTACCAGTGCCGCGACAGCCGCTCGGCACCTGTGCGTATCTCCGGGCGGTGGCACTCGACATGGATCAGCGTGGCCTTCTCCCAAAAGGTGCGCATGGGTGACAGCACGGCAACTTCAGCGCTCGGGAACACCAACTCCGGTACATACGTGGCCATGTCCGGCACGATGGTTAGCGTGTTCTGCGGCAAGGTGGCGTTGCGGCCGCCGAATTCGATCAGCACGCTCGGACGCAGATAGGCATCCGTGTTTTCCACGGCGCTCGGGTAGTAGAGCCAAAGCTTCTCCCCATCCTCGCTGACCTCGATGGTGATCTCCCACCCTGGCACGCCCTGCGCCAGCGCCTCGCGCAACGCCGGCACCAGTTCGCGGCTCACATGCTCCGCCAGCGCCGCCTTGAGCGTGTCGGACAAACGCCGGCGCTGGTTGCTGCCGAGCGTCGCCAGCTCGGGCACGTCATCAACCAGGCTGCGGTAATCAATCGTGACGTCAATGTCCTCGGAAAAGCGCTCGATGGCCTGGTAGACCTTGGACAGCGACGTGCCCCCCTTGAAAGCCATCGGCTTGCGGCACGGCAGGCTGAACAGAATTCCCAGCGCCTGGCACAACCAAATGTCCTTCTCCAGGATTTCGGCACGCCGCCCCAGCACGGGTGCCAGGCCGTTCAGCAGTTCAGCCTGCTCTGCCAGGGGAAGCTCGAAATAACGCTCGGGGCTATCGGCCATACGCAACCTCGCCACGCTCGTAGCCGATCAGCGCAGCGATCATCCAGGCCGGCATCACAGTCTTCGCCTTACGCAGGGCCTCGAACTCGCCGCCCGGCAGCTTCTCGGCGATACGCCGGAAGGTGGCCGGGGTGACCTGGTGCCGCCCCAGGTACCACAACGCGGACAGCGCCAGTCCCGCCGGACGACCCGCCAGTGCCAGCTTACGCGGTGCCACATGCTGCAGACGTACGACCAGCTTGCCCAAGCGAACCGTGTGCGACGACCCCGAGGTATAGAACACCGGCTGCGCCGGTACCTGCGTCGAAAAGCCGAGCCGCCGTGCTGCCTCAGCGCCATGCACCTCGATGGTCGCGCCCTCGCTCGCCGCGAGCGTCTGCGCCACCTTCTCGGGTGCAGGCATGGCCTTCACTCCGAAGCGCCCGATCCTGGGCACGCTGTACAGGCCATGGCCGATGCGCTCGATCTGGCCGGCCTTGGTGAGCCTCATCAGGGCCTGATCGATGGCCGCACGCGACCCCAGCCCAGCGAACAGGGCTGGAGTAAAGGGTTCGCCAGCAGGGTGTGCGGCAATGTGTTCGCGTATGGCTTTAGCAGTGGTCATGAAGGACCTCCATTTGTTAGATATTTTGCATATAAATCTAACAACCTGCAAGCAGTCAGCGGAATAGCTTCAATAAGGAAGACAGCGCTCTGCCGCATTGGCACCCAACCTGCGCGCGAAGAGGTGCTCGACTCATGCCCTCGCCCCGCCCCGCCTGGCTGGTGGCTGCTGTGGCGCTGATCCTGGCGCAGGCCTGGCACCTCGGCACGCTGCCGCCCCCCTCCTCCTGCGAATGGCACCCGGACAGACGTGCAACTACCGACCGGGCCTGTCTGGACAGCGGCCACCCGCAGGCCGCCCAAGCTCTGTGCGATGGCATCACCGCCACACCGGCGCTATACGCCTGCGCGAAGAGCTCAGCGACCAGTCCCTGCTGTTGCTCGGCCCGTTGGAAGGCGATGCACTGGTGTCCGCGTTCAATCCGCTCTCGATCCGCGAAGAGTCTGGGCCCACCACCCTCTTTTCGCCCTTGGCGCGACAACTGCGGATCAGCCGCCCTCAAATCGGGGCGACCTGCTTGCCGATTCGTTGTAGTTCCCTGCCCTGGGTTGCGTTCGACTGAATGTCCGCCGTTGTTGTCGGCGACATGCCCAGGTAGCCCTGGTCTTCAAGGTTACGGCGCTGCCGCGCTGACCATCCCGTTCGCTGCGCATCCATGAAGGCGAACACACCACCGCCCGCCATGCGGTGGACGGATGCCCATTTATCAGCCGTTTTCTCAATCATCCCCCGGAGGGCTTGCCCTCTTACGGGGAAACCTCCGTCCCTTTGGTTTCAGGAGGTTTCCCATGCCCATGTCACTCACCGTCATCGACGCGCAATCGCGCATTTCATCATCTAACGAGAACGACAACCGCATCATCCAGCAGGCCATCTCGCTGTTGGAGCATCGGCTGTTCGCCCAGGGTCCACTGTTGCAGAGCCCGCAAGACGCACAGGACTACCTGCGATTGGCGCTGATGCAGGAGCCGAACGAGGTGTTCGTTGCCTGCTTCCTTTCTTCGCGGCATCAGGTCATCGCTTGCGAAACGCTGTTTCGAGGCACCATCGACAGCGCCACAATTCATCCCCGCGTGGTCGTCCAGCGCGCTCTGGAGCGCAACAGCGCGGCCCTGATCATCGCGCACAACCACCCCTCGGGGGACACCGAGCCGTCCTCTGCGGACAAGGTGCTCACCCAGCGTCTGAAGACGTCCCTGGAGTGCGTGGATATCCGCCTGCTGGACCACTTCGTCATTGGCAGGGGTATTCCCTTCTCGTTCGCCGAGGCCGGCCTGCTGTAGCCCACGGCGTCACTCACGGGAGCCTTGCGGCTCCCGTTGTTCTTCACGCGCCCCAGGACATTAATCGGGCAGTGGCCGTTCCCGTTTGTTTGTCGCCGCGATTTCCCTCGTCGAGTCAACTACCGCCACAACCAACTCACGGTAGTTCGACATGCCAGCGCCGCATCCTTGCCTGCCTCCATTGCACAAGTACCCACTTGCCGCAGCGCTTTACGCCGGGCTGCTCAGCCCACTGGCGCAGGCCGACGACATCCTGGTCATCACCGACAGCCAGCATCCGGTAAAGGTGCCCATCAGCGCTCGGCTTATCGAGCTGGATCAACCTGCTCGAATCAAGGCCGAGTTGGGTGCCCATCTACCTACCGACCCTACGCGCGGTGCCGCCCTCGTGCAGCGGCGGCTGAAAGACGGTGGCAACGCTCTACAGACGCGTATTGGTACTGCTTATCAAGGCGTGGTGGATGCCTGGAGCCTGGGAATCGTCACAATCCCCGCTGTAGTGGTCGACCAACGTTATGTGGTTTATGGCGAGCCGGACGTCGCCAAGGCGGTTGCGCTCATCGAAGCGCACCGGAGGACGCAGCCATGATGTGTTCTCGCCGCCTGCGCGCCGGCATCGCCGCCATCCTGCTGACGACGGGAGCCCCGTCGTTCGCGCTCAACACTGCAACCATCGCCTCCTCGACGCTCTCGCCGGACTGCCTGGAGTATCGCGTTGCCGGAATCTGCTTCTGGCTGTTCTGCACGAATTTCGGTTGTTCCGTGGAGACCTCGGTCAAGGTCAGGCACTACGTACCCGACGCGGTGGTGTCCAGCTATTCCAATACCGGTGCCAATCCCTGGGGTGAGGTTCAGTCGATGAGCCAACCCAATGCCACGGCACAAGCCGGCGGCGACGGCACCACGAACGAGGACCACGAAAACAACCTGGCGAAGTTCAAGAACGCCGACGTGATCGGCCATCCCGGCGGCTATGTGTTCAGCCAGTTCGCCTCCAGCTTCGGCTACAGCTGCGAAGGTGCCGGTACCGCCTTCATGCCTTACCTGCTGAGCACCCTCGACACCATCGCGTGGCGCTACAACGTGCCCGAAATGGCGTACCCGGAAGCCCTGATTCCCGGCGAGCGCGAGATCGGTACGCGCGCAGGGCGCAATCTCTGGGGCAACGTCTATCCACGCGGCGGGTTCCTGCACCAGACCGACGACTACAAGTCCGCCGCGGTGGTGGCTCAGCGCGCTGGCGACATCGTGACGCGACGCGGCCAGCTCCACGTGTATCAACCGCTGCTGGTCAACGCCCGGGACGGCTACTGGCCGGCCGGCGCACTGATCGAGAGCGACGCGGCGACGGGCAAGTGGCAGGAGCTGACCCCCACGCGGTCGCGCTCCTGCGCGGTCTTTCCTCACACCGAAACCCGCGTGCAGGCACAGCGAGGCGACTACGCCTGGGCGCTGTGGCGCCCCTATAGCTGTTGCCGCAGGCGTGGCCAGACATTCCTTGGCAGCACGGATTTCAATTGAGGCTAGCCATGACGATCCACCCTGCTATCACGTTCTCCGAAACGCTGCGCACTGCCCTGCTGGCCGCCGCTCTGGTCCTGGCCTGCACCGGTGCATCCGCCCAGACCAGCGTCAACCAGTATGGCGCGCAACACCAGGGCGCCGTGATCGGTGGCGACGTGCTGTATTCGATTGGCGGCGGGCGCGCCGTGTCGATGACGCCCGTATCAAACATGCGCGCCATCGGCGTAGGCGTTGGCTGGAACAGCAACCTGACCTGCGGCGACATGTCGATTTCCACGACCATCCAGAACCAGTTGAACGGCTTGACCAACGGGTTCCAAACCATCATGTCGTCGGTCATCCAGAACGCCACGGCCGCCGTGGCGTCATTGCCGGCATTGATCATCCAGAGGGCGGATCCGGGGCTCTACAACCTTCTCACCAACGGCGTACTGCAGGCCCGTCTGGATTTCGATCGCTCCAAGCTAACCTGTCGCGCCATGGCGGAGAAGATGGCCGACGTGGCCGGCGGCCAGGTTGGCTGGAGCCAGCTCGCCGACGGCATGGTGCTCAAGCAAGCCGTCGCCAGTACCGACGCGGTATCCGCCATCGAGCACACCGAAACGAGCCGGGGCAACGAAGGGGTGACCTGGGTCGGTGGCGACAATGCGGGAGGCGTCGGGCAGCGCCCGATCCGCGTCGTCAGCGACGTCACCCGTGCCGGCTACAACCTGGTCAACGGGCGCGATGTCGACGACACCAGCTCGATCGATCCGAGCAGTTGCGCCGGCAACCTGACCTGCCAGACCTGGAGCTCGCCTGCGGCTGCCGCCGCCTGGGCCGTGCGGGTGCTGGGCGAACAGGAGCAGCGCACCTGCGAAACCTGCAGCAAAACCGTTACCACGCCGGGAGTCGGCTTAACGCCGCTGATTCAGGAGGAGTACGAAACCAAGCTGGAAGCGCTGCAGGAGTTGATCAGCGGCAGCCGCCCCCTGAGCTTCGACAACCTGCAGGCGGCCGGCAGCGCCTCTCTGCCCATCACCCGCGGCGTGATCGAGGCGCTGCGCGACGAACCGGACCAGGACATTCTGGCTCGACGCCTCGCCTCGGAAATCGCGCTGTCCAGTGTGCTCGAAAAAGCACTGCTGCTGCAGCGCACGCTGCTGACCGGGCGCAAAGAGCCAAACGTCGCGGCCAACGAGCTGGCGCAGAAAGCGGTTTCACACGAGAGCGACCTGCTCGACCGCGAGATCCACAACCTAAAGACCGAGCTGGAACTGCGCCGCGAGCTGGCGAGCAATTCGCCCACCGCCATCATCCAGCGTCACAGCGCACGCTCTGCCGGCTCGCGCGGCATCTATCAAGGCGACCCGACCCGCGATCGGCTCGATCAGCTGCAGCGCCCAGCGAGCGGTGGAGGCACCCCGTGAGCATGAGCGCGGGGCGATCGCAGCACTGGCTGCGGCGCGTGGCCCTGGTGCTGCTGTGGGCCATCCTGCTGCTGGTGGCAACGGTCGCCGCCAATGTCGTCGGCATCCACCTGGCCGGCAGCATCGAGGGCTGGCAGCAATGGCTGACGGCGCATACCGGCCATTTCCTGGCCTGGCGGCTGTGGCTCTATGCCGGCACCGCCTGGGGCTGGCTCTGGATGCGCCGCCGGGTGCTGGCACGCGAGCCGGAAGCCGGCAAGCGCCTGCTAAGGGCCGAAATTGCCGCCATCGCTGCGGTGGCGGCACTGGAAATCGGCCAGTTCGTACAGGCCGGATGAGCGGAGACGGCAATGACCCTCTACACCACCGATTACCTGGAGTATTACCTAACCCTGGTAAGCTGGATCGTCCACAACGGCATCTGGGCGGTGCTGGTCGCCAGCGGCGTATTCGCCATTCCGTTTCTGGCGATCATCCTTCAGGAATGGCTCAAGGCCCGCGCCGAAGGTGCCGACGAAGGCAACAAAGGCGCACTGTCGGCCGTGCGCATCGAGAACCGCATCTTCGTCGCCATCGTGGTCATCCTGTTCGCCGGCATCCCGTTCATCGACGTGGATTTCAACACGCTCCGGTTCGATCGCACCCGCTCCATCCAATGCCAGGTGAACGTCCCGGAGCCTGCGCAGACGGGCTGGTCGCAGTCTTTCAGCACGCTCAACAACCAGTCGGCCAAGGTGCCGGTGTGGTGGTTCTTCATGCACGCGATTTCGCGCGCCGTGACCGGCGCCTCGGTTGCCGCTATTCCGTGCGGGACGGACTTACGGCAGATCCGTATGGAGGTCGATGCCACGCGCATCGACGATCCGGTGCTGGCCCAGGAGGTGAGCGATTTCACCCACGACTGCTACGGGCCAGCGCGTGCCAGGCTCTTCATGAATCGCCCGGACCTGGACGAGGAGCAGATGTACGACGTGACCTGGATCGGCTCACGCTTCTTCCTCGACACGCCGGGCTACTACGACACCTACCGCGCGAAGACGCCACGCGAGGGTTGGCCTTACGACAGTGCCCGCGACGCTGGGCTGGCCGAGGTGCCCAGCGGTGCGGGTTATCCGACCTGCAACCAATGGTGGTCCGACGGCACGAATGGACTGCGTGCGCGCCTGCTCGGCCAGGTCGACCCCACGAATCGGCGGCTGGGCCGGCTTCCTGTCCCAGGATCAGGTCAACGATTCGGTAATCCGTGCCATTGCGTCACCCCGGCAGCAGAAACTCAACCAGGGTGCGATCTATAGCGACTACGGCGGCCAGATTGAAATGACCGTCCCTAACGTCGCCACCCGTGCCGCCAGTGACGTCGGGCTGGCTATCGGCTCCATCGCCTATTTCCCCGCGATGGACGCAATGCGGCAGGCACTGCCGATGGTGCTGGCACTGCTCAAGATGGCATTGGTCATCTGCATCCCGCTCGTGCTCGTCATTGGCACCTACGACCTCAAAACCGTGGTCACGATTAGCGTCGTGCAGTTCGCGCTGTTCTTCGTTGATTTCTGGTTTCAGCTCGCGCGCTGGATCGACTCGACGATCCTCGATGCGCTCTATGGTTGGGGCTGGGGATGGAACCGGCCGCACACGAATTTCGATCCGCTGATCGGACTCAACAACACCTTTGGGGACATGCTGGTGAGCTTCGTGATGGCGACGATGTTCATCGTGTTGCCTACGTTTTGGGTAGCAGCTCTGGGGTGGGCTGGCGTGAGCGCTGGCGTGATCGCTCAGAATCTCGCCGTCGGCTCCAAGGATGCCAAAGACAGCACTGGCGCAGGCGTGAATAAGGTAACGGGCAAGGTGTTGTAACGAGGCTCGCTATGCGACTTCTATTCGTCGTATGGGTTATTCGGGTCGTGAGGGTCGATGCGCTGCCCACTGGACGAATACAACCCATAGCCAGCCTCACCATGACGCAGCTCGTCTTTGGGTGTCCAAAGGTCTTCGTCCTGCTCATGTTGCGCAAAACCACGAGCAACCAGCAGCACAAAAACCAGTAGCAAGACGAACCAGAACGCGACGTACAGCAGCGCACCGAGCACCACCAGCTTGACGACCACCAGCGTTGCCTTGGCAAGACTGGCCGGCAGACCTTGAGCAACCAGCCAGCCACTCACCTTCCGCTCCTGGCGCATATACGCCCGCCACATCCGGCCCAACACTTGGCCCAGGCGCTCCGCAAATGAAGTCTGTGCAGAGGGTTTCATGGTGGCTACCTCATGGTTGTCCTGTCGTGTTCTCTCAATGCCTGTTCCATCGCACGCATGATTGAATTCTGTGATGTTTTTCTAACCAGATACGAATTGCCATGCAATAACTAATCAGCGCCTGCGCACAAGGTTCGGTATCAGCGCTGCATCCTTGCCGCTACTGCCGCGTCGATTTCAGCAATGCCTTCCGCGGGCGGCACGTTAGCAAAGCCTTCCGCGATTCGGTCGCTCAGTGCATCGAAACGATCGTGCATGCGGCGAATGCGGCCGAACAGAGCGGCATTAATTTCGTAGACCATCACCGTCCTCCAATCGTTCATCCTGCTATGTCGCCGACTCGTCCGCAGCACAACCGAGTGCGACCTCGCGTTGCTATGATGCGCGCCACTCCGCCTGGCTCGCCGCTACCAGAGCCGCCCAATCGTCAGGCGGGTTGCCTCGTCCGAGCATCTTCTCGAATACGGCATAGGGGTCGGATTTGCTTCCCGCCGACCTCAAGGTCTGTTCGTCGTTGACCCAGGCGAACACGATGGCCTTCGCCTTGGAGTCGTAGCGAAAGAACAGTCGGAATCGCCGCCCGATCTTCGCGCGCCGCCAATGGCGGTACGCCACCCCCAAGGTGTTGCCCTGGCGGAACTCGTCGCGTGAGGGATCGCTTGGCACGACTTCCATGATCAATTGGCTCAACGCCCGAAACAGCTTGACGTTGGCGTTGCCCTCGAAGCCTTGCGGGTCGTTCTGTTCAGCCCGCTCCGCGGCCACCTGCAGCTTGCGCAACTGCTCGATCACGCCCTCATGGAACAGCAGGGTCCAGCCATGCCGCTGCATCAGAGCGCCACTTCGCCTTCGATGTCCTCATCGAGGTTCACCGCGTGGCCTGCATTTGCCAACAGGGACAGGGCAAGATCATTCGGCAAGGACCGGACATGTCGGCCGGCCCGGATGTCCGCTTCCAGCAGGCCCAGGAAGGCTCCGATCGCCGGGTCTTCGTGCTCGGCGTCCGCTCGGGACACAATGACTTCACCTCCGCGCAGATCGAAGGCCACCTTTGCGCCGGTGTCCACACCCAGCGCCTGCCGAATGGGCTTGGGCAGCGTAATCTGGCCCTTGGAGGTCAGCGTGGCGATTTCATGGATCTCTGGCATCGTAGCTCTCCCGATAGCAATGCCCATATGGTAAGGATGTTTCCTTACAACGTCAATCTGACTGAGCATGGCACCCCCATCTGCTCGAAAAGGAAGGTGCCATCGTAGGTTCGGCACAGGTCGCCTTCCCGCCGCAATCCGACTTGGGCCAAGCCGCATTGGTTGTGGTTCGGCAGGATCCGCGGCCCTATACCCAAAGACTTCCGTAACGGCCAAAGGGTTGGGAAGGGGCAAGGGAATGGGGTCAAGGGGAAAGGCCCTACCCGAAAAGGCCAAAAGGCTCCCCTGAGCAGCCCGTCACCGGGGTTCGCCATGCTCTCGCTGCTCCAGCGCAAACGGGTATCACCAACCACCGGCGCACAATCCACTCCAGCCATCGAGCCCCCCAAAGGGCTGACGCGGCCGGAGTCGGCCGCCTCCCTGCTGTCCACACCGCGCCGGCAACGCCTGCTGGAACACATCTGGCAACGTACCTCGCTCTCACGCAAGCAGTTCGCCTCGCTGTACCTTGCACCACTGGAGCGCTACGCCGAGTTGCTCCAGCAACTCCCCGCATCCGAAAGCCACCACCACGCCTACCCCGGCGGCATGCTGGACCACGGCCTGGAAATCGTCGCCTATGCGCTCAAGCTGCGGCAGTCGTATCTGCTGCCCACCGGCACCACGCCGGAGGATCAAGTCGTGCAGGCGGAAGCCTGGACCGCCGCCATAGCCTACGCCGCACTGCTGCATGACATCGGCAAGGTTGCGGTCGACCTGCATGTCGAGTACGGCGACGGCAGCCATTGGCACCCCTGGCACGGCCCACTGGCCCGTCCCTACCGCTTCCGTTACCGCCAGGACCGCGAGTACCGTCTGCACAGCGCAGCAACGGGCCTGCTGTACCGGCAGGTGCTCGACTGCGAAATTCTCGACTGGCTCAGCAGCTATCCCCCGCTCTGGTCCGCACTGCTGTACGTCCTGGCCGGTCAGTACGAACACGCCGGCGTCCTCGGCGAGCTGGTGATTCAGGCCGACCGTGCTTCGGTGGCCCAAGCCCTGGGCGGCGATCCAGCACGTGCCATGGCGGCACCGAAGCACGCCCTGCAGCGCAAGCTGCTCGACGGGCTGCGCTACTTGCTCAAGGAAGAACTGAAACTCAACCAGCCCCAGGCGTCGGATGGCTGGTTGACCCAGGACGCCCTCTGGCTGGTCAGCAAGACGGTGTCGGACAAGCTACGCGCCCACCTGCTGGCACAGGGCATCGACGGCATCCCCGCCAACAACACCGCCGTGTTCAACGTGCTGCAGGACCACGGCATGCTCCAGCCCACGCCGGATGGCAGGGCGATCTGGCGGGCAACCGTCACGAGCGAAGCTGGGTGGTCGCACACATTTACGCTGCTGCGGCTGGCCCCGGCCCTAATTTGGGAGGGAGACGATCGGCCGGCACCGTTCACCGGCACCGTGGCGGCGGAGCTGAAGCCCCAAGATGACGCCCCCGCACCACCACCAGCCGATACCGGCGACCTCTCGCCCGCCGCTGCCGCAACTGCTCCGTCCGCAGGACCCGCTATCGATAGCGTCGATGCCCTGCTGACATTGCTCAGCACCTCCGATAGCGAACCGACCGAGCAGGGGCCGGCGATTGAACCGTCACGAGCAATCGGCGTCGATGAGCCGTCCGCATATTCCCACGGGGCCGACCCAACGTCGCCACCCGCCCCAGCGCTCCCCTCCTCCTCGAACAACGAAATCACGCGGGAACCACCTTCCGGCGAACACTTCATGGCCTGGCTGCAGCAGTGCGTCCAGAGCCGCAAGCTCATCATCAATGACGCCAAGGCCCTGGTGCATACCGTGGCCGACACGGCGTTCCTGGTCAGCCCTGGTGTGTTCCAGCGCTACGCGCAAGAGCACCCGCAAACGGCCACACTCGCCAAGCAGGACCAAGTCGCCGACTGGCAGTGGGTGCAGAAACGTTTCGAGAAGCTGCAACTGCACCGCAAGCAAGCTAGTGGCCTGAATATCTGGACGTGCGAGGTGACGGGGCCACGCAAATCACGGCGACTGCATGGCTACCTGCTGGCAGATCCGCAGTATCTGTTTGATGATGCCCCTCCCGCCAACCCCTACCTACAACTGTCTTGTAATCAATAGGCCCCGGGGTCGCCCTGATTGGGCGATACTGGAACCATATAAATCAAATGGTTACGTGAAGTTGGCCAAAGATCAGCTAAGGGTAGGTTTAGGGTTCACTGGCCGCGACCAGGGCCACTTCCCGTTCAGGAGGACGCGGTACTCGAGGCACTGATCGTCCAGCGTTACAAGGACTGAAGGTTTTCGTCGACCAATCAATGGTGGCTCAGCAGCTTACGCAACTGCGCACCATCCTTGAGCACTGGAGACTTGATGACGATATCGATGAAGTACTTGGGTATGCCGATGTTCTTGTCCAGCAGCCACGCCATCACTTCCTGGTAGTGCTGGATACTGCGGGTCATGAAACGCGGCAGTTAGTCGTAACCGCCGCTGATCAAATGGCATTCAAGACCTCATCTAACAGGCGGATTATTGGACTCGAACATGGTGAAGTCTTCGCGGCAGTCTGATCGGATTAATGTTCACACGGTCGCACGCTCACTGGGAGAATGCTGCCTAAGCAGTCGATAAAGTAGAATCGGTACCACGATCAGCGTAAGTATCGTCGCGGACAGTGTGCCGAAGATCAGAGAAATCGCCAGCCCACCAAATACCGGGTCGCTAAGCATGATCATGCTGCCAAAGATGATCGC
>LNAP01002282.1_pt1 | contig 19371 bp, 19 predicted proteins | sample 602601 | NCBI WGS metagenome assembly LNAP01 (sample SAMN02440304, study PRJNA202911) | soil metagenome | biome: Subtropical and temperate rainforests or woodlands; isolation source: soil samples (1 kg each in a 20% v/v slurry with milli Q water) were... ...
ACGCAAGTCGAGGAAGCTGCCGCGGCCGGATAATCCGGCCGAGACTTTGAAGTCTAGAGAAGAAACGCCCAAGGTCTAGAGAAGAAACGCCCAAGGAAAGGTACAAGCGATGGAATTGAAAGACGTAGCCGTTCTCATCACCGGCGGCGGTTCAGGCCTTGGCGAAGCGACCGCCCGCGCCATGGCGGCCAAGGGCGCCAGGATCGGCGTGATCGACCAGAACAAGGACAATGCCGAGAAGGTCGCGGCCGAGGTGAAGGGCGTCGCGCTCCATGCCGACGTCACCAGCGAGGAGCAGATCAAGGCGGCGATCGCCAAGGCGGAAGCTGCCCATGGCGTTGCCCGCGTGCTGATGAACTGCGCCGGCATTGGCGGCTCGCAACGCATCGTCGGCCGCGACGGCGTCTATCCGCTGGAGAAATTCGCGCGCATCATCAATGTCAACCTGATCGGCACCTTCAACTGCCTGCGGCTGTTCGCCGAGCGCCTCGTCACGATCGAGCCGGTCGGTGAAGAACGCGGCGTCATCATCAACACGGCGTCGGTCGCGGCCTACGAAGGCCAGATCGGCCAGATCGCCTATTCGGCGTCAAAGGGCGGCGTCGTCGGCCTGACCCTGCCGGCCGCGCGCGACCTCGCCAGCCAAAAGATCCGCGTCAACACCATCGCTCCCGGCCTGTTCTTCACGCCGCTGCTGATGGGGCTGAACGAGGAAGCCCGCAAGAGCCTGGGCGCCCAGGTGCCGCATCCCTCGCGCCTCGGCGACGCCAAGGAATACGGCTCGCTCGCCGTGCATATCGTCGAGAACCCGATGCTGAACGGCGAGACCATCCGCCTCGACGGCGCCATCCGCATGGCTCCGCGGTAGGCGGGCTTCTTACCCTCCCCTGGAGGGGGAGGGTCGATCGCGCGAAGCGCGAGCGGGGAGGGGTGATCTCTCCACACGGGCAGCGTCTCAGATGGAGAGACTGTCACCCCACCCCGTCTCACATTTCGTTGCGCTCAACGTGAGCCGACCCTTCCCCCTCCAGGGGAGGGTGGCAGACGGCCTCCGTGTGGCACGAAAGGACGAGGCTCCCATGTCCCAACCGCTGCTGATCGCGCACAACGACGGCGTCGACACCGTGACGCTCAATCGTCCCGAACACCTCAACGCGCTCGATCCGGCGTTGATCGAATCGCTCAACGACTATTTCCAAGGCCTTCAACGCAACCGTGATACGCGTGTCGTGGTGTTGAAGGGCGCCGGTCAGAATTTTTGCGCGGGCCTCGACCTCAAAGCGGCGATGGCTCGCCGGGCCGGGCAACAGGAGCCGCCCGGTGTCACGGAGTCACTCGATTCGCAGCGGCGCATCGCCGACATCGTGATGCTGATGCGGCGCTGTCCGCAGCCGATCCTGTCGCTGGTGCAGGGCGCGGCGGCCGGCGGAGGCTTTGCGCTGGCGCTGGCGTCCGACATCCGTATCGCGACGAAATCGGCGCGAATGAATTGCGCTTTCATCAAGCTTGGGCTTGGCGGCTGTGACATCGGCACCAGCTATTTCCTGCCGCGGTTGGTCGGTGTGTCCGTGGCATCGGAACTGATCCTCACCGGGCGCTTCATCGGCGCCGAGCGCGCGCTGGCGGTTGGGCTGGTCTCGGAAGTCGTCGCGGAGGACAAGCTCGACGCCGCGGCCGAGCCCTATGTCGAGGCGATGATGACGGCTTCGCCCGTGGGCCTGCGTCTGTCCAAGGAATGCCTCAACATGAGTGTCGACGCGGGATCGCTGGAAGCGGTCATCGCCATGGAGGATCGCAACCAGGTCCTGTGCAGCCGCTCCGAGGAATTTTCGGAAGGCATCAGGGCCTTCCTTGAGAAGCGAAAGCCTGTCTATATCAAGCGCTGAACGAGAACGATCCGCAAAGGACGATAATTCCGGGAGACGCAAAATGAGTGGAAGCGCGGCGGCCGTGATGACGAAGCCCGCCTTTCGCAAGATCGAATGGCTTAAGCGCGACATCGACGTCGAGCGCCGCAGCGACGGTACGGTTGTGCTGAAGTCGCGCATTCCGCTGCAAGCTTACGAGACGCACATTCCGGCCTCGCTGGCGAAATGGGCGAAGGAAGCGCCCGAGCGCATCTGGCTGGCGCAGCGCGGCGGCCCCAACCGCGAATGGCGCAAGGTGTCCTATGGCGAAGCCAAGCGCACCGTGGATGCGCTGACGCAAGGCCTGCTCAATCTCGGACTCGACGGTCGTCCCGTTGCGATCCTCTCCGGAAATTCCATCGAGCATGCGCTGATGACGCAGGCCGCGATGCAGGCTCGCTCGCCCGCCGCGCCGGTGTCGCCAGCCTACTCGCTGATGAGCCACGATCACGTCAAGCTGAAGTACCTGTTCGACCTGATCAAGCCGGCCGTGGTGATGGTGCAGGACGGCCCGACTTTCGAGAAGGCGCTGAAGGCGATCGACCTCACCGGCGTGACCGTGGTTCACGTCATGCGCCCCTGCGACGGCATCACAAGCGTCAGTTTCGCTGATCTCGCGGCGACGCCAGTGACTGCCGATGTCGGTGCGTCGATCGCGAAGATCGCGCCGCAGACGGTCGGAAAACTGCTGTTCACGTCCGGCTCGACCGGCATGCCCAAGGCCGTCATCAACACGCAAGCAATGATGTGCGCCAATGCTGCGATGATGATGCAGGTGCGGCCGCGTTCGCCTGATGGTCCGATCGCGACCATGCTGGATTGGATGCCGTGGAATCACACCATGGGCGGCAACGCGGCGTTTCACCCGATCTTGGTCGATGGCGGCACGCTCTATATCGACGACGGCCGGCCGATGCCGGGCCAGTTCGAGGAGACGCTGCGAAACCTCCGCGAGATCTCGCCGACCTACTACGCCAATGTGCCGGCGGGTTACGCGGCGCTCGCGGCCGCGATGGAGAAGGACGACGCGCTATGTCGTTCCTTCTTCAAGAACCTCTCGATCATGGCCTATGGCGGCGCGCGGCTGCCGGATGATCTCTACGACCGCATGCAGGCCCTGGCGGTGAAGACCACCGGCGAGCGCATCGTATTCTACACCGGTTGGGGTTCGACCGAGACCGCACCGACCTCGACCGGCACCTATTGGGACACCGAGCGCGTCGGCCTGATCGGCCTGCCGTTCCCTGGCGTCGAGCTGAAGATGGTGCCGTGCGGCTCGAAATACGAGCTGCGTCTTCGCGGCGTCAACGTCACGCCCGGCTATTTCGGCCAGCCGGAGTTGACGAAGAAGATGTTCGACGAGGAGGGCTTTTATTGCATCGGCGATGCCGGCATCTTCGTCGACGATGCCGATCCGGTGAAGGGCATCATCTTTGCCGGCCGCGTGGTCGAGGATTTCAAGCTCACCACCGGCACGTTCGTGCATGTCGGCTCGCTCCGCACCGATGCGATCGCAGCCGCGACGCCTGTCGTGCATGATGCGCTGGTCGCCGGGCAGGATCGTGCCTTCATCGGCCTGCTGGCCTGGCCGAATTTGCACGCCTGCCGCCAGCTCGTCGGCAACGCCGATCTCAGCTTCGAGGACGCGGTGAAGCATCCCGAGGTGATCGCCTGCTTCAGGCGAGGGCTGGAAGCGCACAATCGGGACTGCGAGGGCGCCAGCAGCCGCATCATCGGGCGCGCGATGCTGATGGCCGAGCCTCCCTCGATCGACGGCAACGAGCTGACAGACAAGGGCTACATCAACCAGCGCGCAGGCCTTGAACGCCGCGCTGTGCTGGTGGAGCGGCTCTATGCCGACAAGCCGGATCAGGATGTGATCGTGCTGCGATGAAGCAACGCTCTCTCAACCTCGTCATTCCGGGGCGCGACGAAGTCGCGAACCTGGAATCCATAACCACCAGTCGGGGTTATGGATTCCGGGCCTGGCCCTTCGGGCCATCCCGGAATGACGGCTCAATAACGATGAATAAGAGGTAAGCCGCCATGAACTTCGACTTCTCTGACGACCAGAAACAGCTCCGCGATCAGGCGCGCAAATTCCTCGCTGAAAAATGCTCGCCGAAGGCGGTGCGCGTGGTGCTCGACGGCAAGGCGCCCTATGACAAGGAGCTGTGGAAGGGCCTCGCCGAGATGGGCTTTCTCGGCGTCGCGATCCCCGAAGAGTTCGGTGGTGCCGGCGCCGGCCATCTCGAACTCTGCGTCATCGCAGAAGAGATGGGCCGGGCCAATGCGCCGGTGCCGTTCTCCTCGACCGTGTACCTTGCCGCCGAGGCGCTGCTGATCGCGGGCAGCGACGCGCAGAAGAAGAAGTGGCTGCCGGCGATTGCCTCGGGCGAGGCGATCGGCACGCTGGCGCTATTCGAGGGCAAGGGCAATCCGGCGCCGAAGAACGTCAAGCTCACGGCTGCGAACGGCGTCTTGAACGGGGTCAAGAAGCCGGTCCCCGATGGTGCGATTGCGGATTTCGCGGTGGTCGCAGCGCGGACGGGATCGAGCGGGCGCGACGGCGACATCTCGCTGTTCCTGGTCGATCTCAAGGGCGCCGGCGTCGCAGTGAAGAGTCTCACCAATCTCGATCCGACCCGTGGACAGGCCGAGATCACCTTTAGCGATTGCAAGGCCGAGCCGCTGGGGGCTGCCAGCGAAGGATGGAGCATCCTCACCCAGGTGCTCGATCGCGCCGCCGTACTCTGTGCGTTCGAGCAGGTCGGCGGCTCCGACCGCGCGCTGGAGATGGGCCGTGACTACGCGCTCGACCGAATCGCCTTCGGTCGCCAGATTGGCTCGTTCCAGGCGGTCAAGCACATGCTGGCCGACATGTATGTGTCGGCGACGCTGGCGCGCTCCAACAGCTATTATGGCGCCTGGGCGCTCTCGACCAACGCAGCCGAATTGCCGGAAGCTGCGGCCGCCGCGCGCATCAGCGCGACGCAGGCGTTCCAGCACTGCGCCAAGAACAACATTCAGGTTCACGGCGGCATGGGCTTCACCTGGGAATTCGACTGCCACATGTACTACCGCCGCGCCAACGCGATGGCGCTCGGGCTCGGCAGTCTCTCTTATTGGGAAGACCAGTTGATCGACCGCATGCGGAAGAAGAACGCGGCGTGATGCAGGTGCGTAGGGTGGGTTAGCCGAGCGGCTTGCGCGAAGCGCAAGTCGCTTGGCGTAACCCACCTCTTCTCCCGATGGAAACCAAAGAGGTGGATTACGCCTTCGGCTAATCCACCCTACGAAGACAGAGACGTGACCATGAACTTCGAAGACACGCCGCAGGAAGCCGAATTTCGCGCCACCGCCCGCGCCTGGATCGGTGCCAATGCGCCCAAGCAATACGAGGACGAGCTGCGCAAATCCTCGCTCGGCCGCACCGTGCTCAGGAATGCCGACATTCTCGACGTGGCGAAAGCCTGGCAGAAAAAGAAGGCCGACGCCGGCTGGGCCTGCCTGCATTGGCCCAAGGAATATGGCGGCCGCGGGTCGTCGCCGATCGAGCGCGTGATCTGGCAGCAGGAGGAGGGACCGTTCGGCCTGTTGTCCCGCATGTTCATCATCGGCCACGGCATGTGCGGACCGACCATGATGGCGTTCGCGCGCGAGGAGCATAAGCGCACCTACCTCCCGCCGCTCGCCTCCGGCGAAAAAGTCTGGTGCCAGCTGTTCTCCGAGCCGGCGGGCGGCTCCGACGTCGCGGGGCTTCGCACGCGCGCGGAGAAGGATGGCGACGACTGGGTCATCAACGGCCAGAAGATCTGGACCTCGGGCGCGCATTATTCCGACTACGGCATTTTGCTGACCCGCACCGATCCGACCGTGCCCAAGCACAAGGGTCTTACCATGTTCTTTCTGGACATGAAGAGCCCCGGCGTCGAGGTAAGGCCGATCAAGCAGGCGAGCGGGGCCTCGGACTTCAACGAGGTCTATTTCACCAATGTCAGGATTCCCGATCACCAGCGCCTCGGCGAGGTCGGCGATGGCTGGAATGTCTCGCTGACCACGCTGATGAACGAGCGCAGCGCGATCGGTGCAGCCGTTTCGACAGGCTTCCCCGAGCTGTTCGAATATTGCTCCAGCCTGATGCTCGACGACGGCCCGGCGATCGAGGATCGCGCGGTGCGCTCGAAGCTGGCGAACTGGGCGGTGAGGGCGAGCGGGCTGAAATACACCAGCATGCGCGCGATCTCGGCGCTGTCGAGGGGCGAGCGGCCGGGCCCGGAGAATTCCATCGGCAAGCTGGTGGCGGGCTCGATGATCCAGGACGTCGCGACCTACGCGCTGGATTTGCAGGGCGCGAGCGGTGTCGTCAGCGGCGAGGACGCCGAGCTTGCCGGCCGTTTCCAGGCGATGCTGCTGCGTGCGCCCGGCACGCGCGTCGAGGGCGGCACCGACGAGATCATGCGCAACATCATCGCCGAGCGGGTACTGGGCCTGCCGGGTGACATCAGGGTCGACAAGGACGTGCCGTTCAACAAGATCCCGACCAAGGGAAGAGGGTAGAGGTTCGCCATGAATTTCGACGACACCCCGCAGGAAGCCGCATTCCGCGCCACCGCGCGCAAATGGATCGATGCCAATGCGCCGAAGGAATTGCATGCCGAGCTGTCGAAATCCTCGCTCGGCCGTATCCGGCTTGCGAGCCACGACATCGTCGATGTCGGCAAGGCCTGGCAGAAGAAGAAGTTCGAGGGCAATTGGGCCTGTCTGCACTGGCCGAAGGAATATGGTGGCCGTGGCGCGACGCCGATCGAGAAGGTGATCTGGCAGCAGGAAGAGGGCGTCTACGGCAAGCTGACGCAGCCGTTCCAGATCGGCGAGGGCATGTGCGGCCCGACCGTGATGGCCTTCGGCAGCGAGGATGCCAAGCGCCGCTATTTGCCGAAGCTCGCTTCGGGCGAGGAGATCTGGTGTCAGCTGTTCTCCGAGCCGTCCGCCGGCTCCGACGTCGCAGGCCTGCGCACCCGCGCGGAGAAGAAGGGCGACAACTGGGTCGTCAACGGCCAGAAGATCTGGACCTCGGGCGCCCATTATTCCGATTACGGCCTTCTGATCGCGCGCACCGATCCGAACGTGCCCAAGCACAAGGGCCTCACCATGTTCTTCCTGGACATGAAGAGCCTCGGCGTCGAGGTCCGGCCGATCAGGCAGGCCAATGGCATGCAGGAGTTCAATGAGGTCTATTTCACCGATGTCGTGATCCCCGACAGCCAGCGGCTGGGCGCCGTCGGCGAGGGCTGGAGCGTGTCGTTGACCACGCTGATGAACGAACGCATGTCGATCGGCTCGCGCCTTGCCACCGGCGTGCCTGAGATGTTCGAGTTCTGCTCCAATCTGATGCTGGAGGACGGTCTCGCCATCGACGATCCTGCGGTGCGTTCGAAACTCGCGAGCTGGGCGGCGAAGTCGAACGGGCTGAAGTTCACCAGCTATCGCACCATCTCGGCGCTGTCGAAGGGCGAGCGGCCGGGGCCGGAGAATTCGATCGGCAAGCTGGTGTCGGGCATGATGCTGCAGGACATCGCGACCTACGCCATGGACCTGCAAGGTGCGGCCGGTGTTCTCACCGGCAACGACGAGGAGACGGTGCAGGGCCAGTTCCAGCAGATGCTGCTGTCGTCGCCCTCGATGCGCATCGCCGGCGGCACGGACGAGATCCTGCGCAACATCATCGCCGAGCGGGTGCTGGGCCTGCCCGGCGACATCCGAGTCGACAAGGACGTGCCTTATAACAAGATCCCGACCAAGGGACGGTGATCTTACGTTTCGCGGTATCTCGTATGGTGGGCAAAGCGAAGCGTGCCCACCATATCCAGATGCTCCGGGACAATTCTGTCGGTGGGCACGGCGCCATGCGCCTTTGCCCACCCTACGAGAAGAGCGCGAGCTGATCCATGGACGCACAAGTGAAACAAAACGACCGCATCGGCGTGCTCGAAGAGCTGCTCAACGAGCGCTACTCCGTCCGCGCCTTCCTGCCCAAAGAGGTCGACCGCGCGACTATCGAGCATGTGCTGACGACCGCACAGCGCACGGCGTCCTGGTGCAACAGCCAGCCCTGGCAGGTGATCATCGCCAGCGGCGAGGCCAAGGAGCGCTTTCGCCAGGCGATCTACAAGGAGGCCTCGGGCGGTCTCGGTGACGATTACGACTTCACCCCGCCGCGGGAATATGTCGGCGTCTATCTCGATCGCCGCCGCGAAAGCGGTTTTCAGCTCTACAACACGCTCGGCATCGCCCGTGGCGACAGAAGCGCCTACGCCAGGCAGGCGCTCGAGAACTACAATTTCTTCGGCGCGCCGCATGTCGCCGTCATTCACACCAACGAGCCGCTCGGCATCTACGGTGCGATCGATTGCGGCGCCTATGTCTCCAATTTCATGCTGGCTGCGCAGGCGCTCGGGCTCGGCACGATTCCGCAGGCGGCGCTTGCGCGGCATTCCGGCCTGATCCGCCGCCACTTCAATCTGCCTCACGATCGCCGCATCGTCTGCGGCATCTCGTTCGGCTACGCTGACAACGCGCACAAGGTCAACAGCTACCGCACCTCGCGTGCGAGCGTGGCTGAAACGGTAACTTTCGCCAACGAGTGATCGAGACGCGTAAAGGCGGCCGCGAAACGGCCGCCTTTACATCGGTTTCGGATCGATTGACGCCGGCCGCTATCCGCCGCTGCCACCGATTACGGCGCGAATGGTCTCGTCGGGCCCGAAGTCCTCGGCGCCGTCGACATAGAGCAGCGCGGCGAGCTTCGAGCGCGCGCGGTTGACGCGGCTCTTGATCGTGCCGACCGCACAGCCGCAGATCGAGGCCGCGTCTTCGTAGGAGAAGCCGGAGGCGCCGACCAGGATCAGCGCTTCACGCTGGTCCTGCGGAAGTTTTTCGAGCGCCGTGCGGAATTCCTCGAATTCGAGATGCGCGTTCTGCGACGGCTGTGTCTTCAGCGTCTTGGCGTAGTTGCCTTCGGCATCCTCGACCTCGCGACGCCGCTTGCGATAGTCGGAGCGGAACAGGTTGCGCAGGATCGTGAACAGCCACGCCGGCAGATTGGAGCCGGGCTGGAACGAGTCGATGTTGGCGAGGGCGCGGAGCAGCGTCTCCTGGACCAAATCATCGGCGCGGTCCGCATTGCCGCTGAGCGAAATGGCGAACGCGCGCAGGCTCGGCACGGCCGCCAGAATGTCGTTACGCAGGGAGTCCGTGAGAGGCATTAATCCCTCCCATTGTTGTCGTTGGATCCGCCCTCTTCGCCCAATTGGGGTGTGGCCCCCGGCGCATCAAGCTTTTTGATCAGTTCGGCGAACCGATCCGGAACCCCCTGTCGCACGACATCGTCGTACATGGCGCGCAACTGATGCCCTATCCGGGATTGTATCTCCGGAGTAAGGCCTCCCTTGCCGGGGGTCGTGCTTCTGCTGGCTTGAGACTTGAGATCTTTCATGACCTGTTCCACGTTTCCCCGAGTTAAGTGACTGTAAAATCGAGAAGTTTTCTCAACCGGGAGCCGTTCCCTGGATAGGCACAATTCCAGGTTCGATAAATAGTTCCCGCTCAGGCGGAACTTTTCTTGGCCTGAGGCGTAAACAGCCCAGCAGGGGAACCCGGGCCCCCCTCCGATTGCCTGGACGTCAAGGTAGGTCCGAAGATGAATGGAGTGGGGATGTCCCGTTCACAGCTTGTTGCTGAACACTTGCCGTTGTTGCGCCGGTACGCACGCGCCCTGACGGGCAGCCAGGCCTCCGGTGACGCTTATGTCGCAGCCATGTTGGAAGCCATGCTGGGGGATCCGGCGGTGCTCGACGAGAGCCACGGGCCGCGCGTCGGCCTGTTCCGGTTGTTCACTCAGATCTGGAATTCGGTCTCCGTCAACGACGATTCCGAGGTGGCGACCTTGCCGATGCCGCCGGAGCGGCGGCTGTCGAACATCACGCCGCTGCCGCGGCAGGCGTTCCTGCTGCTCTCGCTGGAGGGATTTTCGGAAGAGGAAGTCGGCTACATCCTCGGCACCGACGTTGCCGAAACCCGGCGGCTTGCGGATGCCGCGGGACGCGAGATGGCCGCCGAGATCGCCACCGACGTGCTGATCATCGAGGACGAGACCTTCATCGCCATGGACCTCGAGAGTCTGGTGAAGAATCTCGGCCACAACGTCGTCGGCGTCGCCCGCACGCATGCCGATGCGGTGGCACTGGCCAAGAACAAGCGGCCCGGCCTGATCCTCGCCGACATCCAGCTCGCCGACGGCTCGTCGGGCCTCGACGCGGTCAACGAACTGCTCCGCACCTTCGAGGTGCCTGTGGTGTTCATCACGGCGTACCCGGAGCGCTTCCTCACCGGCGAGCGCCCCGAGCCGGCGTTCCTGATCTCGAAGCCGTTCCAGCCCGCGATGGTGTCGGCGGTGGCGAGCCAGGCACTGTTCTTCCAGCGCAACTCGCGGAACCGCGCGCCGAAGGCGCCGGCGGCTTAACAGCGCCGGCGTTTTGGCGAAACGATCCGATCCGGCGTGCCGCAAGGCACGCCGGATTTTTCGTGCCCGCCTGCCGTGCTTGACGCGTGCCGGCTCCGCCGCTCATACCTCCTGCAGGGATCCCAGCCGGAGATGAGATGTGCCCATGGACCAGCAGTTGCTCGATCGCCTCGCCATCCGCGACCTCGTCGAGAACTGGGCGGTCTGGCGCGATGCCGGTGATTGGGAGCGCTTCGCCACGGTCTGGCACGACGAGGGCTGGATGTCCGCCACCTGGTTTCAGGGGCCGGCGCGGGATTTCATGCGCGTCAGCCAGGAGGGGTTTGCCAGGGGCGTTCGCATCCTGCATTTCCTCGGCGGCACCAGCATCGATCTCGCAGGCGCGCGCGCCATCGCCCAGACCAAGATGACGATCTCGCAGCGCGCCCCGGTGCACGACGTGGTCTGCGATGTCGTCTGTACCGGCCGCTTCTACGATTTTCTGGAAAAGCGACAGGGGCGCTGGGGCATCGTCCGCCGCCAGCCGATCTACGAGAAGGACCGGATCGACCCGGTCGATCCCGCGGCAGAGCTCCGCCTCGACCAGAAAGCGCTCGCCGCGCTCCCTGAAGGCTATCGCCACCTCGCCTACATGCAGGAGCTGATCGGCTACAAGGTCAAGCGCGACATGCCGGGCCTGATTGGTCCCGAGGTCGAGAAGCTCTACGGCGAAGGGCGGAAGTGGCTGGCGGGGAAGTGAACCCCAGACAAGAGTAAGGCGCGACTGGCATCACCACAGTCGCGCCCTACGTCGCCGGCTTATGGGGCAGGGGGGAATAGCCGGCTGTTGAGACGACTCCCTCCTGCGCGAGACGTTCCACGCCGTGCGAAATATTTTGGCGAAGTATTTTGCGCACGCTGTCGCGCGTATCGGACACGGTTAAGTGATCGTAACCGCCGAGAACCCCTGATCCTCCCCCGGCGTTGTTCCCGCGATCGCCATGGGGCGAGGGATCGACAGCCATGTCACAGATTTACAAAGCATTTTTCGGTGCCGCCGCGATTACATTCGCGCTCGGCGCTGCGCAGCTGGCCTCCGGCCACGATCTGGCCGACCGTTGGCAGATGGTCGCCGGCAAAGCCGATCAGCCCGGCCACAACATCAACCGCTCCCGCAAGTCCGACCGGCTCGCCAACATCAAGCAGGGGGTTCCCACCCGCACCGTCTCCATGCGGTTGAATGACCTTCCCGCTACGTCAGTGTTGCTCCGCGTCCCCGCAGTCATCGAGACCGGCAGTGCCAAGCCGCTGCTCACGCTGCAGAAGCCGGGCCGAAACAAGCCGACGATCGCCTGCGAGCCGATGGTCAGCTCCCTTACCGAGGTCGCAAAGCTGCTCCAGCCGGGCCGCTGCGTGACCTGACCCGCCGGGGCGCCGGATAGATCGTTATCCGGCCCGGAGGCGATTCTTCACATCCACTTGATCCCCTGTACGCTCGCGTTATATCCCGGGTTTCTTCCCTTTCGTTTTGACCGGGTAAACGCATGACGACGTCAGACACGGCTGTGCATACACAGCCTTTCCAGGCCGAGGTTTCCGAGCTGCTGCACCTGATGGTGCACTCCGTCTATTCCGAGACCGATATCTTCCTGCGCGAGCTCGTCTCCAACGCCTCGGACGCCTGCGACAAGCTTCGCTATGAGGCGATCGCAAGTCCTTCGCTGCTGGGCGAGGGCGACGCGCTCAGGATCCGCATCATCCCGAACAAGGCGGCCGGGACGCTCACGATCGCCGACAACGGCATCGGCATGGAGCGGCAGGAGCTGATCGACCATCTCGGCACCATCGCCCGCTCCGGCACCAAGGCGTTCGTGTCCAAGCTGAAGGAGGCCAAGGACGGCCTCGGCCTGATCGGCCAGTTCGGCGTCGGCTTCTATTCCGCCTTCATGGTCGCCGAAAAGATCGTCGTGGTCAGCCGCCGCGCCGGCGAGAACGACGTCTGGACCTGGACGTCCTCCGGCGGCTCCGGCTTCGAGATCGCCCGTGCCAGCGACGAGGAAGCGGCGCGCGTGACGCGCGGCACCGAGATCGTCCTGCATCTGAAAGACGACGCCAAGAAATATCTCGAGGCCTTCGAGATCGAGCGCATCATCGGTGCCTATTCCGACAACATCCTGTTCCCGATCGAGCTGGTGCCGGAAGGAGGCGAGCCGCGCCAGATCAATTCGGCGAGCGCGTTGTGGCAACGCTCGAAATCCGAGCTGACGGCGGACGACTACAAGAAGGCCTATCAGCAGATCGCATCCGCCTTCGACGATCCCGCGATGACACTGCATTACCGCGCCGAGGGCCGCTACTCTTACGCCGTGTTGCTGTTCGCGCCCTCGACCAAGCCATTCGACCTGTTCGAGCCGAACCGCAAGGGCCGGGTGAAGCTCTACGTCCGCCGCGTCTTCATCACCGACGATGCCGATCTGCTCCCGGGATACTTGCGCTTCATCCGCGGCGTCGTCGACAGCGAGGACCTCCCGCTCAACATCTCCCGCGAGATGTTGCAGAACAATCCGCAGCTGGCTCAGATCCGGAAAGCGGTGGCGACCCGCGTCGTCAACGAGCTCGAAAGCCTCGCCGAGAAGGACGCCGAGAATTTTGCGAAGATCTGGGACGCTTTCGGCGCGGTGCTCAAGGAAGGTATTTACGAGGATTTCGAGCGCCGCGAAAAGCTGCTGGCACTGTCACGCTTCACAACGACATCGGGCGAGAAGCGGTCGCTGAAGCAGGTCATCGCCGATTTCAAGCCGAACCAGACCGAGATCTATTATCTCGTCGGCGACAGCATCGAGCGGCTGAAATCCAATCCGCGGCTGGAGGCTGCGACCGCGCGCGGCATCGAGGTGCTGCTGCTGTCCGATCCCGTCGATGCGTTCTGGACCTCGATGCCGTCGGAGTTCGACGGCAAGCCGCTGAAGTCGCTGAGCCAGGGCGATCTCAATCTCGACCTGATTCCGCGCGTCGACGACAACGATGAAGCAAAGAAGGACGAGCCGGAGGCCGATGAAGCGGCCACCATCGCCGTCATCAAGGCCGCGCTCGGCGAGCGGGTCAGTGACGTCAAGGCCTCGACGCGCCTCACCAGCTCGGCCTCCTGCCTCGTCGCCGACAGCCAGGGCCCCAGCCGCGAGCTCGAGCGCATCCTGTCGCAGCAGAACCGCGGCATGAAGACCAAGCCGATCCTGGAAATCAATCTGCGCCATCCGATGGTGGGCGCGATCACCAAGGCGCAAGCCGGCTCCAAGGCGGTCGACGATCTCAGCCTGCTCCTGCTCGAGCAGGCGCAGATCCTGGACGGTGAACTGCCGGAGGATCCGGCCGCGTTTGCGGCGAGGCTGAACCGGCTGGTGTTGCAAGGGCTTGGCGCCTAGCGCCGCAGTCCCAGCACTCACCTTGCCGTCATCTGTCCTAGGAACAGTCGCCGTCGGCCTCGTGTTATGCCATAGCAGGTCGTCGGCATCAGCCGGGCCGCCGATTCGAGGATGAAGTTCATGCGCTTGCCGATTCTGACTCTCGCCGCGATTGCCACGCTGTTGGTCGCGGCCGATGCCAGCGCCCAAACCTACGATCCGCGCTACCCCGTGTGCATGCACGTCTATACGCCCGGTGGCTTCGGCGGTGGCGGCGGCGACTATTTCGACTGCTCCTTCACCTCGCTGCCGCAGTGCCGTGCGACCGCGTCGGGCCGCTCGGCGAGCTGCGACGTCAACCCCTACTACCGCTTCGACCAGCCGCCGCAGCAGCCGCGCCGGCGTCACAAGAAACAGCATTGAGGATCCGCAATGCAGGGTATCGGAACACAGCTCATGCGTTTCTCATTCGGCCTGATCATGATCGCCGGGACGCTGCTCACGCCCGCGTCCTCGCATGCGCAGACCTTTGATCCGCGGTACCCCGTCTGCATGCACGTTTATTCAGGTGCGAACGGGGGCGGCGGGGAGTGGTACGACTGCTCCTTCACCTCGTTGCCGCAGTGCCGCGCCACCGCATCGGGCCGCTCCGCAATCTGCGATCTCAACCCGTATTATCCGGTCCACGCGCAGGCATCGTACCATTCCCGCAAGCCGCGCGGCCGTTAGCCCTTGGGCTCCCCTCGGCGACGACCGTTGAGCCAGGTCAACGTCTGCATCTGCGTCCCCGGACACTCTCGGCGCGCAGCCCCGACGTCAGGAGGCCGGCGTCATGCCGGCCCTTCAGATCGGGCGCGCGCGTTACGAATGCAGCCTTGCCGGCTTCTTCACCCGGAGCCGATTGGCGACCATCCCGATCACAATCTGGTGGCGCAGGACTATGTCTGCGTCGGCGTCGAGGGATTGCTGAAGGGCGCGGTCTATTCCGCGTCGAATGTCGTCGAGTGGGACGGCCCCAAGGCGACGATGGTGATGGGTGGCGGCGTGCACCGCATTCCCGGCAGACGCCTCGTGACGCAGCTGACCGAAGACTCTGCCAAGGCCGTGATGAAGAACGGCAAGCCCGTTGGCGTCGAATCCGTGGGCAAGGGAATCGTCAAGTTCGCATCCGGCCCATTCGCCGGCTTGAACGGCAAGACGGTCGGATTCGTCAGGAAGCCGATCAATCCGATCCGATTCAATCTCGAATTCACGGCGGATTGAGGCAGCGCGATGCTCTGCAACCGCGCATGCCGATCCCATTGGCGTGGTAAAGGATCGCTAGAGTTAATCGCATACTAACCGGGTTTTACCTTGTCTCTTAACACCTGGGCAGGGCGCGCGGGCTAAGCTTCGGAAGACAGCAGATAGCCCCGAAAGCATGAACGGTATGACGACCGGTATCATCGAGCGCCCGAAAGCCGCCCGTGCGCCTTCGGCTTCAAAGATCTGGCTGAAGGCCATCGAGCTCACCGCGCGGATCGAAGCGTTGCCGGGACGTCTGTTCGCCGACGTCATCGACGATTGGGCGCAGCGCCAGCCGGACCGCGTCGCGCTGATCACGGACGACGTAAGTCTCGACTACGAAGGCCTGTCGAAGCGCATCAACCGCTACGCGCGCTGGGCGCGCTCGGTCGGCGTGGCCAAGGGGGATACGGTCGCCTTGATCATGCCGAACGGCATCGATTATGTCGCGGCATGGCTCGGCATCAGCCGGACCGGCGGCGTGGCCGCGCTGCTCAACACCAAGCTGGTGGGACCCTCGCTCGCGCATTGCCTCGACGTCGCAAAGCCCTCGCATATCATCGTTGCGCATAAGCTGACGGAGATGCTGGAGAGTGCAACGCCGCATCTGAAGACGCAGGCCAAGGTCTGGACCCATGGCGATGCCCGCAGCGAGCGCGCCATCGACGTTGCGCTTGCGGCGGTGGACGATACGACCCTGTCGCCGGAGGAGCGCGGTGACGTCACCATCGACGACCGTGCGCTGCTGATCTACACCTCGGGCACGACAGGCCTGCCGAAGGCCGCGAGCATCAGCCACCGCCGCATTCTCAATTGGGGATTCTGGTTCGCCGGTCTCACCGGCGCGAGCCCGCAAGACCGGCTCTACGATTGCCTGCCGCTGTTCCACTCGGTCGGCGGCATCGTCGCGCCATGCAGCATGCTCGCCGCCGGCGGCTCGGTGGTGATCGCGGAGAAATTCTCGGCCTCGCATTTCTGGTCAGACATCGTGCGGCACGACTGCACGCTGTTTCAATATATCGGCGAGCTCTGCCGTTATCTGCTCAAGGCGGCGCCGTCTGAATATGAGAACCGGCATCGTCTTCGCCTCGTCTGCGGCAACGGCCTGCGCGGCGACATCTGGGAAGACTTTCAGGCGCGCTTTGCCATTCCGCGCATCCTCGAATTTTATGCGGCCACCGAAGGCAATTTCTCGCTGTTCAACGTCGAGGGACAGCCGGGCGCGATCGGCCGCATCCCGCCGCTGCTGGCGCATCGCTTTCCCGCCAATCTCGTCAAGCTCGACCCTGACAGCGGCGTGCCGCTGCGCAACGAAGAGGGGTTTTGCCTCGCCTGCGCCCGCGGTGAGGCTGGCGAGGCCATCGGCCGCATCGGCACCGCCGATGAAGGCGGCGGCCGCTTCGAGGGCTACACCGATGCCGGCGAGACCGAGAAGAAGGTTCTTCGCGACGTCTTCGCCAAGGGCGATGCCTGGTTCCGCACCGGCGATCTGATGCGGATGGACGACAAGGGCTTCTTCCATTTCGTCGATCGGATCGGGGACACCTTCCGCTGGAAAGGGGAGAACGTCGCGACCTCGGAGGTGAACGACGCGATGCGCGACTTTCCCGGTGTGGTCGACGCCACCACCTACGGCGTCAGCATTCCCGGCGCGGACGGCCGCGCCGGCATGAGCGCGATCGTCGTCAATGAAGGCTTCGACATCGAGGCATTGCCCGTACATCTGGCGCAACGCTTGCCGGCCTATGCGCGCCCGGTCTTCATCCGCATCTCCAGCGAGATCGATGCGACCGAGACATTCAAGCAGAAGAAGGGCGATCTCGCGCGGGAAGGCTTCGATCCCGCCGCGGTCTCCGACCCGCTGTTCATGGCAGACCCGAAGTCCGGGACCTATGTGACGTTGGATACGGAGGCCCATGCGCGGATCGTGGACGGCTCGATCAGGCTGTAGATGCCGCCAAAATCCGCTGATAGGTCCAATTTTATCTGAATTGTCCAAGAAGCCATTTACTTCTCTCGGGTAAACAAGCGGCCATGGGGAGGCGGCCAGCAAGAGCCGCCGCAACACCAATGATAACAAAGCGAGCCAGCCATGTCGGTAAGGTCTAAGGTCATCGACGCGATCCAGCAGATCGCCAAAGAGCAGCACGTCACGCTTCCCGTACTCTCGGACGATCTGTCGCTGCACGAGACGGGCTTCGACTCGCTCGCCTTCGCCATTCTGGTCGCGCGTCTCGAGGACGAGACCGGCGTCGATCCCTTCACCATTTCCGAGGACGCAGCGTTTCCCGCCACGGTGGGCGATTTCGTGCGGGCCTATGAAAATGTCCCCGCGTGAGATCTTCGCGCTTCGCGACCATCTCGGCGCGGAACTGACCGGCCGTACGCTGTCCGATGCGCGGACCAGCGTGTCGCTGACCGATATCCTGTCGCAGACGGTCCTGAGCGGCCGCCTGCGCGAATTGTCCGGCCGCTCCGTGCTGCTCAAATTGTCCGATCAGCTGCGGTCGGGCCTCGCGATGATCGAGCTCGACGGCATCGCCCGTCGTATGCTGCTGTGCCCGCCCGATCTCAACCCGGCGCATCTGGAGGCATTGATCGCCGATGCCGGGATCGATGCCGTCGTGAGCGACGAGCCTGATCGCTGGGCCGGCACAGGCGTTCCGCTCATCGTCACCGCGCAATTGCCGCTCGAAGCGACCGCGCCGGCCAAGACCGAACGTGCGACGGAATGGCTGATGCTCACCTCGGGCACCTCAGGCGTGCCGAAGATCGTCGGCCACACGCTGGACGCGCTGACCGGTGCGATCGTTGCCGAAGGCCCCGCACGGGGACCTGCGCCGGTCTGGGCGACCTTCTACGACATCCGCCGCTATGGCGGCCTGCAGATCTTCCTCCGCGCCGTCCTCTCGGGCGGCTCGATGGTGCTGTCGGACCCGCACGAAGCGCTCGGCGATCATGTCGCGCGGCTGAAGGCGCGCGGGGTCTCGCACATCTCCGGCACCCCCTCGCACTGGCGCAAGCTCCTGATGAGCGGTTCGGCCGCGCAGTTCACACCTCGCTATGTCCGCCTCTCCGGCGAAATCGCCGACCAGGCGGTGCTCGACGGGTTGAAGGCAGCGTTCCCCAATTCCTCCGTCGGTCATGCCTATGCCTCGACCGAAGCCGGTGTCGGTTTCGCCGTGAATGACGGGCTGGAAGGCTTTCCGGCCGACTATCTCGGCAATCGCAATGGCGTCGAGATGAAAGTGGTCGACGGTTCGCTCCGTATCCGTTCGACGCGTACCGCGCATGCCTATGTCGGCCGCAATGCCGCAGCGCTCACCGATGACGATGGATTTGTCGACAGCGGCGACATCGTCGAGCTGCGCGGCGAGCGCTATTACTTCGTGGGCCGCCGCGGCGGCATCATCAATATCGGCGGGCTGAAGGTCCACCCCGAAGAGATCGAGGCGGTCATCAACCGCCATGCCGACGTGCGGATGTCGCGGGCCAAATCGCGCAAGAGCCCGATCACCGGCGGCATCGTCGTCGCCGACGTGATCCTCACCGAGGGCACCGATCCCGCCCGCGCGAGGGAGATCCGCGACCAGATCCTGGAGCGGTGCCGCGCGCAGCTCGCGTCTCATAAGGTGCCGGCGGTGATCCGCTTCGTCGATGCGCTCGACGTCACCCCGGCCGGAAAACTGGCGCGCACCGATGCATGATAACGTTCTGGTCACCGGTGGCAGCCGCGGCATCGGTCTTGCGATCGGCAGACGCCTGGTCAGCGCCGGCTACAACGTGATCGCGGCGGCGCGACGCGAGAGCGACGAGCTCAAGGCGGCGATTGCCGAGTCGGGCGGGCGCCTGCATTTCCGCGCCTGCGATCTTGCCGTGATCGACGCCATTCCGGCGTTTGCAAAACTCGTGCGCGAGGAATTCGGGCCGACCTACGGCCTCGTCAACAATGCCGGCCTCGGCACCGAAGGCCTGCTTGCCACCATGCACAATTCCGAGATCGAGGCGCTGGTGCAGCTCAACGTGCTGTCGCCGATCATCCTCACCAAATATGTCGCGCGGCAGATGATGGCCGACAGCGCCGGCCGCATCATCAACATCTCCTCGATCATCGCGACCACCGGCTACAACGGCTTGTCCGTCTATGGCGCGACCAAGGCGGCTGCCACCGGCTTCACCCGCTCGCTGGCGCGCGAGGTCGGCAAGCTCGGCATCACCGTGAACGCGATCGCGCCGGGCTTCATCGACACCGAGCTCACGCACAACCTGTCCGACG
>LNAP01002283.1_pt1 | contig 19366 bp, 16 predicted proteins | sample 602601 | NCBI WGS metagenome assembly LNAP01 (sample SAMN02440304, study PRJNA202911) | soil metagenome | biome: Subtropical and temperate rainforests or woodlands; isolation source: soil samples (1 kg each in a 20% v/v slurry with milli Q water) were... ...
TGATCAGGCTGGACAGGGCGAAGCTGGCCAGGTGGATCAGGCGCTTGAGGCCGCCCGGCCGTCCGGGCACCCAGAGAGGCGCGCGGCGCACGGTGACGCCGCGCAGGACTTCCTTGCGGTAGCGGTCGGCGCGGTAGCCCTCGTGGACCAGCCACTGCGGATAGTAGGGCGGGGCCGTCACCACGCTGACCTCATGGCCGTGCGCGGCCAGCCATTCGGCCAGCTCGGCGCTGTACTTGCCTATGCCGGTGAGCTCGGGCGCGTAATTGATGCCGTAGATGAGGATCCTCATGCCGGGCCAGCCTGGCGCGGGCGGATGGGGCGGCACGGGTTGCCGTGGCACACCATGGCGGGCGGCATATTGCGGAACACCGAGCTGCGCGCGCCGATCACGGCTTCGCGCCCCACGGTCACGCCGGGGCCGATGAACACGTCGGTCGCCACCCAGGCGCCGTCCTCGATGCGCACGGCGCGCTCGCGCAAGGGGAAATCGGGCTGCCCCGCATCGTGGTCGGCGGCGCACAGATAGCTGCGCTGCGACACCACGGCGTGGGCGCCGATATGGATGGGGCCGAGGCTGTAGATGACCGCGTCGTCGCCGATCCAGGCGTAGTCGCCGATCGCGACTTTCCAAGGATAGGTCACGGTGGCGCTGGGCCGGATCAGCACCTTGCGGCCGACCTGCGCGCCAAAGCAGCGCAACAGCCAGCGGCGAAATCCATAGGCCACTTGCGGCGACCAGCGGAACAGCGTCGCCTGCACCGTCCACCAGAGCTGCACGGTGAGGGCGGAGCGGCCGCGCTGGCCGGGCGCCAGCGCAAAACGGTCCAGGCGCTGCATGGCGCTCATTTGGCGGCTCCCGCCACGGCGTCGTCGCGCGCGGCGGCCGCGCTGGCTTTTTGCGCCTTCTTCAGTTCCTCGGTCTTGATGCCGATTTGCCAGTAGTACATGGCACGCGCCACCGCGTAGTCATAGCCGGCCTTGCCGTCGAGGAAGCCCAGGCGGAAGACATAGGAATGCAGGAACGAGATCGGCGCCTTGAACGGCATGGCCTGGAAGATGCGCTTGAGCAGCGCCCGCGCGCCCACATTGGCCTCGCGCGGATCGTTCATCAGGCCCTTGGTGCGCAGATTCGCTTCCCAGTCGGAATAGCGGTTGTGCTTATCGAAATAGTGGAACAGCGAATCGTGGTCGTTGTGCACCATGCGCTGGCGCAGGGCGAAGGTTTCGCCTTGCACCTGCGGCTGGTAGTGGCCTTCCACTTCCCACATGTGGGCCACGTCCAGGTCGTCGTAGTCCAGGAAGCGCGATCGGTCGCGCGCCAGCAGCGCCAGCTTGTAGACGCGGTGCCCGTGTTCCAGCTTCTTGCCGCAGAACACGTAGTCGAACGGCACGAAGGCGCCGCCCGCGCCCGCCGCGAAGCGCGGCAGGACTTCGCGGATCTCGGCGGCCAGTCCGGGCGTCATCTCTTCGTCGGCGTCCACGTACAGCACCACGGGATGCGAGAACGGCAACTGCTCCAGGCACCACTGCTTCTTCTTGGGATACTTGCCGTTCCACTGGAAGTTCGAGACCTTGGCGCCCAGCGCCGTCGCCATCGCGCAGGTCGCGTCGGTGCTGTTGGAATCGACCACGAACACTTCGTCGAATTCGACCAGCGCCTTCAGGCACTTGTTGATGTTGCGTTCCTCGTTCTTGGTCATGACGACGACCGATACCGGTATCTTCTGCATGATGCTGTCCTGTTCAGGGCGTGCCGCGCTGCATCAGCGGGCGGAAGAGGGCGATGACGTTGCGGCAATGCCGTTCCAGGGAAAAGGCGTCGGCGCGTTCGGGCCCCTGGACCGCAAGCCTTTCACGCATTTCCGCGTCGTAGGCCAGGCGGCGCACGGCCTCGGCCAGGGCGGCTGCGTCGCCCACCGGAACCAGCAAACCATAGCGGCCGGAATCCAGGATCTCGGCGGGGCCATGCGGACAGTCGGTGGAAATGACCGGCACGCCGAGGCATAGCGCTTCCACCAGCACATTGCCGAAACTTTCGCGCAGGGAAGTCAGGGCAAAGGCGCCGGCGCCCGCGATCACGGGAAACGGGTTGTCGATATGGCCGGCCAGGGTGACCGGGCTGCGGGAGCCGCTTTCGTCGATGCGCTTCTGCAGGGCGGCGTGTTCGGACCCTTCGCCCAGGATGGTGAAGCGGATGCCGGGGTCATCCAGCAGCGCGGCCGCGTCGATCAACGTCGCATAATCCTTCACCGCTTCGAGCCGGCCCACGGCCACCACATGGTAGGGCGCGGGTTGCGAGGCTTGGTCCGCGCCGCGGCCGCCCTGCGCGCGGACATTGTCCAGCGGCACGCCGTTGTAGATAGTGTGGACCTTGCCGCGCAGCGGCGGAAACATGCTGACCAGGTCTTCCTTGACGCCGCGCGACACGCCCACCACCGCATCGTGGCGGCGGTAGGTCTGGCTGACCAGCCAGCATTTCAGGCGCCGCATGCGCGAAGCGCCGTAATGGATGGCGGGGCTGCTGTGTTCGAAGGCGACGGTGCTGAACTTGCCGCGCAGCAGCTTCTTGGCCAAGACCACCAGCATGTTGCACAGGAGGCCATGCGAGCAGACGATGGCGGGCTTGTCCCGCCTGATTTGACTGAGCAGCTTGAAAAAGGCCACGGGCAGCATCAGTCGCAGCGCGGCGGGAGATTCGTTGACAGGGAGGGCCCGGGTTACCTTGGGGTTGGAGACGGGATATTCGCGGATGCGCGAGCGCAGCAGGAACAAGGCGGAATCCACCCCTTGTTCCGGCAAGGCATCCACGATGAAGGCGACACATCTTCCTACGCCGCCGTGCAGGTCTGGCGCGACAAACAAGACATCAGGCATGTGGGATCACTCTAGTTGGCGTCCGGCGCGCAACGTCCGGGCGGTGGCTGGGGGCGGATGTCGTTCTTTGTTCTGGCACGGGCATGACCTGGGCATTGCGCATGAGCGACAGGCAATAGCACAGCAGGAACCCGGTGAAGGCGGTCTTGGGCGCGTAGGCCAGGCCACCGGAAAGCGAGTCGATGAAGATGTAGATGGGAGCGGTGGCCAGCAGGTAGCGCCGGTGCTGCTCCAGGCCCGGATGCGCGTATCGTCGCAGCAGGGTAAGCAGCAGGATAAGCAGGGGAGGCAACATGATCATGATGGTGCCCACCACGCCGAATTTCATCAGGTAGAAGGCCCAGGAGTTGTGGGCGAAGGTGCTGAGTTCGAAGCCGTTCTCGCCCATGACCCAGCTGCGAAAGCCCGCGCCCTTGCCGAATACCGGGCTTTCCGCGAAGGAGTCCATCTGCCCCTGCATCTCCTGGATGCGCGCGCCGTAGCTGGAGTCTTCGTCCAGCCGCTCGACGCTGAAGATGCGGTTGGTCAGTACGTCCAGGTAGCCGATGCTGGCAAAGACCAGTACGCCGGCGACCGCGGCGGGCGCGAAGACCAGAATGGCGCGCCGCCGGATTTCGGGGCCCGCGCCCAGCAGCACGGCAATGAATACCGAGATCGCCAGCTGCAGGTATTGGCTGCGGTTCAGCGAAAACACCAGGGCCAGCAGCATGTAGACCGTCAGCGCGTAGGCTTTGGGACCGGAGACGTTGAGCGTGCGCCGGAAGTACAGCAGCGACACCACGCCGAACGGAATGGCCCAGACGCCCAGCCGCACGTTGCGCAGCGGATTCGCCACGCTGAAGCCCTGCAGCTGTTCGGCCAGCATCAGCGTGGCGACGGCCAGGCAAGACGCCACGATGTACTTCTGCAGCACCGCATAGGCCGCCGGGCTGTCGATGTCCTTGTAGCAAAGAAAAGGCGTGCAGAGGAAATAGAACACGATGCGCAGGTCGCGCGCCACGTCGCCGGTTTCGATGCCGGGGTGATGCAGCGATACCAGGAGCAGGTAGATCACCGACAGGGTCTGGATGCCCAACAGCATGCCCAGCAGGCCGCGCGGAAGCGCATAGGCCGCGGGATCCGCGAGCCGCAACGCCTTGACCACCAGCATGGCGACGAACAGGAAATCGAAGGGCGACAGCTTGAAGCTGCCGACCCCAAGAACGAAGCGGTCGTCGTTCAGGGCCAGCGCCGTGAAGGCGAACAGGCCCAGCAGGTGCAGGGTGGAAAGGCGGCGGTGCGTGGTCATTGCGGCTCTTCTCGGTTTGGCCAGGCGCTAGTGCGAAGCCCAGTCGTCGCGTCCGAATATCTTGGTGGTCAGCTTTTCGAACAGATAGGACAGGTCTCCCTGGCGCGCATGCGCGGCCACCTTGGAAGCGCGGCAGGACAGCTCGAACAGCTTGCCCAGGCCAGGCTCCGTGCGGCGGATGCGCGTGACGATCTGCTCGCGCTCCTCCAGCAGCACGTCCTGCATCAGCGCGGTCTTGGTTTCGTCATGGGCGGTGTACACGCCCATGGCGTCCGGCACGATCAGGTTCTTGCCTTCGCGCAGCAGCCGGCTCCAGAGCTCCAGATCCATGCAGTAGCGCATGCTTTCCTGCAAGAGTCCGTACTTCTGCAGCAGGTCGCGGCGGAAGATCGCCGACTGGTTCGGAATGGATGCCTTCACCACGGTCAGCGTGCCGCGGTTGACCGGGGTGTAATGGATCTTGCGGAAGATCTTGTTGTCGGCGTCCGCCACGAACAGGTTTCCGCTGACGATGGGCGCGCGCCCTTTGGAAGCGGCGGCGCCCAGCTTGCGCAGGGCGCCGGGGAAATACAGGTCGTCGGAATTCTGCCAGCCCACGTAGTCGCCGGTGGCGCGTTCGAAGCCCTTGTTGATGGCATGCGACTGGCCGCGGTCCGGCGTGCTTTCCCAGTACGTCAGGTAGCGTTCGTACTTGCGGATGATGTCCACGCTGCCGTCGGTGGAGCCGCCGTCGATGATGATGTACTCCAGCCGCGGATAGCCCTGGTTCAGCACGGACAGGATGGTGCGTTCCAGGAAGCGGGCCTGGTTGAACGAGGGGGTCACGATGGTCACTTTCGGCAACAGGCTGCCGGCAATCGGCGCCGGCGGCCGCAACTCGCGGACGAAGTCGATGAGCTGACGTGAATACTCGTTATGACGCTTGCGCATGTAGGACCTCAGCATTTGAATTAACGGGTGGCCGCAGGCAAGGCGCCCGGGAAGTCGGGGCGGGATTGACGGATGGCGAGGGCCACGCCGGCCAGCGTGATCGCCGCATAGGCCATGCGGCCCCAGGCCGCGGCGTGTTCGCCCGCCGCGTGTACCAATCCCGCCATGACGCACAGCATCGCCAGGCCGCCGAGGCCGTTCAGGATGGCGACCGCGCGGGAGTTCCCCAGACCGAGCAGGGAGAAGTGCGCCGCGGCGTTCAGGGACAACAGCCCTGAGGCCACGATAAGCAACCGGAAAGTGCCCAGATGGCCGCTGGCGACGTTGTCCCCCAGCAGCAGGTTCAAGAGCGGATGGCTGACCGCCAGCACCGCCAGCGTAGCGCTGGCCGACAGCGCCAGGTTCCACAGCATCATGCGGCGGATCTCGTGTTCGACGGCGCCGGGATAGGGCGGCGAAACCGACAGGCGGGTGACGCGCGGCATGGCCTTCTGGAAGATGGCGACCGACGCGGTATGGATGATCTGGCCGACCTGCACGCCGACCGTGTAGATCGCGAGCGCCGCCGGTCCCATGAGGCTGCCGACCAGCACCCGGTCCACCGAGCCGAAGGCCAGCGCGCTCAGGCTGTTCAGCCAGGACCAGCGGGAGAACTTGAAGGCGTCCATCATGGCGCCGCGGTCGCGTACCGGGCGCACCAGAATGCGGCCATAGGTGCGCGCAAACACGCGCATCTTCACGCTGCCCGCCACCAGCAGTCCCAGCGCCTGCGCCAGTCCGGTCCAGGTGGGCGAGGCCGTCAGCCAGGCCGTGGCGCAGGCCAGCCCCATCGTGCCGGTGCGGCTGAAGACTTCGCACAGCGCCGTGGCGCGGAAGTCCTCGCGGCCCTTCAGGCAGCCGGAGAACAGCTGGTCATACTGCTGCGTCAGGTAGATGGCCAGCGCGGGCATGGCCAGCATCGTCACCGCCACGCCGCCGAAGGTCGCCTCGGGCCAGCCCAGGCCCACGACGCCCCACAGCAGCACCGCGGCCAGGGTTACGACCGCCAGCGCGCAGCCGATCAGCGACATGCTCACGCCGGCTGCGTGGTAGGCGCCGCCCGGCTCGTGCATCCGCTCGGACACCAGCTTGGTTGCGGTCACGGCCGCGCCCAGGTTGGCGGCATTGCCGAAGCCGGCCAGGGCAATGATCATGGAATACTGGCCGAAGCCCACGGTCCCCAGCTGCCGGAACAGGATGGGCAGGGCCACCAGCGCCGCGACCGGCCCGATGCCATACTCCACCAGCCCCCAGAAGGAGGCATTGCCGGCGATGTGTTTCCTGAGGAGTCCGAGCATGGCTGGGGCCTGTGGGCATAAGGGTTCTGGCGAGGCCTTCAGGCCACGGGCAGCGCATGCTGGGTGCGTTCACGCAGGAAATGGCCGTAGGCCAGCGTGATGCCATGCGTCAGTGAGATCTCCGGTTTCCAGCCCAGCGCCTGCATGCGGGCCGAGTCCATCAGCTTGCGCGGCGTGCCATCGGGCTTGCTGTTGTCGTAGACGATATTGCCTTCGTAGCCGACCACGCGGGCCACCAGCCTGGCCAGATCGGCAATCGAGATGTCCTGTCCTGCGCCGATGTTGTAGATCCCCTCCGCCTGCGGATGCTCCATCAGCATGACGCAGGCCTGGGCCAGGTCGTCCACGTACAGGAACTCCCGCAACGGCGTGCCGGTGCCCCAGATCGCCACGCTTTCCTGTCCGGCTTCGCGGCCTTCGTGGAACTTGCGGATCAGCGCGGGCAGCACGTGGCTGCTGTGCAGGTCGTAGTTGTCATGCTGGCCATAGAGGTTGGTCGGCATGGCGCAGATGAAGCGCGCGCCGAACTCGCGCTGATAGGCCTCGCACAGCTTCAGGCCCGCGATCTTGGCGATGGCGTAGGGCTCGTTGGTGGCTTCCAGCGGTCCCGTCAGCAAGGCGTCCTCGCGGATGGGCTGGGGCGCTTCGCGCGGGTAGATGCATGACGAACCCAGAAACAGCAGCTTGCGCACGCCGGCCGCATAGGCGGCGCGGATCACGTTGCACTGGATCATCAGGTTCTTGTACAGGAACTCCACCGGATGCGTCTGGTTGGCCAGGATGCCGCCGACCTTGGCCGCGGCCAGGTACACCACGTCGACGGGCGTGGTCGAGAAAAAGCGGTTGACCTGGTTCTGGTTTTCCAGGTCCAGCTCGTCCCGGCCGCGGGTCAGCACGTCGCGGTAGCCGCGGCGCTGCAGTTCGCGGACGATCGCGGCGCCCACCATGCCGCGATGACCCGCGACGAAGACGCGTTGCTCCAGGTTCGTCATGTCGTGCTACTCCTTGTAGGCGTAGATTTCGTAGCCGTTCTGCTCGACCAGGGCATCTCGCCGCGCGTCGCGCAGATCGCTTTCGACCATTTCCTTGACCAGTTGCGCGAAGGTGGTGCGGGGCGACCATCCCAGCTTTTCGCGCGCCTTGGTCGGGTCGCCCAGCAGGGTTTCCACTTCCGTCGGGCGGAAGTAGCGCGGGTCCACCCGGACGATGACCTGGCCCGGCTTGATGTCGTGCACCGGCGAGAACAGCACGGTGGCGGTCTCCTCCAGGCCTTCGCCTTCCCAGGCCAGCAGGATGCCCAGCTCGCGCGCCGCCGTATTGATGAACTCGCGCACGCTGTATTGCATGCCGGTGGCGATGACGTAGTCCTCCGGCGTGTCCTGCTGCAGCATCAGCCACTGCATTTCGACGTAGTCGCGGGCATGGCCCCAGTCGCGCAGCGCGGACAGGTTGCCCAGGTACAGGCATTCCTGCAGCCCGAGCACGATGCGCGCCAGGCCGCGGGTGATCTTGCGCGTGACGAAGGTCTCGCCGCGCTTGGGCGATTCGTGGTTGAACAGGATGCCGTTGCAGGCATACATGCCATAGGCTTCGCGATAGTTCACGCTGATCCAGTAGGCGTACAGCTTGGCCGCCGCATACGGGCTGCGCGGGTAGAACGGCGTGGTTTCCTTCTGCGGCGTCTCTTGCACCAGGCCATACAGCTCGGAAGTGGAGGCCTGATAAAAGCGGGACTTGTTCTCCAGCTTCAGGATACGGATGGCTTCCAGGAGGCGCAGGGTGCCCAGGCCGTCGGCGTTGGCCGTGTACTCGGGTTCCTCGAACGAGACGCCGACATGGCTTTGGGCGGCCAGGTTGTAGATCTCGTCGGGCTGCACCGACTGCACGATGCGGATCAGGCTGCAAGAATCGGTCATATCGCCGTGATGCAGCACGAAATTGCGGGGCTGGTCATGCGGATCCTGGTACAGATGGTCGATCCGCGCGGTATTGAACAGCGAAGCGCGCCGCTTGATGCCGTGGACCTCATAGCCCTTGGCCAGCAGAAACTCCGCCAGATAGGCCCCGTCTTGGCCAGTAACGCCGGTAATCAGTGCCCGTTTTGGCATGGTTGTATCCTTAAGACTTAGTGACTGCACGAAAGGAGCCGAAGGCTGCGGTACCAATGTGCAATGAGATTACTGTTGCACCAGCCGCGGAGATATCGGCCAAAAGGTCTAATAATTCAGCCTGTCGATAGGGAAAAAGGGACTGGATTGCTTCATCCAAAGCGCCCAGCATTGCGATTGCCACGAGGGCCGTCAGTGCAGGGCGCCGGTTGACCGAGAAATAGATCAAAGTGGTCAGGAAGGCGTAAGCCGCAAGATGCAGACGCTTGTCCCCGAATGCGTCCGACATCTCGGCGGCCAGGCCCGGCAGGTTGCCCACCGTTACCAGCACGGCGAAGAACAGCCCCGCCAGGGGCAGGCAGATCCGCGCCATCCCTGGCCGAAAGAAGGACTCCTTCTCGGAGGCCGGCAAGCGCGCGCGGCGTGGAGGCTCCTCACACCCGGCCATACATGTCCTGGAATCTGACGATGTCGTCTTCGCCCAGGTAAGCCCCCGATTGCACCTCGATGATTTCCAGCGGGATCTTTCCCGGGTTCTCCAGGCTGTGGATCTCGCCCAGGGGGATGTAGGTCGACTGGTTTTCGGTCAGCAGGTACTGCTTGTCGCCGTTGTAGATGCGCGCCGTGCCCGAGACCACGATCCAGTGTTCCGCGCGGTGATGATGCATCTGCGAGGACAGGCGCGCCCCGGGCTTCACCGTGATGCGCTTGACCTGGTAGCGCGGACCCTGGCCCACCGAATCGTAGGAACCCCAGGGGCGCTGCACCTCGCGGTGATGATTGAGCTCCGAGCGGTGCTGCGTCTTGAAGATCTCGACCAGCCGTTTGACGTCCTGCGAGCGCGATTTGTGCGCCACCAGCACGGCGTCGGCGGTTTCGATCACGACGATGTCGTCCAGTCCCACCGAGGCGACCAGCCGGCTGGTGGAGTGGATCAGGCAGTTGCGTGAATCCTCCACCATGACGTCGCCGGTGGTGGAATTGCCTTCCTCCGTCTTTTGGGCGATTCCCCAGACCGCGTCCCAGGCGCCGACGTCGCTCCACGAAGCGGCCAATGGGATGACCACGGCGCTGTCGGTGCGCTCCATGATGGCGTAGTCCATGGAATCGCTGGGGCAGGCCTCGAAGGAGGGGCCGTCCAGGTGGAACAGCGCATTCTCGCCATGGCCGATGGCCACCGCGGCCTGCACCTGCTCCAGCATCTTGGGCGCCAGGCGCGCCATTTCCGACAAGAACACCGAGGCCTGGAAGGCGAACATGCCGCTGTTCCAGTAGTAACCGCCATCGTCGATGAATCGTTGCGCGACTTCGGGCGAGGGTTTTTCGACGAAGCGGCGTACCCGGCGCGCGGGCGCCATGACGCCGGGTTCGTCCGCCTGGATATAGCCATAGCCGCTCAGCGGGGCGGTGGGCTTGATCCCGAACGTCACCAGCGCGCCCTGCAGGGCGGCCTGGTAGGCCTCGGCGAAGGCGGCGCGCAGCACCTCGCCATCTTCCAGCACGTGATCCGACGGCATGATCAGCATGACCGGATCCTCGCCGTCACGCATGGCGCGCAGGGTGGCTGCCGCGATGGCTGGCGCCGTGTTGCGGGCGAACGGCTCCAGGATCACCTCCACGTCCTTGATGTCCAGCTCCAGCGCTTGCTCCGCCGCGATGTAGCGGTGCGCGTCGTTGCATACCAGGGTAGGCCGGGCCTCGGCGCCGGCCGAGCCCAGCCGCAGCAGGGTGTTCTGCAGCAGGCTGCGGTCATCGGTCAAACGGATGAACTGCTTCGGCAGCAGTTCGCGCGACAGCGGCCACAGGCGCGAGCCTGAACCGCCGCAGAGTATGACTGCCCGGTACGGGGGAGGGGGATTGGTCATGGCGCTCACTCCTTGAAGTAGGCCTGGGTGTAGGGGTGCACGCCGGGATCGGCGGCGATGGCCCGGGCGGGCAGCCAGCGGTAGCTGCGGTGTTGGGCCTGGGGCAGGCTGGAAATGTCCAAAGAAAGCTCGGCCTCATAGGCGAGGACGACGTAATGGGTGGAGCGTCCGGCTTCACCCGCAAAATTGGTGCCGTAGAAGTGCTCGTACACGCCGCGCGGGGTCCAGGCCAGCTCGGTGACCGGGATGCCCAATTCGTCGCGGACGATGCGGCGCAGCGCGTCGCGCAGGGTTTCGTTCTTGCGGATGCGCCCGCCCGGAACGAACCAGGCCCCCTGGGCCGGCGGATTGGCGCGCAGGCCGGTCAGGTAGCGGCCTGCGGCGTCGCGCAGGAGCAGGTCGATGGAAACCAGCGGCAACATTTCGACCGCCTGGCGGAACTCCGCCCGCGCCAGCAAGCCGCCGGGGGGCGCGGCTCGTTGCCGCCCGGGTTGTTCGGGCCATCCCAAAGGTCTAGTAGACATTGCGGCCCGTCCATCCCGACACCGCCGTGCGGGCGATGATCTGCAGGTCCATCCTGAACGTCCAGTGCTGGATGTAATAGATGTCGTACTCGACGCGGTCGCTCATCTTGCGCAGCGTGTCCGTCTGTCCGCGCAGGCCGTTGACCTGCGCCCAGCCTGTAATGCCCGGCTTGACGCGGTGGCGCATCATGTAGCGCTGCACCAGGTCCTTGTACATTTCGTTGTGCTCCAGCGCATGGGGGCGCGGGCCTACCACCGACATGTCGCCCATCAGCACATTGAGAAACTGGGGCAGCTCGTCCAGGCTGGTGCGCCTGAGGAAACCGCCGATGCGCGTGACGCGCCTGTCGTTGCGGGTCGCCTGGGTGACCACGCCTTGCTCCTGGTGCACCGTCATGGTGCGGAACTTGTAGACATGGAAGACCTTGCCGTCCACGCCCAGCCGCGGCTGGGTGAAGAACACAGGTCCGCGCGAGGTCACCTTGACCAGGAAGGCCACCGTCAGCATCACGGGCGACAGTCCGATCAGCGCGCAGAAGGCGAAGCTGCGGTCGAATATCTCCTTGGCCCAGCCTCGCACGCCAGCGGCGGGCAGGCTGTTGAGCTGTATGGCGGGCAGGCCCAGGAATTCCCCGATGCGGTGTCCCAGCAGCTGGATGGACATGACATCGGGAATCCAGCGGATATCCACCAGGTCGTTGCGCAGGTGATAGAGGACTTCGCGCAATTCCTGGCCCGCCTCCATCGGCAGCACGATCCAGATCTCGCGGACGGTGTGCTCGTGCACGAAGGCGTGCAGCTCATCCAGGTCATGCAGGCGGCGGACTTGCGGCGGCAGGTTTTCGTGGGGCTCGGCGTAGATGCCGGCTACTTCATAGCCCGCGCCGCGGTATTGCTCGACGCGGCGCCACAGGTCATGGCCCAGCGCGCCAAAGCCCACCAGCAGCACGCGCTTGCGGTCCAGCCCACGGTCGCGCGCGGCGCCCAGGACCGCGTAGACCGCAATGCGTAAGCCGACCAAGGTCAGCGCCGACATGCCGAACCACGTAGCCGCCCATACGCGGGATATCGCCGCGGTCTGGTGCATGAGAAAACTGATGCAGATGCCCAGCGCGAACACCAGCGCCCACGCCGCCAGACTGCGCACGACCAGGTCGGTGAGCAGGCGGCCACGCCAGGACACGTACAGGCGGAAGGCCGGGAAGATGGCCACGACGCCGAGGCCGCACAGATACACAAGGAACAGATGGATTTGCGGAGGATCCGTCCAGGCATCGTCCGAGAATTTCAAGCCGGTGGCAGTCAGGCCGCAGGTGATGACGATCGCGGCATCGAGCAAGCGGTAGAGATAGCTTGCCCCGCTGAATCTAGACGACGTGTCCGTTTGGGACGGGTCCATCGCGCACTCCTGTTCGTAGGGAGCCGCCGTGCTGCAGGCAAAAACTGTGCACCGCCGCAAAGCTTGTGGCTACCGACAAAATCTTATTGAGTGCGCAGCGCACCCGAAACCTCCAAACGATGTAGGAGAAGGCTTAGGGCATCCGTCGAATGTGCGGGCCTAGGAAAAGAGAGTGGAATGTCGCAACCCGTTACGCATCGGGCTCACTCCAAGCAACGAAGTCATTCACAAGTGGATTTGCCATGACGACATTTTTCGGAACGTTGAGCCGAGCCATAGCCGCTATCGCGCTCGTGTCCTCGCTGGGCGCTTGCGCCTTGTCCCCCGGTATGACCTTTGACGCCAATCAGCTTGCGGATCCGCTGGATCCCAACTCCAAGGCCGAGATCAAGGAAATCACGCCGTCGCTGGTGCTTGAGGACCAGCGCGCGCGCCAGGCATTGCTCGACAACGAAGGCGTCGACAAGCTCTACGGCAAGTCCGGGCCATATCTGATCGGACCGGGAGACATCCTCTCGGTCGTGGTGTGGGACCACCCTGAACTCGTCCTTCCGACGCAAACCTACGCCATTGGGACAGGGGTAACGGAACTAGCCATTGGGGATACCGCCTCGGGCATTCCGGGCTATACGGTCTCGTCCACTGGACATATCCAATTTCCCTATGCGGGATTGCTGAAAGTGGCCGGGTTGACGGAACTTCAGGCGCGCAATCTCATAGTGAATAGTTCGAGCAAGTACATCCAGGATCCGCAGATCACCGTACGCGTTCTGGGATATCGCAGCAAGCGTGTTTACGTGGATGGCGAGGTCAAGACGCCAGGCGCGATCGCGATCAACGATATCCCGATGACCCTGTTGGAAGCGGTCAACAGGGCCGGAGGCATTCTGCCGACGGGAGACCGCAGCGCAGTCTACGTGATCCGGGAGGGCCGCCGCACCCGCGTGAACGTGCCGGCGCTGATCGAGCGTGGCCAGGATCTGAATCAAGTGCTGCTGAAGTCGGGCGACATCGTGAGGGTCACGCCGCGCGACGACAGCAAGATTTTCGTGATGGGCGAAGTCACGGTGCCAACCACTGCGGTGATGCGTGATGGACGCATGTCGTTGACCGAGGCGCTGGGCCTGGCCGGAGGACCGAGCCAACTGACCTCGAATCCGTCGCAGATATTCGTTGTGCGCAGTACGGATCAAGCGATGCCGCTGGTGTTCCACCTGAACGCCGGCTCGCCGCAGAACCTTGCGGTGGCGGAGAAGTTCGAGTTGCAACCCAAAGATGTCGTGTTCGTGGATTCGGCCGGCCTGGTGCGGTGGAACCGCTTCATCAGCAACCTGTTCCCGAGCGCGCAAACGGTACAGACCGTGAATTCCATCAAGTAGTCCGCTTCAACCTACGCCTTTGGGGGCGCCGCAACCACAGCGGCGTCTTCTCTTGGAGAGCTGCATGTCGTTGCCCATCGAATCGTTCGAGCCGTCCGTGCCGGCTCGCCAGCAGGAAACGCCGTTGTCGTCCCACGTGGACGCCATCTTCTCCAACCGGTGGATGATCATTGCGATCACTCTGCTCGCATTATTTGGGGCGCTCACTTACGTGATGATCACGCCCAAGGTGTATTCGGCCGACATCATCGTGCAGGTGGAGGAGGAAATGCCCCAGGGGCAGAGCCGCAGCCTGCTGGGGGATGTTTCTTCCATGTTCGATACCAAGGCGGAGACCTCGGGCGAAATGGAAGTGCTGCGCTCGCGCATGGTGGTCGGGCCCGCGGTCGATAAGTTCCTGCTGTACATCCAGGCCAAGCCGCGCTATTTCCCCGTGGTCGGCGAATGGCTGGCGCAGCGCTATGAGAGCCTGCCGTACCCGTCGAGCTTTCCGCGCGGCGGCTATGCCTGGGGCGGCGAAGCCATCGCGATTTCGCAGTTGGACGTGCCCAACGAATGGCTGGGCAAGCCCTTTCGCGTGACCACGCTGGGAGAAGGTCGCTATACGCTGAGCGACAAGTTCACGGGCGCTACGTTCAATGGCACGGTGGGCAAGCCCGAGCACTTCCGGCTGCCGGGCGGCGGCGCCATGGACGTGCATATCGACGCACTGACCGGACGCCCCGGCACCGAGTTCACGGTCTCGCGCAGCTCGCGCCTGGCCGCCATCGAGGATGTGCAATCGCGCCTGGGCATCTTCGAGCGCGGCCGCACCTCGGGCGTGATCGGCGTCACGCTGGAAGGCAATGATCCCGCGTTGACCACCGCGGTGCTGAATCAGATCGGCCAGGAGTACGTGCAGCAGAACGTGAACCGCAAATCGGCGCAAGCCGAGAAGTCGCTGGTGTTCCTCGAACAGCAGCTGCCGGTGCTCAAGGGCGAATTGGACGCGGCCGAGACCAAGTACAACTCCTTGCGCAACAAGCGCGGCACCATCGATCTGAGCGAAGAAGCCAAGCTCATCCTCGCGCAGTCGGTGGACGCGCAGACCAAAGTGATGGAGCTGCGCTCCAAGCGGCAGGAAATGATCACCCGCTTCGCGCCGACCCACCCCAGTATCGTGGCCATCGACCGCCAGATCGCGGGGCTGACCGGCGACGTGAACCGCATCGGCAACAACATCAAGCAACTTCCCGATCTGGAACAGGACGTGGTGCGCCTGGTGCGCGACGTGCGCGTCAATACCGAGCTCTACACGGCGCTGCTCAACAACGCCCAGCAGCTGCGCCTGATCCGCGCCGGCAAGGTGGGCAACGTGCGCATCCTGGACTCGGCGGTGCAACCCGACAAGCCGGTGCGTCCCAAGGCCGCCATCATCATCGGCGTCGCAACCGCCTTCGGCCTGATCTTCGGCATGTTGTGCGCCTTTGTGCGCAACGCCCTGTTCGGCGGCCTGTCCGAACCCGACGACGTCGAGCGCCATACCGGCCTGCCGGTGCTGGCCGCCATTCCGTACAGCGACATGCAGGACAAGCTGTGGCGGCGCAGCCGGCGCAAGAACGCCAGCGTGCCCGCGCTGCTGGCCCAAAGCCAGGGCAATGCGCCGCCCATCGAAAGCCTGAGATCGTTCCGCAACGTACTGCAGGCGTCGCTGCGCCAGTCGGCCAACAACATGGTCATGTTCACCGGGCCGGTGGCGGGCGTGGGAAAGTCCTTCCTGTCGGCCAACTTCGCCTTCATCCAGGGCGGCGTGGGCAAGCGCGTGCTGCTGATCGACGCTGACTTCCGCAAGGGCCAGCTCAACCGCTACTTCGGCGTGCCCAAGGAAGACGGCCTGTTCGAGGTCCTGTCGGGCACGATCCCGCTGACCCAGGTGCGCAAGCACAGCGTGTCCGAGGGCGTGGACTTCATCGCCACGGGCGCGGTCACCTTCGATCCGTCCGAGCTGCTGGCTTCGCCGGTGTTCGGCGAGACCCTGCGTGAACTGGCATCGCAGTACGACATGGTGATCCTGGATACGGCGCCCGTGCTGTCGTCTCCGGACGCGGCCGTGGTCGGCACGCATGCGGCCGCGGTGATGGTAGTGGTGCGCTCGGGCATGAACACCGTGGGTGAGATCCGCGAGACGGCCAAGCGCCTGATCCAGGCGGGCGCACCCGTGGACGGCGTGCTCTTCAATGGTCTCAAGCTTATGCCGGAACGCTTCGGCTTCCGGTCCAAGTACGGTAGTTATCGCTACTCCCGTGCGGCGTATTACGGCGATTTCAAACAGAACGGCCCTAAATAACGCCACCCGGAGAAACTGGCATGCACGGAACTTTTGGCTGGGACACCCCGCAAATTCTGGATGCGGTTTTCAAGGCTTATGACATACGCGGCACGGTGCCGGAAGAGATCGACGCGCGGTTCGCGCACAGCCTGGGCATGGCGACGGGGACCCAGGCCCGCGAACTGGGCGCACGGTCCATCGTGGTGGGGAGGGATGGCAGGCTGAGCAGCGTCGAGCTGGCGGCCGCCTTGCAGGCCGGCTTGCGCTCGGCGGGCATGCACGTCATCGATATCGGCATGGCGACCACGCCGATGGTGTATTTCGCAACCCGCCTGATGGACACGGGCGCGGGCATCGCGGTCACGGGCAGCCACAATCCGCCGGCCCACAACGGCTTCAAGATCGTGCTGGACGGCGCCTCGCTGTACGGCGAGGGCATCACTGCGCTGCGCGACGCGATGCGGCTGCCGATCGAGTCAGCCAGCGCTTCGGGCGGGCGCACGCAGATGCAGATCATGCCGTGCTACACGGCGCGCCTGATGGGCGACATCCGCATGGCGCGCCCGATGAAGATCGCCATCGATTGCGGCAACGGCGTGGCCGGCGCGGCCGCGCCGGCGCTGTTTCGCGCCCTGGGCTGCGAAGTGGTCGAACTGTTCTGCGAAGTCGACGGCTCGTTCCCGGGCCATCATCCGGACCCCGCCGATCCGCAGAACCTGCAGGACCTGATCTATTGCCTGCGCTATTCCGACTGCGAGGTCGGCCTGGCGTTCGACGGCGACGGCGACCGTCTCGGCGTGGTGACCAAGACGGGGCAGATCATCTGGCCAGACCGCCTGCTGATCCTGCTTGCGCGCGATGTGCTGTCGCGCAACCCGGGGGCCGAGATCCTGTACGACGTCAAATGCAGCCGCCACGTGGCGCGGGCGATCACGGAGGCCGGCGGCAAGGCCACCATGTGCAAGACCGGGCATTCGCTGATCAAGGCCAAGATGCGCGAGACCGGCGCGCAGCTGGCCGGCGAGATGAGCGGCCATATTTTTTTCAAGGAGCGCTGGTACGGCTTTGACGACGGCATCTACGCGGCCGCCAGGCTGCTGGAGATCCTGTCCGGGGCGCCCGATCCGTCGGCCCTGCTGGAAAGCCTGCCGCAGTCCTGCGCCACTCCCGAAATAAAGCTGGAGACCGCCGAAGGCGAGCAGTTCGATCTGGTGGCGGCGCTGCGCGCGCAGGGGCAGTTTCCCGGCGCGCAGTCCATCAACGATCTGGACGGCATCCGGGTGGATTACGCCGACGGCTTCGGCCTGGCGCGTCCGTCCAACACCACGCCGACAGTGGTATTGCGTTTCGAAGGGGACACCGTGGCCGCACTGGCCCGTATCGAGGAGGATTTCCGCAACGCGTTCCGGCGCATTGCCCCTCATGTTCGTTTACCGTTTTAAGGAGCATCACGCGATGGGAAAGGCCAAGTATGCGGTTGAAGCGCTAAGGGCGAATTCCGGCCTGGCGGACAGCCCTGAGTGGCAGGCGTTCGCGCAATCCGCGCGTAACGCGGAACTGGATGGCGCGGCGCTGAAAGTCATCGAGGCGGCGGGTTTGTGCGTGGACCTCAGCATGCAGCGGCAGTCGCCGGCGCTGGAAGCCGCAGCCATGGCGCTGCTGCAGGCGCGCGGCGTGGCGGACGCGCGCCAGGCGTTGTTCGCGGGCGAGCCGGTCAACTGGACCGAGGGCAAGCCGGCATGGCACACGGCGTTGCGCGCCGGGCGCACGCGGGAACAACCCGACGGGCAGGATGCGGACTCGGTCTGCGAGCATTCGCGCATGACCGACTTCGTGCGCCGCGTCGACCAGACGGCCGATTTCAATACCGTGCTGCACATCGGCATTGGCGGCAGCGATTGGGGGCCGCGCCTGGCGGTCCAGGCATTCGGCGGCGTGGCGCAGCGCCGCCAGATCCGCTTCGTGTCGAACATCGACGGCCATGCCTTCCATGACGCGGTGGCCGGACTGGATCCGCGCCGCTGCCTGGTGGTGGTGTCGTCCAAGTCCTTCACCACCGCCGAGACGCTGCACAATGCGCGCGCCGCCATCGCCTGGCTCAAGCAGGGCGGCGTGGCCGACGCGTCGGAGCATCTGGCCGCGGTGACTGCCAACGTATCGGCGGCGCGGGCGTTGGGCGTGCCGTCCAGCCAGATCTTCAAGATGTGCGACTGGGTCGGCGGGCGTTATTCGGTCTGGTCGGTCGCCGGCCTGTCGATCGCGCTGACGGTAGGCGCGGACGTGCTGATCGGCATGCGGGCGGGCGCCGAGGCCATGGACCAGCATTTCCAGCAGGCGCCGTTCGCCTCGAACGCGCCGATCCAGCTGGCGCTGGCGGGCCTGGTCAACTGCAGCGTGCTGGGAAACAACTCCTTGAACATCGCGGCCTACAGCGCGCGGCTGCTGCACCTTGTGACCTACCTGCAGCAGCTCGAGATGGAGTCGCTGGGCAAGCGGGTCGCAGGGGACGGCGCGGCGGTCGGCGTGCCGACTGCGCCCATCATCTGGGGCATGCCCGGCACCGACGGCCAGCACACTTTTTTCCAGTGGCTGCATCAGAGCGAGGACGGCGCGCCGGTGGACTTCATCGCCAGCCTGCAAGGCCATGCGGACAGCCCCGACGCGCACCGCATGCTGCTGGCCAACTGCCTGGCGCAGCGCCAGGCGTTGTTGCGCGGCAAGTGCCTGGAGCAGGCGTTGTTGGACGTGGCGCACATCGATGACCAGGAGCGCGCGCTGAGCCTGGCGCAGCACATGGTCCATCCTGGCGGGCGGCCTTCCACCTTGATCGTGCTGCGCCAGCTGGATCCGCGCGGCCTGGGTGCGCTGCTGGCCTTGTACGAGCACAAGGTGTTCGTACAGAGCGTGGTCTGGGGCATCAACCCCTTCGACCAATGGGGCGTGGAACTGGGCAAGCGCCTGGCAACCGGCATCGAGCGCGAACTGGCGGTGCCGGTGTCGGCAGGCGTGGTGGATTGGGGCCACGACGCGTCCACCTCGTACTGGATCGACCGCTACCGCAGCCATGCGCAGGCGCCGCGGCCGCGCCATGCCTGGGTGCCGGGCGTGGCAACGCATCTGTAGGAGGCCGGGCGATGCCGGACCTGCATGTATTGGTGACCGGCGGCGCCGGCTACATCGGCACGCACACGCTGGTGGCGATGCTGGCGGCGGGCCAGCGGCCGCTGGTGCTGGATGACTTCAGCAACGGCAGCCGCGAAGCCGTGCGCCGCGTCGAACGCCTGTGCGGCGTGGAGATTCCGCTGGTGGAAGGAGACATCCGCAGCCCTGGCCTGGTCGAGTCGGTGCTTG